>SAMEA3663209__coassemble_420_pt1 | contig 50208 bp, 41 predicted proteins | sample SAMEA3663209__metabat2_high_PE_008 | metagenome-assembled genome bin SAMEA3663209 (sample SAMEA3663209) | pig gut metagenome | biome: pig gut; feature: pig-associated habitat; material: faeces | place: China | collected 2013 | reverse complement strand
ACTATCGGACAAAAATTTCTGACTGATTGCGGACAAAACCGACCGTTAACAACATCCTATTTTTCATAAAAACAATGAACCTCGGTAAAAGACTTTACCGAGGCTTACTATAAATCTTATAATTTTTGATACATTATTTTGATATCATTTTAAGAAATCTTTTATCATTCATCTGCTCGTTTGTAACATACTTACCATCATAAAACAATGCATATGTTGTAATCGGTGTTGGTACATTCTGGGCTTCTTCTCTGCTCTTTATATGAATTGCCGTGAATTTAATATCTTTTTCTTTTGCAAGATTCTCTAAAACAGGGACATACTTTGCATTATATGGACACTGACAGGTGTAGAAAAGAACATACCCTTTTTCATCGATATACGGATGCCTGGCAATTTCCTTAAACCTTGGCTGCCCTGCTTCTTTTTCAAATGGCAGATACCAAAGCTGTACCCCATTATCTGCTTCATCACATGGTTCAAATCCTTTATAACTTAAGAACTTAGGATCTGCAAGAAATGGTTTCTTTTTACCACACGCTAAAATACAAAGTCCCTTTTTCCCTTTCTGTTTACTATCCTCTATACAAAAATTAAGTAATTCACGTGCGTATCCGTGTCCTTTAAAAGAACCCGCAACCCACAGGCAATCAATATACATATATCCCTCTGCATCTATTGGATTCCATGCATACTCTGCGGGAATATATTCGATAAAACACTTTCCACGCTCCACACTCTTCAGAAACACAAGCCCTTCATCAAATCTTTCCGCCAGCCAGGATTTTTTTGACGAAACCTGTATGTCATTATTATTGGAAATAGCGCAACAGATATGTTCTTTCTCCAAATTCTCTTTTGTAACTTGTATAAATTCCATTTGTTTTTTCTCACTCCTTGATTTTAATCACTATATTATCCCAACACTTTCATCAGTTCATCAATATCTTTTTTAATAAGTGGTGACATATTTTCCTTATTTTTAGAAACGTCTATATGATTAACAGCATCAATAACTGTGTATTTTTATCTTGTAATTTATATATCTATTTTCATATCGCTTTCACTTCCTGATATATTCTAACATCAACAACACGACATCTGTATGTCATGTTTGTTTCATTATATACAATATTTTTAAAAAAATCACAAAAGCCTCCGAATATCCATCAATTCGTATCATCTGATTGGATAAGATAGATATTATTCATATCAGTCTTAATTTTTTTAGTATTATTACCTTGTCCCTTTGACACTCCTGTAACTGAAAAAGAACATCCCATAACCGGTAATGTTTTTTGTATTCACATAATCATCTACTACATAAATGCTCTTTTTTGCCTTCTGATATATATCTATGTATGCTACATCAGCCTCAAACTTCTGTCCTTTATAGATAACAAAATTTTTAAAATCCTTATCTGAAACAAAGTTTTCGTTAAGAGTGTCTATGCTCTTTTGAATAACTTGAATATCTTGTTCTGTTTTCTTCTGTCTATCAGCCATATTTGACATTTGCACAAAAATTTCTGATACTCTTGCACTTACAAGATGCATCTCCGCCTGTGTAGCAAACTGCTGGTTTTGCTTTATATAATGACGCATTTCACGAAACGCACGCATAATGAAAATACTTTGCTGTTCTGCAAGTTTTCCCTTCAAAACAGTTTCGAGCATGTATATTCCTTGCTCAGAAAAAGCATATGGCATTTTTTTGATATTGGTGCCTCTTTTATCTCCCTTTTCATTCAAAGTCACAATTTGTGACTTTGAAAACTCTTTTGGCACTTCTTCTTTTTAAGTTGAAACATAAAATCCTCTGGGAACCTATCAATATTTCTTTTCACCTGTTGATTTAGTGCTTTAACTTCATATCCATAAATTCCACCGCCATATCTTACGGATTTCGTAAACAGCCCTATTTCACCTAATTCGTCAGACCAGTTCTTGATAGAGAACAATTCCACCAGAGCATCTTCCTTCCACGTAAAAGAGCACCAGTTTTTCCGATGCTCTGTATCTAAACCTATTATAATCCTTTATGCTTTATGCATGATTTCAAGCATTTCCTTTGGCGTAACTATATAGGATTTTGCAGGAAAATGCTTGATATTTCCTGTCACAAGATATGCTTCATCGTGCTCCTTGCGACCTTCCATAACCACTTCGTAGAAAACGATATCCTTAGGATCAGGAATTATTTCCTCTACTGGAACCGCATCCACAAATATTCCTCTATCAACGATTCCATCAATCAATATCTCCACAGTATTTTGATTGAACTTAAATTTGGATCGTGCTAAAACCTCTCGGTACTCTGCTATCATTTCATCACTTAACAAAGGAATCAAATCACCCAAAAGTGCCTCATTAGCAATCTGACCTGGAATAGACTGAATTTTTAACATTGCGGAGACCAATACATTTGTATCTATTACTGCATAATATCGCATCGCATTGCCTCCTGTTATTTTGCCTTTCTAACTGCCTCAATTTCAGCATTTATTTCTTCCAATGACATTTCTGAAGTACCATTTTCCACTGCTGCATTGCTTAACTCCTGAAGAGCTCTTGCTGCTCTTTCAGCTTTATAATCGTTCTTTGGCAATGTCATATTAAAAGGAACACCATTTACCATTACCGATCTTTTTAAAAACATTCTCACCGCAGTAGATAAATCAATTCCCAATGCATCATAAACAGCAGTTGCCTGATTTTTTAATTCATCATCAATTCTAACCTGTACTAATGTAGTTGCCATATCAAGCACCTCCTTTATTTTTTGTACTTCAATTGTACTATATTGTATGACATTGTCAATCAGATATGAGTTAAATTCAAAAATTACTCTTACTTATTGCTGAATTTCTCTTTCCATGAATGCAGTTTCTTCCTCTGCCATTGCAGCTCTTTCAACATCCGGAGTAATAACCAGCTTTCCATTCTCACAACTGATGGAAACATAATCTCCGATATCAAAACCAAGTTCCTTAAGCCATTGACCTTTCAGTGTGATTATCTGCTTTTTCGGTTGCTCAAGAGGCACACAGTCTCCACATTTTTTGTAAACGGGAATTGATCTATAACGCATACCTTCACCGGCTTGTAGTACCAGCTAAGCATCTGTAAATCGCGTGCGAGGCTTTGCGGTTTGCAGGAAATGTAGACGATATTGTTAACGCCATAGTCCATAATCTTTCGAAGTGCCTTCGGATTCACGCCGTCTCTTGGCGGGTCTAGAATAATGTAATCCGGCTTCTCATTAATGTTATCAAGTGCCTTAAGCACGTCATCTGCTATAAATTCGCAATTAGTAAGGCCATTAAGACTGGCGTTTTCCCTTGCTGCAATAACTGCTTCCTCAACAATTTCAACGCCAATCACTTTCTTCGCAACCGGTGCAATCAGCTGCGAAATCGTTCCGGTTCCGGAATACAAATCATAGATAACGCTGTTATTTTTCAGGTCTTCGTTCACATATTCCCGCGCCTTATTGTAAATTACCTCCGCAGACAGTGAGTTTGTCTGGAAAAAAGAAAAAGCTGAAACTTTAAACTTCAACCCCAAAAGCTCTTCAAAGAAATGGTCCCTGCCATAGAGGACATCCGTTTTCTCGTTCTTAATCGCATCTGACATTGAGTCATTGATTGTATTAAGAATCCCGACAATCTTGCCGTCAAGCTTTAAGCCAAGAAGAAGGTTGACATAATCTTCGAGTAATCCCTGCTCACAGCAGATTGTGTCGCAAGGCTTCTGCGATGAGGTCACCAAATCCACAAGAATCTCGCCAGTCCTCTTCCCCTTTCTCACAAGAAGGTGGCGTAAATACCCCTCGTGAGACTTCTTATGGTAATAGCTTGTCTCCTTGCCCCTGAAATATGCAACCGTTTCCTTAATTATTGTGCGGTAATCCTCATCGACGATTTTGCATTCATCAACAGTGACAATATCGTAAAAACTACCCTTTCTGTGCATTCCAAGCTCCAGAGGACCGTCCTTTTTCGAGTCGCCAAATGAGAACTCCATCTTGTTACGGTATCCCTCAATCTGAGGCGAAGGGATGATGCCCTCAAAGACGCAATTTTCATCAATATATTCACCAATAAGTTCCTTTACTTCGTTCTCCTTGTTTTCAAGCTGCTTTTCATATGGAATGTGTCTGTATGCGCAGCCGCCGCACATTCCAAAATGCTTACAATCCGACATAAATTCCTACTTTCAATAATAATTCATCAACAACAATACAATCCTGAATTTGAAAAAGCCCGCTCAAGGCGGGCTTCAAAATCAATATTTACTTTTTCTCATCCTCGAAGAATTCATCTTCGAAGTCCGGCTCATAGTCGTCATCTTCCCACTCATCTTCGAAGTCGTCAAGATAATCTGGCGCGAAGTATAAATAGAGCGCATAAGCAATCGCTGCAATGGCTGCAACACCAAGTACAATTCCGCAAACAATTGCAATTATATTGCACTTTTTCTCTTCCTGCTCCTTCTTCTTAAGGAAGTCAGCAGCCTTAATTGTGTTCAGCACATCATTAGCCTTTGCAACGCCAAGTGCTTCCTGAGCCTTAACTGTTTTTATAAATTCGTCTAATCTTTCCATAGTGATTCCCCTTTTTTAAAAACACTGTTGACCGTTATTCTAGTGATCCCTCGTTACACTAATACTAACATAAAGAACTCAAAGTAGCAACACATTCTAGACCTTCTTAAGCTTTGCAAAAGCGGCAAACATCTTCTTGATTCCATACTTTTCAAAGTCAACTGCCACTTCAAAATCTCTGCCGCCATCAACTATTGAGACGACTTCTCCGACGCCAAATTTAATGTGACTTACTCTGTCTCCTACATTGTATTCAAGGCCGTCTGATTTGACTAAATCCTTTCCTTTAGTCATGGCATCAGCCTGTAATATAAACGGTTTTATGTTATATCCACCGGCATTTACGTACCTTCCTGATTCTCTTGTTCCAAAGCTATCGCTCTCTTCATAATTTCTTCTTACAGGAAGCTTATTATCAAGCATAAGTGCAGGCATCTCCCTAATAAATCTTGAAGGTGCATTAAACTGCATCTCGCCTCGTACCATTCTTGACTTTGCATATGTAAGTGTCAGCTCATCCATTGCACGCGTAATTCCAACGTAGCAGAGTCTTCTCTCTTCTTCAAGCTCATCTTCATCATCGCCTACAATTGTCATATAGCTTGGGAACAGTCCGTCTTCCATTCCTGCCATATATACACGTGGAAACTCAAGTCCCTTAGCTGCATGTAAAGTCATAAGAAGCACCTTATTGCCATCCGAATCAACTCTGTCAATATCTGCAACAAGCGCCACCTCTTCTAAAAACGCCGACAACAGCTTACCGCTCTTTGCATTTCCAGAACTTATGTCAACCTCAGATCCAACACCGTCTGCATTCACAGCGGAGTCCTTTTCATTCTCACCCCTATAATTCTCTGAAAACACCTTGGCCTTCGTAATTAGCTCTTCAATATTCTCAATTCTGTCATCCGCATCAGGGTCATCCGATGCCTCAAGCTCAGCAAGATATCCTGTCTCATCAAGAATACAGTGAATCAGCTCATCAACGCTCATCTCTAAAGCCTTTGCCCTGAACACGCGGATCATATTTGTAAACGCATCAAGCTTCTTTTTGCCTGCACCAAGCCCCGGCACATATTCGCTGTCAAGAAGGGCATCAAAAAGGCTCATATCGTTATCAATTGCAAACTGCTGCACCCTGTTTAGCGAAGTTGCACCGATTCCACGCCTTGGAACATTGATGATTCGCTTAACTGCTAAGTCGTCTTTTCCGTTATCAATTGTCTTAAGATACGCTAAGATATCCTTGATTTCTCGCCTCGAATAGAAGTTTATGCCGCCGACAACGTCATATGGTATGCCAAAAAGAATAAATTTTTCTTCTAACAAACGGGACTGCGCATTCGTTCTGTAAAGCACAGCATTGTCGCGATAATTCACGCTTCCGTTTGCTACATTTTTGCTAATCTCTGATGCAATATATTCCGCTTCTTCGTAGGCTGTTTCAAACTGACGTAAATGAACTCTTTCTCCGTTTTCCTTTTTAGTCCACAAAGACTTTTCCTTACGCCCGCTGTTATTTTTAATGACGGCATTTGCAACATCAAGAATTATCTGCGTTGAACGGTAATTCTGCTCAAGTCTTACAACCTTAGCATCAGGATAATGCTTTTCAAAATCAAGAATATTCCTTATATTTGCACCCCTGAATTTATAAATTGACTGGTCGTCATCGCCGACAACACAAATATTTCTATACTTATTTGCAAGCAGTCTCACGAGCTCAAACTGCACTGTATTCGTGTCCTGATACTCATCTACCATTATATACTTAAATCGTTCCTGATAACTTTCAAGTACATCCGGGCAACGTGTAAACAGTTCAACCGTCTTAAGTAACAAATCATCAAAATCAAGCGCGTTGCTCTTCTTAAGAACTTCCTCATATTCTTTGTATACACGAACATAATCGTTCATGCCAAAATCACCGGCATTATCGCGTGCAAACTGATTTGCAGTTATCATCTCATTTTTGCAGCTTGAGATACAATTAATCAGTGCGCGCGCTGATGTGTACTTTGTATTGATTTCAAAACGCTTGATGATGTCGTTAATTACTGACTTTACATCGTCTGTATCATAAATCGTATAGCTCGTGTCATAGCCGATTCTGTCTATGTACCTTCTTAATATACGTGCGCATGTTGAATGGAATGTCGCAACCCATATCGACTCTGCGCCGTATCCGACAATGTCGTTAATTCTCTCGCGCATTTCACCTGCTGCTTTATTTGTAAAGGTGATAGCCAGTATGTTAAACGGGTTGATGCCCTTTTCCTTTATCATATATGCGGTACGGTTAGTGATAACGCGTGTTTTACCTGAACCCGCCCCTGCTAAAATGAGAAGCGGTCCTTCAATATAAAGGGCCGCTTCCTTTTGTTTATCATTTAGAGTTTCTACTACGCTCATAATTCTTCCTTAACTTAGTCAGCCTAATCTGTTAAATATCATCTCATATCCGTCATTACCGTATGACAACGATCTGTTTACTCTACTGATAGTAGCTGTTGAAGCACCTGTCTTCTCAGCTATTTCCATGTATGTCTTCTTATCTCTAAGCATTTTGGCAACGTCTAAGCGCTGGGAAAGAGAGAGAATCTCGTTTATAGTGCACAAATCCTCAAAAAATGTGTAGCATTCTTCTCTCGTTTCAAGCTTAAGTATTGCATCAAACAATTCATCAACTGCTTCAGTCTTAATCTTTGGATTCATTAATGTTCAACTCCTAACTTATCAAATAACCTGTGAAGTGAGTCCTTTTCAAGAACAAGTATCATATTGGATGTGAGCTTTTCTGAATCAATAATGAACTGCTCATCAACTACTAAAATCTTATCACCAACTTCACCGAATGTCTCAATAGGAACTTTTAAAATCTCTGATATCGAGTATCCGCCCGGTGTAGGAGTACCGATATCTACTACATATCCCGAAAGAGTTGCAAGCGCATTTGCATATGCTCCGCTTGTGATATTGCCCATCTCATTTATGACTGACATATCCATCTCATCGATGCTCTTAATCGTATCAAGCTTTTTCTCGTAAAATGTGTTAATCAGACGCTCCGCAAATCGCTTATTAACTATATGATACATCATTCCTGTGAGGTCTGCCTTAACGTCGATTCTGATACCAAGCACCTCTTTATCATCACCGCCAAGGTAATCACTGGTAGAATCTATTCCAAGAAGCTGAACACGTGGAACCGACATATCAATTGGAGTTCCAATCAGTCCGGAAAGTGCTGTACATGCATTTCCGGCGCCGATATTTCCAATTTCTCTCATGACATCAAGCTGTGTGTCATTTAAGTTGTCGTATGCTCCCATTTATCTAATCCTTTCAGGTCTTAACACTTTAACACTGTAAAATCTGACAGTACCTTCATATATTATCACGTTTAAAATCTTCGTTCAAGTGAACGTAAACCAAATCGATATTATTTTGCAATTCCTGCATTAACCGATGAATTTGTATCCCTTGTGAACAAAAGCTTAAGCGCAATCGGAGTAGCAATGCTTGAAACAATAATCAGCAGAATTACTGACGTAAAATACACAGGTGAGAGCAAATGAATCGACAAACCCTTCTGTGCAACAATAAGTGCAACCTCGCCTCGAGTCATCATGCCGACACCGATTTTAAGCGAGTCGCTAAAGCTGAATTTACATAAGTAACTCACAAGTCCACATGCGATAATCTTCGTAAGAAGCGCTACGAGCACAAATCCGATTGAAAACATAAGTATTTCCGATGAAAAATCAGAAATATCAGTCTTAAGTCCGATTGATGCAAAGAAAATCGGTCCAAAAAGCATATATGAATTAATATCCATCTTCTCTGCAATATAATCCGAATCTCTTATCGAGCATAGAATAATTCCTGCCGCATATGCTCCTGTAATATCAGCAATTCCGAAATACTCTTCTGCAATGAATGCAAGTGCAAAACAATACGCAAGTCCCGCAATCGGAATTCGTCTTGTGTGCGGCCATCTCTTGTCAACTTTCTTAAATATCTTGTATGAAATAAATCCTACAATTCCCGAGAATACAAAGAATAAAACGGTTCTTATGCACACATCAAGTACGCCGCCCTGTCCCGAGCTTAACGATACAACAAATGTCAGGACGATAATACCGATAACATCATCAATAATAGCCGCTGCAAGGACAGTAGTTCCGACCTTACTCTTAAGATATCCAAGCTCTTTAAGCGCCGATACCGTAATTCCTACCGATGTTGCTGTCATGATAGTGCCAATAAATACAGCTTTGTAAAAATCAGGCGTCCCTACGCTTGCAAATCCGTAAAAGCATCCATATAATACGGTTCCGCCTGCAAGCGGTACAAATACGCCGGCGCACGCAATCAAAAATGCAATCGGACCTGTTTTGACAAGTTCCTTAAGGTCTGTGCCAAGTCCTGCAGAAAACATAATAAGTATTACACCGATTTCTGCCATCTGAGCGATGAAATCGGTTGGCTGTACAAGTCCTAAAAGACTCGGTCCAATAATAAGTCCCGCAATAATCTCACCTACTACCTGCGGTGCCTTCAGCTTACGCGCAATTATACCAAAGACTTTAGCAAAGATAATAATCAATGCTAACGAATAAAAAATTTTATACGTTTCCATAATATTTCCTCAATCTGTAAAAAAACCCCTGAATAATCTTCAGGGGTTTAATAGCGAGGATGAGACTTGAACTCATAACCTCCCGGGTATGAACCGGACGCTCTAGCCAGTTGAGCCACCTCGCCATGTACAATAGCCTCTTCGCTACAACATTTGATATTTTACAGAAATATCTCCCTTTTGTCAAGAGATTTTTATCCCCAAAATCATGTCTTATTTCTTAAATTTTCAAGCTCGTTTTCAAGCTTTGCCTGCTTTCTTGCCATCTCTAAAAATTTAAGTGCTGTCGATATCTGGACTGACATACAGTAAAGCGCAACACCATCTTCAGGCTTTGACTTTGCAACTATGATTCCATAATGGCTTTCGCCTGAATAGAGTGTCATAACTGAAGCCGCATACTGATTATCTGAGTTAATATAATTATTGATTACATTATCTCTTGATACTATTATGGCCTCATCAAATTCGCTTACGTTTACTTTTCCGTTTTCAGACGATGCCACTAATCTTAATTCATCAGGGCATTCAAAGCTTAAACTATTCTTATTGATAATTGGTTCATCAGCAAGAAACAAATATACATCGCCAAGCTCAAGAGTGTTCACTTTAGAAATAATGCTTCTGAATACGTTTTTATTTGTTTCTATATTTCCTTCCATTTCTCTTGAGATAAGAGGCATGAACCAGGTCCTGTATTTGTCTTTGATATGTTCCTCTCTCTTCTTAGTATAGAGGCATGAGTAAATATAATCCGAAACCTTCGAAGAAGCTTTGATCAGTATTCCCCTATCAGGCTCCTTTTTGACATTGCATAAAACGTCAGCAAATAAATCGTTAATAGCACTTAAAAATGTCAGAACAGGAACATACTTCATAATCGGACTTTCCATAAGCGACTTGACATCTGCAAGAAGCGATTCGTCATTTAATCGCTCATCCGATAAACCTAAGTAGCTCTTAACATTCTTAAGTATTATCGCATCTATTATTTTATGTGCTTCGTCCGAAACAGTATCATAAAGACCTCTTGGAATCATTCTGTTAATGAGTACTTCAGAAATCGTCGCGGAATACTGCTCAGGGTATAATATATAACGCTCCTCAAGGGCAGGAAATTCAAGCTTATCAGCAAATTTGCACCCGCATGACTGTCTTAAAATGATATTAGGAACAGTTTTCGTACTTTTGGTATTCTTAGGATCATCAATAAGGCCAATCGCCGTAATTAACGCCGTATATCCGTTAATATAAGGTCTCTGATTGATTGTAGTAAGCGGAGGCGTTGCATTTGATGTATCAGGCGTATTGTCATATCCTGTTACAGCTATGCTATGCTCACTGCTCTCACCGATTAAATATTTCCTGTATTTTTCGATAGCCTCCTTATCTCCAATCTTAAGTGCTCTGTCGTACATTTCCTTACGTTTAAAGATGACAGGGTAGGAGCAAAGTGCCATCATATCGTTAGCGCAGCAAATTGCGTCAGCGTCAGGATTAAGGTCAAGAAGTCTGTTAATATGTTCTTCAACATCCTCATTGAATTTGCCATATGCAATCATCGTATTATCAAAAGGAAGTCCGGCTTCAAACATTGCTTCCTTATAACCGCTTAACCGCTCTTTAGCATCATAATTATCCTTAGGTCCACTTAAGAAAAGGATTTTACGATAACCATGATCTTTAATAAGATGATTCATTAACTGCTTAATTCCGGCTTTAGAATCATCATATACATATCTACTATTATTTCCTTCTGTTTCATTCTCAAGATAGACAATCGGAGTTCCTGAATGTCTTAATTCAAGTTCCCTAAGTTCATAGTCAGACATGAAAATAGACATGGAACTGTATGCAACAATAAGTGCATCAATATTAAAGAGTTTATCGTAATCAAAGATGCACGTAGACTGATAACCTAAGTCTTCCTGCTGTTTCTTATCGTAAAACTCTTTATAAAAATATGAACTCTGTACTCCTGCGAAGCATACAACGTTAACATCTAACTGTCTTGCAGCTTCATATATTCCTGAGAGTGTTTCAATTGTGTAATCCGAATTGGCATTGCCAATCATCACACCTATTGTGCGCATATTATGTAACCCTTTTCCAATCCCTACTCGTTTACATTTTTAAGTGGTCTGATTCTGTAGGTGATAATCATTTTCTCACCTGAAATCTTTGCCAAATAGACTCTTCTGACACGCTCAACAATCTTCTTCGCATCGTCAAATGAGCCTGTCGGGAACATTATTGCAATTTTATTGCCTGAATATCTGCAAAGTGAATCACCGCATCTTAATGATTTCTTAGCTGTGTCAACAAAAAGACTCATAAGATTTTCATGCTTTAGAGTTTCGGCCTTATTTTCTCCCGAATATCCGAATGTCATTACAGCTAAATACATTGTCTCGCCTGTTCTTGCAAGAAGACGTCTCTGCATGTGATATACTTCCTTAAACGTCTCGAAATCACATACAAGAGCTGATGCCATAAGATTCTCGGCTTCCATGTTCTTCTGGATTGAGTCAATCTCTTTATCCATTTCAATAGCCTGTGAAACAAGCTCTTCGTAGCCGTCAATCTTTCCTTCTTCTTTGCCTTTGATTTTAATTTTCTTAAGCTCTGCAGTTAATAAATCATTATCTCCTGCAAGCTCAATGGCTTTAGTGACTATACTCTCTGCCAATTCATATTCTGAACGGTTAATAAGAAGCTCAGCATATTGATAAACATCGGTAATGAATATGTCATTCAGCTTAACGGCACGCTTTACTACCCAGTGATCACTTGAGGAATCCTTAAGAAGCGGTCCTCTGTATAATTCAATTGCCGCCTTAAGACACTCTTCCTTCTTCTCATCAGGAGTCAGCTCATTAGTACCGACAGCCGAATAAGCCTCGAAATCAAATATATCAATTGAGACGTCTAACTCATTATTCCACTGATAAGCGTTTCTCTTCGAAAAGATAGAATCCTCAAGTTCTTTAATGCCCTTTTCGGTCACGAGCGTTCTGTATCTGTAAAGAAGTGTACGAAGTGCCGTCCCCGGGTTCGCGTACTCCTGTCCCGACCACAAAAGCTCGAAAAGCTCCTTCTGTGTAACAGATCTGTCCTTATTAAGAATAAGGTAAGCTAAGAACTGCTTTGTCTTTCTAGTATTAAGGAGACCTTCCAATACAGGCTTCCCATCTTTTTCAAATTCTAAACTGTCAAAAAGTTTTATGTTAACCATTACATATGCTCCGGTGCAGAAAATCCTAATAAATCGATACAGAGTAACAACACATTCATAGTAATTTTGATAAGTTCAATGAAGCTGCCCTGTCTGTCCTTATTTTCCTCTGCCAAAATACGATTTTCGTGATAAAAGCTGTTAAATACATTCGCCACATCATATATATATGCACAAATCTTATGCGGTGCAAGCTCTGAATAAGCTGTACTCATCATTGGATGAAGCTTTGTGAGCTCAAGTGATAATGCCTTCTCTGTAGCGCTTTCTGCCTTAAGAAGCTTAGTATTATCGCTTCCACCCATTTCCTTATACTTATTAAGAATTGACTTGATTCTTACAATCGTGTAAAGAATGTATGGTCCTGTATTTCCTTCAAAGCTTGTGAACTTGTCTATATCAAAAATGTAATCCTTCGTTGCCTGGTTAGAAAGATCACCGTACTTGACTGCTGCAAGCCCTACAATCTTAGAAATTTCTTTAGCTTCGGATTCATCTATATCGTGATTGCCCGTAATCTTCTTAAACATCTCCTCCTGTATATCCTTAAGAAGGTATTCAAGTCGCATAACACCGCCATCACGTGTCTTGAACGGCTTACCATCCTTACCGTTCATCGTGCCAAAGCCTATGAAATTAAGCTTTGTACCTTCCTTAACAATTCCTGTCTTCTCAGCACATCTGAACACTTGAACAAAATGCATATCCTGACGCTTGTCTACTACATAAATAATCTCATCAGGGTCAACCAATTCACGTCTTTGCTTAAGTGTTGCAAGGTCTGTAGTAGTATAAAGTGCCGCACCGTCTGACTTAAGTATCATGCAAGGCGGAATTTCCTTAGAATCATCCTCCCTTGCAACATCAACTACAAGTGCCCCCTCCGACTCATATGCAAAGCCATCTGATTTCATCTTTTCAACCATTGGCTCAATATCGTCCTGCACTGTAGACTCACCTTTCCACCAGTCAAAGTCAACTGATAGAGTATCGTAATTCTTCTTAAGGTCTGCAACGGAAACATTCATTATATGGTTCCAAAGTGCCCTGTATCCTCTGTCACCGTTCTGAAGCTTAAATGTCGCTTCCATTGCTTCTGCCTTATACTTAACTGCGGCATCGGTCAGCGTCTTATCATCGCCTGAGACAGTTTCTTTCGTCTTCTTGGAAGCTGTCGGATATATCTCTTCAAGCTCTGAAATAGTAAACGGTGCCTCACTTGGATATTCGCCCGTATAATTCTCATCAAAATACGGAAGTTGTGGCTTACGTATCTTAAGCTCGGTAATGATGAGTCCCATCTGAAGTCCCCAGTCACCAAGATGGATATCACCGATTACTTCATTATTCATGAAACGGCAGATTCTCTTAACCGATTCACCAATAATTGCCGAACGAAGATGTCCTACATGAAGCGGCTTGGCAACATTTGGTCCGCCGTAATCGATAATAATCTTCTTAGGCTCCTTCTCCTTCTCAATTCCGAAGCTCTCATCTGATGCCATTAATGCAATATACTCAGCCAATTTCCCGGAATTAATGTTGAAATTAAGAAATCCCGGTGCTACCGCTTCAAGGTCACAAATATACTCCGAATCAAGATTTGATTTAATGTCACCTGCAATCATTATCGGAGCCTTTTTGTATTTCTTGGCAAGTGCCATTGCCCCATTACACTGAAACTCGCATAAATCAGGTCTGTTAGATACTGTAGCCTTAGCATATTCTGTATCATACCCTGCCTTTTCAAATGCCTTCTGTAACTCCTCTGATAAAATCTCAATTAAACTCTTCATACAACTTCTACCTGTTCACATCATATATTTTTATCTGTCCGATAAATGGGACAGTGTCTGATTATATTACGAATCACGCTTAGAATACACGCATCCGCAATAATTCTGCCTATACAAATCATACTCTCTTGATAATTCAATCGAGCGCTTGTACCCTTCCTTTTTCTTAAAGTCTGACGGAAGGTGAGAAACACCATAAATCGCTGCCAGTTCTTCACCGATTTCATTTATCTTTGCGGCATTCTTAAGAGGACTTATTGAAAGTGTGGTCGTAAAATAGTCGGCTCCTGTTTTGGCTGCCATCTTAGCAGCGTGCTCCATTCTTAATCTGTAGCACTTAAAGCACCTCTCACCGCCTTCTTTAACAGTTTCAAGCCCTTTTGCAATTTCGTAAAACTTTTCAGGCTCATATTCTGAAATATATACTGAAATATCAGTATTTCCTGAAAATACGCCGCTATCCTCACGTGAAATGGCACTAACAAACCTCTTAAATTCATCGGCTCGCTTATTGAATTCTTCTATTGGAGCAATATTAGGATTATAAAAATCCGTTACGATATCAAAATAATTTGCAAGATAAGTAAGACAGTAGCTTGAACACGGGGCACAGCATACGTGAAGCAATAATTTTTTCTTAATGCCGCTCTTAGCTATGTCAGCAATTATACTGTCTAACTCCTTCTGATAATTCCTATTCATCCTTCTTCACATTATACTTCTCAATGAATTCTTCAATCGGAATAGGCCTTGCATAATAGAAACCCTGCGCATAATGACAGTCGATTGATACTAATAGTTCAATCTGCTCAACGTTCTCAACGCCTTCACAAATAACACTCATTCCAAGACCGTGTGCCATGTCGACAATTTTCTGAAGAATAATCTTGCCCTTCTCGGTATGTACTGAATCCGAAAGGAATTCCCTGTCAATTTTAAGCACATCAAATGGCACGTCCTTAAGGATGTTGAACGATGAGTAACCCGAACCGAAGTCATCGATTGAAAGATCTACGTTCATATTCTTAAGTTCGTTCATTGTCTGAATCATTCTTTCCTTCTCATGGAAGAATACAGTTTCTGTGAGCTCAAGCTCGATAAGACCTACAGGAATCTGGTACTTAAGAAGTATTGTCTTTACTTTATTGGCATAATCAGGGTCATTAAGAAGATATCTTGACTGGTTAACCGAAATCTTATAAACTTCCCTGTTCTCATCAATCATCCGTCTTAAGTATTTACAGATTTCCTCAAGCATATAGAAATCAATTTTCTCAACAAAGCCGTTTCTCTCAAATACAGGAATAAAATCGCCCGGCGATACGACTTTGCCATCAGGCTTAATCCAGCGCACCAAAGCCTCGGCACCCGAAATATGATTTTCAATCATATTAAACTTAGCCTGCAGAAATGGCTTAAATTCGCCATTTGCAAGTGCTTCATCCATATGGGATTCAATTTCTTCGACCTTTCTTGCATCAACCAATATGTCTTCTGTATACTTGCAGACAAAATCATTACCGCTGATATACTTACGGGCAATATTAGCTTTATCAATCATTCGGTTAACAGATTCTTTAACATCCGTTATTTCATAGCGGCCTCGCTTAATCTTAATCGGGTGATTAATATATACTTCCCTGGCCTTTTCGATTACATGGTCTTCTAAGTACTTGATTCTTTCGTTTTCTTCACCGTCATCAAGTGTCAGTGCGACAAAAACGTCAGCCGTAAGTCTTCCGTAGCACTCATTGTGACCAAAAGCATTGCCACACGCTTTCGCTAACTCTTTAATTATTACATCGGATCTTTCGTGTCCGTAAGACTCGTTAATAATACGGAAGTTCGCGATATCAAAACATATCATATAGTAAGGAAGATTTTTATTATCCTTAAGAACCTCTTCGGCACGAACAACAAATGCATTTCTATTAAATATTCCGGTAAGTCCGTCAAGATACTCAAGCTCATTGATTTTCTTTTTCTCACCGACAAGGTACTTAACTATCTGAATCGCGGAAATAATCATGATTGCAACAACCAGCGCAAATACTATAATCGCAAGCATTTCCGTCTTCTTAGTTCTTGTCTCGATAATTGACCTTGGATAACAGTTCATTACAGACCATCCGTCAGAATTTTCAATCGGATAATAAATGAACAGGATATCTTCGCCTCCTATGTTTTTAATTGTCTGACCCGGGACTTTAGTACTCATACACTCGTTATAATCGGTTGCAAGAGCGATAAAATCCTCATAAATCATGTTGGTTTTCGCTTCTTCGAAAAATGAGTGTTTGCTGTCAGGAATAAGAATACTGTTATCCATCTCAATCATGCACACAATATTCCCCTGTCCATCAAGGATCATCTCATCGTGCACAAGCTCTTTTCTAAGCTCGGAAGCTCTGATTATCTTACTATATGCGATTGTTCCCAAAATGTATCCGCGTAAGCTGCCGCCTCTTACAATAGGTACAATATACATTAAGCCTTCTTCATCCGTAAGAAGCTTATTCTCGTTCTTAAATATCTGAATTCCTGACGTCGCATCGCATCTGTCTGTGAACTCTGATAAGTCATATGACTTGGAAAAAGAGCCATCCGGGAAGCGCACACCACCCTCTAAGTCTGCATAAACAATAACATCAAATTTGCCCGCCTTCATAGCATTTGTCAACGCCTTAGGCATGTTGAAACCGACTTCATCTTCCTTCATTCTTGAAGCACTGGCAGACATAAAAAGAATAACATCATAAGCATCCGACACAGATTCTGAAATATATTCGCTTTCCTTCTCAGTCTGCGCCTTAATAAATTCCCCCATTACACTTTTGTACTGCCCACTGGTAGTTGAAATGTAATAAAGGTATATGAGCCAGACCGAGACGAATAACACAGCAACAGTAACAGATACTTTTATTGCATCCCTGTCTATCTTCTTTGCTTTTTCGGATAAATCATTTATCTTTTTATAAAACTTATTCATAAGACCACACTTCCCCGATGCGTTAGTAACTAAATGATTAATAACCCTGAATATAACAATTTACTTATTTAAAGTAATTAACACCTGATTCGAATATCTTCATATCCTGCTCACCATAAATATTGATTGCAACACCATCGCCTCTTCTCTCTGAGTGTCCCATCTTACCAAACACTCTTCCGTCCATGGATGTAATACCTTCGATTGCCATGTAAGAGCCGTTAATATTCCATTCTTCATCCATGGAAGCATTGCCGTTAATGTCAACATACTGTGTAGCAACCTGGCCATTCTTAAATAGCTTTTCAAGCCACTCACTGTTAGCAACAAATCTTCCTTCTCCGTGTGAAGCAGGAATTACATATGTCTCGCCAAGCGTTGCGCCCTTTAGCCATGGTGACTTGTCTGATACGACCTTAGTATATGCCATCTTTGATATATGTCTGTTAATTGTGTTATAAGTAAGAGTCGGTGAGTTTTCATCCTGCCCTGTAATCTCTCCGTTTGGTAAAAGACCAAGCTTTATAAGTGCCTGGAAACCATTGCAAATTCCAAGAACAAGACCGTCACGCTTACTTAATAAATCATTGACAGCTTCCTTAATCATTTCATTTCTGAATACAGTCGCAAAGAACTTTGCAGAGCCATCAGGCTCATCACCGGCTGAAAATCCACCCGGGAACATAATGATCTGTGCCTCATTAATGCACTTCTTAAAGCCTTCAAAAGAGTCCTTGATGTTAGCTTCGTTCATATTCGTGAACACTTTTGTGATTACATTTGCACCTGAGCGCTCAAATGCCCTTGCTGAATCATACTCACAGTTAGTTCCCGGAAATACAGGAATAAATACAGTAGGCTTAGCAACTTTTTCCTTACAAATGTAAATGCTGTCTGCCTTGTATAGCTTACTCTCAACAGGCTCATTACCCTTGATTGCGACTGTTGGGAATACCTTCTCAAGCGGTGCTTTCCATGTGTTAAGTGCCTCATCAAGAGTGATTTTCGTATCTGAATAATTGAACTCACCATCATCAGTAACTTCACCGATCAGAGTATATGTAATCGCAAGCTTTGAAACCTTATCGGCAGGTACTTCTGCAACAATTGAACCAAACCCGGCCTTGAACAGATCATATTTATCAATGTTATGCTCGATTTTAACGCCAAGTCCATTACCAAATGCCATCTTTGAAACTGCGGCAATGATACCCTTACCGTCGAGTGCATACGCAGATATGATGTTTTTGTCATGAATGTCTTTATTAAATTTCTCGTACTGTTCCATTGCCTCGTCATAATTTGGAAGGTCGTACTCATCCATTGAAACCTTCATAAGAACGAGTTTATTGCCGGCTTTTTTAAGTTCAGGCGTAATAACGTCTGACTGCTTAGCCACATCAACCGCGAAGCTTACAAGTGTCGGCGGAACGTCTATATCGTTAAAAGTGCCGGACATCGAATCCTTGCCTCCGATTGAAGGAAGTCCGAATCTTAACTGCGCTTCAAAGGCTCCGAGAAGTGCTGCAAATGGCTGGCTCCAACGCTTAGGGTCTTCTGTCATTCTGCGGAAATACTCCTGGAACGTAAACCTGATTTTCTTATAATCACCGCCGATTGCAACAATTCTTGCGATTGATTCAAGAACTGCATAAATTGAGCCGTGATATGGGCTCCAGCTTGAAACATACGGGTCAAAGCCGTAAGCCATCATTGTAACTGTGTCGCATTTTCCTTTAAGAACAGGGAGCTTAGCCACCATTGACTGTGTCTCTGTCAGCTGATACTTACCACCGTATGGCATGAACACTGAGCCTGCGCCGATAGAGCCGTCAAACATTTCAACAAGACCTTTTTGTGAACATACGTTAAGGTCCTTTAATGTCTCAAGCCATGCCTTCTTAACATCACCTTCATCAAGTGCCTTCTGAACATTTTCAAGCTCTAGCTTACCAAAGAATCTGTTATCCTCTGATGGAGCGTCAATAGAAACTTCTGTCTCCTGGTGTGCGCCGTTAGTATCAAGGAAAGCACGCGAAAGATTAACGATTTCCTTGCCTCTCCATGAAAGAACAAGTCTTGGAGATTCTGTAACTACGGCTACTTCAGTTGCCTCTAAGTTCTCCTCCTGTGCATATGCTAAAAACTTCTTAACGTCCTTAGGGTCTACAACAACCGCCATTCTCTCCTGAGACTCAGAAATTGCAAGCTCTGTTCCGTCAAGTCCTGCATATTTCTTAGGTACTTTATCAAGGTCAACTCTAAGACCTGCCGCAAGCTCTCCGATTGCAACCGAAACACCGCCCGCGCCAAAGTCGTTACATTTCTTAATTAGTCTTGAAACTTCTTCACGTCTGAAAAGTCTCTGCAATTTTCTCTCTGTAGGTGCATTACCTTTCTGTACTTCTGCACCGCATGTCTCAATTGATGCTTCCGTATGAACCTTAGATGAACCTGTTGCTCCGCCGCAGCCGTCTCTTCCTGTTCTTCCGCCAAGAAGAATGATGATGTCACCCGGATCTGAAGTCTCTCTTATTACATTCTTCCTTGGAGCTGCGCCCATAACCGCGCCGATTTCCATACGCTTAGCAACATAATCAGGATGGTAGATTTCCTTAACGTATCCCGTTGCAAGTCCAATCTGGTTACCGTATGAAGAGTATCCTGATGCTGCACCACGAACAAGCTTCTTCTGCGGAAGCTTACCGTTTAATGTCTTATCAAGTGAAACAGTAGGGTCTGCCGCGCCTGTAACACGCATTGCCTGATATACGTAAGAACGACCTGAAAGCGGATCTCTGATTGCACCGCCAAGACATGTGGCAGCTCCACCAAACGGCTCAATTTCTGTCGGGTGGTTGTGAGTTTCGTTCTTAAACATCACAAGCCACTCTTCTTCCTTACCGTCGATTTCAACAGGTACTACAATTGAGCAGGCATTGATTTCATCGGTGATCTCCATGTCATCAAGCTTGCCGTCCTTCTTAAGCTTACGCATCGCAAGTAATGCAATGTCCATAAGACATGGGAACTTATCGTCTCTGCCTTTAAAAAGCTCTTCACGTGTTGCAAGGTACTTATCGTATGATGCCTTAATCGGGTTAACATAATATCCCTCATCAAATGACACATCCTTAAGCTCGGTAGAAAAAGTTGTATGACGACAGTGGTCAGACCAGTATGTGTCAAGTACCTTAATCTCAGTGAACGAAGGGTCTCTGTTCTCTTCTGATTTAAAATAATTCTGAATATGCTTAAAATCATTAAATGTCATTGCCAGGCCAAGCGAATCATATAATGACTTAAGCGCTGTCTCATCCATTCCACAAAATCCGTCAAATATCTTAACATCCGCCGGATTATCATATTCCATAATGAGTGTATCAGGCTTATCTACGTTGTCTGTCTCCCTTGAATCAACAGGGTTAATACAGTACGCTTTAATTCTATCAAAGTCGGTGTCCAATAAATGACCCACCAAAACATAAATTGTTGCAGTTCTGATTACAGGATTTTCGGAAGGTGCCAAAAACTGTACACACTGCACCGCCGAATCCGCACGCTGATCAAACTGTCCCGGAAGATATTCAACACCAAATACCCTCTTACCTTCTATGTCAGGAATCTCCTCTAAATAAATATCATCTACAGGCGGCTCCGAAAAAATCGTCTTGCACGCCTTATCAAACGTATCATCCGATACATTTTCGACATCATATCTTATATAAATCTTCACATCCTCAAGGGTGTCAATCGAAAGATATGTTTTGATGTCCTCAAAAAGCTCGCGCTCCTTTACAGCGTATTCCTTCTTCTTCTCAACGTAAACTCGTCTAACCATCAGCTTCCAATTCTCCTCAGTTTATTTATGTATTATTTTATGTAAAAAAATAAAATTCTGTTTTAATGTACCCGCTCCGCGTTATGTAAACTATTGGTGCAAATTATTTATTAAAACAACTTCAGCGCATCCTCAAGTGTGCTTACCCCAATAAGTTCAATATCTGTTTTTACTGATAATACATCAAGTGAACTTTTTGGTAATATAACTCTTGTAAATCCTAATTTAATCGCCTCAGTTACGCGCTGTTCTGCATTTGAAACACTTCTGATTTCTCCTGAAAGTCCGATTTCTCCAAACACAAGCGTGTGCTCATCAATTTGAGCATTTCTGAAGCTTGAAACGATCGCCATCGCAATCCCTAAATCTGCGCCCGGCTCCTGAATTTTCATTCCACCGGTTACATTGACATAAGCATCGCAGTCTGAAAGCGTAAGCCCCATCTTCTTTTCAAGAACAGCCATTAAAAGGTTTACTCTGTTATAGTCTGTTCCGGTCGCCTGGCGCCTTGGAATTCCAAAGCTCGTCCTGCACACAAGCGCCTGAATTTCAAGTAAAATCGGCCTTGTTCCCTCCATCGAACATATGACAACAGAGCCCTTTGCATCTCTCGGCCTTCCGGCAAGCATGTATTCCGAAGGATTTTTCACTTCGATAAGTCCTTCTGAACGCATTTCAAAGACGCCAATTTCATTTGTCGAGCCAAACCTGTTCTTAACGGCGCGAAGCACTCTGTAACTTGCAAATCTGTCACCTTCAAAATACAGAACGGTGTCTACCATGTGTTCTAAAACCCTGGGACCTGCAACCGTACCTTCTTTTGTCACATGCCCGACAATAAAAATCGAGATGTTCATGCCCTTGGCAAGCTGCAAAAATATGTTTGTTGCCTCCCTGACCTGTGAAACAGAGCCCGGTGCAGAGGAAATATCCTCCGAAAACATAGTCTGAATCGAGTCGATTACAACGACCTCAGGCTTTGAGCTACGAATTGTCGTCTCGATTTGTGACAAATTTGTCTCCGCGAAAATCAAAAGCTTAGCGAAGGTGTCACCAATTCTTTTTGACCGCATTTTTATCTGCGCAAGCGACTCTTCGCCCGAGACATACAAAACATCGTGGCCTGAGTCCGAAAGATTCTTGCAAACCTGCAAAAGGAGCGTCGACTTGCCAATTCCCGGGTCCCCGCCGACAAGCACAAGCGAACCCGGCACGATTCCACCACCAAGCACCCTGTCAAGCTCATTAATATTTATATGTATTCTCTCTTCTGAAGTCGTGTCAATCTCAGATAAGAGCCGCGGCTTATTATCAGATTTGACGCTTGCACGCGCCCCGCCATGATGCGTCACTACCTTCTCTTCCGTAAACGTGTTCCACTGCTTGCACGCAGGGCACTGACCCATCCACTTTGTCGACTCATATCCGCACTCACCGCAGAAAAAAACTGTCGATGATTTCGCTTTTGCCATGTTATTGTTGTGTTATGTTAACCAATCTTTGTGATTTTTCTTTATTTTTTAATTACAACCGAAACTTCGTCTTCGTCCTCTAAATTCACAGAGAATGAAAGCTTTCCTGAAATTCCTGTCTTCATCTTGTTGGCTTTGCCGTTAACTGTAACGTCGTACTCTGTATTTTCTGAAAGCTCAATTGTGATTTCAGCATCATTGTCACCTGAAACCTTGAACTCAACTCCGTTCTCTGATGCCTTAAATCCTGTTACCGCTGTTCCAGGTACTGACTCATAAACGAAAGCGCCGTCTCTCTCAAGCTTTGTAATCTCCTTAAATGTCTTAACCTTATAAAGGTTTCCCGCGAACTCATAGTCCTCAACTTTAGCTTTCGCATTAAGTGTATAATCCCCAAAGCTAAGCGTGTTATCTGCTTCTGTACGCAGTAATTCTTTAATCGCAGCCATCTTTATTGCTCCCTTCAATATTCAAATAAAAAAATGTCACATTGTGCTATTAAAATAATACCACGCAACCTACCAAAAAACAATATTTTGTACACCATTCACGCCACAACAAAGCCTGCAATCAAAAATAGTCCCAAACGGCGTTAAACTACCGTTTTGGGACTACTGGTAAGCAAGTAAAAGCTCAATTCCTCACACAATCACAATCTTTCCTCCGGCGACCTTCGTTTTCACTTTGGCGCCCTCTTTTATGTTGCCCTTAAGGATTTCCTCAGAAAGGATGTCCTCAAGCTCGGTCTGGATTGCACGTTTTAGCGGTCGGGCGCCAAATTTCTTATCGGAACCCTTCTTAACAAGAAGCTTCTTCGCGGCATCGGTAATTGTAAGGTCGATGCCCATGTACTCCTTCGCGCGCTTCACAAGGCTTGATGTAAGGATTGTCGCTATTTTCATCATGTCGGCTTCGTTAAGCATTCTGAACACAACAATTTCGTCGATTCGGTTGATAAATTCAGGCTTGAAAATAAGCTTAATTTCATCCATCACGCCTGATTTCATCTTGTCATAATCCATCTTCTCGTCTTCAACAGCCGCAAATCCAAGCTTCTTTGGGTCAACAATTCTGTTCGCACCGGCATTTGATGTCATGATAATGACACAATTTTTGAAGCTGACCTTGCGTCCGGTCGAGTCAGTGATATGACCATCGTCAAGCACCTGCAAAAGGATGTTGAATACGTCCGGATGTGCCTTTTCAATTTCGTCAAAAAGAACAACCGAATACGGATTTCTCCTCACCTTTTCCGATAACTGTCCGCCCTCGTCAAATCCGACATACCCCGGAGGCGAGCCAATCATCTTAGAGACAGTGTGCTTCTCCATGTACTCTGACATATCTATTCGAATTAGAGCATCCTCTGAGCCAAATAATGCCTCAGCAAGTGCCTTTGAAAGCTCTGTTTTACCAACACCTGTAGGTCCAAGGAACAAGAATGAGCCAATCGGACGATTCTTCTCTTTTAAGCCGACACGTCCACGCTTGACAGCTCTTGCAACTGCCGAAACAGCCGTCTCCTGCCCGACGACACGCTTTTTAAGCTCCTTTTCAAGCTTTAAAAGCTTCGCGCTCTCCGTCTCGTTAAGCCTGCTGACAGGAATTTTCGTCCACTCGCCGACAACGAGCGCAATCGTATCCTTAGTCACAACATAACGCGAACCGCGCGTAGAAGATTCAGCCTTCTTAGCCTTAGAAGCCCTGCTCTTTTCAAGCTTCTTCTGCAAATCCTTAAGTTCCTTAACACGCGTAACATCGCCTGCTTTCAGTGCCTCAAGCATTTCTTCTTCATAGCTTAAAAGCTTTAAATCAAGTTCCTCTAATTCCTTAGCACTTTTATCTTTGTCAAAAAGCCTGATTCCGGATGCCGCCTCATCCATAAGGTCAATCGCCTTGTCCGGCAAATATCTGTCGGAGATGTAACGTGCCGACAACGTCACGCAAGCCTCAACCGCATCATCTGTAATTGTGACTCCGTGATGCTCTTCATATTTGTGCTTTATTCCCTTGATAATCTCAATTGCAGTCGCCTCGTCAGGTTCAGGCACATCAATTGGCTGAAAACGACGCTCAAGCGCGGCGTCCTTTGTCACATATTTTCTGTATTCGTCATGCGTTGTCGCACCAATCAGCTGGATTTCGCCACGCGCAAGCGACGGCTTTAGTATGTTCGAAGCATCAATTGAGCCCTCGGAACCGCCGGCACCGATTAATGTATGTATTTCATCTAGGAACAAAATAATATTTCCGGCTTCAATGACTTCCGCAATGACTTTCTTTATTCGCTCTTCAAATTCTCCGCGGTACTTTGAGCCTGCGACCATCGCAGACAAATCAAGCGTAAGCAGACGCTTTGAACGGATTGTCTTTGGCACATCGCCTGAAACTATACGTTGCGCAAGCCCCTCAACAATTGCCGTCTTACCGACGCCCGGCTCACCCACAAGACACGGATTGTTCTTCGTACGACGCGAAATTGTCCTGATTATCCGGTTGATTTCCTCAGTGCGCCCGATAACCGGGTCAAGCCGTCCTTCTTCTGCAAGCTTTGTAAGGTCACGACTGTACTTAGCGATAAGCGATGGCTTCATGTCCGCATCTGAATTGTATGCCTCGTAAGCCCTGATTTCTTCCTTGATTTCGTCAATTTCGTTGCCCATAGCGGCTAACGTGTCAACAAACATCTTCTGCGGATTGACATTCAGTGAATTAAGAATCCTTAATGCAAGATTGTCCCCTTCTGTCAAAATAGCGAGCAGAATATGTTCACATCCAATTTTTGTATCCTTAAAATGCCTCGCTTCGTCTTCTGAAGCCCGCAAAATTTGCATTGCTTTTGGGGTATAGAGCCCTTTGTCCTTAACAAGCAGTGCTTTTTCCGGGGCAATCTGCTCTGAAATCATTGTTTTTACGGCATCATAGGTTACGCCGTTGTTCTCAAGAACTCTTGATGCCGCAGATTCGGTTGCTTTTAGTAAACCAAGAAGCAGGTGCTCGGTTCCAATCGAACCGAGCCCTGCCTTAATCGCTTCATCTTTGGCATAGCTTAACGCCTTAGTTGCAATTTCTGTAAAATTCATTTATTCATCGTCCTCGTCAAGATCTAAAAATTCGAATTCAAAATCATCGTCAAAGTCGAACTGCTGCACCGGCTTAGCCTGCACAGGAGCCTTGTTGTCGTTAGCAGGAATTCCCCGCATCATCTCCATAGGATTGTCCTTTGGAGGCTGATACTCTTCGTACTCAGGCTGAGCAGGACGCTTAGGAGCCAAATTCTTACTTGGCGGCACTTCTTCACGTTCAACTTTTGAAACTTTAATCGGAGCCTCGCGGCGCACCGCACCCTCGTCAACTCCCGCAACTTTATTAATATGAGCAGCAGCAGTCTTCTCACCGCGCTCGATTCCGTTCTGCCATGACTCCCAGTCAACAGGACCGTACTCGCCGTACTCTTTCTTGAGTCGCTTTTCTTCCTTCTTACGTGCTTTCTTCTCAGCCTTCAATGCCTTCTTCTCGGCACGTGAAAGTCTTCTGAAATCGTCTTCGTCGTCCTCATCGTCATCATATTCATTTCTGTCTCTAGGAGAGAAGAGTTCATATTCATCGTCGCGCTCATACCTGTTCTGCATATCAAGCTCTTCCTTAGGAATGCGGCCGGCCTTATTCCTTACAACAAATCCTTCAGGAATTTCGCTTCTTGCAGAGCTCTCAACGCTTTCACTTTCATGAGTCTCTTCTTCTATTTCTATATTATCACTTTTCTTTGAACTTTGTGTGTTTATTTCTTCCTCTTTCTCTTCATCATGATTTTCTCTACTAAGTTCTTCGCTCGCCTTAGCTAACCTTGTCAGATAATCATCAGGCTCTTCTTCGCTGACTTTTGCACGTCCATAAGCGGATACAACATGAGTCGAAGGCGCCTCATATGAATCCTCGCCCTCGTAATCCTCTTCGTCAATATATTCGTAGCTGTTGAATTCATGTAGCTTAACCGCCATTATGATAACTGTAACAATGAGTGCAACAAGCAATACAGCGCAAGCGATAACAATAATGAGCATCACGTTCACGCCGCCCTCTTCGCTATCTGCACCGGGACTTGTAATCTTAGAGATTAAGTTTTCGCCGGACCCTGAAATATTGCCCTTACCGCCTGCGTGAAGTCCCTGCACATAACGCTGATAAGTACCTTCATTCTGGTCATACATGTACCAACCTTTGTTGCCTTCAGAGCTAATTGCATAAATCAGAAAGAAGTCATTTATGTCAACCGGTGCCACTCCACCGGAAACAGCTTCACCGGAAACCGCCTCACCGGCTTCCCCCGTATACGCATAAGCCTCCAATGTCTGCGAATTCCAGTTAAGTGTCGCCTTTGTAAATCCATCAGGCACACTCACATCAGGACCGGCTTTCAGCGCAATAATAAATCTGTTCTCAATACCGGAAATCTGCAGGAAATCGCTTAATTCCCCCGTAGTCTGATCATACATGTCAAAATTGCCATTATTTCCGTCAGCATCGGTCACGTACAAAAGCACAATGCCACCCATGTCAAATTGTGCGGCTTCAACCATCTGTTCCTCGTATGTAACAGTTGTTTTTGAAAATCCGACCGGCATAAACTCATCGGCAAATACAGAGGATACATACTTTCCGTCAGCAGTTGCAACTGTTCCTGCTTCAATGCCTGTGCCTGTATCTTCTCTTGCATTTTCGTTAATCTTTGCAGTGTCCTCGCCATCAACCATAACAGTTGCCGTCACAATCTGAGGCTCACTGTCACCATCAAATGTTGCGAACACATCCACGTCCGCCTGTCCGCCGGACAAAATATTAAATGTAAGGTCTGCATTAGAAGAATTAATTGTGACAAGGCCGCCCCCGCCACCGCCGTACTCACCGGTGCAGCTTACAAACTCCAGTCTGTTCACATCATAATGAACGGATACATCAGGAGCAACCGCAGCACCTTCAGCACCGTCAATAACGATGTTTACCGTATATGTATCACCAACAGCAGCAGTTTCCTTATCTCCTGTCGCAGTTACCGTACCGGCAAATACCGAAACAGATAAAAGTAGCATTACACTGACTGCCACCGCCATACTTTTCAGTACAATACCCAATTTCTTATTCATGTAACGTTTCATACTGCATTCCTCACCCCCTGTAAAATAACAGGTTCTCATCTAATATAAATTCCTAAAAGGTTAATTATGATCATTTATTAATTATAATCGTATATCCCTTCGTAGCACCGTTTTGTGCCTTGCACACTACCTGAATTCTGTTCTCACCGCTGTTAAGCGTATATGTACCTGTTCCGCCTACAGAAGATGATGAGCTGACTGCTTCAGCACCAATATTTACGCTCTCAACATCACTTCCGACAGTTAGGTAATATGTAGAGTTGACCGACGAGAATTCAGTAGTGAATGAGTATCCGTCAACCCAAAGCTTGCTTAGGTAAGTGTTCGGGTTCGAATCCGAAGTCGGCTTCACGCATTTTGCCGAAGGCATATTATTATAAACAGGAATTCTGAATATAAGCTTCGTATTTAAGTCAGAATATGCCTTCTTAAGTCTTGCCGACTCATATGATGCCGCAACAATATTACTCATGTACTGGTGCGAATAAATGCCGTTTTTAGAGTTAACTACGTTGAACTTCTGGAAATAAAGCGTATTCTGTCCAACTGAAACATATTTATCGGCGATGTACTTCGCTGAGCCGTTAATCGACTTGTATCTTGAATTCCACGGTCTTAAGTAGTTCTCGTCAGCACCTGCTGCATAGTAGAGTCCGTTAATTGTTGCTGAATTGCCGTTTGCGGCAAAAGCACCGATATTAAAGTAATTAAACAGGTTTTCAAGTCCTGACACATTGCCTGCAATGCTCTGGCTACGACCAAGTACACCCTGTTCCTGGACAGCCCTTGAGGCAAGGTGATAAGGGTTAATTCCGTAATTTTGCCCTGCTTCAAAGAAGGTAGAAGCGTATGAGCGCGTCTCACCATCCGTATCAGAATAATCGCCTGCCATAAATGTGCCTGCAAGCGCATTCTTAACTCCGTCAACATTCTGATAATCCTTGAATTCCAGCGTCTCAAACTGGAAAATACCGCTATCGTCAAGGAAATTACGCGGGTCAAGGTAATACTGAATAAGCTCTGTTGACGCCGCTGCCCACGAGCCGCCGTCAAATCCGTACCATGTATTTGAAGCCCAGTTATAAGCCTGCGGCTCAGTTGACTTCCATGATGCGATACTCGTCTTAGCAACAAGGTTTCTACCGACCTTGCTCTCGTTCTTAACGACATCGCTCCATTCAAGCCCGGTCTTAACCGCCTCAAACTGCCAGTTCGGGTACTTCTCATGAAGTGCACGAAGCTGCGCCTTGTAGTCATCCGGGAACTCCTTAATCTGCTCTTCGAAGTCAGCATCTGATGACTGCGTGTTATAATTTGTATTCACGATTGTGACAAGGTCAGAGCGGACATAGCCTTCCCTTTCCATGTCATTTTTGGAAAACTTAATTCTATACCATTTATAGCCATCGTCCGCGTTCACTTCCTCAAGAACCTCTATCGGATAGCCGGTGTCCAGCTGCGCAACTATGTTGCCGTTCACAACCTTCTCACGGATTCTGACACCCATTCCCTTAATCGATGCACTCGATTCAGGCTGCTTAGGCTCTTCAGTCGTGTTCCTGGTAGGCTCCTCCTTAGGCTCCTCAGTCTTAGTGAGGCTTTCATACGGCGTAATGCCCTCAGTAAGGTCTGAGCGCACATAACCGTTTTCAGGCTTTTTATTATTCAAAAAAGAAATCGCATACCATATCTGCCCATCCGCATCGGATTTAAGCTGGTCGGTCACAGTGATTTGGTTACCCGTAGTAAGTCTGCATACGATTTTGCCATCAACCGGCGCTTTTCTGATGTTAACACCCGTGCCCTTGATTTTACCAACCTGAGGCTCTTTTGTTCCATCAGACGAAGCATTGCCTGATGAATCAGCCGCGCTACTTTGAGCCGTTCCGTTCATATTCACAAGATCTGAACGAATGTAACCCTTATAATCTTTATCATTTTTTCTGAAGCTGACAAAATGCCACTCCTTGCCATCATCCTTACCCTTCTCAGTAGAGATGATTGTGAGCGGCTGGCCATTTTGCAGAACGATTCTTATGCCTGATTTAGTGCTTGCCTCCTCACGGCATATGACATTACTGCCCTTAACCTGAGGGCCTGTTGCGCCGGTGCCTGAATTTGCGCCGTTAGTATTAGTTGAGCCAGCTGCATCAGCAGAACTTGATGTGCCAGAGGAGTTTGATCCTGTAGTTCCTGCACTAGAATTTCCCGACGATTTCTTACTATCGTCTGGTGTACTCTCGCTCTTAACTTCAATGTTGGATTTCTTAATAAGATCTGAACGAATATAACCGACGCTGCCAAGAACCTTGATTTTATACCAGGTCTTGCCATCGTCACCCTTCTCTTCGCCAATAACAGTCACCGTCTCATCCTTAATTACGCCAAAGACAAACTGCCCCTTCTGGGACGGAGTCTTACGAACCTTACCACTCTTGACAGTTACTGTTGCGCGAACAGCTGTGTATCCATATGCACTCTCAGGCACCGCCATCACTACAATAAAAGCAATAGCAATCACCGAAAGCAATTTAACGAACAGGCTGCACCCCTTCCTGCGTACCTGCCTAATAAATGAAAGCTCCATAATATGCTGATTCCCCTCTATCAGTATATCGTTCCCTTATTATTATCCACTAAAACCGCTGAGTCGACATAAATCTCACAATTTGTCATCGACCGTTCTAGTCAATCCCCTACTTATACACATTAATATTACAATTCAACGGTTAATAAGTCAATATGTTGTTGACATAAATAATTCACACCCCAAACACACTGTACACAATAATTCCTGCAATTATTGTAATGAGCGCAATCACTTTTCGTTTCGTAAGCTTCTCCTTAAATATCGTCACACCAAACACTGTAATATATATATAGCTTGTCGCCTCCAGTATCGGTCCCATCGACAGTGGTACAACCTTATATGCAAAAACGCTTAAAAACGTTGCCAACACAAATATTGTATACGCAGAAATTACCGGCAAATTAACATACTCCCTAATCTTATTCTCATATATCTTACCTGCTGCCTTTTTAAGAATCACCTGCGAAATAGCACTGATGAATGTTCCAAACATCATAATGCATGCATACAAAAGAAGGGTTTTATTCACTTACTTCACCCTCCTTTCGCTCAATAGTATCCTGCTCATTATTACCTTTATTATTTTCATCATTATCAGGTTCTGTCACATATAATATGACCCCAGCGATTACAATAAATGCCCCAATAACTTTACCAGCATTTAACTTTTCGTTGAAAATAAGCAGTCCCCATATTATGCCCCACACGATTGTAACAGCCCTATTCGCATAAGCAGTTGTAAGAGGAAGCCTCTTAATTACCTGCTGCCAGCCAATGGCATACACAAACATAATTAAAAGAAGTATGCCATAACACAGTATGAACTTTAGTGATAAAAACGGCTGCTTTGATGCCAATTTTGAAAAAATGCCTCCAAGTGAAAAAAACATAAGGAGGACATTTAATGCAAGAATAGTTTTTGTATTTTTACTCATAGGATGCTCCTTAACTTATTCTCAAGTGGTGTGATAAGTCTGTATGTTACATATGCCACGGCCATTGCTCCGATAACATAAAGCAAAAGCCTGATTGCAACGCCAGTTCCAATAAAACTGCATATTCTTGTTACAATGTCAAACCATATGATATGCGTTAGATATAGTGGGAACGAGCATTTGCTCATTAATAGTATAGCAGTTTTAACTTTCTCATTTTTGATTTCCATATTTGTACTTGTGGCAACCATCAACAATAATACGAACACAATCTCGTATTCTGTTCCCCTAAAAATATAAAATGAATATCCTATTATTAGGATGACTGCATATAAAACAGTCTTCTTCTCTTTTACTGCATAATACGCACATACTCCTATAAAGAATAAGTACATAACACAAAGCGCATTCAACTCTGGGAATGATTCTAATGTATCACCATATGCACCAGAGAAAACACTACGTAATACATTTGGAATATACTTATTTATTTCATAGAAAACAAAAAGAACAACTAATGACTTAATAAATGAATCTGATATTTTCTTAATAATCGGTGCCACCACATAAAATAGTGCAAACGCACTCATTGTCCAAAGAACATATCTGTTGTTCCATAACTCATAATTATCGGAAGGAATAAACATCTGTCCAAAGAAAAAGTATCTTAAGTATTTAATTCCGCATACCCCATCTTTTGCAATAACACTACTAAGTGGCATCCCTTCCAAAACAACATACTTTAATAAATCAAAAACCCATATAAAAATAAGAACAGACCAGTAAAGCGGAAAAATTCTTACAATTCGCTTTTTGTAGTAATCTTTGACATTGTTCCAATTAAGCTGTTCATACTTGTCAAGACTTTCAAATATAAGATAGCCACTAAGAATAAAGAAAAGCCAAACACCATAAAATCCATTTTCAGCATTCCTAGGATATCCACTCCACTGCCCAAGATGTACTAAAAATACAAATGCAGCGGCCATTATTCTGAATATATCAAGATTATAATTTCTGTCTGCTTTATTCATACCATCATTAATTCCTAGCATTATCCTACACTAACACGAGTTTAATTCTACTTTATCAACTATCTATTGTCAAAATAATCAACAAATTCCGTCTTTGTATTTCTACATATTACTCCTTTTATGTGTTATAATGTTCAAGGTGTCAGCAGACACCTAATATTTGTCGCCAGTACATATCATCTGATGCCATAAGCATTATTATCATCAGATATCAGTAACAATTATATTTTCTATCTTAATAATGAAAGAAGAGAAAAAATATCGTAACGAACTTAAATACATATGCACTGAGTCAGACTTGGCAATACTTGAATCACGAATTAAAGTTTTGTGTAAAAGAGATTCCCATGTAGGTCCTTCAGGCACCTATGACATCAGGAGCATTTACTTTGATGATGTAAATGACAGCTGCTTTAATGAGAATGAATCTGGCACTGACCCAAGAGCCAAATTCAGGATCCGAATTTATAATGGAAATGCTGATAGAATTACACTTGAAAAAAAATCAAAGTCTCACGGCATGACTCATAAGGATTCAGCTATACTCTCAAAAGAGCAGTTTAACGATATTATGAGCGGTAAGCCTTCTGGATTATTCAAACAAAGCAGCAGCTCAGCCCCTTTGTTAAATCAGTTTGAAACATTGATGTATATGAAGGGCTTCCGTCCTAAGACAATTGTTGCATACAAGAGAACACCTTTCGTATTTACAGCAGGGAATGTTCGTATCACTCTTGATAGGAACATAGGTCATACAGATAAATTCGACTTATTCTTTGACGAAACGCTTCCGTTAACTCCTGTTCTAGCTAACGGAACACATATTTTGGAAGTTAAATACGATGAATTACTTCCAGATTTCCTATATAATGCTCTCAATCTTGATGGACTAAAATATACAAATTTTTCAAAATATTATTTATCGAGAAAAAGGATGTAGCCTTTGTTTCGAAGGCAATAATGAAAATATTGAACATAACATAGTAAATTAAAGAAATAATACAGGAGCTAAAACGATGTACAATATAATCAAATACGCATCTCTTGCTATTGTTACAGTGATTTTGCTTATTTCGTTTTACGCACGTAAGCAAACATCTAATTCGAAATTGAATAGTAAGAATAACAAAGTTATCAAATTCTATTACACATGCATTCAATTATTGGATAAATACTGGTTAATCGCTCTTATTGGTATTTTTATAATATTTCTATTCACACGTTTCTATGTCATTGACATAGTTCCAGCCGGGGTTCATCTTGATGAGATTGGATATTGGTATGATGCAAAATGCCTTACAAGATATGGTACTGATCGTCTTGGTCACAGATATCCGTGTCTACCAGTAGCATACGGAGATGGGCACAGCCCTTTATACACATATATGTGTGTACTCGTATTAAAATTCTTGCCATTTTCCGTTAAGCTTATGCGTCAGGTTATGGCAGTGAGTGCCATCCCATACTTTTTTGCTGCTTTTGGCATAGTTTATCAATTGTATGGAAGCAGACGCTGGGCTCTTCTTGGACCAATATTTGTAACAATTACCCCATTCTTCTTAATGTCAAGCCGTTGGGGGCTTAATGCTTATCAAATGCTTACTGTGTGTACAGTTGCAATATATTTCTTGATTAGAGGAATAAAATACGGCAAAACACGCGACTTCTTTTTCTCTGGTATATTTATCGGCTTAAGCCTTGTAACATATATTCTTTCTTTCATTATGATGCCAGTGTTCTTTGTACTTTTGTTTTTATATCTCCTCTATGTTGGCAAATTCAGATGGAGAGATTCCATTGCGATGTTCATTCCATGCTTTCTGATTGGTCTTTCTACATTTTTAGAACAGCTAGTCAACCTTGATATACTTAAGCCATTTTATTTTCTTGGTTCAGACTATTTTAAGCTTGAAAGTTATAGAATAAGCGAGCTCAAACTTATTAATTTGATAAAAAATATCGGCAATATCATTACACTGATTTTTGGTGACAATGTATACACCTTCAATTCAGTCAGAGAATTTGGTACAGTGTATTGGGCTTCAATCCCATTACTAATAGCAGGATTTATCATAGGAGTAATCACCCTGTCTCATTCACTAAAGAGCAGAGAGATTAACCTTTTTGCACCAGTTGTTATGTATGCAGTAAGTGTTTATTTTGGATTTTTATTTGACAAAGGATGTAGCGCATATAAGGGAAACGCGATTTATATTTCCTTTGTTCTGTTTATCATCGTAGGAATCAGATATTTATCTGGCTATTCCATTGAAGAATGTACATTTGTTGACGCTACTTCCAATGAAATAAATGAATTGCCTTCAGATAATGAAATATCCTCTGGATTTGTACTTAAAAAAGCATTAGTTGTATCTTCACTGGCAATATTAGCACTTAATTTTCTCCTGTTTACAAATTTCTATTTTAGGCATATGAACGAGGTGTATGGAACTCATCCAGTATTTGTCTCAACAGTTGCAGGTGATATGTTAAATTATGAAGAAAAAATGTATAACCCTAACGGTGATAAGAAGGTATACATGGAGCTTAATTATGAGAACAGAGACTATGCAGAGTGGGTTATTGCTCTGCTTACTGATATAGAACCTGATGTGTTTAATTCATACCTTAAAGAACGTTCTGCTGCAGATGAAAAAAACAAATATAAAATAGCGCTTGAGCATTATATTTTTGCATTCCCTGAAGAATTTGATGAAAGTGAAGACGCTATATATATTTTAGGCTATGAGTGGGATCATATATCAGGATATTTAACTAGCATAGGATTTAATTGTGATGAAACTATTCCAGGTTATAAAATTCTTTACCGATAATCATAACCTTCACAACATAACAATATCAAATATGGAAGGACATTAACATGAGTACAAAAGACGTAATAAAGAATTCAATACTTAAACAATTTGGAGCAACAGACATATCTCCTACTACTATCATAATAGCATTACTTATTACAGCTATTCTTGCAATATATATTTACTTTGTATACAGAGCGATGAGCAAGCGTTCATTTTATTCAAAATCATTTGCTATTACTTTAGTTGTTGTTTCGATTGTTACAGCTTTAATTATTATGGCAATTCAATCAAGTGTTGTAATATCTCTTGGTATGGTTGGTGCTCTCTCAATCGTAAGATTTAGAACAGCAATTAAAGATCCACTTGATATTGCATTTATTTTCTGGTCTATCTCAACAGGTATTATATGTGGCGCACATCTTTACAGCGTGGCAATAATTGGTTCAGTATTTGTAACAATTGTAATGGTACTCATCCAGCTTCTTCCAGGCGTTAAGCCAGCATTACTGCTAATTGTAAATGCAACAAGCGATGTAGCACTTAAGGATTTAGAAGACCTAATAGCTGCCAATACTACTTATTATAAAATCAAGTCCCGAAACATTACGTCTTCGGAACTTGATATAATCGCAGAAATTCGCACTCAGGATGAACAGGCTTTTATTAAACAGCTTTCTGAATTCAATGGCATTAATAATGCTACAATAATGCTTCATGATGGAGAAGTGATTTGCTAGTAAGCAAATCACTTCTTAATTTGTTTATTTAATTATGAATAAAAAAATTCATATGCTAAAAGGATATTTTTTGACGTTTATATATAACATGAACTATTAATCCTGCTAGTGTAAGCACAGATATCAGCTCACTTATCCTGTAGAGAATATTTTCATGATACGTAATATGAACTCCATTATAATATCCAACAGGAATTTTAAGACCAACTATTCCAAATTCAGTTTCAAATAATTCAGGAATGATGTCATTTCCATCTTCACTCTTTGCAATATTCTCAACTCTATATCCTTCATAATATGTAATAGGCATATATAATATTTGTTCTTCATCAGTAGGATTAATAATTATTATTGAAGAATCTGTACCAGATTTAGAAAGTGGACCTATTGTTAATCCAACTTTCCCTGAGTCACTAGTAGGGTTGATTATCGCATTCTCATCACATAAATACTGCAGTTCTTCTATACTATAGTCCAATTCACTGTTATCAAATGTCACAGGCTCATATTCTCCCATTCCAACCATATTATATTTATAAAGTGCTATTCCATCAAAAATAAGTTGATCATCTGACGCTTTTATTGTTAGTGTCGTAAAATAATATGATGCCTGGGCTAAAACAAGAATACACGTAATTACTGACAAAGTATATATTATGGTTTTCTTATTATCAATAAGCAATGCTTCAAGTCCCTTTGCAATTGAGAACATAAAGAAAACCATTACGATTGCAAGATATCTGCAAGGCGACTGTACCATACAGAAAACAGTTCTTATTATTCCTCCAATATTCTCTATTGCTTTCCATGGGAAGAGCGAGGATGTCATCCATAGTGCTATAAGACCAAAGGAAAAACAAATTGTCTCAAAACCATTTTTTCTTCGCTTTATCGCCTTAATTACTATGAGCAAAATGGATAATATTATAGTTGCAGTTCCTATATTATATCTTGTTCCAAAAAATGTTCCATTATTTATTTTTCCAACAGTAGAAGTTGTAATGGCAAAAATATCCTTAAACGAAAGCATCCAATCAGATGTTGCGTAGGCATTTTCGGCGTATACCTTGAATTCATCTGTTGTTGACATGTGTATAAATGGAATGATGTAATACGCAGACAATAGAAATGTGATCGCACATGTCTTTACAAGCTTAATGAAACACTCTTTCTTGAATATCTGCCTATAGCAGACAATGCATAATAATAAAGCAAATTCAACAACTAATTCACATGTAAGCATATGTGAGTTAGCGAGACCGATTAGTCCCACAGTTAACCATGCAATACTGCCGTTCTCTGATATTATTATATACAATCCTGTAATGATTAATGGCAGGAATACAATAGCAATAGCCTCTCCTATTGCGCCCCTTGAATATACATCAAGCAATCTGTATGTGCTGAATGTATATAAAAATGAACATACTGCCGAAATAAAGATACGCTTATAATTATCTTTAATTTCAAGCACTCTTTTTACACAGACAAAGCTCACCGCTGCACTCGCAAGATTGGTGCAGAAGAACATTAAATATACACAGAACCGTAACGAGTATCCTATTCCTCTTAATATTGCAAATGGATATAAGAATAATTCAGGGTAAAAATACGATACCGCATATCCGTATCCTTTTAGAGTATTCGGATGTATTCTTACCGGGAACTGACCGTCTCTTAATCCGTCAATAATTCCGTTAATCTTCCCATATAAAAAATCACCATCATCAAACAAAAGTCCCATTTTGAATAAAAGTGGAACACTTGAAAGCAGAGTGATTCCAAGTACTATTACAAGTGAAATCCCCTTTTCTGTCTTAAAGAACCCTTTAATGAATAAGACAACAACTAACTCTGCAAGTATTAACAGAGCCATAAACGCAGGCCATATAGTCTTAATATATGTCCTGTTGCCAATAAGCTCTACTGTCTGAACTGTGAACTCCTTAAATCCACAATAAACAACGCATATATCAAGGTCACTAACGTCTTCTGTTATATACATCTGAGCATTGTTGAATCCTGGCAGATATCCAAGTCCATAATTCATGTTAAATTCACCAGGAAGTTCCTTCGGCAGATGATTAAGCGAGACTCTGTCACACTTTACAGCCCATGGATTACTTTTCGATGTAACTGTAAGTGTACTACCTGCATTTGACCTGTATCCAACACGGAGCGTATATGAGCCAGCCTTCACTTCCATCGGAATATTAAGATAAATGTCCTGCTCATCTTCTGTAAGCAGTTCCGCATGCTTTGAATCAAAGTAATATCCATCTTCTTCCATTCGTCCAATATCCGGATTAGCTGCAGCAACATCAAATGAATAGTTGTTAACAGGCCTCAAATAAAGATACATGAAAAAAGCGGCGCCTATTATAATTGTCGCAGCCAACATTATTATATACAGTTTTTTACCATTTCTTCCTTGCAACATCATACTTTTTCATCTATCGTTTATTTCAACAATTGCATTATCCAGTCCTACACACATATCATACTCCTAATAGGAAATATTCACGTAACGTCTCAATAACACAATTTACCTCTTCATCGGTAATTGAATAAAACAATGGAAGTCTGATTAATCTTTCACTTTCTTTTGTTGTGAATCTGTCTTCACCACTGAATCTACCGAATCTACGTCCAGCAGGCGCAGAATGAAGCGGAACATAGTGGAATACTGCCTGGATTTCCCTTTCCTTTAAGAAATTTATCAATTTAGTACGAGTATCCAAATCCTTAACCTTAATGTAGAACATATGCGCATTATTCGTACATTCCTCAGGAATCGTTCCAAATTCAAGGTATTCCTTATCTGCCAGTTCAGTAAGCCCTTCTTTGTATCTATTCCATACACTAAGACGCTTTTCCTGAATAATATCCATATTCTCAAGCTGCGCCCATAAGTACGCTGCATTCATATCTGATGGCAGATATGAGCTTCCATAATTAACCCATGTATATTTATCAATCTGACCTCTGAAGAATTTAGCTCTGTTAGTTCCCTTTTCCCTGATTATTTCGGCAGGCTCAATCATATCCTCATTCTGTATAAGGAGCGCTCCGCCCTCACCCATGCTAATATTCTTAGTCTCATGGAATGAATAGCAGCCAAAATCACCAAATGTACCAAGTGCCTTTCCCTTATATGTAGACGCAATAGCCTGTGCAGCGTCTTCTATTACCGTAAGGTTGTGACGTCTTGCAATGTCCATGATTGTGTCCATCTCGCATCCAACACCTGCGTAATGTACCGGAACAATAGCTCTTGTCTTTGATGTAATTGCATACTCTATAAGTGTCTCATCAATATTCATTGTATCAGGCCTGATATCGACAAATACTGGTACTGCCCCTCTTAATACAAATGCATCCGCGGTAGACACAAATGTATATGATGGCATAATAACCTCATCTCCTGGCTTAATGTCAGAAAGAAGTGCTGCCATCTCTGTTGCATGAGTACATGAAGTAGTAAGAAGTGCCCGTTTTGTTCCGCTAAGCTCTTCTAACTTTTTAGCGCATTTCTTTGTGTATTCACCATCTCCGCTTATATGTCCTTTATTAACGGCGTCAAGTACATATTCACTTTCTTTACCAATGTATGGCGGTTTGTTAAATGAGACGAACATCCTGTTCTCCTTACAATATTAATATTAGTGCACTATCAAAATTACAATAATATTTTATCTATGCCAGAAAAAACATTTACCTTGAAACTATGGTCGTATTATCATCTATGTTATATGTCTTCCTGATTACATATTGTGGCGACTGATTAATACAAATATATATTCTTCCAATGTATTCTCCAACCATTCCAATCATCATCATTAGCATGCCCCCAATAAACAATAGGGTGGCCATAATTGAACTATATCCCTCTGATATTATTCCTGGATTAATAAAGTAGAAAATGACCGTATAAAGCAAATACAGCATACCAAGACAGGCCGTAATGAATCCAAGGAACGTAGCCACTCTAAGAGGCTTAACCGAAAATGCAGTCAGTCCGTCAACAAACATTTTCACGGACTTATATATTGTAAAGCCTGTTTCCTTATCATCGCCTCTTTTTCTTTCTTTCATTGGAACACATGATATTCTCCTTGATACCCGAAGCATAAGCCCGTCAAGGAAAGGAAAAGCATTCTTATAATTAAGCATTTCCCTATATACTGGTTTTGTTATTGCAAGGAAATTCTCAATCCTTATACCCTTTGGCTGTCCAATCATTCTTTGTGCAAAAAACTTCTGTACATTGCTGCCAAATTGTTTAATTCCCGATTCCATCTTAACTTCATATAGAGCTGTAGAAATATCACTTTCTCCACTTAATAATGGTTCTATTAATCTCCAGACCTCGTACGTCGGACATTGAAAATCATCGTCCATAACAATTGCAATATCACCATCAATAGCTGATAAGCCAGCCATAATCGCTGAATCTTTACCAAAGTTTCTCATGAAATCAATAACCTTAAGATAGCTTCGTTCATCAGCTAGCCCAACTAATACCTGTAACACATCATCAGGAGAACAGTCATTCACGCAGACAACCTCGAATTCAACATCAGGCTTTTCCTTTATCACATCAGCGATTTCGTCAAGGACCATCGTTATTGTTTTTCCGCTCCTGTAGCAAGGTATTACAAAACTTAATTTCATTTAAAATTTATCCCTTTTTACACTTTCGTAGACTTCCATATTTAAGAAAGTACCTATTTCAAATAATACTATAATGTTCAATACTTCGGAAGATAGGTCTGCACTTCCTCTAATGAATTGGCACATACGATAAAATATCCAAACCTTGAGGCGCTATCTGTTACCAATTTATCAGTTGTTTCGTTTATTTCATAGTCAATCAGCAAGTCTGATCTTTCCTCTTTCAGTCGATTAAATACGTCAACATCGGTTTTATCAAAGATAAATCGAACGCCCACATAAGCTCCTTGACCTATTTTTATTTCAGGCTCTTCGCCAAGTGATACCCTTATTACCTGCTCAACAAAATCAACACCTGTTGATAATTTCACTAGTGTGCTACCTATGAAATCGCCACCCATTCTTCCGCCAATTTCAATTATCTTTATTATTCCATCCTTGTTGATTTTAATTTCAGTATGTGAAGCTCCGAATTTAATGCCCAAGCTATCTAATGCATGCTCTGTGACTCGTTTTATTTCGCTAAGCTTGCCTTCATCAATTGGTGCTGGCTCAAGATGCCCTGTCTCAATAAAATGCGGTGCACCTGTCGTGTATTTGTAGGTAAGAGCTAAAAACTGATGCTTACCTTTAAAGCTTATATACTCAACGCTATACTCTTGACCTTCTGCAAATTCTTCTACCAGAGCAGCATCTTCAAACCCCTGTTCTTTCGCGACCTTTATAGCCTCTTCTAAACCATCTGCCGACTCCAGCTTCGTAATACCACGGCTTCCGGAACGATCAAGCGGCTTAACGATAACTGGGTATAATAGCTCAATCCCATCTAAGTCATCTACAGTGCCAACTCTAATGCTTTTAGGAGAAGGATCACCATATTCTTCAAAGCACTCACGCATCAAATGCTTATTTGTAGACTTAAGTGTACAGTCCCATGAATTGCCTACTAATCTCATTTTAGCAGCGACATAATTAGCTGTAATAGCTGCTAAGTCGGATGCAATAGTACATATACCATCAATGCCTATCTCAATACATTTTGATAATATCTCTTCTTTTTCTACTATACTGATTGGATAAAAATAATCCGCTATCTTTTCCCCGACATCATTAGCAGCCCATGCAAATACATGAGTCTCTAATCCCATCTGTTTTGCTTTTTCAATGAGTGGTGCCTGGAGATAAGAAGCACCGATAATTGCAATTTTTCTCATACTTTTTCTATTCAGACGACTGCCAATTATATATCCAGCAATAAAAAATACCACATATCCTAACAGCAAACTACGGTTAAAATCACTCGGTTGTTCCACATCCTATTATCATTTCTTCCTTGCAACATCATTTAACCTGAATTCAAATTCCTGCCTGTCTCTTTGTTCAATTGCAGATAATATAAGTCCCGTGAAAAAGCTCTGAACAGCAATTACAGTCATCGAGCAAGCAACAAACAACGTAGGGAACCTAGGAACAAGCCCTGTCGCGAAATATTCTGTAAAAATAGGAACCATGAGTATTGCAGCTGCAGTGAATAGAATCGCAGCAATAATTCCAAAGAACTTCATAGGTCTGCAGATTCTATATAATCTCAGTATCGTATTAATTACCTTCATACCATCAGAATATGTATCAAGCTTAGATACACTTCCTTCCGGTCTGTCACGATATTCAATAATATGATTAACTATGTTCATATTTCTGTCTATTGCATGAATAGACATTTCCGTTTCTATCTCAAAACCCCTTGATAATACAGGGAAGGTCTTAATGAATTCATAGCTGAACGCCCTGTAGCCTGTCATTATATCCCTTATCTGTGCGCCAAATAACAGATTAATGCTTCCCCTTACAAATGAATTGCCAAAATTGTGAAATGGTCTCTTATTCTCTTCAAAATATGTCGATGAAAGTCTGTCTCCGACTACCATATCTGCCTGCTCTTCTAATACAAGGCGCGCCATTTCATAAGCCTCTTCAGCAGGATATGTATCATCACCATCTGTCATAATGTAGCACTCTGCTTCGATTTCACGAAACATCCTTCTTATGACATTCCCTTTTCCCTGCATAGTCTCACGTCTTACAACAGCCCCAGCTTGTCGAGCAATATCAGCTGTTCCATCTGTTGAATTATTGTCATAAACATAAATCACAGCTTCATCAGGGAGCGCAGCCTTATAATCTTTAATCACCTTTTCAATTGTTCTTGCTTCGTTATAGCAAGGTATCAATACAGCTATTTTGTCCATAAAAAATCCTACTTTTTCTCAAACCTCTTAGCGCCACTCTCACCTTTAGTGCCCTTACCAAATCCGCCTGTAATATTCGAGCTTCGCTGCGACTTAGCATTAGCATTAAGCGCTTTTCCCATCTCTGCCATGCAGCTTGCACAGTATCTTCCAGAAAGAATTCCTGTACCACACTTTTCACAATAAATAAAAGTTGCTGAGCCAGGTGCAATCTGAATCTTATCATCCTTAAGAAGACGTCTTATTTTCTGCTTTGTGACGCCTACCATTTCACTAACTTCGGTTGCCGTAGCTCCAGGATGCTGTTCCAAATAATTACGGACCTTTCCGTAATCATCATACATTTTGAATCTGCACTCTTCGCACTCATATTCACCGATGCCGTTATATTTAATGTGAACGCTTCCACACTTTTCACATTTTGTTGGTTCGCTTAAATCAATACGATCAAATTGTTCAAGTCCGTTATTCTGCATAATCTATCGCCTTACCAATGTCATGACGCATATACTTGTTATCAAATTCAATCCAGTCTGTTGCAGCATATGCATTGGCTCTTGCAGTCTTTAAATCAGCGCCAATAGCTGTAATTCCAAGTACACGGCCGCCATTTGTGACTATATTCCCATCTTCATCAAACTTTGTTCCTGCATGAAAGCAATAATAGTCTTCCGAATTATTGAACCTTTCAAGTCCTTTAATAATCTTACCCTTTTCGTACTTAAGAGGATATCCATCTGATGCAAGTACTACGCATACAGCAGCGTTATCCTTAAACTTAAGCTCAATTTTATCAAGTGTTCCGTCTATGCAGGCTTCAAATACATCTATGATGTCATTTTCCATTCTAGGAAGCACAACCTGTGTCTCTGGATCCCCAAATCTTGCATTGTATTCAAGTACCTTAGGTCCATCCTCTGTAAGCATAAGACCGAAGAAAATAACTCCCTTAAATTCTCTTCCTTCTGCTTTCATTGCAGCCACTGTAGGCTTGTATATTTTCTCCTGACAGAACTCATCAATCTCCTTAGTGTAGAACGGACTTGGTGAAAATGTTCCCATTCCACCTGTATTAAGTCCCTTGTCACCATCCATTGCACGCTTATGGTCCTGTGCTGAGGTCATTGTCTTAATAGTAGAGCCATCGACAAATGATAATACAGATACTTCTCTTCCGGTCATGAATTCCTCTATGACTAAATTATTACCTGCATCACCAAATGCTTTATCAAGCATTATCTGCTTAACGCCATCCTTTGCCTCTTCAAGAGTGTTGCATATAAGTACGCCCTTACCAAGTGCAAGTCCATCAGCCTTAAGCACTATTGGCATCTTAGCAGTTTCAAGATATTCAAGTGCCCTATTAGCATCATAAAAGTTTTCATAAGAGGCTGTCGGGATATTGTATTTCTTCATTAAGTCCTTGGAGAAAGCCTTTGATCCCTCAAGTATTGCCGCATTTTTCCTTGGACCGAATACCCTTAGTCCCTTTTCTTCAAATGCATCAGCTGCACCTGCAACTAACGGGTCATCCGGTGCAACAACTGTAAGGTCAATTTTTTCTTTAAGTGCAAAATCAGTAAGCTTATCAAATTCCATAACACCTATTGGCACGCACTCAGCTACATCAGCAATTCCGGCATTACCCGGAGCGCAGTATATTTTATCTACTCTTTTGCTCTTGCTAACGGCCATTGCTATTGCATGCTCACGTCCGCCGCCGCCTACTATCAAAACCTTCATAACATTCTCCTTGAACATATATTATGTCAACTATTTTTTCAAATCAATCTTATATTCTATGATTCGCAATATCATCAATAGCCTGTGGCAATATAATCCACTCAGCCTCTTCCATTACTCTCTTCTGTAAAATTTCCGGTGTATCAGAAGGCTTAACATATACAGCCTTCTGATTGATAATTGGTCCTGTATCGGTTCCACTGTCAACATAGTGAACTGTGGCACCTGTAACCTTAACACCACGTTCTAATGCCTTTTCGTGAACCTTAAGTCCATAAAATCCATCTCCACAAAAGCTTGGAATTAGCGAAGGATGGATATTAATAATCTTACCTTCAAATGCATTAACAAAGCTTTCGGGAAGTACGACAAGGAATCCTGCAAGTACAATTAATTCGCATCCCGCATCCTTAATAATCTTAATCATATCCTGTGAATATGCTTCCTTATCAGCATACTGCTTAGGAGTTATAAACCTGCCTTCTATGCCGGCTTTTTTAGCCCTTTCTAATGCATATGCCCCCTCTTTATTAGAAATAACAAGTGCTATCTCTGTATTTGTAATCTTACCAGAAGCAATTGCATCAATTATAGCCTGCAAATTGGTGCCGCCTCCTGATACTAAAACTGCTATCTTCATACTAAGTCAACGCCCTTTTCTCCAGCTACTACTTCACCGATTTCATAGCATGTCTCGCCAGCTTTATTTAATGCTTCCATAGTCTTTTTAACATCGGATTCATCAACAGCAAGTACCATTCCAATCCCCATGTTAAATGTGTTATACATCATTTCATCCTTAATCTTACCTGATGTCTGAATAAGGTTAAATATCGGAAGTACTGTAAATGAATCAAGCTTAACAATCGCCCTTACATTATCAGGAAGCATTCTAGGAATATTCTCATAAAATCCGCCGCCAGTAATGTGGCTGCAGCCCTTAACTGTTACTCCGCTTTCTTTAATAGCCTTTAATGCCTTAACATATATTTTAGTAGGCGTTAAAAGTGCCTCTCCAAGAGTTGTTCCAAGTGATTCAACATATCTGTTAAGGTTTTCTTCATTCATTGTGAATACCTTACGTACAAGTGAGAAGCCATTAGAATGAACGCCTGATGATGCAATTCCGATAAGCTTGTCTCCCGGCTTTATGTTCTCGCCTGTAATAAGATTTTTCTTATCACATACACCAACAGTAAATCCTGCAAGGTCATAGTCATCTTCTGCCATAAGTCCAGGATGCTCTGCCGTCTCACCACCAATAAGTGCACAGCCTGACTGTTTACAGCCTTCAGCAACACCCTTAACAATACTTGCAATCTTTTCCGGATAATTCTTACCGCATGCAATATAATCAAGGAAGAAAAGCGGCTCGCCGCCTGCGCATGCAACGTCGTTAACACACATCGCAACTGCATCAATTCCAATTGTGTCATGCTTATCAAGAAGCATTGCAATCTTAACCTTAGTACCACATCCATCGGTTCCTGATAATAATACAGGCTCTTCCATGTCCTTAATTGCACTCATCGAGAATGCACCAGAAAATCCACCAAGACCTCCAAGTACCTCTGGTCTCATTGTTTCCTTAACATGCGCCTTCATAAGCTCAACCGACTTATATCCGGCTTCTATATCAACTCCAGCACTCTTGTAATCCATAACACCCTCCATTTATTTATTATTCAAATATTCCTTATATCCAATCTGATCAAGTCTCTTAGCCTTGGCAACTACGCCGTCCTTAAGCTCGTCCTTGTATTCCTTTAGCTTATTAAGTAATGAATCATCCGACATCGCAAGCATCTTAACAGCAAGGATTCCAGCATTCGCACCACCATTGATTGCCACTGTCGCAACAGGTATTCCTGATGGCATCTGTACTATAGAATACAGCGAATCTCTTCCACCAAGCGATGAAGTATGCATTGGAACTCCGATTACAGGCATAGGGAATATAGCAGCACACATACCTGGTAAATGCGCAGCCATTCCAGCTCCTGCAATAATTACCTTAAATCCCTTTTCCTCAGCCTTACTTGCATATTCAAAAAATTCATCCGGCTCTCTATGTGCACTGATTATAGTCATCTCATAATCAACGCCAAATTTATCAAGTATCTCAGCCGCCTTACTCATTACTGATAGATCCGAATCAGATCCCATTACTATTCCAACTTTAGCCATTTTCCCACTCTTTCTTTATGTTTATAATTCTTCACTTGATAGCCACAAGCAAACAAATCTATTCTACCATATATCATAGAACAATTTATAGATTACATAACGCATTATTACTTAATTAATGGCTCATTCAACTCTTCCACACCATCAAGCACGAATAACCCATCTTCAATAATAGCTATTTCGTTTCCATCTTCCCTAACAGCATATATACCTGCCAGTTCATCATACGGTATTGTTATGTCTGTATGGCAGTTAAAATAAGCCTTAGAAGGATTACTCATTCTGTATTCGGCTGTCAGCTCATTATCCCTGCAAATTATCTCTTTCCCGTCAGGGTTATACACTTTAACATCTTCTTCATGTGAATAGCATGTATCACCAACTGCAAAATGAGGTCCAGTCTTCTCGCCTATAAGGATAGGAAGTCTCTGCTCAATATTATATTCTCTTGCCATTTTATACGCTGTAGTGTTAGTACCAATGGCAAATTCTCCTAAAGGGAGCGTCTCATGATTATGTAGAATATTCTCCCTTATATATTTCTTATTCTCTTCTTCAGACTCAAAATTCTTGCAGGAATAATCAGCAATCATTCCATCCTTGAATTCAATAGTTAAGTCAATATAGTTAAGTCCGAACAGGTAACACTTAGATACATTTAATATTCCGTTAGTACCTTTGAGTACAGGTGATGTGAATACTTCGCCTACAGGAATATTTACATCAGCAACACAGTTTTCAAAGCTTGTTTGTTTTGTTACATCTGTTATTTTTTGTGTTTTGACAGTAAGTCTTGTCCTGTTAGTACCCTTGCCTTCGATTCTGACAGTGTCAGCAGTGTCCAGAGCGTCAATAATGAGCTGCTGCATCGTTTCGTAACGCTTGTAATCTAAAGTGTTAAGCTTCACTGTTTCAGCGAATATTTCGCTGAATCTGTCCCCTATCTCAGGAACAGGATATGAGATGATAGTAAAACTCCTCTCTTCACCCTTAATATACTCATTTACTATCTGACTCAATCGGTCACTTATGTCAACCTGGCATTTTCTACCTACAACATCTGGTATGATACACTCTTTCTTAGCTTCAGGCTCAAACGGTTCCTCTCCAAATACCTCCATTACCGCAGGACCTGCAAATCCAGCTGCCAAATCCTTCATATCCTCATAAGCATTTTTAATAACATCTGCTTTTCTATTAACAAACTCTTTATCAAGGTATACTGCGGCGTCTTCCTTATGGTCGTAATCATACTGTTTATTGGCTATCGCACCAGTAAATCCTACCCTGTTAACTCCATTCCCAGTTAATGAAAGTGAGCCTGCCCTGTAAATTACAGGCTTTAGTCCCATTTCATTAAAATTCTTAATTGCAGCCTTCACTACTCTCTCGAATCCGATATTATATCTTATATTAACGATTGATTTCTTATTAAGTGGCTTTCCTGCCTTCACAAAACCAATCCTGTAGCCCTCTGTGAACGTTGAAGCCATTTTGTCAATGTCGCTCTGTGGCATTTCAGCAAGGAATTTAGCAACCTTAATCTCGTTATCTGTTACGTATTCGCCGTATTTATATAAATAGGCTGTGTCAAATCCCTCGCCTGTGAGTTCAGAATTAAGAATAATATTAGCCGCAAAATCAAGTGATGGGTCAAGCTGGCTCCTGATTCTTAACGGAGATATAATGTCACAATTATCGGACATAAACCAGTATAATATCTCGTGAAGCTCTTTACTATCAGGTATTCCGTTGCCTATATTATCATTTAAGTTAAGATATGCATCATTGAAGAGTACGTATACTTCGATGAAAAGCTCTAAAAATATTGTAATTATTTCCTTATACGAATATGCTACCTCAGCCAGTTCATCATCTGATATCTCTCTATCTATTAAGCATAATCTATCAGAAGAATTCTTCAGATCATCATATTTTGTGTCTACCCTTTCTTCTATCTGTGTATTTTTGTAATATTTATACTCAAATACATACGGAATCAGTCCTCTTATCTCTGAATATAGAAAACATAACAGCTGTGATGTATTATATTTTCCAATTAAATTCTTATTATCAGATTTATTATCTCCACGTTCGTCTTTACCATCAGAAATGCCCATTTTATACAGGTTTTCAGACGTAATTTCATTGACTGAACTAGTCATTTTGTCCCATATTTTACTGCAGAAGACTGGATTAGCATAGCTCTTTTCGTAATTATCTCCTTTTATATCCTCATACAGCTTCTTATTGTATTTTTCATCATATGAAGGGGTAATAATTGTGGTGATAAACGTTGAAACATGGTTGAAATAATCTTTGAAAGGCTCAATCACCTCAGGATTATCACTTATTTCTCTTATTCTGTTAAGTGCCAATTCATATCTTTCATCGATTAATGTGTTCATTAATATACGTTCCCCCATATTAATAGTATTACCCATGCGGCTAATACTAGTGTATTAAATATAATTGAAGCAACAGGAACCCATTTATGTATATCTCTTTCTGCAAGAGCTGTTGTGCCTGCAACAATACCTACAGCATTAAGAATTAACGCAAAAAGCGAAACGCTTCCCATTGCAGCATTAGAAACACCTTTATTCACATAAGCAAGAAATATGCCAAACGACATAACAATAACAGAAATCACACCAACAATGCATCCCATTATCCCAGAAAATGAGTGATGCTTTGTCGTGAACATGAAGCTTTTTGCTTTTTTAATCTTTTTTGGCTTTGGCATCAGTCTTTCTTAACTCCAAACTGCTCATAATATAAATTAATGGACTTCATTATTTCATCATTTATTACTATTCTTCCATCGATTTCTCTGTTATATAAGTATTCACTTACTTCTTTCATAGATACAATAGCACCCGTTTCGAATCCGTAAACATCTCTTACTTCATCAAGTGCAGACTTACTTCTGTCACCTGATAATCCGACTTCACATCTGTTGAGTGATACCATCAGTCCTACAATTGTAACATCTCCCTGTGCTCTTACAATAGGTACAGTCTCCTCCATTGATTTACCGGATGTAGTAACATCCTCAATCATTACTACTCTGTCGCCATCCTTAATCTTATATCCAAGGAGTGAACCCATATCAGCGCCGTGATCCTTCTCTTCTTTTCTGTTAGAGCTGTACTTAATCTCTTTTCCATATAATCTGGAATAAGCTTCGGCCGTTACAACTGAAAGCGGAATTCCCTTGTATGCTGGTCCGAACAATACATCAAAGTCATCACCATATGTATCATGGATAGCCTTAGCATAATATTCGCCAAGCTTAGACAACTGGCTTCCCGTTACATATGCGCCTGCATTCATAAAAAATGGAGATTTTCTGCCACTTTTAAGTGTGAAATCTCCAAATTTAAGCACATCGCTCTTAACCATAAATTCTATAAATTCTTCTTTATATCTTTCCATCTTACAGCACGTATAATCCAATCATCTTAGATGGTGATTGGATTTATTCCTTTCTCCCAGTT
>SAMEA3663209__coassemble_408_pt1 | contig 55702 bp, 44 predicted proteins | sample SAMEA3663209__metabat2_high_PE_008 | metagenome-assembled genome bin SAMEA3663209 (sample SAMEA3663209) | pig gut metagenome | biome: pig gut; feature: pig-associated habitat; material: faeces | place: China | collected 2013 | reverse complement strand
AACAATAGAATAATCAGATTTGTTTTAGAAACGAATAATTGTATGAATCAATTTGTTTTGGTTCATCGTAACATACAAAATTTGAATTAACAAGGTGGTTTTAATTAAGAATTTCGGACAACAAATCTGCATTTCAATGAAAAGTATTTTGTGTTCCTGTTCGCTATGCTAGAATATATTGAAGGAAGGTATCTGACATGAAATATACCGGTTTATTTTAGATGATTCCCAAAATAAAAATGAAAGGAATGAAGAAATGGCAGCATTATTTGATATTCCGGATAATAAGAAGATAAGGGTTATTGTGGATACGGATGCAGCTTGCGAAGCAGATGACCCATTTGCAATTGTCCATGCACTTATTTCTCCCAAGTTGATAGTTAAGGGAATTACGGCAGAGCATTATAATGAAGAAGGCTCTGTACAGAAAAGCTATGAGGAAATTAGGACAATTCTTGAATTAATGCAAATGGATACGCCGTTTTTTATGGGCGAAGAGCGTGCGCTGTCAAGTGCTGAGCAAAAAGGGACAAGTGAGGCGGTTGACTTTATTATCGGTGAGGCTTTAAGAGAGGATGAACATCCATTATATATTTTGTGTCAAGGGGCAATTACGAATATTGCGGCGGCATTTAATAAATGCCCGGATATTATTGATAAAGTCACTGTAATATGGATTGGAACTCATGGCGAACAGACAGTAGCACCATTTAGAGAATTCAACGCGGGAAATGATATTATATCTGCTAATAAGGTGTTATCAAGCGGTACAAATCTTTGGCTTGTTCCTTCTTGTGTGTATACAACAATTACAATTGGTATTGCAGAAATTCAGAATGATGTTTTGCCTTGCGGTGCAATTGGAAGACATCTGTTTGAGAATATGATTTCGTATAATAATTCAGAGTTCGCGGGATGGACGCAGGGAGAAAGCTGGTTACTTGGAGATTCTCCTGCAATAGCAATTGCAATTAATCCGGGTTGTGGTCATTTTAAGGAAATTGAGGCGCCTATAATATGTGAGGATACTTCATCAAAGAAAAATGACGGGGCAAAGAAACAGCCATCAATAAGAATGTATACGGATGTGGATTCAAGATATGTTCTTGGTGACTTTATTGCAAAGTTGAAGTTGTTTACATCTTAGTGATATATAAAGTGCCAGTAATATTTGGAAACATATGAGTATATTGGAAGCAAAAGACTAAAGCAAAAGAAGGAGATTTAAAGATGATTACATTAAGACCACATCATCTTTTGTGTACGCAAGGGTATTCGGGCAAAGGATACAGCGATGATTTTGTAGAAAATATGGACAAAATCGTTGATTACTTGAGAAATAATGAAGATGCAAAGATAATGCTCAAATTTGGCGATGACGATTTATGCAGCAGGTGTCCTAATATGGATGATAAGAAGCTATGCAGGACGGAAGAGAAGGTCAGGCGCTTTGACGAAAAAACGGTAAAGTATTTCAATCTGTGTGAGAAAGAATACAATTACCGTCAAATCACTGAATATATTGATGAAAACATGAGCGAGGAAATGCTTAAAGACATATGCGATGGCTGCAGCTGGTATGCGATAAGCAGATGCAGAGCCAATATTGTAAGGAAGAAATAAAGGTAAACTCCCTACGACAAGTTGTGATATAAGAAGCGAATGAGGTCTTCGATTTTGAATGGTTTTGTAATATGTCCATTCATGCCGCACTCATTTGCTTTTTTTATGTCTTCTTCAAAGGCATTGGCAGTCATCGCAAAAATCGGTATTGTTTTTGCGAAAGCACTATCGAGATTTCGTATTGCAGTAGTTGCTTCATATCCTGTCATTTCAGGCATAATGATATCCATGAAAACAGCATCATAGGTGTCTCCCTTAACTGATGAAATAATATTTATTGCATCGCGACCTCTTTCACATTCGTCAACGTGCATGCCTCTGTCACTAAGAAGTCTTCTTACGACGCTTCGATTAATCTTATTGTCATCAACGACCAAAAATCTTTTGCCGGATAAGGTGGTAACCATTTCGTCGACTGAAATTTCATCAGTCGGTGCTTCCTTGAAGGAGCTGTATTCTTCCTTGGAAATAATTTGAAGAGGAAGAGATATTGTAAATGTCGAGCCTGCCTTAAGCTTACTTTCTGCGCTTATTGTACCACCCATCATATTGACGAGGTTATATGTAATAGCCATTCCAAGTCCTGTTCCCTGGATTGAATCTGTGTTACCCGCTCTGACAAACGGTTCAAAAACGTGCGCCAAAAGATCTGCACTCATTCCTATTCCGTCATCAATGATTTTGAAAACGAATTCGGTGTCTTTTTGCGTAAGCATAAGCTTAATATGACCACCGTCAGGCGTATACTTTACGGCGTTTCCGACACAGTTGATAAGAATCTGATTGAGCTTAAGCCTGTCGCATAAAACGTAAGGGTTGTCGAGGTTTTCGATAATTGTCTCATATGTCTGGTGTTTTTCCTTAACGTTTGATTTAGTCAGGACTTCAATTCCGTTAATAAGCTCAAGAAGGCTCACAGGGGCGTTCTCAATCTTGACTTTTCCGCTTTCGATTCGGCTCATGTCAAGAACATCGTTTATAAGCGACAGAAGATGATCGCCGGATGAGAGAATGGTATTTATACATCCTAATACCTCATCTTTGTCTGAAATGTGCTCCTTGGCAAGCTGTGCATATCCTAAGATAGCGTTCATCGGCGTTCTTATATCGTGCGACATATTCGAAAGAAATGTTGTTTTTGCTCTGCCTGCTTCTTCGGAAGCAAAAAGCGCACGCTCAAGTTCAGTCTGCGAACGCTCTAAATCTTCGACAGCCTTTAGTCGCTCGTTGATAAGCTCACGTGTGTAAATTTCGTCATCTATGTTCTGGATAACACCCTTGTAGCTTTCAGGATTTCCGGCTGAATCGGTGTGAAGCGAGCCGGTGCAAAGGAACCAGTGGTATGAGCCATCCTTGTAGCGAAGCCTGGCCTCGGTTTTGTACTCTGCGCCCTTAAGACCATTCATAAAAGCTTCAAGTGTTTTATCCTTATCTTCAGGATGAAGCGAATCTGTCCATAAATTTGCCACGTCGACATTATCATCTAATGAATATCCAAGAAGCGGAAGGAACTCCTCGCTCCATGAAGAATCAGTAATTTCACCGTTTTTATCAAAATATATGAACCATGAAGATGTCTTCATAAGCTTATGAACCGTTTTGGAGAGATCGTCAGCCTGCTGCTTATAGAGGTTAAGCTGTTCGTTGTTGCGCTTAAGTTCATTGGTGACTTTGATCATCTTCTGGTAGTCGGGCGTTTCGAAAGTGAACAATAGAATCAGGCATGCAAGCGCATAAGAAAAATAGATGATAATTCGCTCGGAGAAGAACAGATACTGCACAATTGCTCCTGTAGAAGTAGTCACAACGAAGAAAATAATACTGTGGGTTTGACGAAGCATTAACGACTTAATGTGAATAAGCATACGTATAAATGCACACAGAAGATAGTATGCCGATAACAGGTAAACAACAGGATACGCTGCACCACGGGATATTACGCCGTCTGTGATTGAGATAAAGTAGTGAAAATGCATAGAGAGAACACAAAGAATTATATAAGATATAAGAAACACAAAATTTACATAATCAAGGACATGGCGCCTGCCGTCAGGAAAAACTGTAACACTGGCATACACATAGAATATGTATGTACAAAGTACCGTCAGCAGCATATAAAAAGCATTAACAATATATGAAAGGTAATTTGAACCTGTTGAATACTGCAGGTAATCAAAAACTATACTCAAAACCGATGTCAGGAATACGCAAAGCAACAGCGATAAAAAGCACCGACTGCTCTTTTTCTTTGTATCATATCGTGTTATGAAGTACACAAATACAAATGTTGTAACAAGAACTGAAGCAATATTAAAATCCATATTCCTAAGCATGCGTGTCCACCTCTCTTAATGTCATTTTATCATTGAATTGTGATAAATACCATATGCATTGATGGCGATTATACATTGAAATACTGTTATTTTAAGGAATTAAAACATATAAACAAATGATTCATAATGCAGAAGCAAATGTTATATAATGTAGAAATGGATAATAAATATAAAGATATAATCGATATCGATTATGAAAAAATTAAATCAAGCTGGGGCTCAAATATAAGCATTGAAGATAGGGCGGCACAATTTGCACCGTTTGCGGCACTTACAGGACATGAGGAAGCAATAGAAGAAGCGGGGAACACCCATAAGGCTGACGAAGCTATAAGAGAGAAATTTTTTTCAGAACCCTAGTATAAGGTATGAGGTGTATCAGGACACTTTTATTAGCACTCACCGTTGACGAGTGCTAATAAAAGTGGTATTATATGTTCATAGGTCAGGAGGTGAGAACTATGAACATTAATAAATTCACAAAAAACAGTATTGAAGCAGTTCAAAACTGCGAGAAACTTGCTTATGAGTACGGCAACCAGATGATGGATCAGGAGCATTTGCTTCTGGCTTTGTTACAGCTTGATGACAGCCTCATTTCCAAGCTTATTGAAAAGATGGAGATTGACCTTGAACACTTTACGGACAACGTTATCAATGCGGTAGGCAGGATTTCAAAGGTCAAAGGCGGCAATTTGTATTACAGCCAGGATTTAAATAAAGCTTTAGTGTCAGCTGAAGATGAGCTAAAGATTATGGGTGATGAATATGTTTCAGTTGAGCATCTTTTCCTAACGCTGCTTAAATACCCTAATAAGGCGCTTAAGGCTCTGTTTAATGAGTATGGCATCACAAGGGAGAGGTTTCTTCAGGCGCTTTCGACAGTAAGAGGCAACCAGAGGGTCGTTTCCGATAATCCGGAGGCGACGTATGATACGCTTAATAAATACGGCGAGGACCTTGTGGAAAAGGCACGGAATCAGAAGCTTGACCCAGTTATTGGGCGTGACAGCGAAATTCGAAATATCATCAGGATTTTGTCGAGGAAGTCAAAGAATAATCCGGTCTTAATCGGTGAACCCGGTGTTGGTAAAACTGCGGTCGCAGAAGGACTTGCACAGCGTATCGTTGCGGGAGATGTCCCTGAAAACCTTAAGGATAAGTCGATTTTTGCGCTTGATATGGGTGCACTTGTTGCAGGTGCTAAGTACAGAGGCGAATTTGAAGAGCGTTTAAAGGCAGTGCTTGATGATGTGAAAAATTCTGACGGTCAGATAATTCTTTTCATCGATGAACTTCACACAATCGTAGGAGCAGGCAAGACTGATGGCGCGCTTGACGCAGGCAATATGCTTAAGCCAATGCTTGCAAGGGGCGAACTTCACTGCATCGGTGCGACTACACTTGATGAATATCGCTGCTACATTGAGAAGGATGCTGCACTTGAACGTCGTTTCCAGCCGGTTATGGTTGATGAGCCTTCGGTCGAAGATACGATTTCAATATTAAGAGGCCTTAAGGAACGTTACGAGAATTTCCATGGTGTGAAAATTACGGATAACGCGCTTGTGTCAGCGGCTGTACTTTCTAACAGGTATATTTCCGATAGATTTTTGCCTGATAAGGCAATTGACCTTGTTGATGAGGCATGCGCGCTTATTAAAACCGAGCTGAATTCAATGCCGACAGAGCTTGATGAGCTAAACAGACGTAAGATGCAGCTTGAAATAGAAGAGACTGCGCTTAAGAAAGAGGACGATAAGCTTTCTACCGAGCGTTTAGAGACACTTCAGAAGGAACTTGCGGATGTCAAGGAACAGTTTTCGTCAAAAATGGCTCAGTGGGAGAATGAAAAAAATGCCGTCGATAAGCTTTCTGCACTTCGTGCAAAGATAGAGGAAACTAAGAATCAGATTCAAATTGCACAGAGGAATTCTGATTATGAAAAGGCCGGCGAATTAAGCTACGGCACGCTTCCTAAGCTTAAGGCTGAGCTTGAGGCAGCTGAAAAGACAGTCGGTGAAAAGGAAATGAGTCTTGTCCACGAAAGTGTTGATGAAGACGAGATTGCAAAGATTATTTCAAGGTGGACAGGAATTCCTGTTTCTAAGCTTAGCGAAAGTGAGAGGTCAAAGACTTTACATCTTGATGATGAGCTTCATAAGAGAGTCATAGGACAGGATGAGGGCGTTACCAAGGTGACGGAAGCAATCATCCGTTCTAAGGCAGGAATAAAGGATCCGACTAAACCAATCGGGTCATTTCTCTTCCTTGGTCCTACAGGTGTAGGTAAGACAGAGCTTGCAAAGGCTTTGGCAGAGTGCCTTTTTGATGACGAAAAGAATATCGTAAGAATCGATATGTCCGAATATATGGAGAAATATTCCGTATCAAGATTGATTGGAGCGCCTCCAGGATATGTAGGATATGAAGAGGGTGGACAATTGACTGAAGCGGTCAGAAGAAAGCCTTACTCGGTTGTTTTGTTTGATGAGATTGAAAAAGCCCATCCGGATGTGTTCAATGTTCTTCTTCAGGTACTTGATGACGGACGAATCACGGATTCCCAGGGCAGAACGGTTGACTTTAAGAATACAATCCTCATTATGACAAGTAATATCGGCTCTCAGTACCTGCTTGATGGAATTGATGAAAGCGGAAACATCTCAAAAGAAGCTAAAGAGCTTGTAACAAATGAACTTAGGAACCATTTCAGACCTGAGTTCCTTAACAGGCTTGATGAACAGATTATGTTCAAGCCGCTTACTAAGGATAATATCGGTGGAATTATTGAGCTGCTTATAGTTGATGTCAATAAGAGACTTAAAGATAAAAAGATTTCTATAGCGCTTACCGATGCGGCAAGGTCTTACATTGTTGACAACGGATATGATCCGATTTATGGCGCAAGGCCGCTTAAGAGATTCGTTCAAAAGAACGTTGAAACGTTAGCCGGAAAGCTTATCCTGTCTGATGGAATAAGAGAGGGCGAGACGATTCTCATTGACTACGATGAAAATGGTCTTACGGCAAGAGCAGTGTAACTGCCGGGCGCACAATTTGCATTATATGACGCCGGCACACGAAATAACGTGTGCCGGTGTCTTTTTTTGTGTAAACATAAATAAAAATATGTTATTCTATAAGATAGGTTATTAAAGGTGGAGACCAGAGAGTCTCTATGATGAAGGTATGAAAATTGTAAAGGTTGATAAAAAGGGCAAGGGAAGCCTGTATACTACGATTTTGGTGATGACGATGATTCCACTGCTTATATTCGGAGTTTTCGCCACAATTTTTATTTCGTTTCGCGTCGGGGAAACAAAAAAGGCTCAGATAGCTGAAAAGCTTAAGGATATCGCGATTACGGTGGAAAATGCGTATGACGTCATGTATCCGGGAGATTATCAGGTGCTTAAGATGAAGAAGAGCACGACTTTATATAAAGGCGGGGAGTCAATTTCGGCAGATACGGCACTGATTGACAGGATTAAGTCAGAGTCGGATATTGATGTGTCTTTCTTCTTTGCGGATATCAGGCTTGCAACTACACTTACCGATGAGAACGGCGAAAGGCTTTATGAATCGGCTGCGGCAGATACGGTTGCTAATGATGTATTTATCGGACAAAAGGACATGTTTTACGATAATGTCACAATAGATGATGATCTGTTCTTTGCATATTACATGCCGATTTACAATAACGATGGAACATGCTTTGGCATGATCGGTGTTGCCACGCCTGTTGAGAGCTTTGACAAGGCGGCGCTAATATCGATACTGCAGACGGTTGTTATACTTGTGCTGTTTATGATTGTTACGGCAGTTATTATTGTCCGTTCATCGTCTAAGATTATGATGGTTATTATGAAGATTCTTGAGTTTTTAAGGGATCTTTCTAACGACAAGCTTGATGCAAGGCTTGAGGATATCGTTCTTAACAGAAAAGACGAGCTTGGCGAAATCGGACTTGCAAGCTCTAAGCTTCAGGTGTCGCTTAAGAAATTAATCGAAAGAGATGCACTTACAGGTCTTTTTAACAGACGCGCAGGAGAAAAGAAGCTTGATGGGCTTTTATCAGACGGAATCAGTCCTACAATCTCAATCGGCGATATAGATTTCTTTAAGAAATTCAACGATAACTTCGGACATGAATGCGGCGATGTCGTGCTTAAGGAGGTAGCCAAGTGCCTTAACGATGCAATGAAGGGGCAGGGCTTCGCTGCAAGATGGGGCGGAGAAGAATTTTTGCTTGTTTTTGAAAAGCTTAATGAAAAGGACGCTGCCGCTTACATTGAAGGCATCCTTGATACGCTTAGAAATATGACGATAGAATACGATGGAAACATCCATTTTGTAACAATGACTTTTGGCGTTGCAGGAAGAAATGACAATGAAAAAATATCAGAACAGATACGTAGAGCAGACGCCATGCTTTATGAAGGCAAGGAGACAGGAAGAAATCGCGTAATTCATTGTATTTAAGACGCTTTTTTGATAGAATTATAGATTAGAAATTTATTAATGAGGTTGAAATGATGGGTAAGGAATTAGCAAAAACTTATGATCCTAAAGGGATGGAAGAAAGATTATATAAAATGTGGGAGGAAAAGAAGTACTTCCACGCAGAAGTTGATAGGTCTAAAAAGCCATTCACAATTGTGATGCCACCGCCTAACATTACAGGCCAGCTTCACATGGGACATGCCTTTGACAATACAATGCAGGATATCCTCATTCGTTTTAAGAGAATGCAGGGATACAACGCACTTTGGCAGCCGGGAACAGACCATGCCGCAATTGCTACGGAAGTTAAGGTTATCGAACACTTAAAGAGCCAGGGCATTGAAAAGGCTGACCTTGGAAGAGAGGGCTTCCTTGAGAAGTGCTGGGACTGGAGAAAAGAGTACGGCAATAGAATTATTTCACAGCTTAAAAAGCTTGGCTCATCAGCTGACTGGGACAGAGAAAGATTCACAATGGATCCGGGATGCTCTAAGGCAGTAGAAGAAGTTTTTATTAACTTATACAATAAGGGTTTAATCTATAAAGGAAACCGTATCATTAACTGGTGTCCTGTCTGTAAGACTTCGATTTCGGACGCTGAAGTTATTCATGAGAACCAGGCGGGCCATTTTTGGCACATGAAATACGAAATCGTTGGGGAGCCGGGAAGATATGTTGAATTTGCAACTACACGTCCTGAGACAATGCTTGGTGATACTGCAGTTGCCGTAAACCCTAACGATGACAGATACAAGGACATCATTGGCAAGAAGGTAATGCTTCCGTTTGTCAACAGAGCAATCCCTATTATAGCCGATGAATATGTTGATATGGAATTCGGTACAGGTGTTGTTAAGATTACACCTGCTCATGACCCTAACGACTTTGAGGTTGGTAAAAGACATGGCCTTGAGGTAATTAACGTTCTTAACGATGACGCAACAATAAATTCAATTTGTCCGCAATTCGAAGGTATGGACAGATACGAGGCAAGAAAAATCATCGTTGAGAAGATGGATGAAATGGGACTTCTTGTTAAGATTGAAGACCATGAGCACAATGTCGGAACACACGACAGATGCAAGACTACAGTTGAACCGATGGTTAAACCACAGTGGTTCGTTGCCATGGAAGAGCTTGCGAAGCCTGCAATCAAGGCAATTAAGACAGGTGAGCTTAAGTTCGTTCCAAGGTCATTTGATAAGACATATTTACACTGGCTTGAGAATATCCGTGACTGGTGTATTTCAAGACAGTTATGGTGGGGACATAGAATCCCGGCATATTACTGCGATGATTGCGGCGAGATGGTAGTAAGCAGGGAGGCAGTTCACACATGTCCTAAGTGTGGCGGCAAAATGCATCAGGACGAGGATACTCTTGATACATGGTTCTCATCTGCATTATGGCCTTTCTCTACTCTTGGCTGGCCTGACAATACTGAAGATCTTGATTATTTCTATCCTACAGACGTATTGGTTACAGGATATGACATCATTTTCTTCTGGGTAATCAGAATGGTATTCTCAGGATATGCCCACACAGGAAAATGTCCGTTTAATACAGTTCTCATCCACGGACTTATTAGAGATGACCAGGGACGTAAGATGAGTAAGTCGTTAGGAAACGGTATCGATCCGCTTGAAGTTATAGACAAGTACGGCGCCGATGCATTAAGACTTACAATTATTACAGGAAATGCTCCTGGTAATGACATGAGATTTTACTGGGACAGAGTTGAGAACAGCCGAAACTTTGCCAATAAAGTATGGAATGCATCAAGATTCATCATGATGAATATGGAAGGCAAGGACATTGTTAAGCCTGATGAGAAGGACTTAGAGCCTGTTGACAAGTGGATTTTGTCAAAGCTTAACGATACTGTTAAGGAAGTTACAGCCAATATGGAAGCGTTTGAGCTTGGTATTGCGGTTTCTAAGATATTTGACTTTATCTGGGAAGAATTCTGTGACTGGTACATCGAGATGGTTAAGCCAAGACTTTACAATTCTGATGACGTAAAATCACAGAATGCAGCGCTTTATACTTTACGTGAGGTATTGATTGATGCGCTTAAGCTTCTTCATCCGTATATGCCGTTTATTACAGAGGAAATATTCTTAACAATTCAGTCAGAAGAAGAGTCAATTATGATCTCTTCATGGCCTGAGTATTCAGAAGAGAGAGCATATACAAAGGAAGAAAAGGAAGTTGAAATCATTAAAGAAGCCGTTCGTGGTATAAGAAATATCAGAACTGAGATGAACGTACCACATTCAAGAAAGGCTTTGGTATATGTTGTATCTGATAATGATGATATTGTAAGTGCATTTAATGATGGAAAGCTTTTCTTCACATCTCTTGCAATGGCATCAGAGGTTATTATTCAGGGTGATAAATCAGGTATTGCAGATGATGCGGTTTCTGTTGTTATTGCCAATGCGACAATTTATATGCCGTTTGCTGATCTTGTAGACATTGAGGCTGAAATTGCCCGTCTTACTAAGGAAGAAGAAAGACTTAATTCAGAAATTGCCCGCTGCAAGGGAATGCTTTCAAATGAAAAATTTATTTCCAAGGCACCTGAAGCTAAGGTTAATGCCGAGAAGGAAAAGCTTGCTAACTACGAGCAGATGCTTTCTCAGGTAAGCGAGAGACTTAATTCACTTAAATAATCAGATTTGTTGGAGATTCAATTTGGCAGGAAGATTTTCCGAAAAGTGCAAAGTGACAGTATCAGAAAACAGCATGAGCGCAACGCTGTTTATTGAACCGCCGGAGAATGGAATAGCATACTCCGTTGATGAACTGACGACTTTTATTAAGAATAAGGGAATATATGGTGGTGTAATTTATTCTGAGCTTGAAAGAATGAGTCAGAATAACATTTATTACAAGGATCATGAAATAGCTAAGGGAACATATCCTGTTGAAGGGTCTGATGGATATTATGAGCTGTTTTTTGATAATGAGAAGAACAGAAAACCTACGATAAGGTCTGACGGTTCTGTGGATTATCAGAGCATGAGCGAAATCCGATGTGTAAATTCAGGAGATAAGCTCATTAAGTACCATGCCGCAGTATTAGGTAAAAGTGGCGTTGACGTAAGAGGCAGGACGCTTAGGCCAAAGCCTTGTAAGGATATGCCGCCTCTTAAAGGAAACGGATGGGAATTCGATGATGAGACCGGTGAGTACAGGGCACTTAATGAAGGCCGCATCGAATATGACGGCAAAACTCTTAAGGTGTTAAACATTTACGAGCATAAGGGCGACCTTGACCTCGTAGTAGGAAGAATTGATTTCAGAGGCGACGTAGTAATTAAAGGAAACGTTCTTTCAGGAACGTTTATCAGAGCAACGAAATCAATAATTGTAGAAGGAAGTGTTGAAGCGGCAACTTTGATTGCAGGCGGAGACATCATTCTTAAGAAAGGAATGCAGGGCGGTAAAAAAGCCCGAATTTCGTGTGGCGGAGACCTGTACGCTAACTTCATCGAGTTTACCAAAATCGACGTGAAGGGCAAGGTCGAGGCAAATATTATTATGAACAGTCAGATAAGCTCCGGTACTGATGTTATCGTATCCGGAAGGAAGGGCGCAATTGTAGGTGGTGAGACATATGCAGTTGGGTCTGTTTCTACTATGTTTGTCGGCAATAATGCAGAACTTAAAACTGTTGTTGCAGTCGGAGTCACAAAAGAACTTTATGACAGGGTACGCGTACTAAATACTAAGAAAACAGGACTCCTTGGCAGCATAGATAAGACAAATAAAGAGATAATGAAGGTTGTTGATAACAGAATATACCGCTATTCTAAGGAAGTTCAGGCAGCAAAGCTTTCGCAGCTTAAAAGACGACTTTCAAAAGATGAAAAGCTCGTTGCACACATTGACGCAGAAATTGAGAAGATTAATTATACGATGGCTGTGGGCAAAAGAGCGAAAATATCAGTTGGTGGGACAGTTTATGTCGGCTCAGAAATAATTGTAAATGATTCAATACTTAAGGCAAGTTCTGAATATAAACATTCAGAGTTTACTAAGGATGAATTAACGGATACGGTTGCAATTTTGCCGACTTCATAAGGATTTACAGGAACGAAATGATTAATTTTGATGAAGAAATAAAGAAATTTACACCTTCGCCTGAGATAGATCAGGTTGAGGATTGGGTTGTAAAAGAGTCAGGCTCGGATATGTCAGATACTCTTTTATCTCTTATTGAGCAGAACAAGCAGTTGGAGCTCAGACTTCGTTCCCAGGTACAGGTAGTACCTATTGATACTACGGGACAGTTTTAGTATGGAAAACGAAGGTTTATACACAAAAATAGTATATAGAAGTAACTATTTATATAATGAAGGACTTAAGAAAGCTAAGGTCAGGGATTTAAGCGGTGCCGTTATATGCTTAAGAGAGTCACTTTCCCTTAACAGGAAAAATACAAATGCAAGAAACCTCTTAGGACTTGTGTATTTTGAGATGGGAGAAGTTGTACAAGCACTTGCGCAGTGGATAATAAGCAGAAACAACGACACCTCAAAGGATAATCCTGCGCTTTATTACATGGATAAGATTAAATCAAATCAGGGTAAGCTTGAGGCGATTGACCAGACACTGCATAAATATAATCAGGCTTTGCAGTATACATATCAGGGAAGCTATGATTTAGCGATAATCCAGCTTAAAAAGGTGCTTTCCATTAACGAGCGCTTAATTCCCGCATACCAGCTTCTTGCGCTTATTTACTTTCAGACTGAGGAGTATGAAAAGAGCAGACGTACTATAATAAGAGGTCTTAGAATCGACAGAAACAATACAAAACTCTTAGAATACTTAGCTGAGGTTGATGAGATTCTTGCACAGATTGACGCACAGTCGCAGGATGGCAAAAAGAAGAACGTAACAAAGCCCGGCAGAGAAGTAATGAGCTATGAAAGCGGAATGGATACAATCATTCAGCCTGTTCATGAAAAGGAACGTAGCGGATTTTCAAGCATTATTAATATAATAATAGGTATTATTGTTGGCGTTGCAGCATGTTATTTTTTGATTTTGCCTGCCAAAATCGAAAAAAAGACGACTGAGTTCGATGAAAAGTATATAGAGGTTTCAGACAAGCTTTCAGAAGAGCAGGCACTTCACAACCAGGACCTTGCTACGCTTGATGAGATAACAATTCAGAGAGATGAGCTTAAGAAGGAGCTTGCAAGAGCACTTGGAACGGACGGAAATCTTCGACCTGAGGATTATCTGATTAAAGCGGCAGCAGGACATATTGGAGGCTCTTTGTCATCAGAAGAGGTAATGGAGCTTCTTGAAAATATCAAGGTTGAAGATAAAAACGATAAGTCAGACGATTTCAAGACACTTTATGATTTGCTTATTGGAAATGCTTCTCCTGAGGTTATCAATTCATATGTTGAAGCAGCTAAAACTGCGATGAAGTCAAATGATTACGAAGAGGCAATTGCTCAGTATGAAAAAGCTTACGAGCTTGATGTATCAAATTCAGATATTTTGATGAGCCTTGCTCATGCATACAGACAGAACGGCAATATAGAAAAGGCTAATGAGCTTTACAGAAAGATAGTTTCAGATTTCCCTGACACCCAGAACGCACAGGATGCGCTTGAATATATTTCCGATGAAGAATAAATCAGGACTTACTAAAATAATAATAATCGCGCTCTTTCTTCTTGGCATATTTATTAAGCTTTATTATATAAATTATACCGAGACGTGGGAGAGACAGCACGATGTAATATCATTTGGGGCTGATGAGGGACATGCGGCATACATTGAATACATTCTTAACAATAAGTCGCTTCCTGATTTTGACCCAAGAGAAAAGTGGGGCTTTTTCCAGCCGCCGCTTCACCATATAATAAGTGCGTTTGTCATGGACGTTTCAATGAAGGCAGGTCTTGACATTAAGAAGTGTCAGGAGAACACACAGATTCCGACCTTAATATACATGATTTTGCTTTCTGTAATGTCTTTATACATTTTCGCAAAATTGCGAGGTTTACATAAAGACAAGATATTTAGTGATGGATGTCTTGTGATGCTTGCAATTGTTGCGCTTCACCCGATGTTTATCATAATGTCCGGAAGCATTAATAATGACGCGTTACAGCTTGTAATGTCATTATTTGCACTCATTGTGGCAGCAAAGTGGTATGAAAAGCCGGATATATTACGAACCGTGTTTTTGGCTGTAATAATAGGACTTTCGATGCTTGCAAAGCTTACGGGCGGGTTGGTTGCCGTACCGATTGCGATAATTATGGCTATTAAGGTGTTCGGATTTGACGGCGGAATCAGGACTGATAAGCATACGAAGGTCGGATTAAGCGACCGCCTGAGGTTCTTTTTCAGGAAATATTTTGGAAAAATGCTGATATTTGCGGCTATTGTTTTCCCGCTTGGGCTTTCCTTCAGCATAAGGAACAAATTAAAATGGGACGTGCCGTTTAACTACATCCCGCCGGTTGGCGAGAATTTTCCTGAGTCGGTTACGATGAAGAACAGGCTTCTTGATATCGGTACTGACAGCGTTTATACGAAGATGATTGCAAGGGGTGATGCATTTGATGAATACAACGTATTCCTTGCACTTATTAAGACGTCGCTTTTTGGAGAATACAGCTTTAGCGATGTATCAAGGTGGATGAACCCGCTAACGATTATATTATTTGTCAGTGCGGTTTTAGTTATAGTATTTGCGCTTTTTGCTACATTTAAGGTGGCTTTTTCAAAAAAAATCAAGCTTGCGTTAGTGTGGAAGGTACTTTTGCTTTTTACATACGTGACATATTTAGCGGCATACTTTTATTTCGCACTTTCAAGCAGCAATTTCAGTGCTCAGGATTTCAGATATGCCGGGATATGTATAGTTTGTGAAGGTATATTTGCCGGGGTATATGTAGATTCAATTAAGGATAAGCGTGCATTGATGATAATTAAGGTGGTGGCAATTACGTTCGCGGCCAGCTCTTTTTTAACATATGCACTCCTTGGATTTAAGTCGAATTTAAGTTGAATTTGGATAATTTCATAATTCATTATGCCGTTGATAATCATGGCGTAAGCGTTTTGTGAAAAATAAATAGAAAGTTTAGAGAGAAGAAGAATGGGCGAAGAAAACATGAATGTAAATGAGGCTTCTTTAGAAAAGGAAGTCGTATCAAGAAACTTTATCGAGATGATTATCGATAAGGACTTAGAGGAAGGAAAGTACGAAGAGATATGCACAAGATTTCCGCCTGAGCCAAACGGATATCTTCATATTGGTCATGCAAAGTCAATACTTTTAAACTACGGCCTTGCGAAGCAGTACAACGGTAAGTTTAATCTGCGTTTTGATGACACGAACCCTACAAAGGAGCGAATTGAATTTGTTGATTCAATAAAAGCAGATGTTGAATGGTTAGGCGCTGACTTTGAGGACAGGCTTTTTTACGCATCAAACTACTTCGATAAGATATATGAATCGGCAGTAAAGCTTATTAAAGACGGAAAGGCGTATGTGTGCGACTTAACGGCTGATGAGATTAAGGAGTACAGAGGAACATTTGAGATTCCGGGAAAGGAGAGCCCTTACAGGAACCGTTCTATTGAGGAAAACCTTAAGCTTTTTACCGAAATGAAGGACGGAAAATACGCTGATGGTGAGAAGGTTCTTCGTGCCAAAATCGACATGGCTTCGCCTAACATCAACATGCGAGATCCTGTAATTTACAGAGTTGCACATATGAATCACCACAACACAGGTGATAAGTGGTGCATTTATCCGATGTATGATTTTGCTCACCCTTTAGAGGATGCATTTGAAGGAATTACACATTCAATTTGTACGCTTGAGTTTGAGGACCACAGACCGCTTTATGACTGGGTAGTTGAAAATGTCGGCTTTGAGCATCCGCCAAAACAGATAGAGTTTGCAAAGCTCTACCTTACAAATGTTGTGACAGGTAAGAGATATATTAAAAAGCTTGTTGAGGACGGAATTGTTGACGGCTGGGATGATCCAAGACTTGTGAGCATTGCAGCACTTAGAAGAAGAGGGTTTACTCCTGAATCAATTAAAATGTTCGTTGAGCTTTGCGGTGTTTCAAAGGCTAATTCTTCAGTTGATTATCAGATGCTTGAGTATTGCATAAGAGAAGATTTAAAGCTTAAAAAGCCTCGTGTAATGGTGTGCCTTGATCCAATTGAGGTTGTGATTGATAACTATCCTGAAGATAAGGTTGAGTGGTTTGATGTTCCGAACAACCTTGAAAATGAATCACTTTCTACAAGAAAGGTTCCGTTCTGCAGAGAGCTTTACATTGACAGGGAAGACTTTATGGAGGAGCCTCCTAAGAAATATTTCAGATTATACCCTGGTAATGAAGTACGTTTCATGAATGCATATTTCTTAACATGTACAGGAGTTGAAAAGGATGAAAACGGCAATATCAGGCTTATTCACTGTACATATGATCCTGAGACAAGAAACGGTAACTGTGAGACAAGGAAGGTTAAGGGAACAATACACTGGGTTTCAAAGAGACATGCAATTGATGCAACAGTAAGACTTTATGAAAATCTTATTGATGAAGAAAAGGGTGTATACAATGAAGACGGTTCGTTAAATCTTAATCCTAATTCGTTAACAGTACTTAAAAACTGTAAGCTTGAGCCTTCACTTAAGGATGCTAAGGCATTTGACAGTTTCCAGTTCGTAAGACAGGGATTCTTTAATGTAGATTATAAAGACACAAAAGACGGCGAACTTGTATTTAACCGAATTGTATCGCTTAAGAGTTCGTTTAAGCTTAATAAATAATGAGTTAAAATTAGGAGAAAAATATGGGCATCTTAGACGGATTGGCGAGCATGGGACTTGGAAAACTTGAGGGGGCTGACCTTTACGCAAAGGAAGAAAAGAAAGTAAAAAAAGATTCCGCTGAGTCAACTCAGAAAAAGGAGATTAGTGAAAAGGATTTCATTTTCGAAAAATCTTATGAATGTCCGGTATGCTATAAGGCATTCAAGGAAAGCAAGGTCAAGTCATCAAGAGCAAGACTTATTAAGCAGGACAGAGATTTACGAAATGTATATCAGGGTATTGATGTTAATAAATATGAGGTTACTTCGTGTCCGCACTGCGGATACAGCGCGCTTGATAAATACTTTACGGGAATTGCTGCACCACAGGCAAAGCTTATAAAGGAAAATATTTCTAAAACCTTTACCAGGTTTTCAAGACATACAATAGTTACATATGATGAAGCACTTGAAAGATATAAGCTTTCACTTGCTAACAGCATAGTTAAGAAGGCAAAAGACTCAGAGAAAGCGTATACATGCCTTAAAATGGCGTGGACTGTCAGAGGCTATATGGAGAATTATGACAGAGCTGCTGATGACTATGATGAAAAGATGGAAGAACTTAAGCTTAATGAAGAAGAGCTTATCTTAAACGCTTTGGAAGGCTTTATCTCTGCCAGAGCAACCGAATCAATGCCTATAGCCGGCATGGACCAGATTACTCTTGATTATCTTCTTTCGGTTCTTTGCCTTAAACTTAACAGACTTGATGAATCCGCAAGATTTATTGTAAATGTTCTTCAGTCAAGAAATGCAAGCACACGAATTAAGAATAATGCACTTGATATTAAAGCTGAAATTTTAGAAAGAAAAAAGAATGAAAACTAGAATAAAGCGACTTTTATGGCTTCCGGTAATATTATTACTGGAAGTTTTTCTCCTTTCAGGATGTGATAAAGACAAAACGAAAATTGTTTTCACAACCGGATTTGAAGAGGATGTCGTATTTAAAATTGAAGACATTTCATGCACAAAGTCAGAAATCATGATATATCTTGTTAATACCGAGAACATATATGATGAGGTGTTTGGCGAGAAAATCTGGAAGGTCCCATACAATGGTAAGGATGTGGAAAGCCGATATAAGGAGACGATTTTAGCAAGGATATCACAGATTAAGGCGATGAACCTTTATGCAAAAGAAATAGGGGTGAACCTTAATGATGAGGAGAAGAAAAACATCAGTATGGCGGCAAATGAGTACTTTTCCTCGTTAAGTAATGAAGAAAAGCAGCTGTTTAACGTAAGTGAAGAACTGTTATATAATATGTATGCGGAATTTGCTGTTGCCAATAAGGTTTATGAGGAAGTGACTAAAGGAGTCAATCCGGAAATAAGCGATGACGAGGCAAGAACGGTTACTATCAGGTCGATACTGATTAAGACATATAATATTGATGAAAACGGCAACAAAATACAGTACAGCCAGCAGATGAAGGCAGACGCAATGAAAAGGGCTTATGAAATTCTTGGAAAAATCAAGGCCGGCGAGGAATTTGAAATACTGGAGGCTGACTATAATGAAGATGAGAAATCATCATACAGCTTTGCAAGAGGTGTAATGCCTAAGGTAATTGAAGACGCTGCATTTAATCTTGATGAGGGAGAAGTCAGCGACGTTATCGAATCGGAATACGGTTATCACATTATTAAGGTAATCAGCAATTTCGATGAAGAGCAGACTGATATAAACAAGCAGTTAATTGTAAGTAAGCGAAAAGAAGAGGCATTCGTTGAAACATATGATAATTATATTAAGACGCTCACCTCAAGCATAAATATGGATTTATGGAATTCTATCAGTTATGAAAGAAGTGAAGGAGTAAGTACAACGACGTTTTTTGATGTGTATGATAAGTATTTTAAGTGAGGTGTGAATTCAAGGGGTTCATAAGATACCACGGTCTGCAGAAAATTGTGATGTGATATATGATTGTACGAAAGTTTCGTAAAAGTGTCGAAAAAGGAAAATTGCACAAAATTCAGGTTTAAATATTGCACACATTTTTTGTGGAAAGTAAAACATTTTAGTTGAAAATATACAATATTTTATGGTATATTGTAATGCGAAAACGTTTACGTTAAACGTTTTCGCATTATTAGTTTTATTATAAGGCAGATTTTAACATGGTAACAATTAGAGACATCGCAGAACGTTACGGCGTTTCTGTTGCTACGGTATCAAAGGCACTGAATAACCAGAAAGATATCGGTGCGAAAACAAAAGAAGAAATACGTAAGCTTGCTAAGGAAATGGGTTATGCTCCAAATGCCGCTGCTAAGGAACTTAAGACCAACAAAACTCATAACTTGGGAGTTCTCTTTGTCGACGAAGGACATAGCGGCCTTACGCACGACTATTTTAACCATGTTCTTGACAGCTTTAAAAACACAGCAGAGCTTAAAGGCTATAATATGACTTTTATCAACTGCTGTAAGGAAAGTGAAAACAGATACACATACCTTGAACAGGCAAGGTCAAGAGGTTTTGATGGAATTGTAATCGCATGTGTTGACTATAATGATCCCGAAGTTGTTGAACTTATGAAGAGCGACATCCCGGTAGTTACAATTGACTATGTGTTCAATGAAAAGATAAATGTAATTTCAGATAATAACAGCGGTATGAGAGACCTTGTTAAATACGTATACAGCAAGGGACACAGAAAAATCGCATACATCCACGGAGAAGGGACAATAGTAACCCGCGGAAGACTAACTTCATTCCGTAAGACATGCGAAGAACTTGGGATAACCGTACCAAAAGAGTATATTAAAGCATCAAGCTTTAGAGATGTAGAGGGTGCTTACAAGGAAACTCTTGAACTTCTAAATCTTAAGGACCCACCGACCTGCATTTTATACCCTGATGATTTCTCATCATTTGGCGGAATTAATGCAATTTATGAAAAAGGACTTAAGATACCTGAAGACATATCGGTTGCAGGGTATGACGGAATCGCACTTGCAAAGTGCTTCAGACCGCAGATTACAACAATCGTTCAGGATACTAAGAAAATCGGTGAACAGGCAGCTAAAAAGCTTATCAGCCAGATAGAAAAGCCGGAGACAACACTCATCGAAATGGTCATTGTTCCGGGAAAGGTTTTCGAAGGAAGTTCTGTTGCAGAGGCATAGATTTTCATAAAAGGTCTGCATATACAATCGTATATGCAGAAATATAAAAATTACCTATCCGAATTATGAATTTATAATTGGATAGGTAATTTTAGTGTTTACGTTATGAGATTGTAGCTCCGAAAGGCATAAGCGAGAGCTTAGCAATCTTGAAAAACTGCTTACCGAAAGGAATACCGATTATCGTAATGCAAAGGATACATCCCCATATTGCGTTACCGATTGCCATCGGGATTCCCGTAACAATAAGCCAGATGATGTTGGCAATAAGGCTTACTGTGCCGCCACCGTAGCTTACTTCCTTACCGAATGGGAAGAATGCAAGTCCTGCGAACTTAAAGCACTGCGCTCCGATAGGTATGCCAACAATTGTAATTGACCATAGAATTCCATATAGAACCCATATAATCCCGGATACAAATCCGCCAAAAATAAACCATAAAATATTTCCTAATATTGTCATTCTGTTTCATCCTCTTGTTCAAGCTGTTCACGTTTCTTCTTGTACAATTTTGTACATAATTCAAGAATAGCAAATGTAAGAATGAAAGTAAATATTCCTGTAAAAACGCCAGCTCCAAGTGCGCCTGCGAAGTGATCGTTATATCTTTTATATATTACAAAAAATTGAAATATCACGACAAATCCACCGGCAACCAGTGAACAGATTAAATTAGTAGAAGTGTTAGCTTTAATCTTTCTGTCCCAAATTCCGTTCTTAATGCATGCAATCGTTAAGTATAATGCAAGGCACATGAATACAATCCACTCGCCCACCATAATTCTCACTTCGCCCATTCCAAAAATAAGCGACTCGACTGCCATTGCAATAAACAGCGCCCAAAATGCGAACCAGCATCCGTTGTGTTCAATTTTAAGCAGTACCTGCTCCTGGTGCTCGTCAAGGTTCGAATTCTTATTACTGAACAAAAAATCAATTATCTTTCTCATCGTTTTCTTACTCCCAAAATAAATCATCTAATTTACAGTTAAGTGCCTTACAAATTGCAATGCACAACTTGATTGACGGGTTAAAATCACCCGATTCAATAAGACCGATTGTCTGTCTCGTGACCCCTGCTTTCTTGGCAAGCTCACTCTGAGACATCTCAAGCTCGATCCGTCTGAATTTTAATTTCAAATTCCTCATAGTACGTCCTCACTTGGTTAACTGGATTAACGGAAAATGTGAAAATGCAGGAGAATGTAAGTGTTAATGTAGTTAATGCTGTTAATGTAGTTAATGCAGTTAAAGTGTTAATGGGTTAACAGGTTCGGGTTAACGCTTATTAATTTACAACAACATATTATAATTATTTTTTACATTTGTCAACTATATTTTGCATTTGTCATATTAGATTCCAGCCGGGGTTCCAGCCAGCTCCAATTGACCCTCCCTTGACCAGCTCTATTGCCCCAGCTCAGCCCCAGCTCCATTTAGCTCCATCCTTTTGCTCCATTTACTGTATAAACACAGAAGATGTCCCGCTATACAGTAATTAAAGTTTGTGCCGCGCGAAGGATTACTGTATAACTGCCAAAACCCACGTTTCATACAGTAAGAAAAATAAGAGCAATCCAGACACTTACTGTATAAAAACATAAAACCACTCTCCGTACAGTAATTAAATAGAGTGCTGTCAAAAATATTACTGTACGGAGACAGAGGATGCCACACTATACAGTAATGAAAGTTTGTGCCACGCGAGGGATTACTGTATAACTGCCAAAATAACCATTTCATACAGTAATTAAAAAGAGAGCAATCCAGACACTTACTGTATAAACAAAGAAAACCACTCTCCGTACAGTAAGAACAGTAAAAAATTTTTGACCAAAATTTATTCCGCTCTAATTTTATTAAAAAAGTATCCGATATAAAGAATATGAAATATATCTCAAAAGGATTTGAGATTTTATGACTTCAAGGATGAAGTGAAAAGCATTTCTTTAACTGCTTATGCAAGCAGTCTGTGTGAGTGATATCCTGGGGATGTCACTGCTTTTAATATTTCGAAATACATTCTCATTTCATCCCGATTAAATACAGAGTAAAAGTGCGTTCAAAAGGGTAAGGGAAGGAGAAATGTGTCATGGCATCTTCACTGTCAGGAATAGCAAGTTATCAGCAGACAAATCAAATCTGGAAAAATGATCAGAATACAGCGACAAAAGAAAAGGAAGGCGAGAGCGTCAAGAAGCAATCAGCCGCAAACACAACAATATCTGAATGGAAACCTGTATCAAAGAACAGCGCCCTTGTCCCTGTAACAAAGGCTGGATATGGAACTGTGATAGGCGATGTTGAATTATCAGATAAGGCAAAAGATTATTACGACAAATTGAAATCGAAGTTTCACGGTATGGATTTCATTCTTGTCAGCAAAGATATGAAGTCTCAGGCAGCTGCCAATGCGTCAAAATTTGGAAATGCTAATAAGCCGGTTGTACTTATTGATGAAGAAAAAATAGAGAGAATGGCGAATGATGAAGCTTTTAGAAAAAAATATGAAGGCATTATCGCCATGTCCCAGACAAAATTGCTGGAAGCAAAAAACAGCCTTGTAAGCAGCGGTGCAACTGTTAAAAATTTTGGAATGCAGGTGGGCTCAGAAGGTAAGGTTTCCTTTTTTGCTACATTAGAGAAAGCAAATTCTGCTACGAACAAATATCTTGAAAAGAAGCAGGCAAAGAAAAAGGCAGATAAGGCAAAGGAGAAAAAGCAGGCAGAGAAGGAAGCTAAAAATGAGAGGCTTGAAAAGCTGAGGGAAGGAAATAAAACAGAAAAAGAACAGAGAGAAGAAGCTACGAAAGAAAAAGATTATAATGAGCTTTGGTCAGAGGACCTTAATGATTTGGTAAACTCTGTTGCGAAATATGCATATAATTATTCCATGAATAACGTATTTTCAGAAGAAGAGACACGTGTGGGTCAGAATATCGATTTTATAGGATAATTGATCGGAGAGCTTAAATGTATTCAGTAGGATCTATCTTTCAAACTACATATAAAAATTCAAAGACTAGATTTCCTGGAAACACTTCAGGACAACAACAGATTAAGCCAGGTTCTAGAAATAAAAATAAAGAGATTAGGGAGCAGGTGCGCTTATTATCTGGCTCTAATAATCAGGTGTCCGGTAATTATCAAAACAGTGCAGGAAACAAAGTCTTTGTCTCACAGCCTACATCCTTTGTGGATACTATGCGTGATTATAATGAGAAACTTAAGGCTCAAAGGATTACTTCAAAGGATACCTCAAACCAGCTTAAAAAGCTTAAGTATTCCTTCAAAAGCATTTCCACAAAGCTTATCAGAAGCAAAACTTCCGTTGCTGCAAGGCAGGTATTAGGAGAAGCAAAGAGAGAAGTGCTTAGACTAAAGCGGCAAAAACAGAGCGGTATGTATGATAGCGAAGAAATTGAAGCAGCAATAAGCCATGCTAAAGCAATTGAACGAGTGGCAAAGAAAAAGGTGCGTCATCTTGAGGAGGAAGAACTGGCTAAGGCATGTGGAGCCTGCTCAGACCGTTTAGAAGAGTATCAGAGTGATTTAGAGGATGAATGGGAAGAACAGGATGATTACATATCAGAAGATGATTTGACTGATTTTGAAACTGGTACAGAATTGTCTGCCCTTGATGAGCATGAATATTCATTACCTGATGTGGGAGGCTTGTATGCACAGACAAGCTCATATTTTGAAAATATGGAAGCTATGACATTAGAGCTTGAAAATCTTACAAGCGAAATGATGGATGAAATGACAGAAGGTATGAAGGATTTGCTTTCTGAAATGGGGTTAGATGAGCTGTTTGATGTCATTTCTGATGTGAAACAGGATATGGATCCGGTAGCTCTTAAGTTAATGAAAATCAAGCATAGAACAAAAGAGCTTAAGGAGATAGCAAAGGCAGATGCAGAATACCTGAAAGCAGTCTTTGATCATTTGGAAAAACAAAAGGGTGGTTCTACAGTCACTTTGGGAAGTTCAGGTTCCTCTGGCAATTCAGTTACATTTCCTAGCGTAGTATCTATAGCAGCACCTGCAGTGGCTGTTGGAGTATCTGAGCCTGCTATTGATGTGAGCCTGTAATAATGAAAAGTGACACCCACGACAACAGAGTAAAGATTTAGTTGGTTAATAAAAAAGCAAGAAATCATTAGCAATGAGGTTTACTCTTGCGGACAGAATGTCACTTTTTCATAATATTAGGTGGAGAAAGAAGATGAAAGAATATAAATTCTACGGTTGGATTCCGAAAACATCTCTCGACGAGGGCATCCGCAGAACGGTCGAGTTCTCGTGCAAGGTGCTTTCGAAGGCGTAAGAGCACTGAATTCATTACTTCCACATACTTAGGCGCTCCGGTATTTGATAAAAGAACCGTCTGTACACAGCAGGTACAGACGGTTCTTTTGTTATGTTTGTAAGTATTGCAGGAAGTTATAGAATGATTACGGAGTATACTTTTTTATCAATTTATAATTTATTTGGAAATGGATAGCTGTTCTATATTGAATAAAATTGACATTTGCGGCAAAAATATTCAATATAAAGTTGAACTTTTAATTGAAATGATACATAATAATATTGAATAAAAATGCCGCATTCGTCAAAAATATTCAAAACAAGAGGTACGGAAATGGACATTAAAAGAGATAAATACTTATCAGATTTAGTTAACAGAATGAACAATGGAATGATAAAAGTTGTGACGGGTATCAGAAGATGCGGAAAGTCTTATTTGATATTCACAATCTTCAAGAATTATTTAAAGGAACAAGGCGTTGATGAAGCTCATATTGTTACCATTGAATTAGACCAAAGAAAAGATAAAAAATATCGGGATCCGGATATAATTTTAGAGTATATAGAGTCACGTATTACAGATGATGAAAAATATTATATATTGTTAGATGAAGTGCAGCTGTTGAAGGACTTTGAAGAAGTTCTAAATTCATTACTTCATATTAAAAATATAGATATATATGTCACCGGAAGCAATTCCAAGTTCTTGTCAAAAGATGTTATTACCGAGTTTCGCGGAAGAGGAGATGAAATTCACATTTTTCCATTAACATTTAAGGAATTTATGCAGGCATATGATGGTGATATATATCGGGGATGGGCAGAATATGTTGTTTATGGTGGCTTACCGCTTACGGTTACAATGAAAACCGAAGAGCAGAAGATTAAGTACCTAACCAATTTATTTGAAGAAACATATTTGAAAGATATCATAGAGAGACATCACATAGAAAAAACTCAGGAGTTGGAAGACTTAGTGAATGTTTTGGCGTCAGCCATCGGTTCTCTTACTAATGTACCGAAGATTGAGGCAACATTTAGAAGTGTTATACAGTCTAACATCAGTTCCAATACAATTAGACAATACATAGAGTATTTAGAGGATGCGTTTGTTATTAATAAAGCCAACCGTTATAACGTTAAAGGCAGAAAATATATAGGAACGCCAAATAAATACTATTTTGAAGATGTAGGATTGCGCAATGCCAGACTGGGTTTCAGGCAGGTAGAGGAAACTCATATAATGGAAAATATAATTTATAATGAATTACGCAGCAGAGGCTATTCTGTAGATGTAGGAGTAGTTGAAAAACGTGGTAAAAATAAAGACGGAAAAGAGGAAAGAACGTATTTAGAAATTGATTTTATTGCAAACCTTGGTAGTAAACGATATTACATTCAGTCCGCATTTAGTATGCCAACTGAAGAAAAACGTGATCAAGAGAAATCATCCCTTATTAATATAGGCGATTCATTTAAGAAGATTATTATTGTCAAGGATGTTGTTAATGTAACTAGGGATGAAGAAGGTATTACTACAATGAGTATCTATGATTTTCTTCTGAAAGAGAACAGCCTGGAGTTGTAGATACAAATTAGTCGAAGAAATGCTGAAGTCCGTTTTTGGGGACATGAAATGTGGATAATAGAGTATGAAGCGATAGAGGAAAGTGAAATGATAGAAGTTTTAACAGACAATCATTATGAGAAAATTTTGGATGCATTTGAAACAACAAAAGAGCAGATTAAAATTATTAGTCCATTTTTATCTCTAGGGATGGCAAAAAAATTGTGTGATATAGTTAATAATCACAATGTCAAATGTACATTTATTACTCGGTTTTATTTAGAGGATATGTTTGCTAAAGCAAATAGTATAGATGCAATTGAAATGATGATGAAGTCAGGAATACAGGTTTATGCATTAAAGGGCCTTCATACAAAGTTGTATTTATTTGACGAAAATACGGGCATAGTTGGATCGGCTAATTTTACGTCAGGTGGATTTACTTCTAATTTTGAATTGTCATTAATGGCAGTGGAAGAAACGGCGTTACTATCTGATTTGCACACATATTATGATGATATGCTTCAAAAGCTTAATAAATCTGATGAAGGAAAAATTTCTACAGAAGTTTTAGAAGACGCCAGAGAAAGGTATAAGAGCATGTTGGATGATAAAAAAGCAAAATTAGGAGACTATACGACAAGTATGTATATGTATGGAGCAGAGCTTGATAAGAAAAAATTGGATACAGTGGACAAGAAACTTGCTGAAGTAAGATCCGCTGCTAATGAAAGTGATATTATGCAGGGAGTATTTAGAGAAAATGTAGAAGAAATAAAATATAATCACACTATTTGGTTGAAATTTGCTGGGGAAGGAAGTGATAGATTAGACCCTCAAATGAAATTTCCGATGGTTGATGTTTTGCTGGATGGTAAGAAGGTATATATTCAAAATTATCCTTTCAAAGTTGGCGCAATAAATGATGGTGATGAGGTTTACTTAGCGGCTATTTCAACTGATACGAGAGGTAAAAATCAACCTGTAATTGTCGGTAGAGGAATTATGCGTGGATTCTCAGAAAAAAATTATGTACAGGAGGACTGGAAAGAAGAGAATGATTGGATGGAAAGGTATCCATATTATTGTGTTTTACAGAAAACAAAAATTCTTAGTACAGAGGTGGCGAATGGAATCCCTTTGAGTGCTTTATGGGATGAACTGGGGTCTAATACATATGTAGCCTCCTTTGGTAAAAATGAAACATTGGTTGAAGTGGCAAGAAAACATTATCAAAAGGCACATATGAGATTGTCCGGAAATGCAAAGAATTTCTTAGATGAGAAGTTAGATGAATTAGAAAAGGTGTACGGATTTGACGAATTTATTTCAGAATAATTGATGCTAACACTCCAAAGACCAGCACCATTCTGGGGGATTACTTATGGAAAACAAGATGCAAAAACTGATAAATGAAACAATTGAAAACATTATTTCGAGTTATAAAAAGGAGCATCCGCGTATAAAAGCAGAGTATTCCAGAGAAAATGAATTGGAACGCTCTTATAAAGGGCGTGAAATACTTGAATTGATACAGAATGCAGAGGATGAGTTGACTGATGAATTACCGAAGGAAGTATACATTTCGTTTGATGGGGATATCTTATCCATAGCAAATTATGGAGAGCCATTTTCGGAGGATGGAGTAATTTCACTTATGTACTCCAATAACAGCAATAAGAAAAACAGAAAGAAAAAGGTTATTGGAAATAAGGGAACAGGCTTTAGATCTATTCTGGGCTGGGCTGATGAAATAATAATTAATAGCGGAGAACTTCACGTTAAATTTTCAGAAAGACATGCTCAGCAGGAATTAAAGGAAAAAGTTTTTAATGGTGGTAGTGTTCCTAAAGATTTAAAAACCGCAACATTAGTTTTCCCTGAATGGATAGATGAATTTGAAGAGGGTGAATATACAACTTGTATTTCAATAAAAATTAAGAATGATGAGAATGTTGCAGAAGACATACTTGATCAACTGACAAGCCTTAATGGAAATCTTTTACTTTTCTTAAATCGAACACAGAAATTGACGGTAGACGTGAAGGGAAAAACAACGTGTTTCACAAAACAGATTATAAATGACGATTCGATTAAACTTACGAAAACCGTTGATGGAGAAGAAGCGTACTCTAAAGAATGGCTTTTGAATAAAAAAGAAGGAGAAACAGGAGAAGGAAACCAATCCACAGTATCTTAAAATAGCATAGTCAAACCTGTAGAAAAGGTAAAGAAAGACTATGACTTTATATAATAGTAGGATGTGGATAAGATGATTTCAGACCCGAAAAGAGTTTCTTTCTAGAAAAGTAAAAAGTTCCGTGCATATACTGACTGCTATTATAATGTTAATAATATCGGCTATAGCTGCGGAAATAAACGGGGATTATTCCGGAAATGCTTTCATTGGTAAGTGTTTGCTTGGAATTGGATGCTTTTTTTGTTATTATGATTTTGACTGGAATTACGTCTGAAGGAACAGGAACGGTTTTTGTTTTTTCATTAGTGACGATTATCTTGGGAGGCATCCTGGCAGGGAAAGAAAATTAGAGTAATAGAGGGGCAGAATACAGCTATTTTTATAATGATTATCAAGATCCTGTGAGTAGAGAATGGGTTCTTTCATGATGCTTGTATAAAATGATGATGATTGCGGATAATGAAGGATTACTAATAGGTACATTACGTTTTCTAAGTTAGAAATCTGATGAAATAACTATTTGCGGACACGCGAACAGAGTAAAGATTTAGTTGGTTAATAAAAGTTAGAAATCATTAGCAATGAGGTTTGCTCTTGCGGACAGAATGTCACTTTTTCATAATATTAGGTGGAGGAAGAAGATGAAAGAATATAAATTCTACGGTTGGAAGACGGCAGATGTACCGGCTGTTAATGAAGAGTACAAAGCAATAAAAGGCCCAAGACATCTGTATGATTTACTGTCAGAAATCTGGTGCGCTGATACATGTGCGCCAAGAATGAGAGAAGACTGGTCAAAAGATAATATGACGTTTGGACAGTGTTCTATTACCGCTTTTCTTGCACAGGATATTTTCGGCGGAGAAGTATACGGAATCCTGAGAAGTGGTGGGAATTATCACTGCTACAACGTAATTGGGGACTGCGTATTCGACCTCACAAGCGAGCAGTTTGGGGATGAAGTGTTGTCTTATGAGAATAACCCAATCCAGAGCAGAGAAACTCATTTCTCAAAGGAAGAGAAGCGACTTAGATATGAATATCTGAAGGAAGAGCTGAAGAAGTCGATACATGGTATCATATAATATGAGTGTGTTACCGGATGCGGTTCGAATAATTTTTATGAGGTGAATCATGCCGTTTCAGATAATCAGAAACGATATAACAAAAGGTGAAAATGGCCTGAACTTGCATAAATATTAATTACATTTTAGGGTGGCCTCACGGGTTGCCCTTTTTGTTTTCAGGGAAAATATAAGCGTATATAAGATGAAAAACGCTAATCATCAGGCAGAAAAGAAACATTTTGCTAAATGGTTTTTTATATAATTTCCCATTCGGACATGATAAAATAGAACGGATGTGTGTCAACATCGAGAGTTCTCGGTAATATTTTATGGTTTATATTCGGCGGATTTGTTTCGGGACTCGTATGGGCTCTCTACGGTATTCTCTGGTCAATCACTATTGTTGGAATACCTATCGGTGTACAGTGCTTTAAGTTCGCGGGACTCGCATTCTTCCCGTTTGGCAAGGAAATCAATTACGGCGGCGGCGCGGTAAGCCTTATAGCCAACATTATTTGGCTCATTGTAACAGGAATACCGATGGCAATCGGTAATGCTGTCTGGGGATGCCTCCTTTGCATCACGATTATCGGAATTCCGTTTGGCAAGCAGTTTTTCAATTTTGCTAAGCTTTCGCTTATGCCTTTCGGAGCGACAATCTCATAGTTTGGTGTATAATTCTTATATTGCATTTTTTTTAAAAACTAATTAAAATAGATTCTACACCTAAATAATTTGATTTGGTTAAGAGGCATAAGCTTCTTATTACAGGAGGTAAGAATGGGTAAGTTTGGTAAATTATTGACAGTAACAGCAATTGCTGCAGCTACAGGCGCAGGCGTATATTATTATCTTAATAAATCTCAGATTGACGCAGCTAAGAAGGATGATGGAACCGACGATGGAATTTCGGGAACAGGTACTACAGCGCAGGATTCCGTAGCTGATTTCTTCAGAGAGAAAAAAGAAGCAATTATGAGCAGCCGCGAGTATGTATCTTTAAAGGAAGGTGCAAATAATGCAAAGGATGTACTTGTGAAGACTGTTTCAGAAGCTGCCGAGAAGATTAAAGAGAAGGCTAAAGAAGCTAAGGACGGAGTCGGAGTAGTAGATTCAGAGGCTAAGGAAAAGGCTGAGGAATTCGCTTTCGAAGAGTTTGATGAGGAAATCGCGGCAGATGTTGATTCCAAGACACCTGATACAGAAGCTGCACAGGAAGAACAGGAATAATATTAACACTAACCGAACAATTATTAGCACTCATTTTAAATGAGTGCTAATTTTTTATTGACTTTAAGCTCATACCGATTTACAATGTTATACATGTTGATTAAGGAACATTCTTAGTTCCTATTACTTGTCACTTTAATCCTAGGCAAAGCGACACATATATAGTAGTGACAATTATATATTGTAGTGGAGGTAGTAATAATTATGGCTAAAAAAGGAAGTCTTTCAATTAATTCCGAGAATATTTTCCCGGTCATTAAAAAGTGGCTCTACTCTGACCACGACATTTTTGTAAGAGAACTTATTTCTAACGGATGTGATGCTGTCACGAAGCTTAAAAAGCTTGATATGATGGGCGAATACTCATATCCTGATGGTTTTGAAAACAAAATTAGAGTAATTGCAAGTCCTGAGAAGAAGACACTTAAATTCATCGATACAGGTCTTGGAATGGATGCAGATGAAGTTGAAGAGTACATCACACAGATTGCATTTTCAGGTGCAACGGATTTCTTAGAGAAGTATAAGGATAAGACAAACGACGATCAGATCATCGGACACTTTGGACTTGGTTTCTATTCAGCTTTTATGGTTGCAGATGAAGTACACATCGACTCTTTGTCTTATAAGAAGGACGCAAAGCCTGTTCACTGGGAATGCGATGGCGGAACTGAATACTCAATGGATGAGGGCGATAAAAAGGAAGTCGGAACTGAGATTACACTTTTCTTAAATGAAGACTCACTTGAATTTGCAAATGAGTACCGTATAAGAGAAGTAATCAAGAAGTACTGCTCATTTATGCCGGTTAACATCTATCTTGAGAAGGATGGTGCTGAGCCTGAGTATGAGACAATAAATGTAGAAGATAAGACAGATAAGGATGTAGTAATTGAAGAAATCCACGAGGATGCCAAGCTTGACAATGACGGTAAGGAAATCACACCTGCCAAGGATAAGCTTAAAATTTTAAAGAGACCGGTTGCACTTAACGAAACACAGCCGCTTTGGTGCAAGCATCCTAATGACTGTACTAAGGAAGAGTACCTTGATTTCTACAGAAAAGTATTTATGGATTACAAGGAGCCTCTTTTCTGGATTCACCTTAACATGGACTATCCGTTTAACTTAAAGGGTATTCTTTACTTCCCTAAGATTAACATGGAATATGAGTCAATCGAGGGCGTAATCAAGCTTTACAACAACCAGGTATTCGTAGCAGACAACATCAAGGAAGTAATTCCTGAGTTCTTAATGCTCCTTAAGGGCGTTATCGACTGTCCGGACTTACCGCTTAACGTATCACGTTCGGCACTCCAGAATGACGGATTTGTCAAGAAAATCTCAGATTACATTTCCAAGAAGGTTGCCGACAAGCTTGCCGGAATGTGTAAGACTGAAAAAGAAGAATACGAAAAATACTGGGATGACATCTCACCATTCATCAAGTTCGGCTGCTTAAAGGACGACAAATTCTGCGAGAAGATGACAGATTACATCTTATTTAAGAATCTTGACGGTAAGTACTTAACACTTCCTGAGTGTCTTGAGGTTAAGCCAATCGATACAGATGAGAATGCAACAGATGAAAATGGCGAAAAAGTTGAAGCAGAGGTTGTCGATGAAAACGGCAATGCGGTTGAGACTGATCCGGTCAATGATGCAGAAGACGGCGAAAAAGAACCACGTAAGGTTATTTACTATGTTACTGATGAACAGCAGCAGAGCCAGTACATCAATATGTTTAAGAAGCAGAAGATGGATGCGGTAATTCTTACCCACAACATCGACCAGCCTTTTGTACAGCAGCTTGAATCCAAGAACGAGGATATCAAATTCGCAAGAATTGATGCGGACTTAACAGATGCTTTCAAATCAAGGGTATCTAAGAAAGACCAGAAAGCAATGGAAGAACTTCAGGGCGAGCTCGAAAAACTCTTTAGAAAAGTTCTCAAAAATGATAAGCTTACTGTAAAGGTTGAAAAGCTTAAAAATAAAGACACATCTTCAATGATTACGGTTTCGGAAGAAAGCCGCCGTATGCAGGATATGATGAAGATGTACTCAATGCCCGGAATGGATATGGGAATGTTTGGCAGCGAGGGTGTTACACTTGTTCTTAACTCTCAGAATGAGCTCGTTAAGTACATTTCAGAGCATATGGATTCTGCCAACGCTAAAATGTTTGCAGAGCAGCTTTATGACCTTGCATTAATTGCCAATAAGCCATTGTCACCGGAAGAAATGACAAAGTTCGTGGCAAGATCCAATAAGATTATGTTAGAGCTTTCTAAGAAATAATCATATGAATAAAATCGTCTATTTACAGACAAATGAAAAAATAGCAGATTCATTCCGTGAAGAGTTTTTAAAACAGGAAATTGAAATGCTGATTGTTAAGTCAGGAGAAGAAGCACTTGAAATTATCTCTAAGGAGAAGGTGCTTCTCCTTTTGCTTGACATTAATATACCGGACATGCGTTTTAGAAAGCTTGTCGACAGAATAAGGGCGATATCTCCGCAGATTATCATTAATGTATGCGTCGACGTTGTAGACCCGCTTATGATTACGAAACTTTCAAACAGACACCGGGTCCACAAAATCTATGTAGCTCCGTGGGATGTTAATGAAATTATTGATGAAGTAAAAGAGTCAATTGAGATTGCAATCATCAATGAACAGATTAACATCAGGGAAGAGCAGATAAGCTCCGAAACGAATGAGCTTAAAAACACGGTAGAATCACTTAAAAACACGCTTAAAAAGCAGCAGAGCAGCTATTCGAAATTCATTAAGCTTACGGATTGCTTTGTAAAAGCACTTGCAGAGCGAGACGAAGAACCTGATAAAGAAAAGCTTGAATTTATTAAAGATATTTACGTAACGATTCTTAAGATGCAAACAACAGGCTCTTTTGATATTGATAAATTCGAGGATAATATCCGAAAAGACATTGAGGAGCTTAAAGCACTTGCAGACGGCATAAGCACCTCGGTCATTGAAAGCTGCCTTTTTGCCGGTCAGTCGCGCGTGTATGCGCAGAATATCAGATTTACGATTTACATGATTGCAAGGCTTTATGCACAGTTTTACAGTGACTTTTCCATAAATGTGTCCTCACATTTTATTACGACTAAGGAAGCGGAGTTTGTCATTGAAATTGAGACTTTAGGCAGCATCAGTTCAAAAGACGGTGATATGTTTAAGGAATATTATGAGTATGTCAATGGCATAATTAAAGAGTTAAGCTCAGACGCTCGCACAAGAAATGAAGGCAAAATTACAACATTTTACTGTAATTTCCTCGTTGCAAAAGAGGCAAGATAAAATGCAAATTGTTCTTAATCCTTAGGATATACTAAAACGTCTTTGTCAGCATCAGCGAACATGCATTTTTCGATTATTTTTATTAAGGCCCTGCCGGAGGTTAATTCGGTAAGGTCTTTTTTTATTGCTTCAAAGCTGTCAGATTCCACGACTATATTAAATGAAACACAAGCACCGTAATCGGACGAAAGGACACGTATGTCTTTACTCGAAAAATGATACTGAAGCTTTCCTACATCAGTATAATCGCATGAAACACTAAATTTAATTCCTTCTTTTTTCTCAATAATAACACTGTTATTTAACGCACCTTTAGTTGCACCCTGATATGCTCTTACAAGTCCGCCGGTTCCAAGAAGGGTTCCGCCAAAGTATCTTGTTACAACACATACTGCATTTGTAACGCCTTCTGCGGTCAACACTTCAAGAATAGGACGTCCTGCAGTACCTGATGGCTCGCCGTCATCGGAGCTTCTTACAATCTCACTGTTATCACCTATTACAAAAGCGTAGCAGTTATGTCTTGCATCATAATACTGCTTTTTCATCGTCTGTATAAAATTTGTCGCATCATCTTCAGTAGTGATAGGCTCAATGTGAGCGATAAATCTTGATTTTTTCTCTTCTAATTCAAAAGAACCGCCGGTGTAAATACTTTTAGGCATTGTGCTTACCTCGTTGTGCATTTCTTATGATTTATTGTAACAAAATCTTGTGACATTTTGCCAGTAATTTGCTATAATTATTAAATTAGGTTTACTGTGGATGACTATTTTTATTTTATATAAAAGGCATTGATTTATGAATTATTTTAGCAAACATTCAATTAGAAAACGATATCGTTCGGTAGGTTCTTTCACGACTAAGGTCGGAAAGCTTTTCGGAGTTTCATTTTTCGAGCTTGGAGTGTTCGCAGCATGCCTTGCCGGAATATGCGGAGCATGTGCGGGAATCGGTGTGTTTATGGGTGTTATTGCAACGGCACCTGACATCTCTAACGTTGATGTTACACCTGCCGGCTATTCGACGACAGTTTATGACAGAGAGGGCAACCAGATAACGAAGCTTGTTGCCGAGAACTCTAACCGTGTGTATGTAACGCTCGATAAAATACCTTTGCATATGCAGCATGCGTTTATCGCGATTGAGGATGAGCGATTTTATGACCATAACGGTATTGATATCCAGGGTATCATGAGAGCCGGAATTAAAGTACTTACAAGCGGAGATTTATCACAGGGTGCATCGACAATTACACAGCAGCTTCTTAAGAATAACGTGTTCATCACGTGGACGGAGGAATCATCGGCACTTGATAAATTCAAGAGAAAATTCCAGGAGCAGTATTGCGCTGTCCAGCTTGAGAAAACGCTCGATAAGGACAAAATACTTGAGAACTATTTAAATACTATCAACTTAGGACAGGGAACACTCGGTGTTCAGGCTGCATCTCTAAGATATTTCGGTAAGCCGTGTTCTGACCTTAATATTTCAGAGAGTGCGGTTATTGCATGTATTACGCAGAACCCTTCCAAGTGGAACCCGATTTCACATCCTGAGAATAACGCGATCAGACGTGAGGAAGTTCTTAAGAAGATGAACCAGCAGGGGTATATCTCTGATGCAGAGTATCAGGAAGCATTGGCAGATCCTGTGTATGAAAGAATTCAGAAGGTCGATGAACAGACCGAGAAGAATACGATTTATTCATACTTTGTTGATGAACTTGTAGACCAGATTATGACTGATATGCAGGAACAGCTTGGATATTCTTCTACGCAGGCTTACAACACTTTGTATAGTGGCGGTCTTCAGATTTTCACTACACAGGATCCAGCTATCCAGAAAATATGTGATGAGGAAGTTGAAAATCCTGAGCATTATCCTGAAAACGTTAAGTGGTACTTAAAGTATCAGGTAACATTTGAAGATGAGAAGGGCGAAACACAGAACTTTTCAACCCAGAACTTCGAAAGCTACTTTAAAGAGAATAAATCAAGTAAGTTTAATTCAATTTACAGCAGTAAAGAAGAAGCAATGGAAGACATTGAAACTTATAAAAATGCAGTTAAGGGTCCGGGATGGAAGTTTGTTGCAGAAAATATTTCATTAACTCCTCAGCCTCAGTCTTCTGTATCAATAATAGATCCGTCAAATGGTGATGTACTTGCGATAGTCGGCGGAAGAGGTACAAAGGAAGCTTCGCTTACTCTTAACAGAGCATCAGATACAAAGCGTCAACCGGGTTCATGCTTTAAAGTGCTTGCGGCATACGCGCCTGCACTTGAGACAGGGCAGTACACACTTGCCTCAACACAGCTTGATGCCCCATACAATTATGCTAACGGTCGTCCCGTTAGAAACTGGTACGGCGACGCGTACAGAGGTATTTGTACATACAGATACGGAATTGAACAGTCTCTTAACATCGTAACTGTTAAGGCACTTACAGATATTACGCCAAGAGTCGGCTTTGATATGCTTCTTAACATGGGCTTTACTACTCTTGTAGAAAAGAGAACAGAGTGGGACGGAAGTGTTTCTTCTGATATTACACAGTCATTAGCACTTGGCGGACTTACGGACGGTGTTACAAATATTGAGTTAACGGCTGCATTTGCAGGTATTCAGAACGGCGGCGTATACAACAAGCCTCGTTTCTATACTACAATTGTTGACCATGACGGACAGACACTTATTGACAATACCGTTAAGTCAAGACAGTTTATGAAAGCATCAAATGCTTACTGCCTTACATCGGCAATGCAGGACGTAGTTACAAAAGGTACAGGTGCTAAGGTTAATTTCGGCAATATGGCGATTGCCGGTAAGACAGGTACAACAACGAGTGATGTTGATGTATGGTTCTCAGGATATACACCATATTATGCATGCTCAACATGGACAGGATATGATAATAACGTCCACATGGTTTCAGGAGAGACTAATACAGCCAAGTATCTTTGGAAAGCAATTATGGGACGTATCCATGAAAACCTTGAATACAAGGATTTCATAAGACCTGAAGGAGTAGTTTCAGCAACAGTATGTGCCATCACCGGAAAAGCACCAAATGTTTTCTGTACGCAGACAAGAACAGAAATTATGGACAAGGATTCAGTACCTACTGATCTTTGCCCCGGACATGACATATTACTTGAGGGAATGATTAATGGTGAAGCAGTGGCAGGAAATCTTGTACTTGGTCAGATGTGTTCAGAGACCGGTAAAATGGCAACTGCCACATGCCCGTATCTTACAACGGGAATGGTTAACCCGTTTGGCGGATACTGTATACACAGTTATCAGGATGGAAATCCGATGTTTTCATCAGAGGATGTTACGGATCAGACAGAAAATGCTGAACAGTACAAGCAGGCGGCACAGGCACAGGCAGCGCTTGCAGCTGAAGCTCAGGCGGCAGCGTCAGCAGAGCAGACGCTTAATGCACTGGGACTTGGCGGCAATGATACGGCACCGCAGATTGATCCGAATCTGTTAAATGCCGCAAATCAGATTATGGGCCAGTAAGTAATCATGGTTCTATTTGAAAGGAGGTCATTATGACAACAGAAGAAGTACTATCATTAATACAGGAAAAACAGTATAGTGCGGTACGAACTGAACTTTCGGAATGGAACGAAGCAGATATAGCGCAAATTCTCGAGGAAATCGAGGATGTGCAGCAACAGGTTAAGGTATTCAGAATCCTTCCTAAATCAATTGCAGCTGATGTTTTTGCATATCTTCCTATCGAAGTTGAGCAGAGCATCATTACATCTATTACGGATAAGGAAGCAACGAACATCATAGATAACCTTATGGCCGATGATGCTGCCGACCTTATGGAAGAAATGCCTGCTGGAGTAGTTAAAAAGCTTCTTGCCAATGTTTCATCTGAGCAGAGACGTGATATCAATCACCTGTTAAGATACCCTGACGATTCGGCAGGTTCAATCATGACAGTCGAATTTGTGGATTTGAAAGCATCTCTCACTGTCGGACAGGCAATCGAGAGAATCAGGAGAACAGGTGTCGACAAAGAAACAATCAATATTGCATATGTTCTTGATAAGGAGCGTCACCTTATCGGTACGGTTGCACTAAGGTATCTTCTTCTTCATAACGAAGATGAGATTATCGGAGATTTCATGAATGACAACATCATAAGCGTTAACACTCTTACCGACCAGGAAGAAGTTGCGAAGCTTATGTCAAAATACGACTTTACGACAATGCCTGTTGTAGACAATGAAGACAGACTTGTAGGAATCGTAACTGTCGATGATATTATCGATATCATGACAGAAGAGGCTACAGAGGATATCGAAAAGATGGCCGCTATCGTGCCTACCGATAAGCCTTACTCAAGAACTACTGTTTTTGAGACGTGGAAAAAACGTATTCCGTGGCTTTTACTTCTCATGATTTCGGCTACGGTTACAGGCAAAATCATTACGCATTATGAGAATGCACTCGGCACATATGTTGTGCTGACAAGTTTTATTCCAATGCTTATGGATACAGGCGGTAATGCGGGCGGACAGGCTTCGGTTACAATTATCCGTGGACTTTCGCTTAATGAAATCGAATTTTCCGATATATTTAAGGTAATCTGGAAGGAAATAAGAGTTGCAGTGCTTTGCGGTATTACTCTTGCAGCTGCGAACTTTGTAAAGATTATGATTATTGATAACGTTGGAATTACAGTAGCGCTTATTGTGTGTCTCACACTTGTAGTTTCGGTCATTTTTGCAAAAGTTGTCGGATGTTCGCTTCCTATGTTCGCACAGAAGCTCGGATTTGACCCCGCTGTAATGGCGTCCCCGTTCATTACAACAATTGTTGACGCCCTGTCACTTATGATTTATTTTGCAATTGCAACAAAGCTTCTTAATATATAGGAGGATTTTATTATGAATATCGAAAACAGAATTAAAGAACTTGGGATTGAACTTCCTGTGGCAGCTTCACCACAGGCAATGTATGTTCCTACTAAGCAGACGGGAAATCTTGTATTTGTATCGGGACAGATTCCTGTTAAGGAAGGCGTTATGCAATATACAGGCAAGGTAGGAGAAGAGAGAAGCCTTGAAGAGGCTAAGGAGGCAGCAAGACTTTGTGCGATCAATATAGTAAGTGCATTAAAAGCCCATCTTGGAGATTTAGATAAGGTTAAGTCGATAATTAAAATCACTTGCTTTGTTGCGTCTAAGACAGGATTTGACAAGCAGCATCTTGTTGCTAACGGGGCATCAGAACTGTTATTTGACATTTTTGGCGAAGCCGGAAGACATACAAGGTCGGCTGTTTCGGTTAACCAGCTTCCGCTTGATGCTACTGTTGAAGTTGAAGCAATCGTAGAGGCAGAATGAAAAGTGCCATAAGCGATTGAGATTATTACCCTGATTTGTTACAATAAATAAGTTAAAGGAGTTTACAATGGGTGATTCATATATAGAAGTTCTTATTGAAAGAGACAAAAATAAGACCTATTTTTTAGGGAAGATTGCTTCGTATGTAGTTGCAATAATATTGTTTTTATTAGCACTTAGCACTGGATTTTCACCGTTTTTAATTGGTGGAATTGTGTTAGGTGTTGTTGGCATATTTGTTGTGCCAAATCCTGACTATGAATTTGAATATCTTCTTCTTAATAAGGAATTATCTGTTGATAAAATCATTGCTAAAAGTAAGAGAAAATCACTTGCTTCATATGACTTAAATAAAATGGAAATCATGTGCCCACTTAATTCACATGAGCTTGACCGCTATAAAAACAACAATACAAAGGTTAAAAACTTTAGCTCTGATAAGGAAGGCGTAACTCCTTACGTTATCGTATATCATGGCGAGAACGGTGATGAGCTTGTATATGTTGAGCCGGATGAGAGATTTATTTCAGCGGTTAAGAATCTGTTTCCTAGAAAAGTACTTGAATATTAATAAGAGAAAAGGAGAAATATTATGGGTCAGATCATTTCTGAAGGCATTACCTTTGATGATGTACTTCTCGTACCGGGCTACTCAGATGTAGTCGGTAATCAGGTCGATGTTTCGACAATGCTCACTAAGAAAATCAAGCTTAACATTCCTATGATGTCAGCGGGAATGGATACAGTTACTGAGCATCGCATGGCAATCGCGATGGCAAGACAGGGCGGCATCGGTATTATTCATAAGAATATGTCGATTGAAGCCCAGGCAGAGGAGGTAGACAAGGTAAAGCGTTCGGAAAATGGCGTTATTACAGATCCATTTTCACTTACGGCAGAGCATACTTTACAGGATGCAGACGATTTGATGGCTAAGTTCAGAATTTCGGGTGTACCTATTACAGAAGGAAGAAAGCTCGTTGGAATTATTACAAACCGTGATCTTAAGTTTGAAACAGACATGACTAAAAAGATCAGGGAGTGTATGACAAGTGAGAACCTCGTTACAGCTAAGGAAGGCGTTACACTTGAAGAGGCTAAGGCAATTCTTGCAAAGTCAAGAAAAGAAAAGCTTCCTATTGTAGATGACGATTTCAACTTAAAGGGACTTATTACAATTAAGGATATTGAGAAGCAGATAAAGTATCCTCTTTCAGCAAAGGATGAGAATGGAAGACTTCTGTGCGGCGCAGCATTAGGTATTACAGCTAATGTACTTGATAGAGTTGAGGCTTTAGTTAAGGCACATGTTGACGTTGTAGTTCTTGACTCAGCACATGGTCATTCTGCTAACGTAATTAAGTGCGTTCATATGATTAAGGATGCATATCCTGATCTTCAGCTTATTGCAGGTAATGTTGCTACAGGTGCGGCAACAAAGGCACTTATCGAGGCAGGTGCAGATACTGTTAAGGTAGGTATCGGACCGGGTTCAATCTGTACGACACGTATTGTTGCAGGTATTGGTGTTCCACAGATTTCTGCAATTATGGACTGCTACGAAGTTGCTAAAGATTACGGCATTCCGATTATCGCTGATGGTGGTATAAAGTATTCCGGAGATATGACTAAGGCTATAGCAGCAGGTGCTAACGTATGTATGATGGGTTCAATCTTTGCCGGCTGTGATGAGTCACCGGGAACGTTCGAACTTTTCCAGGGACGTAAGTACAAGGTTTATCGTGGCATGGGCTCTATTGCTGCTATGGAAAACGGTTCAAAAGACAGATATTTCCAGACAAACGCTAAGAAGCTTGTACCTGAAGGTGTTGAAGGACGAGTTGCATATAAGGGCTCAGTAGAAGATACTATTTTCCAGCTTATTGGCGGAATTCGTTCCGGAATGGGATACTGTGGCGCCCATACTATTGAAGAACTTAAGGAAAACGGCAAATTTGTCAAGATTTCAGCAGCAGCTTTAAAGGAAAGCCACCCACATGACATTCACATTACAAAGGAAGCACCTAACTATAGTGTGGATGAATAATTTGTTAGGAATATTTTTAGATGGTTAAGTATATTTTTAGAGAAGTAAAAAAGGCATTTAAGACAAAGATGGCCGCAATACTCGCCATTTGCGTAGTAGGTATATGTCTGATTGCCAATCTTGCCGTCATGGCATTTACACTTATTTACGGTTCAAATATTGACGGAGTACTCGGATCAAATGTTTTGGCATTTGCAACGTGGTGCTTCCCAATTCCGTATATTGCAACGATCTTTTTTGCAGACCTTGTGTACGGGACTTATCCTGATCCGCATATCAAGGATTCTGTTACCAGGAACATGTCAAGAACAAGCGTATATTTATCGGAGTTTTTTTCAGGACTTATAGTATCGCTTGTTTACATGGTTATTGCATTTGTTGTACTTCTTATTACAACACGCATATTCCATTCTGACATTACAGCATATGATATTTCACTGTTTGTTCAGAATATGTTAATTTCGGTACCGCTGTGGATTGCCGGAGTCTCATTTGGATTCATGTTTTTGTTTATTTTCGAGAGCAAGAAAAAAGCTTATATTTGCTTTTTTGCCTTAACATTGGTAATTCCAAGAATTATCATGTTCTTTGCTGCCGAGCCGCTTGAGATTCCTGTGTTTGTCATGGTGAGAAAGATTCTCATTTCGCAGAGCTTTGGACATATTCCATACATTGCGGATCCGCAGAGAAATGTGCCGTATATTATATGCCAGGGGATTATATATACAGTAATAAGCTGTATTATCGGTATAATAAGTTATTACAAAAAGGATCGAAGGTAAATGGGTTCGGGGGTTTCATCAATTAGTGTACAACTTGATTACAAGGAGCTGCAGCAGTTTCAGGACATTTATTCAAGTGTTACAAGACTGTTCATGTTCTGTATGGCTAACGACGGACAGGGAATTAACAGGGTTACGGATTTTTCGGGTGATCCGGTTGAGATAGACAGGCTCCTAGGTTTGTTGTCTTCAACGCAGATTGAGTCAATGGTATTAAGAGTTCTTGGCTCATCACTTGAAGAGCAGGTAGTTGAGGATACAGAATTTTCCAATATTAAAGTTGCATCGGTAGGAGTGAAGGTTTCCGGAAAGCCGGTATTTTGCTGGTATGTGTGCGGTATTCTTGAAAATGACGATGACGAGAATGCCGTTAAAAATTTCCATACTCTTACTACGGAGGCAGAATTTCTTAAGTCGGTAGACTTATTAAGACAGGCGTCAAAGAGAATGTATGGCGGTCTGTATGATGATATATTAAAGGGCTATGATAAGTCATCTAATGCAGAGAAGACTTTAGATACCGATTCAGTCAGACGCTATCAAAGCATGAATGAGATTATCCAGATGCTTGACAGCGATGAGCCTTTTGATGACATTGCTAATAATGTTATTAAAAAAGCTGCTGAATATGTCGGTATTTCGCATTCATATATTATTTCTCTTGCCAACAGAGATTCGATTGAAGTGCTTGCGGAATATTACAGAGAAGATTCATATCCGCTAGATAAGGAATTTGAGGAGATTCCTTTTGAAACACTTCATTCATTTGGTGACAGAGCACAGATAATTACATATAAAACGCCTATTGACCAAATCAGTCGACACTGGATGGATGTTATGGACATTACGGGAATGGTCGTTTTACCAATTATTCAGAACCATGCCCCGATTATGTATGCGATATTTGCAGATACTACGGCTTGTAAAGAGTGGAAGATGGAAGAATCCAAATTCCTCTCGGACGTAATCAGAGTACTTCAGAGCATTTTGACAAAGAGACTTCAGCGTAATTCAATTGCAAGTTCGTATAAGTCGCTTGAAGCGATTCTTGATAATGTCGGAAGTGCGATATATGTAAGAGACATTGAAACAGGCAAGATTCTTATTGCCAACAAAATCTGTAAGTCGACATTTGCCAAGGAAATGGAGAACGGAAAGCTTGAGGAAATATTCGAGGGCAACGTTCGAAGCAGAATCGGCACATCATGTATGGAAATAGAATATGCTGCAAGACGCCGCTGGTATGATATGAACACAACATATATCCAGTGGGTTGACGGAAGAAGAGTATCACTTACTTCGCTTTTTGACATTACCGATAAGAAAATGTATCAGCAGAAAATAGAGCAGCAGGCGAATAACGACTTCCTTACAGGCTTATATAACAGAATGTGCTGTGAGAGAGACCTTACAAGATACATTGATGAAGCTAAGACATCAGGAAGGTCCGGGGCTATCATTTATCTTGACCTTGATGACTTTAAGCATATTAACGACGGACTTGGACATCAGTACGGTGATGTTTTGCTTAAGGCGATTTCCAATTCGATGAGAAGAATAGAGGGAATTGAAAATACGTGCTACAGAATGGGCGGAGATGAATTCGTAATTATCGTTCCATGCAGTAGCTATCCTAAGTTCGAAACAATTAAAGAAGAGATACAGATTGTATTTAATAAACCTTGGTTCTTAAAGGGCGCTGATTACTACTGTACATCAAGTATCGGAATCGTTACATTCCCAGAAGACGGAGATACAGTTCAGGAGCTTATTAAAAAAGCCGATATTGCAATGTATCAGGCTAAGAAGTCCGGTAAGAACAAATTATCCGTATATTCTAAGGAAGCAGATGCCGAGAGTACAAAGCGACTTGATATGGAAAAGTCGATGCGCTACGCATTTGCCAACGACTATCAGGAATTCGAAGTATATTTCCAGCCTATTGTCGATGTTACTAAGGAAGGAAAGCCGTGCTGTGGTGCAGAAGCACTCCTTCGCTGGAATTCATCCGATTTGGGATTTGTATCACCGGGAGAATTCATTCCTCTTGCAGAGTACTTAGGACTCATAAATCCAATCGGTAACCATGTACTTGAGCAGGCGTGTCTTGCACTTAAGCACTGGAATGAATCGGGACATCCTTATTACAAGGTTAATGTTAACTTATCGGTTGTTCAGCTTTTGCAGAATGACATAGCAGATATAATAGAAGAAATTATTACAAGAACGGGAATTAATCCGAGAAATCTTACTCTTGAAGTTACGGAATCTCTTGCAATCAACGACATGGTAAGAATGAAGAAGATTCTTGACAGCATCAAAAAGCTTGGCGTTAAGATCGCGCTTGATGACTTCGGAACCGGATATTCATCACTTAACCATGTGAGAGAAATACCGATTGATGTAATCAAGGTAGACCAGACGTTTGTAAGAGAACTTGAGAGTGATGAATACGCTAAGGCATTCGTTGCTATGATTGGTGAGCTTGCACAGGCGTTGAACGTTAAGATTTGCGTTGAAGGTATTGAAACGGCGGAACAGGTTGCAATACTTGAACCTATGAATGTTCATATGATTCAGGGATATTACTTTGGCAGACCTATGACGAGAAAGGACTTTGAAGAGAAGTTTTTGTAATACATGAACGAGAAATTTTTTGAAATAAAAAATGAAAAACAGGAACGCATTTTAAACGCGGCTATCAAAGTATTTGCATTAAACGGATACAGAAAAGCAAGCACAGACGTAATTGTCACAGAGGCAGGCATTTCAAAGGGGCTTCTTTTCCATTACTTCACAAATAAGCTTTCATTATATGAATATATAATCGACTACTCGATTAAGTATATGAACTTTGAATTTACTACTTCGGTAAGTAAGTACGAAAAAGACTTTTTCGAGCTTCAGATGATGATGGAGCAGGCAAAAATCCGTGTAATGAAAATATATCCTTATATGCAGCAGTTCCTTGCTTCATTAAAATATGAAACAGACGCAAAGGCAAAGGCTGTAATCGGAGAAAATGCTTACGCGCTTGAAAGCATGTTCAATGTAATTTATAAGCAGGCAGACACGAGCAAATTTGAAGAGTACGTAGTGGTACAGAAGGTTGTGGATATGATACGCTGGATGTCTGATGGTTATTTGCGCGAACATCTTGTTGAGGGCGACACTGATGTAGATGTACTTGTCAGTGAGTTTTCCAAATACCTTAAGATGTTAAGAGCACATTTCTACAGGGGTGGCCTTGTAGGTGTTGATATAGAAGAAATTAAATGACGTTTACCTTAAAGGTATAGGGAGGAAAGTTTAAAGTCAGGAGGAGAAGAAAATGACAGGAACATTTTGGTCGCTTGTTCCGGCAATTGTAGCTATTGTACTTGCACTTATAACAAAAGAAGTATACAGCTCACTTTTTATCGGAATAGCAATCGGTGGTTTGTTCTACGCAAACTTTAACTTTGAAGGTACAGTAATTCATATTTTCCAGGATGGAATTATTGGCTCTTTAACAGACGGCTACAATATGGGTATCATTGTATTCCTTGTAATTCTGGGAATTATGGTATGTATGATGAATATGGCCGGTGGCTCAAAGGCATTTGGAAGATGGGCTGAAACTCATATTAAGACAAGAGTTGGCGCTCAGCTGGCAACAATACTTCTTGGTGCTTTGATTTTTATTGATGACTATTTTAACTGCCTTACAGTTGGTTCGGTTATGAGACCGGTAACTGACAGACAGAATATTTCAAGAGCTAAGCTTTCTTATCTTATTGATGCAACAGCAGCTCCTATCTGTATTATCGCTCCGGTATCAAGCTGGGCAGCAGCAGTTTCGGGATTTGTTGAAGGAGAAGACGGATTTACCGTTTTCCTTAAGGCAATTCCATATAACTACTATGCACTACTTACAATAGTTATGATGGTTACAATGGTAGTCATGAAGGTTGAATTCGGTTCAATGAAAACTCATGAAGTAAATGCAATTAACGGAGATTTGTTCACAACAGGAGACCTTGTATTTGACGGCACTGATGATGAAAAGGGAAATGATAACGGAAAAGTAATAGACCTTGTATTACCGGTAATAACACTTATCATCTGCTGTGTAATCGGTATGATTTACTCCGGTGGATTCTTCTCAGGGGAAGGAATCGGATTTGTCGAAGCGTTCTCTAATTCTGATGCGTCAGTCGGATTAATGTTAGGAAGCTTTTTTGCATTCTTAATTACAGTACTGTTCTACGCATACAGAAAGGTGCTTTCATTCAAGGATTCAATGGCATGCGTTCCTGAAGGATTTAAGGCTATGGTTCCTGCAATACTTATTCTTACATTTGCATGGACACTTAAGTCAATGACAGATTCACTCGGTGCTAAGGAATATGTTGCGGGACTTATGGAATCTGCGGCAGGCGGACTTGTTACAATGCTTCCTGCGATCATCTTTATAGTTGGATGCCTACTTGCTTTTGCAACAGGTACATCATGGGGAACATTCGGAATTCTTATTCCTATCGTAGTTGCAGTATTTGAGGGAAGAGATGCAACAATGATGATTATCTCAATCTCAGCCTGTATGGCCGGTGCTGTATGTGGTGACCACTGCTCACCGATTTCAGATACGACAATTATGGCATCTGCCGGAGGTCAGTGTAACCACGTTAACCATGTGTCAACACAGCTTCCGTATGCAATCACATGTGCTGTAGTCAGCTGCATTACATACATTATTGCAGGTGTTACTAAGAACGCTGTAATCAGTCTGATTGTCGGTATTGCACTTATGATTAGTACGGTTGTTGTATTAAAGAAGGCATTTGGCACAGTTGAAGAGGTTAAAGCGGAATAATTCTCGCAATATGTAGAATTTTATATTGAAATGATACACTATATCTTGTAGAATATATGAGAATAGTAAAGAGGCTGTTCAGAAATGGACAGCCTTTTTTACGGAAGTAATAAATATATATGGGAGGGACTACTATGTCAGATGTTAGAAACGAAATCGGCGCTGAGGGAATACGCGACGCGAAGACTCTTGGCACATCAAAGGTCCTATTGTTAGGACTTCAGCACATGTTTGCAATGTTTGGTGCGACAGTGCTTGTACCGGCACTTACCGGATTATCAGTATCGGCAACACTTTTATTTGCAGGTCTTGGAACATTACTTTTCCATTTTCTTACTAAGAGAAAGGTTCCTGCATTCCTTGGTTCAAGCTTCGCATTTATCGGTGGATATGCAGCTATTGCACCAAACGGAGAGAGAGAATTACTCCCATATGCATGTCTTGGAGTATTCTTCGCAGCATTGCTTTATTTAGTAATTGCAGGACTTATCAAGGCATTCGGTGTTCAGAAGGTTATGCAGTTCTTCCCACCTATCGTTACAGGCCCAATCATTATGGCCATTGGTCTTAATTTATCACCATCAGCTATTAATAACTGTTCAGCTAACTGGTTTGTAGCAATAGTTGCTATAGTTGTTATTGTTGCATGTAACATCTGGGGCAAGGGTATGATTAAGATTATTCCAATCATCCTTGGTGTTGTTGCATCATATATTGTCGGTGTGATTTGCGGTCAGGTTGACTTTACTGCTGTTAAGGAAGCAGCTTGGGTTGGACTTCCTTTTGCAATGCAGGATACAGTATTTTCAATATTCTCAAATCCGGATTCAAGCCTGATGATATCTGCAATCATCGGAATTATGCCGATTGCAATCGCAACAATCGTTGAGCATATCGGTGATATGTCAGCTATCTCTTCAACAGTAGGAGAGAACTTCATCGAAGAGCCGGGACTTCACAGAACACTTCTTGGAGACGGACTTGCAACAATGCTTGCTTCATTATTCGGCGCACCGGCTAACACTACATACGGTGAAAATACCGGCGTTCTTAACCTTACAAAGGTTTATGATCCAATGGTAATAAGACTTGCTGCAATTTTTGCAATTATCTTCTCATTCTCACCTAAGTTTGCGGCACTCGTTTCATCAATGCCTGCAGCAACAGTCGGCGGAGTTTCAATCGTTCTTTACGGTATGATTTCTGCAGTCGGCGTCAGAAACGTAGTTGAGAACAATGTTGATTTCAAGAACAACCGTAACGTTATTATCGCAGCGCTTATCCTTGTTCTCTCAATCGGAATCAGCTATTCATCAGTAGGAGCTATCAGCTTTACAATCGGTGCAATCAACATTTCGCTTTCAGGACTTGCAGTCGGTTCACTTGTAGGTATCATCTTAAACGCTGTCCTTCCAGGAAAGGATTACAGCTTTGATGCAAAGGGCGAGGAGTCAGCTAACTTAAAGGTTTGATGAGTAATATAAATTTACCGGAACAATTTAAAACACGAATGAAAGAATATCTGGAGGTTTCGTACGAGGCGTTTATCGCCTCGTACGAAACCTCTGAAGTTAAGGGAATCCGTCTAAGCTCCTTTTGCCGCGGCGACGATCCTTTTACAATGGGGAGCCTCCCTTTGTCTGTTGAAAGTGTTGAAGGGCAAATTGAATCAGGTGCAAACTGGCAAAAGGTCGTATGGTGTGATAACGGATATTTTCTGAATGCTGATGATTTTAATGAGATAAGGCCGGGAAAACATCCGCTTCATGAGGCGGGGGCTTACTATATCCAGGAGCCTTCGGCAATGGCGCCGGTTGCCTATATGGACATAAGACCGGGCGATCGTGTCCTGGATTTATGCGCATCTCCCGGTGGTAAGAGCACACAGATTGCAGCTTTACTTAGAGGAGAAGGCATTCTTGTTTCGAATGAAATAATGCCTGACAGAGCGAAAATCCTGTCTGAAAACATCGAGAGAATGGGTGTCAGAAATGCACTTGTAATAAGTGAAGATCCGAGAAATATTTCAGACCGTTTTTACGGATTTTTTGACAAAATACTTGTGGACGCGCCTTGCTCCGGGGAAGGAATGTTTAGAAGAAGCGACGTTGCAATAAACGAATGGTCGCTTGAAAATGTTGCAAATTGTGCGAAACGCCAGGAATGGATATTGGATGAAGCGGCTAAAATGCTTCGTGAAAATGGCACACTTTGCTATTCGACCTGTACATTTTCCAAGGAAGAAAACGAATTGCAGATTGTGAATTTTCTTGAAAGACACGAGGAATTCAGCCTTGGGGAAATGACAAAATTTGAAGGCATGAGGGCAGGATTTGCTGCGGGTGAGTATGAGAGTGTAGGAGTTCGTATTTTTCCGCATGAAGCAAATTGCGAAGGACACTATTTATGTAAACTAGTCAAGAAAAGAAGGATGAGTGGGCAAGAAAGCGGATGCCATGAGGATGAGGCAGTAAATAAAGTAATGCCTTTAGGTGGCTTTGAGCCTGAGCTTTCTAAGAAGGATGCAGCTGACCTTAAGGAAATGTATAAGTTTTTTGATGAGACTTTTTCTGAAGAGAGCGATTTTAAAGAGTATATTAAGGAGCGAAAAATCACGAGGTTTAAGGATCGGGTTTATTTACTCCCGAAGGAATGCCCGAAGCTTGACGGGCTTAAGGTGTTAAGGCCGGGGCTTCACCTTGGTACAATTCTTAAAAACCGTTTTGAGCCGGGACATGCGCTTGCGAAGTGCCTTTCTTGTTACGATGTAAAGAGGGCATGTATTTTAGAGCCCGATGGAGATGAAGCAAAAAAATATATTGCCGGAGAGACATTTAATTTTGATGGGGATTTGCCCGGGTGGTATGTTGTCTTTGCCGGAATTTATCCGCTTGGCTGGGGCAAATTGACAAATTCCATTATGAAAAATCATTATCCTAAGGGATTAAGGAAGAGATTGTAAGGTGTTCTAGAGTAAATTAACAGTTATTTTAGGATATTACTCTTAAAAAAAGTTATTATTTCATAGATTATTGGTGTAAAATTACGAAAAATCTCAAAATTTTTTACAAAATTTAATTATGAATAACGCGCTCGAAATTGACATAATGCGCGTTATCATGGGTTATGTATACTGACCGATTGAGTCAAAAATGTGATTTACATAATTTTCTACAAGAACTTGTGTCGCAAAAAAAGTTCGCTACTATTTTCAAAAAAGCCTTGATTTATGCTATTTTTGAAAATATAATCAGTATTGTGATTGGGCACCAACCCTTCAATGGTGTTCAGTTGCAACCCCTTATTAATTATTTATACTCCCCTCATCGTAGCCCGCCAGTTCCCCTGTCGGGCTACCTTACTTTTTACATCAAATCATTTTTTATTTTCCATTATTTTTAATTGTATATATTATTTATTGTGAAAATAAATTTGTGTTCCTCTATGTCAGGGCAGAGGGATAATCCCCATGGCAGAGGGACAATCTTCAGGGCAGAGGAACAATCCCCGCGACAAACTTGCCGAGGGTACGTATGCGTGATAAAATGGACAAAGAGTTTTGTGATAAGGAGTCTTTGTGATGGATAAGAAAGAATTTGCATTAAAGAAACATGAAGAGTGGAACGGAAAGATTGAGCTTGGCTTAAGATGCGAGGTCAACACGATGGATGATTTATCGGTTGCCTATACACCGGGTGTTGCCGAGCCATGTCTTAAGATAAAAGATGACGTTGATTTATCATATACATATACACGTCGCGGAAATCTTGTTGCTGTTGTGACTGACGGAACAGCAGTGTTAGGACTTGGAGATATTGGTCCTGAGGCCGGAATGCCGGTTATGGAAGGAAAGTGCGTACTGTTCAAGAGATTCGGAAATGTGGATGCATTCCCACTTTGCGTTCGTTCTAAGGATGTAGATACAATAGTTGATACAGTTGCATTACTTGCCGGTTCATTTGGTGGTGTCAACCTTGAAGATATTTCTGCTCCAAGATGTTTTGAGATAGAAAAGAAGCTTAAAGAGCGTTGCGACATTCCGATTTTCCATGATGATCAGCATGGTACGGCGGTAGTTGTTCTTTCGGCAATGATTAACGCCTTAAAGCTTGTTAATAAGAAAATTGAAGATATCGAAGTTGTTGTAAACGGTTCGGGAGCTGCAGGAATCGCAATTACAAAGCTTCTTATGAAGACAGGACTTAAGAATGTTGTGCTTTGCGATACAAAGGGCGCAATTTATGAAGGAAGAGATAATTTAAATCCGATTAAGGAAGAGATGGCTAAGATTTCCAACCTTAATAAGAAGCAGGGCAATCTTAAGGATGTAATTAAGGGTGCAGACGTGTTTATCGGAGTTTCTGCCCCGGGCGTACTTACAGCCGAAATGGTAGGAACTATGGCAAAAGACCCAATTGTACTTGCAATGGCCAACCCGGTTCCTGAGATTATGCCTGAGGAAGCAAAGAAAGCAGGAGTTGCAGTTATGGGAACAGGACGTTCGGATTTCCCTAACCAGATTAATAACGTTCTTGCATTCCCGGGAATATTCAGAGGTGCGCTTGATGTAAGAGCAAAGGACATCAACGACGAAATGAAGCTTGCTGCGGCATACGCAATTGCATCAATTGTTACTGATGAAGAGTTGAATCCTGATTACATCATTCCAAATTCATTCAATGAAAAGGTTACACCTGCTGTTGCCAAGGCAGTAGCAAAGGCTGCAAGAGACACAGGCGTTGCAAGATTATAATCGGTTAGAATATGATATATGAATTTATCGCTCCATGTCATTTTGGCATGGAGTCTGTTCTTAAAAGAGAAATAATAGACTTAGGCTATGAGATTTCAAAAGTAGATAACGGCAAAGTGTACTTTATGGGCGACGAAGCTGCCATAGCAAGGGCAAATACGTTCCTTAGGACTGCGGAGCGTGTATTAATTAAGTGCGCGGAGTTTAGAGCTACGACTTTTACGGAGCTTTTCGATGCCGTTGAGTTGATTGACTGGTCACAATTTGTACCAAAGGATGGCAAATTCTGGGTCGCGAAGGCAGCAAGCGTGAATTCGGCACTTTTTTCCCCATCAGACATTCAGTCGATAATTAAAAAAGCAATGGTTAAAAGCCTGTCTAAGGTTTATAAGATCGAGCATTTCCCTGAAACCGGCGCAAGTTATGCGTTCAGAGTGTTTCTTATGAAGGATATTGTCACGATTGGACTTGATACGACAGGTGAATCACTCCACAAAAGGGGCTACAGGAAGCTGGTCAGCAAGGCACCGGTTGCCGAAAATCTTGCGGCGGCGATGATTATGCTTACTCCATGGAAAAGCGACAGAATTTTAATCGACCCGTTTTGCGGAAGCGGAACGATACCGATTGAAGCGGCAATGATGGCGGCAAACATCGCACCGGGTATGAATCGTAACTTTTTGTCGATGGACTGGGACAATATTATCAGGAGAAAGAGCTGGTATAATGTGTCCGATGAAGCAAACGACCTTGTCAATCTGAATGTTGAAACGGATATTCAGGGATATGATATTGACGGCGACATAATCAAATCTGCCAAGCAGAACGCAGCACTTGCAAACGTCGATAAGCTTATTCATTTTCAAAAAAGACCTGTTTCAGAGCTTAGCCACCCGAAGAAATACGGCTTTATAATTACAAATCCGCCATATGGTGAGAGAATCGGTGAGAAGGAACTTTTACCAAAGCTATATACTGAATTTGCTGAGAGCTTTAAACGGCTTGATGATTTCAGTGCGTATATAATTACAGGGTATCCCGATGTTGAGAAATACATGGGCAGGAAGGCTGATAAAAACCGTAAGATATACAACGGTATGATGAAGACATATTACTATATGTTTATGGGCAAAAAGCCGCCAAAGAGGGATAAGGAGAGGCAGTAAGATGGTAAAGATTATTTTTGCAACCGGAAATAAAGGTAAAGTAAACGAGATTCGTGAGATACTTAAAGACAGTTCAGTTACAGTGCTTACGATGAAGGAAGCAGGATATGACATAGATGTTGACGAGAACGGCTCAACATATGAAGAAAATGCTTCACTTAAAGCGAAGGCAGTAATGGAGGCCTCGGGCTTAATTACTCTTGCGGATGATTCGGGACTTGAAATTGACTTTTTGAATAAAGAGCCGGGAATTCATTCTGCACGATTTATGGGACATGATACGTCGTATGATGTTAAAAATAAATGCATACTTGAAAAGCTTGCGGGTGTACCTGATGAAAAGAGGAGCGCACGATTTGTATGCGCTATTGCGGTAGCTTTTCCTGATGGCAGAATTGAAACGGTAAGGGACACGATGGAAGGCAGAATTGCGCATGAAATAGCGGGGGCAAACGGATTTGGATTCGACCCGATATTTTTCCTTCCTGACAGAGGACTAACCAGTGCTGAAATTTCGCCTGAAGAAAAGAATGAAATCAGTCATCGCGGCAAGGCATTAAGACGCATGTGTGTAAGACTTAAAGAACTTGGAGTGATTGAGTAATGGGGAAGGTTCTTATTGTTAGCGACAATCACGGGCGAACTGATACACTCAAGAAGATTATTGATATGGAAAAGCCTGTTGACCTTGTGATTCACTGCGGCGACAGTGAAATGACCGATATTATTCCGACACTGACAAAGCATAGTGACGCGCGTGTATATGCGGTAAGCGGCAATTGTGACATTTTTAGTGACTTACCCTCACGTGCTGATTTTGACTACATGGGGCACCACATATTAGTTGTACACGGACATTATGATAATGTTTCATATGGGACTCATGAGTTATACAGAAAAGCGAAGATGACGGGCTCTGATATTGTCTTCTTTGGACACACGCATGTCCCGTTTTTAAGAAAAGATGACGGCGTGACTTTCGCTAATCCGGGCTCGACTGATAAGCCAAGGCAGACCTCACGAGAGTCAACGTATATGATTATGAGTGTTGATGAGACATCAGGACCTGACTTTGAGTTAAAAAAGTGTTTTATTTAAGAAATTAGTGTGATAAAATATGTTTGACTATTATCTGAAAAGGATAATATAACCGGGGTTACATGGCGAGGTAATTTATGTTAAAAGCAATCCAAGCCTTTTTAACTAAAGAAATCAGGGAAGAAAATGAACCGAAGGATACTGCGGTTCTTATTCGTGTTCTCTGCCTTGTGGATTTTCTGTTTATTGGAATAAATGCAGTAGTTCTTTTGGCCGACTTTGGAATGGAAATCGGCGTCAGAGCATTTGCAGGTCTATTATTTATCGTATTGGTGTTTGCACTTTCTTACAGAGTAAAGATGCGGGTACTTGTTTTCTTGTACTATTTCGCAGTTATAACTAATGCAGTAATGCTAACTACGCATATGGGATTGCCATACATGTTCCAGGCGCAGATTTATATCATTTTCATGATATTCTTCTACAGAGCTGCCGGATCACAGGCAGAAAGAATAGCTTCTGTTGTAAGTAGTGTGATTATTATTTTCGGTCTTATTTTTTACTTAAGGACACATGCTCCGGTACTTAGCATAGTTATGGCTGATTACGGATTTGTGACTTTTTACTGTACAGCATATATCATGGTTAAGACAGTAGTGCTTGCATTTTTCTTCAGGAAGAAGTTCTCTGCATCGGAAGAAAAGATCATCAAATATTCTAAGAAGCTTGAAATGCTTGCAACGACAGATCCACTCACAAAGCTTCAGAACAGACGTGGAATGATTAATCACATTGAGAATTTTGTTGAAGAGACTAAGAGCAACGGCAAGCTTCTCACGGTTGCAATTGGTGATATTGATTTATTCAAGCATATTAATGATACATATGGCCATGAAGCAGGTGACTATGTACTTGAGACAATTGCTAAGATTATGAAGGAATTCATCGAAGGCAAGGGAATGGTTGCAAGATGGGGAGGAGAGGAATTCCTGTTCAGTCTGGAAGATATCAACGGCGATTATGCATTTGAAGAAATAAGCAAGCTCTTGCATCTCATTGAGAGATACGAGTTTTTATATGAAGGAACACCTATTAAAGTAACAATGACTTTCGGACTTGAAGAGTATGATGATAATACCGGACTTGACAAGGTGATTTCGAAGGCTGACGAGAAGCTTTATATAGGTAAAAATCAGGGAAGAAACAGAGTAATTTACTAGTTTTCCGGGTGACATTTTTTTGTGAAAATTGATTAAATTTATTCGTTGACAATTGTGCATTAGTATTATATAATCTTTCTTGCGTGTTAAACGGGGTGTGGCTCAGCTTGGCTAGAGCGCCTGCTTTGGGAGCAGGAGGTCGCAGGTTCGAATCCTGTCACCCCGATTTCTGTTTGCAATCACTTGAATGCTTTCAGAAGGTAATTCCTTAATGGAATGTGTGTCCATAGCTCAGCTGGATAGAGCAACGGCCTTCTAAGCCGTGGGTCGGGGGTTCGAATC
>SAMEA3663209__coassemble_402_pt1 | contig 59596 bp, 58 predicted proteins | sample SAMEA3663209__metabat2_high_PE_008 | metagenome-assembled genome bin SAMEA3663209 (sample SAMEA3663209) | pig gut metagenome | biome: pig gut; feature: pig-associated habitat; material: faeces | place: China | collected 2013 | reverse complement strand
GTCATCTCCCAAATAATATGAAGAACCACCCTCTGATGGAAATTTCTTCCCAAACGTTAATAATTCTTCTCTTAATGACTTTTGAAATTCTATATTTTCTATTGAATTGAGCTGATATTTTTTATCCACAATTTATTCCTTTCATTTTAGAGTAATCTCCTTTCAAAAATTCGATTACCCGAATCATGGATATATGATTTTAGTCCTCAATAGCTATTATAACATATATGCAATAGGCCTGATAATTTAACTTATTATTTCCTATTATATGTGCCAACTATTTTATGGTTTTTAGCAATTACTTCACAGCATGAGTAAAGTTTGTTCTGTTCTCTAAAACAAATATCTATATCTACTGTTGATCTTTCATCTTCATATTTAAGTGCCATTACAGCACCGCCTACAATAAGAATGCTATGCTTTCCTATTTTTGCTTTTTCAATTTCTGTAGCTAAATCATTAAGATATATTTCAATATTCTCTTTGTCTAAATACGGTATTTCAACTGAGTGTGCCACCTACTGCCTCCTGTATGTTCGTAATAAGTAATCCCTGCATTAAGAATTCGGGAACTGCCTTTTCAATTCTCGATTCAAGAATATCCTTCTTACCATAAGTAAAATACATCTGATATGTCAGTGGATCTAAAACGATATTGGCTGAAGCATATGCTTTAGTATTTTCCTTTTTGGTTAAGTAATTAATTAATGCTTTTAAATATCTAGCTCTCACTCCACTTTCTTTAATACCACTATATTCAATCACAAATTCTTCTTTTCCTAGTCGTTTTATCTCATGAGCCAGATGCGACATATACATTGTATAGTCCTTATAGTCAACATTCTTAACCGGCTTATAATCTTTAAACTCTGGTATGCCATGAATTTCAGATCCTAAAGCCTTTATTAACTGGCTAATTTCTGTATTTATTTCTTTAAGTCTTTTTTCTATTTCTTTACGTCTTTTAATACTCTTACTAACTTCTGTAAGCTGGTCTCCTGGTACAAATACAGTTTTAACAGTTGTACCTTCTCTATACTGACGATAAAAATACACTCCGTTTTTTATCTTTTTTTGTTGTATTGAACCAACGGGTAAATCATCACATTCCTTTGTGAGCAAATCCCTTTCATTACATAGCTTTATATATTGTTTTGTTAAAATATCAGAAGTCTTGTTCATCGTTAACCTACATTATTCGTTTTACAATTTCTTGTATGTTATTATATTATCCATTTAATTAATAGTCAATCACATAAAAAAGACATCTAACTCTATCATTGACTGCCGCCAAGGGGAAAACAAATTTATACCATAATCTTCTCATCCCATATTTTTGAAAAATTCTCCATAAATTCCTGCTTCTTTTCTATAGTATCATCTGCATAAAATTCTAATGTAGTTTTTATATTATTATGCCCCATAATGGTCTGAATAACTTTCACATTAGCTTCATTCTCACAATACCTTGTACAGAATTTATGACGTAAATGATGACACGAAAAGTGAGGAATAATAAGAGGATCTCTATTTTCTTTTTCGCTAGAATTTCTTTCTCTGTATTATACGCATTGAGAATTCTTTTAATTGCATCATTTGCATTATGTTCACTGCAAGTTTATTGTATTAACACACTATTTTTACTATACTTATTGTAGTTATAAAGGAGTTTCTATGATATACGTTACTGGCGATTGCCATCAAGATTTTTCAAAATTTAGCATGAAAAACTTTCCAGATCAGAAGTCTCTTACTAAAGATGACTTCGTAATAATATGCGGTGATTTTGGTGGGATCTTTAGCACAGATTCAACACTCAGATCAGAGAATCATATTCTTGATATACTTGATGCTATGTCATTTACAACATTATTTGTAGATGGAAATCATGAGAATTTCGATAGGCTGAACTCATATCCTATAGAAGAATGGAATGGCGGTAATATACATAAAATACGAGACTCTGTCATTCATCTCATGCGCGGACAAGTATTTAATATAGATGGTTATACCTTCTTCACGTTTGGAGGTGCTAGGAGTCATGACATTTCTGGCGGAATATTGGAACTTAACGATCCTTTATACCATGAAAAGAAGAAACAACTCGATAGAGATTGGGAGCCTTATAGAATAAATCACTTATCCTGGTGGAAAGAAGAACTTCCAACTCAGGAAGAAATGGATGAAGGTATTAAAAATCTTGAATCTGTAAATTATACTGTAGATTTTGTAATATCTCACTGTGCACCATCTTCTGTCCAAGATCTATTAGAAAATGAACGACACAGATTATTTAAGCATGATGTCTTAACAGATTACCTTGAAACAATTCGCCAAAAACTATCATATAAAAAATGGTATTTTGGACATTATCATGACAATAAAAATCTTACAGAAAAAGATAATCTTTTATATAAACAAATTATTAAACTTGGAGATAATGTACCTGCTTCTACTCTTGGAAGTCCACGTTATCTCATTGGTGATTTGGTAAAGTTTAACATTGATGATGAAACAATCGAAGGACGCATCAGTATTATCGATGCGTACGGAACTTATGAACAACAAGATGAACCAAGCTATGATATTTTAGTTCGAGGAAAGGATGGAACTAAATGTCTATATAAACATGTTCGAGAATCCATAATTTCTTTCTGATTTTTATACTGTATTTTATTCTTTTCATTATTTTTAATATCATATTTATTTTATAAATAAAAATAATGAAAGGAGACAAACCAATGCGTACATTAATTCATAAAATACGTATCGCAATAATGCAGTATAAGTACTGCCGTCCTCATAATCACAATTGTGACAAATGTCCTTATGGATGTAACAATCATGACTGGTGGGGTTGTGATAAGAACATCTATTAACTCAAAAAGACAGGAATATTAGCACCTGTCCTTATACTATTTCCTATAAATTTGTTTCCTCAGCAAGTTACAGCAAGTTAAATCATTCCTTTCCTTTTGTATATAGAAACACATCTGATTCCGCTACAACTGCAATTCCACCTTAGCTAATTTATATAAGAACATAGACTGTATAATATCCTTTTCAACCATAAGCTCTGTTCTTCCAAGTTCTCGTGCTACGGTCTCCATTATTTCCTTCCATTCGCTTTTATTGACTTTATACCAGTTCTTTCATTAGTCCTCCCTGATATATATTTCTATATACTTTATCTGGAAACAAAGAAATATACTTCTTAACTATTTCAAAATCTACATTAATCGCTTTAACAAAAACCTGTAGTTTTTCTTTTAGTAAATCTCCAGAAAGTTCACTATATTTATCAATAGTTGACATTAAATCCAGGAACTGAAGCGCACTCTTATTTTCCTTTGTAATATCAGCTAAAGGTTTATACACAATAATCTTTCTGCCATCTACATATATCTTACGCTGCTTCGTTGTTGCTTCATTAGAACACACCTCTATACAAGCCGGATTCTGTGTTGTAAATCCATACATATTTGCAAGCTGGATTCCTGTTATATATCCTGTTGTTTCACCCTTTGATTGTGTGTATTTCTTCTCAATAAACTTATCTATTGATACCTTACCCTTAGTACCTAGAATCGTTGTATACGCAAGAAAGTATACGCCGTTATATAAACGTTCTATTTTCCCATCGTCAACAAGCTGCTTCATTTCCTGTCGTAAATAATCCTTAGAGTTTCCTGGTAGCTCTGAAAGAAATATCGGCTCATCTTTTTCATAATTTTCAATTATATAATCATATATCATAGTGTAACCTCACAAATTTGAAATATTATATTTCTATTTTATTATACAATTAAATATTATTTTGTCAATTTACTCATTAACCGCTACTCCTGCAAAATCATGATTAACCTCAGCCCTGAATTAAATATCTCCTCTGTCATCATTGCCTTTGGTATTCTTATGAAAGCATACTGTTCTGCCTGATTCTTATCATTCCTTAGCTATATTCAAAATCCAGATGCACGGAATATTTTCAAATTGTGTTCTGTGTTTCTTGAAAAAAAAAGACCTCACCAAACGGTGAGGTCAATATACTATACATATACTAGTATTTTCCTGTTAGAAATATTAATGAAATGAACCTTTCTTTGGAATGCAACTATTAGAATAAAAGCTTTGCCCCTCTTTACTGAGAAACTGTAAGCTACTGTTTAATTTATTGTTGAGCGTTCCCATATTCAAATCTGTTCTCATTACATAATTTTGATTATTTGATAAACCACATTTTTTGTATAAGTCTTTTATCTCTTCAAATTCAATTATTTTCATCAGTTTGCGCCTCCTCTAATGAGTGAAACCATTGTCTTTCCATTCTGATTTTCTATAATTTTTAGTGCTGGAGTCATATCCATCGTAATCATATATGAATGATGTAATGATAATACTTTATCCTGTAATATATTATCGTCTTCTAACATAACTATCTTTAGTCCAATATTCTTGCAAAACTCTGCATTTAAATGTCTTCCATGAATTTTTGAATCATCATGCTCGTTTAATTTAGAAACAATATTCGAAATGATTTTCTGATCCTCAATACTGTTTTTATCATACATACAGGATCCAAGCCACTCTTCTACTAACTTTCCTGACAACTGTATTGCATCAATAGCGGTCTTCATAAATGCTGCAGGATATTGCTGCAGTTTAATTGCCCAATATTGAGCATTTTGAGGATTTGACATTAAATCTTTTTTTGCCTCCTCAAATTCCATCATAATATTATACGCAGGAATACCATTAAATTGTGGATCTATTGGTCCAAGGCTAGACTGCTTTCCGAGAATTATTTCCTTTCCTGCACAAGCAATCATGGTTCCTGCAGACATCGCTAATTGTGGAACTATTATTCGAATATCATTATTAAATTTATTCCTTAAATAACTTACAATCGCCTCCGCAGCTGCAGGTGAACCGCCTGGTGTGTGTAAAATTAAATCTAAACCCTTACTACAATCCATTCCATGAATGCAATTCATAAACCCCGTCATGTCTGCATCATTAATATCCGTATTATTTGCCTGTGGATTCTTTAACCATGAGGAATAATACGTAATTACATTTCTGTTTGTATAACTTGCTAACTCGGAAACATATTTTTTTCTTACATAATCGTGCTGTGATTGAGTCTCCGTTATTTCTTTTAGTACATCATTCCATCCTGCCATTACTCTCTAATCTCCTTTTATAGTATATCACAAAGTTGGATAACTTGGTCTATAATTATTTATTAGTTAGATTTTATCTACATACTTTCTTGATTTACTCGAAAACCTAATACTTATTGTTGATTTTCACATATTTTCCCACATTTGTATGACGCTATCAATCTTTTGTAGCTTGATACTGATTAACTTTCCTCATGCACCAGTTGCCTCTCCAATAAGCGTTTTATTTAGTCCTTTTATCCACTTTGTAAATCTATACCACAGTTTCTTTTGTTTTGCTTCTTCAAGTTCTTCCTGAACCCTTCTTCTTTCAAGAAGTTCCTTTTCCCTTTCATCTCTCAGTCTGTCATAGTTATCAACCTTTGTCTTGATTGAACTATATACTTCTGTTGAAACACAAAGATATGTTTTTGTTCTTCCCAATGCATCAGCTTTCTTATTCTTTTCTCTTGGTATATGCCTTACCGTTACCGATTCAAACTGTTCAGCTATTTTAGAATTCTTTGATACACTATTCCATTCATTCATAGCTATAATGTTGTCTGTATATATATTTACAGAACCATTAAAATTGAAATCATATAATATAGAAAGCATCACCTTTCCAATTGCAGCTTCTGTAACCCTATCTACTCTCTCATTTTCCGTGACATAATCAACACCTTTAGCCAAGGTGTTATCTTCCGTAATAAACTTTTCGTTCGGTAGAAATCCTCTACAGATAATGTAACTAAAACTACCTGTTGAATCAGCCCTGCCTTTTTCATTCCACTGTATTGAGTGAATTGATTCATCAATAAATGCGGTTATACAACTTGTATCTTCTGTTGCTGACATTTTTTCCACACACTTGCATGGCTCTAGCTTCTGGTTATCTATCATTGCATTTGTAGTTGCAGTCAAATTCCTTCCTCTACAATATGGACAATCGGCGACATGATATTTCTTACCTGTGCCTGTGATATACCATTTTGCATTTTCATTTATATGTCCAACAGTAGAAACATTATCTTTAATAGCTTCCTTAACCAAGTCCTTAGCAAGAACTGATCCTAATCTAATGAGATACTTCTTTTTGCTAAATATTTCTTCAACGTCTATTCTTTCTCCACCTGTTTCCTGCAAACGAACCAGACTAATCATCTCAGCTTCTGTTCTACAAATTGCCTTGAGTAATCTTTCTAAGTTACTATTCAGACTTGAATATATACACTCTGGATGTCTTCTCTTAATCTGACTAATCTGTATAAAGAAACTTTTTCCTATATTAATGGATTTTTGTTTATCAAAACTTGTAAGCATCATTCCTTCTTCTAGCCTTAATAGAGTCAATGAAAACTTGGGCATCATTCTAGAAATAGCTTCCTTATCAGCTTCTAACGGATTTTTATTTGGATCCGTAGAAAACCTTTCTGTAAGCTTCATATAGCTTTCATACAATACCTGTTCATCTGATTTTGCACACATTGAAATACCTCCTATATTACATCTTCCAATGACGAATACTTCTCCCCAACTTATTCAATTCCATTACTCCTATAATGTAAGTATAAAGAATATGCTGTACCATAAATCGGACTCCCTGTTAATCAAGACGTACCTTTCTGTGTCTATGGAGATCACACCATACTACACACTTAGGATATACAGGGTTTCCACATTTTCAACATACAGGTTCATATCTATCATCTGGCATATCCCAAGGTTCATTAATGATTATCTTTATCCTAATAAAAAAATAGTTATCAACCCGTATCGGTTCCTTATTCATTATTTTCTTCATCTGACATAACCATCGATTTTTTCAACTTATTAATTAGCTTTATCACCATCAAATAAATCCATTACTATAAAACTGTGATAATGGCTTTTATCCACCACATCAGGGTCCTCAAATCCCAGCTGATAACACATATTGCACGCTTCATCACAAGCAATATTAATAATTGGCCCTAATATTTTACGGGTATTTTCACCACAGAATGATATATAGTCATATGCTTTATTTACTTTTTTAGCAATTCTTTCACATCACGAACGAGTATTGGCCTACCCTTAATACTTGTTATTCTGAACTTTGCTTCATCATCTTTCTCTTCCATCAGCAATCACTCTTCCTCTTGTTCCGAATGCATAGCGTCATAGCTATTTATTCCTTCTACTAATTCCTTCTTAGCTATTTCAGCATCCTTCGCTAATCTTTTTCTATAATTCCTAACACAATCAACGCACTTTGTAATACCGATACCAACTCCGGCCCCGATAATCCCTGTACCAATAACTTTAGGTATCATTTGTGATCGTCCAAATTTAATTAAAGTCATCACAAGGGCCTCTGGTCCTCCTGCTTTTTTTGCTGCTTTTGATAATTCTGCATAATTCCAACTCATCAGAATCTAAAACCTCCTTAATGAAATATACTATTATAAAAAACTATCCATATATGCGATTCCAACAATCAATGCACATAGTCTCTCCATGTTCTTTTGTCATGAAAGTTTTTAAATATTCTCCTCCACATGAGGGGCATGTATAGAATGTATATCCTTTAGCATCTTTATAACGATGCTTTTCAAGCCCTTTTAAATCTGGCTCATCTTCGTCTTTATTTCGACTAAAAATTCCCATATAAACCTCCATCAATCATCAATTTCTATAATTTCATATTCCATATCACAACTATCATCTGGATAGTCTCCTGGATTAGACATATGAAGGATTTCTGCACCTATGCTTGCTGCATTACAACAATCTACTGCGTATTCCTCTGCTTCCTCATATGAATCAAAAATTTCATCATCCATTTCTCCATCAAATTCAACTTGATACTTTGCCATTTAAATCGTCCTTTCTACCAACCATTACCTTGTATAAACACCTCTACATGATCTACTAAAGATGAACTCATATCTTCCGACATCATATCTCCAGATATTTCAAATGTTGTTGTTTGATCAGCTGGAAAGCTTTCTAGCCCATAACAAAACCCTACCACATTTCCATCTGCGTCGAAGAAAACGGCCCCTGGCTCAGCAAATGCTTGTTCTACACCTGTGTTATTCGTTCCTCTCCCGATAACACTTATATCTAATGCACTCCCAGCCTTAGCACTGATATCACTAACTTCTATCTCAAAAAAGTTGTCAGCAACTATGACATCACCATTTGGCTGTAATTGAAGTCCATTATCCAAATCTATACCCGTCATATCATAGTAGTATGTATATATGTATCCTATCTGGCCTGGTTTTATTGCTTCTGGAATACATTTTGCACTTGTATCAGTTCCTAAGAGTTTGCCATTATCGTCTTCCAAGTCCAAGCTAAGATTACTGAAAGTTATAGGCACTTCATTATTATTTTTCACTGCAACATAAGCACTTAGTGTTGGCGTTCCAAAATAGTCTTTAAATCCCTTGGCATCCATATCCACATATTCAAGTGTAAGCTCCTGTGGTATATTAGCTCCTGAACTCACTGCATCATTATCAATCTTGTTACCAATATTGTTTTCTACAACGGGTGGCATTTCTACATTATTTAATTCTGTATTCGATCCACTGTTAGTCTCAATTATTGTGCTTTCAGTGACAACAACATCTTTTATTTTTTCATATGTAATTATCCACGAACCTAATCCATTTTCTACTGATATTATCTTTACAGCTACAGAATCTCCTTGCTTAACATCTGGGTTTTTAGCTGAAACAAAATTCAAATGTTCACCAGCCCAAATGTTATAACCTAGCGAAGAATCTGGATGAACCTCTCCAGCAGTAAAGATTACAATTTTACCTTCAAGATTATCTCCATTATTGAGTGCTGCTTCAAATGCTTCTGCATTACCATAATCTGCTACCGTATTTTTCCCACAACCTATTAAACAAAATCCCATTGTGAAAACTAAAATTGTTTTAATAATTTGAATAATTCTATTCATTACTCTGCTCCTTTACTCTTAATTTGTTACCCGCTTGAGGTAAATTTTTGCTTTACAAATATAAACTGTTCTAGATCCCTTAATTTCTAAACATCACCTCCTTTATGTTTGTAATACCTTATTCAATACTTTTGTTTTTGGTTGCTCCCATAGCCATAATGATTGCAAGAATATCATCAACTGGACCTGGACAAATATCGACTGGTGATACTACATACACCAAAACCACTGCTATAATTATTCCTTTAACTACATTGTTCATTCCTACTACCTCCTATGCGAATAATATACTTCCTTTCCTACTCGACTTGGTGTGCTGGCAGCACGCAATTATATCTATGCCATCTGAATTCTTTGGCTGATTCTGTTTCTATTGAACATAAAGTTCATTATCCTAACTAATAATGATGCCTTCGCATCCTCAGAACCTTCTGCATTCTCAAATGCAACAATCAGTTTCGCAAAATCTTCCTTAAATGATTCAACATCGAAATTAACTGGATAACGATGTTTACACTCTGCAGATTTTATTAATTCCCCAATTTCCTCAATTTTTTCATCATCGAAAATGAACTTATCTCCAAACTTCTTAATATAATATGTAAGCTGTGCACCAAAGCAGGTTTTTATACTTGTGCATTTGTTCTGAACCTCAATTTTGTTATCAGTGAAAACAACAACACTTTGAATTGGTATATCAACATCCTCAACGCCAATTGCTTCCTTAACCATTCTTTCTCTGGTTCTCATCTTCTCAGCAATCTGACAATCATATTTTAAGAATTCCCCAACCCTGTAATATCCACCTTCTTCATCAATAAAGATATCTCTTTTAGAATTTTTAACCTCAACAATTGTTATTCCAGTACGTGTTATTACAATCGCATCCAATTCAGTTCTAAAATTCTCGTCCTGAAGTTCAACATTTTTGAGAACTATTACTTTTTCATTCAACTTATCTAAAAATGAAAATGCTTTTTCCTCTCCAATAGCTCCCGAAATACCTGCTTTTATCAGATTCCACAATTCTTTGCTTCGGTTCGTATAACTATTCAATATGTCTTCATATTTTCTTTCGAAATCCATATTCTTTTCCTCGAAGCATTTTCCTATTTCCCATAACTTACTGCCTTCTTTGACTGAATACCCAAAAGCTGATGCTATTCTTCCTAGTTCACTTTCAAGCTTAATCATCTCTAAAAGCATTTCAGAATGATCATATGTTTCTTTTTCAAATGCCTTGATTTCTGCAATAATTTCATTAACTTTCTGTTCTCTCATTTGGCTACCTCCATATGTATCCGGGTTATCTGTTGAATTAAATATATTATTTTCTAAGCACCTTATGGTGTGCTGTCAGTACACAATAAAAAAGCTACTTCTTTACAAGAAATAGCATCGTTTATATAATCAACTTAATATGATAAATAGGGGATTTTTCAATGTTAGAGGATTTATACAATCTGTCATTTTATAAAGAAATAACTGTTCTAAATAAAGAACACAAAATATATTTAGTTCAGCATATCGAAACTGGAAGAACTTTTGTTAAAAAAGAAATGACCATATATAACAAAAGTGTTTTTGAACAGTTAAAAAATAGACCAATCGTAGGTATTCCTAGGATATATGAAGTGTGTGAAAACGACGGAGTTCTTACTATTATAGAGGAATATATATCTGGGATAACCCTAGATGAATATATTCAGCAACGAGGTATTATTTCTGAATCTGACACTGTTACTTATGTTGATCAGCTATGCTCAATCCTTAGTAAACTTCATTCTTTTTCGCCAGCTATTATTCATCGTGATATAAAACCTTCTAACATTATGCTTACAGATGATAATAGAATTGTTCTTATAGATTTAAACGGAGCTAAAACCGAGGTTAAAGGTCAGACTCGTGATACGGAACTAATTGGTACACAGGGGTTTGCAGCTCCGGAACAATACGGATTTGGGGCATCAAATATTCAAACCGACATATATAGTGTTGGTAAACTTATGGTCGTAATGCTTACAGGAAATCTCGATGGAATTAATAAGTATTCAGGACGACTTAAGCCAGTAATTGAACGTTGTCTCAATATTGATCCAAAGAACAGGTATGAGAATACATTGCAATTGCAAAAAGCAGTAAATAGTAAATCTGATAGAAAACACGCTAATAATAAACAAAAGCGCTCTTTCCCTAAAAAGGCTGTTTCAATAACAGTTACTATAATAGCTGTCCTAATACTAATAATAGTTGTTTTGAGTACTCCTAGTAAATCTGACAAAAAGACCGAAAGTAGTACTTCTTCCGTTACAATAGATTATACCAGTACTGAAGCGTTTGAAACCGCACTAAACAATGGCGAAGATCTCAAAGGTAAAACTGTATCTTTCACTGTTGATGAATTACATCCAAACTCCCCATATGGATATAACATATGGGCTGGTGAACACTTGAATTTTGTCTCTAAAGATAATCCTAATGTAAATGAGGGCGATATCATGACTGTAAGAACAACAAAGATTAAAAAGAACATTCTAGACTCTTGGATTATTAAATATGAAAAAATCAAAAATATACCTGTCGATACCACGGAATATGATGAGCAGAGTGAAAGTTCTCAGTTATTACAGGAAAGAAGCGAAATTACAGTCCCTGTTGATGAATACATAGAATCTCCTGTTGGTGCATATAAAGGAGATGACGACGAAATTCTTGTTATAGCTGAAGATGGGTTAGCATATTATTACTGTATCGATGAAAGCTATACTGAGTTGGAATGTCCGTGGACTTTATCAGATGATCTGATTACAATTTCATTTTCAAAAATGCACTGCGATGCAAGTGCATCCATATCAAAAGGATGTTCTTCTTTGATATTTAGATCCGACAGTTCAAATTGGAACACAGAAGAATTTATTTGGTTCACTTCAGAATATGAAAAATATATAAAAGATACTCCTCCATCAGCAAGTAAAGATGTGTCTGTCCTCACCAATGGCAATATGCAAATAATCCTTGATAATATGCAGTTCACAATACCAAAAAACTTTGTAGATTATGGAGATAGCTATTCTACTAGAGAAGATGGAATAGACTTATATACTTTTGTAGATAATGATGCCGACAATGGCTATTTATCAAATGCTGTTTTTTATTCCGAATCGGCAGGTTTAACAAATACTCTTGATAAGAATTACAAAACAACATGCAAAAGTTTTGCTGGAAGATTTATGACAAATGTGCAATTGGGACATTCCGAACCAATTTCCGTTGCAGGATACAATGGATACTCTACAATCGTATCGGGACTACTTAATGATGGCTTCAATGCACTTGAAGGAAGTATTTTCAGTGGTCCTGTAATCGTTGTATATGATGACTCATCAAATAATTATATATTTTTATTCTTCCCTCAAGTGGTAGGAACAAACATTGATGACTCAGAATTGTTTGAATCAATAATATCATCCGCAAAGATATTATAATCATACATCTTTTGACGTGTGTAATACATCAAAGCCTTTTTCTACAAGAAAATCATTAATCTCAGCAATATCATATATGCTTGTGTTAATACATATGATTATAGCCATATCTCTTGCATCTTTAGGATATAATATTCCGGCATTACATAGTTCAAGAGCTCTCTGTACTTCTTCTAAGTTCATATGCATGGCAATACAAAGAGCTATAACCCTATCTCTTGTAGGGTTTGGTCTGTTACCATTTAAAATACTATATGCATAGTCTCTTGATAATAAGCTGCTTCTAATGACGTCCGCAGTAACCAAGCCGTTATTACCAATATAAGTATTTAAGTACTCACTCAGTGACAACGCCTTCTTTGGCAGCTCCGTCATTCTTATCTTGTCAAAGTCGTCTAACGAAGCATTCTTTAATATTGCATTTAATTCTGATGTTTTCTTTTCTCCCATTGTCACCACAATTGTGTGCTGCCAGCACACACATCTCCTTACATTATTTGTCATAATACACCCATGGAGGGTTTTACTATGGCCAAAAATAATATTAATCATAAGGTAATAGAATTATATAAAAAAGACAAGCATATAAATAAAAAATGTAATGAATTTATTTCTGATTATCCCCTTATACGATTATACAAAACAACAGATGAAATGAATAAGTACATAGACTTATTGAACGATATCATAAGACTAATTAAACCGGATATCAACGAATTAGTAGTCAACAATAATGAAACCACACGTACTCTTTTCAACTTATTTTCTAAAACCAATTACGTTTCAGCAATAATGCAATGTCCATGGGGTGGCACTCTTTCTAGCATAATTATTAGCATCTACTCTCCAGAATATTATTTTTATTCTTTATCAAATAAGGATGTAAATATTATTTTAAGAAAGCTAAAGCTATATTCAATCGCGGGACTAAAATACCCAGAAAAACAGACTATACTAAAACAAATATACAAAATACTATATATAAAGTATCCTGTATCACCTTATATGTTCTGTAACTTGTTGCTTTAAAACAATTGCTGACTTTATCACATTTATGTAAAGTCAGCAATTGTTTTTATCTTTATCCCGGAAACTCCTCAATCATCCCAACAAAAACTTTCGTCAAATACATACGTGTCTTCTCTTCCTGCTGACTTAACATTACATCTATTGAAGGAGCTACTGCACTACTCGTAGTAACTCTAGCACCTATAATAGTATTTGCATCAACATCAAGTGCATCCATTAAATCAAACAATCCATCAAGGCTCATAGTTAGCTTGCCCTGCTCAACCTTTGCAACATATGATGGATGCCTGTTCATTAATTTCCCTAATTTTTCCTGTGTATATCCTTTCCTTTTTCTGGCTGCACGCACAGCTTCACATACAGCCCACGCTCTCTTCTCATCACACATGCCCCCTAGCCCTTTCCTCATCACAGGTAAGACCATTAATTATTTCGTTTTGGCAACCAAAAAGGAGCCCGCAATTAACCAAGAGCAGGTCGTATGAAAGGTATGTTTTTGTTGTTTATTACAACAAAAAAGCACTCTCTAATTAACAAATTAGAAAGTGCTCTTTGAAAGCATATATTCACTTTGACCGGGTACATTAGTCCTGTACATAAGGCATCAAAGCAACGTGTCTTGCTCTCTTAACAGCAACTGTTATTGCTCTCTGATGCTTAGCGCATGTACCTGTGATTCTTCTTGGAAGGATCTTACCACGCTCTGATACGAACTTTCTGAGTGTGTTTGTATCCTTGTAATCAATTACTTTATCTTTTCCGCAGAAAATGCAAACTTTCTTACGTCTGCGGATTCCAGGTCTTCTTCTTGGTGAATCGCCTTCACCCTGTGCTTTATTATAAGCCATTAGTGTTTCCTCCAACTATTGTTTAAGCAAAAGGTAATTCCTCGTCGATGCCATCCGGGATTGGCATAAATCCGTCAGCAACGTCTGCAGGCTGTGATGTCTGACCTGAGAATCCTGCATTGCCACCGCCAAAATCAGCTCCCTGGCTACTTGCATTCTTGCTCTCAACGAACTCGTGCTCATCTACGATTACATCTGTAGTATAGACTGTCTGACCATCTTTATTAGTGTATGATCCAGTCTGGATACGACCCTGTACTAAGATCTTAGTACCTTTCTTAAGATACTTCTCAGCAAATTCTGCTGTACGACCAAATGCTGTGCAGCGGATAAAATCTGCTGTCTGCTCATCCGGACCTGCATTCTGTCTGCGACGTCTGTCTACTGCAAGTGTATAGCTTGCAATTGCCATAGAACCTTCGCCTACTGAATATCTAACTTCTGGGTCTCTAGTTAATCTACCGATAAGAATTACTTTATTCATATTATCACTCTTTCTATTATGCCTCGTCCTGATTAACGATCAAGAAACGAAGAACGTTATCCATGATGCGGACTCTGTTCTCGATTTCGGCAGGAGCTGATGTTTCAGCTTCGAAGTGAATGAAATAGAAGTATCCTTCTGACATCTTCTGGATGTCATAAGCAAGCTTCTTCTTGCCACTCTCTTCAACGTCTGAGATAGTGCCGCCAAATCTGGTAACATAACCTTTTACCTTCTCAAGCACTTTAGCTCTCTCCTCGTCCTCGATCTTAGCATTAAGAACAACGGCTAATTCATATTTGCTCATGCTAGTACCTCCTTTTGGTCTCTGGCCTTGTCTATCAGTGACAAAGCAAGGAATTTTATTACATCACGAGTCTATATCTTACCATACAAAACCGCCCTTTTCAAGCACAAGATACTGTGTTTTGCGCTTAAATCAGCATAAGTAAAGGCTTCCCGATTCTATAAATTATCTAAATTCTATTACCCGACCTCTATCTGAGAAAGCACCTTTCCAATCTTATCATATATTACAAGGTCAGCCTTATAGTCCATTGGTGTCTTAGACATATTAATGAGTACAAGCCTGTTACCTCTATAGTAGTCAATAAGTCCTGCCGCCGGATATACATTAAGACTTGTTCCGCCAATAATAAGCATATCTGCATTAGATATTGCATTAAGCGCTCCATTCATTGTATTAGAATCAAGTCCTTCTTCATAAAGAACAACATCAGGCTTAATAGGTCCGTTACACTTATCGCACTTTGGCACACCATCAGATTCAATAATATAATTTATATCAAAAAACTTACCGCAATTTTCACAATAATTCCTTAATACTGAGCCGTGAAGCTCATAAACCTTCTTAGAGCCTGCCGCCTGATGAAGACCGTCAATATTCTGTGTAACTACTGCTGTTAGCTTACCCTTTTCTTCAAGCTCTGCAAGCTTAAGGTGTGCCTTATTTGGTAAGGCATCTGTATATATCATTTTATCCCTGTAGAATCTGTAAAACTCTTCAGGTTTTCTTCTGTAAAACGTGTGGCTTAATATCTCTTCAGGAGGATAGTCATACTTCTGGTTATATAAACCATCAACACTCCTGAAATCAGGTACGCCGCTTTCTGTAGATACTCCGGCTCCGCCAAAAAACACAATTCTGTTGCTCTCATCAATCCATTTCTGGAGTGTCTCAATTTCTGACATATTAACCCTCCTTTTGTACAGCTATTTCCATTTTCCCTTTACACACTTTAACATTGTCCTGATTAACAATCTCAACCTTAACGGTAATTACATTAAATGTGTCAGACTTATCTGTTACTTCTCCGGTAATTGTAAGCTCATCTCCAACATATACCGGCTTTCTGAAGTTAACCTCTGTCTTCTGTATTAATGAATTCCTACCAGGCAAATACACACCTGCAAGTGTTGATAAATAAGAAGCTGTCAGCATTCCGAATACAACGCACTTTTCGTGCCCCATAGACTTAGCATATTCAATATCATTATGAAGCGGGTTAATATCTCCCGTAATCTCACGGAACTTATCCCTGTCTGCTTCAGTAACGATAACACGAAAGCTTTCCTTATGTCCTATAGATATTTCCTCGTATGTATATGTATTCATAAGCTTCCTATATCATTGACAAAATCAAATCAACCATCTGTCCGACATTCTCAAGAGAATTTACTGTCTTAATGTCAAATTTGACTTTAAATTCCTTCTCCATCCCAACGATAAGCTGAATGTGTTCAAGTGAATCCCAGTCCTCTATATCTTCTGAATTGGTAGAATCCGATATAACAAGCTCATCATCATCAAATACATCCCTGAAAATATCGGTTACTCTTTCAAAAACTTCTTCTCTGCTCACTCTCTTCTCCTTACATTTGAAATATATCACTTATGATGTCCAATTAATCGGACACCTTTTATGTTATTTTCTTAATAAGACCTGCTTCGAATAATTGTGAACATACTTTAATTACTCTGTCTACAGGCTGCTCTATTATATCAGACAATGCGATACAATCATTACGTCCATCTGCATATGCGAGTACATCCTTTAGAGCAAGTGTATCCTGATATGATTCCTTAGAACTCATAGTAGGCATTAGGCCTCTCTTTCCAAGCTGTGCCTCACAAAGGCATGTAACAATATACGTATCGTTATTCTCAAGTGCCTCTATACACTTAATCATTACATCAAGACTTCCTCCAAGTCCATCAGGAGATATGATATCAAGGTTATCAGCTGATGTATGATATTCAGGATATACATGGAACTTGGATCTGCAGAAGCATACCATAGGTATATCAACACCCGGAGCCTGGTACTGTCTTTCGTCGGATCCACGCTTAATGTATGGATACTCGATGAAATCCTTATAGTGGTATTTGAGTACATTTGTGAGTACCCTGTCAGCAAGAGTATCTGAGTATCTTGAATGTACAATTGAATATGTTCTGTCATCACCTACACATGTAAGATTAAATGCACATTTGACATTTTCCTTAAGTTCATCAAGATGCTTACTGATATATGTAATTGCACCGATTGTTTCAGGAGCAAGTACAAGTCTGTAGCTGTATCTTCTCTGCTTCATACCTAATATATAATTAGCCAGGAATACTATTAATGCCGGACCTGAACACTCATTATTAGCCATTGATGGATGACATATATAGCTTGAGAAAAATATTTCTTCTTTAGTTTCACCCGGGATTAATATTTCGGCATATGTAAGACTGCCTTCTTCAAGACTGGACTTAATTACTGCATGATATTCTCCATCTTCAAGTGAGTCAAGCATGTTCTTTGACATTGAAAATCCCCATCTCTCCTTATAATAGGATGTGGAATAAGGAATTACATCCGGCTGGTCGTTAAGTGTATATATATGCTCCTTTAATTTTGCTAACGGTAATTTTATATCTATTGGAGTGGAATATCCAAGCACATGAAGGTTATTTTCTTTAAAGTCAATAATCCTCTTTCCTGCTTCATTCTCAATATATGCTTCCGTAATGTTCCATTCCTTCGGGACTTCCCAATCAAATACCTTTGTACCGGTAGGAACCTCAGTCAGAATAAATTCGGTATTAAGATACTTTTGCAATATCTTAATTGTCTCCCTCACTCCATTCCCGGTAATTGACCTGCATATAGGAAAGATTTCCTTACACAGCTCAAACATCTTCTTACCTTCGTTAAGGTGAACAGTTGAGTCCTGACCGATATATGAACATACCTTACGGCTTCTGTTATGCATAATGTCTTCTGAAATAATTGGAAATGAGCCCTTTAAGTCAACAATTTTCATCTCAATATCATTGACTGTGAACTTTTCCATAACTCCTGCTTTAATGAAGTCTTCTTCAAATATATCAATACGGTTTGTTACATCCATATCTAGTTCGCGTACATTCATCGAATATGTTTTCTGTGAAACTTTGCCGTTTTCATCAATATAATCGGCAGTAAAATCCTTAAGATATCGATATGGAATGTGACCGGTCTGTTCTTCAACATAGTGTACATACACAAAAGAATGTCCCATATCCTTATCAATAAACAGATTCTTGAAGTTGTGCTCAGTCATATAAGTAAATGGGGAATCAATGCCAAATGAACTCTTATTGTCCATTTTACACATATCTTCCTGCCCCTTACCCCACACTGCAAAGGAATAAATCGGATGCTTTGTTCTTTTAAAATCAGCTCTCTTTAATGCTTCCTTCCCGAGCGATCCCGTTTTACAAGGAGTCTTCTTAATATCAAAAGGAACACCTTTACAGAAATCCCAGTTAAACGTTGGGAAAACCAAAGTGCCCTCTTTTCCTATGATGTCAATAATTCCATCAATTAATATGTTTAAGTCCGTATCGTCATCATTGCTGATTAACAGATAAAGAAGCTGTTTAACATCAGAGGTGACAAATATATTGTCACCTCTGTTAATATGCAAATATTTAGCCAAATCTTTTAATTTAATGTACTCTGACATAAATAACCCTTTTAGCAATTATTTTACTGTTGCGTTCTCAACAAGTAATTCATGAACCTTATTCTGAAGAGCTTCCTGTGCAAGATATGGTTTACCGTATGATTCAAGTGTTGTATCATAGCTTCCCTCACCATACATTTCTTCAATGTATGCCTTGATATCATCATCACTGACACTAATATTATTATTCTCAGCGATTGCCTGATGAGCAAGAATACTTGTACATTCATTCTTAGCTGCTTCATCAACACTTGCCTGATAATCTTCCTGACTCATACCGGTGTATTCTTCAAAGCTTGAGAATCCCTGTCCCGAATAGCTTATGTATAACTGGTTCATGTATTCATATGAAGACTGATCTGAATACATCTTAAGTGCCATAAGCTGCTTTAAGTACTTTGATGGATACTTTGAAACGCTGCTGTTTTCATTAATATAGTTAGTTATATACTGATCAAGCTGACTCTTATAGTATGAATCTTCAAGGTACTTCCTGTATTCAGTAACGCTTTTACATCCTGTTGCCTTAAGATTTTCTGCTACGAAACTGTCTGTAAACTGTGAAAGAGTGTATATTCCGTTAACAGTAATATTGAATACTGCATCTTTGCCTGCTAATTCAGCTTTTGCGTAATCGTCAGGGAATGTAACATTAATATCAAAGTTCTCTGAAACCTTATGTCCGATTATCTGGTCTTCAAATCCGGGAATATATGTACCTGAACCGATTTCAAGGTCTGTTCCCGCACCATCAGTAGATCCGCCTTCAAATTCAACTCCGTCAACTGAACCTACATAATCAAGATTAATTGTATCTCCTGATTCAACAGCTTTATCTGTTTCAGTGTCAAGAACCTTATGGTTATTAAGCTGCTTTTCCATTTCTTCTGCGAACATGTCTTCAGTATATTCAACCTCCGACTTAGGAACGCTGATGCTTAAATAATCAGAAGGAAGGGTTACAATTGATGATGCCTTAATTTTTTCAACCATTCCCGCATCTGTTAAGTACTTACCGTATTCACCGTTAGGCTCTACTACTGCTGCCTGCTTAATGGCTGCTGTTACAATTGAAAAAACAATCGCTCCTAAAATAAGTGCTATCGCAAGTATTCCGATAATTGCGCCAAATAATCCTTCTCTTTTAACATGTTCATTTTTCTTTTTTCTGTCAATTCTCTTCTGTTTGCTCTTGCTGATTTCAGAAGATGCAACATTTTCATTTTTACTCATCTAATTAATTTCCTCCACTTTTTCATAGCCTTTTTCACCGTCATAAACTTTTCCGAGTCTTTCAGCCTCTGACTTTCTATCCCATAACAGAGAAAAATGAGCCTCGGTTCCCGCCTTGATTCTTTTAATATTTTCAATATGCTTTAAGTTTATAACAACTGCCGCCATCATTAATATTAAGAAGCTGGCTATTGATTGTCTTGTATATCCATAAACGATTGCAAATACAACCGATATACTCATAGGTACGACACATATGTAGTTAGTTACTACTGCGAGCACTATTGCAATTGCAAGAAGTACTACGAACATTTTAGGGTCAAGTGCCAATATTGTACCGCCAAGCGATGCCAATCCTTTTCCGCCTCTAAAATTCATATAGAATGGAAAAATATGCCCTAAAATTGCACACGTCCCGGCAAGAGGACCAATAAATACCCTGTCAGGTAATATCTTCATTGCAAGTGTGCATACAAGAAATGCTTTAAAAATATCCGTAAGTGCAACAATAATCCCTGCTTTTTTACCCATCATAATTACAACATTGGATGCACCGGCATTTCCCGAACCATGCTGTCTTATATCATACCCCTTAAGCTTTGATAAGAAATACGACAGATTAAAATTGCCAATAACATAGCTCATTATCATTATTAAAATTACTGTGATAAATTCGCTCAATTCACACCTCAAATTATCTTAAGGTCTCATACATAAGTATTGCCGCAGCAACAGATGCATTAAGTGATTCGACCTTACCCTTCATTGGAATCTTAACAAGAGTGTCAGCCTTATCAGAAGCCTCATCTGTAAGACCTCTTCCTTCATTACCGATTAGAATCATTAAACGGTCATTATAGTCTACATCTCTATATGAACATTCTCCTTTAAGATGTGCTGCATAAACCATAACTCCATGACTCTTAATTGTATCAATGGCGTCGTAAAGATCATCAGTAAATACAACAGGAATTCTGAACACAGAACCCATGGTAGACCGTACAACCTTAGCTGAATATATATCTACCGTATTTAATCCGGCAAGAATAAAATCAAATCCCGCCGCTTCAGAGGTCCTTACTATTGTACCCATATTTCCCGGGTCCTGAAGTCCCTCAAGTGCTATTATTTTAAGTGGTCGTCCCTCATATTCTGCAAGAATATCATCAAGAATACGCACATTAACTTTAACGACTATGAGAATCCCCTGCGGAGTAACAGTATCAGACATTTTCTTAAATACGCTGTCTGAAACTACTTCATACTGCATTTTATCAAGCTTATTGTATACATCAAGCATCGCGCCTATGTGTTTTGATTTATCTACATTAAACAGACGCTCATAAAAGCTTTCCGAAATATATACTTCCGTTATTTTTGAGGGATCAGCCTCTAAAAACATTTTCGTGCCTTCAGCCACAAAGCTACTAACACTCATTCTCTCCTTCTTAGATGAAATGAGTGCGGACACGTGTTTGATTTTTGAATTGTTTACGCTTGTAATCATTATAAAATACGCGAAACCTGATATTCGTATTCATCTATTGTCTTTGTCATTGCAAGTGCTTCATCAATGTCAAAGTCAACAAACTCACCATGCTTAAATGCAACTACTCTGTTAGATTTGCCTTCACAAAGAAGATCTGCCGCATAGGCTCCCATCATTGAAGCATAATAACGATCCTTACATGTAGGAGCTCCGCCCCTTTGCATGTATCCGAGAATTGTTGCTCTTGTCTCAATTCCCGTAGCAGCTTCAATACGCCTTGCCATTGATGTGGAATGTCCGATTCCTTCCGCATTGATAATAAGGTGATGCGTTTTTCCGCGCTTTCTTCCTGCGATGATATCATCAATGATTGCCTGTTCGTTAAAGTCATACTTTTCAGGAAGAAGAATGTTTTCCGCACCGTTAGCTACACCGCACCATAGTGCAATATATCCTGCATTTCTTCCCATTACTTCGATTATTGAGCATCTCTCATGTGATGATGATGTATCTCTTATTTTATCTATTGCTTCCATGGCCGTATTTACAGCCGTATCAAATCCGATTGTATAGTCTGTACATGAAATATCAAGGTCAATTGTTCCCGGAACACCGATAGTGTTAATTCCGTGCTTTGAAAGTGCCTGTGCTCCTCTGTAAGAGCCGTCACCGCCAATGACTACAATTCCGTCAATGCCGTGCTTTTTACAAATATCGGCCGCCTGTGCCTGACCTTCTTCATATTTAAATTCTTCACAACGTGCAGTTCTTAATATCGTTCCTCCCCGCTGAATGATTTCAGAAACATCATTTCGCTGCATTTCCGAAATTTCCTCATTCAGAAGGCCTGCATATCCTCTCTGAATACCGACAACTCTCTTGCCGTTAGCAAGTACTTTTCTTACAACAGCTCTGATTGCTGCATTCATGCCTGATGCATCACCGCCGCTTGTTAAAACACCTATTGTTTTTATTTCTTTTTCTTTTCCTTTAGCCATATATTTTTCCTCAAAAAACCGCTCTCTAAATTTTATCTTTTTTTCGATAATAAATCAACTAATCAACGGCTTTCACATTATTTTCACCAAATAATGAAGAAAGTGTTGAGACAAGTGTAGAATCGGCATTTACAAAAGTATTATCAAGCTTTTTTCTAAGCCGCTTTGATTTATCGGCATTGTCTATTACAATGTACACTTCATCAGTTCCCTTTGAAGTCTTAAGAATCGAATTAAGTGTATTATCCTGTTTTCTATACTCTTCCATTGAACTAAACATAATAAAGAGTTTCCTGCCATTTCCCTCAAAACGCCTTATTACATTGCACATAATCTTTCCGTCTTTGTCCTCTTCTATTTTAGCTCTTCCGCTTATGATGACCTTTTCGTTTTCTGAAAGCCAGCCCTTAACTTCCTCGTATTGTCTGTGCCATATCATGCACTCAACCGTACCTGTTAAGTCTTCAACTAATGCAATAGCATATGAATCACCGTTACGCTTTGATATTCTCTTTTCAAGCTTTTCAATTATTCCACCGATGACAACTTCCTGATTATCACGAATTTTTATTTCATCCTCATTAATTCCCGTGCCGGACTGTGTATCATCCTCTTCATCTGTTGCAAGATAAAAGTCGGTACATACGTTAGTTGTGTGCTTTTTAAGATATTCTGAATATTTTTCAAGCGGATGACCTGAAACATATACACCAAGCATTTCCTTTTCAAATCGTAGTTTCTGCTCTTTTTCGAATTCTCCGACATCAGGATACTGAATCTTAAAGCTCTGCTTTTCTTCTTCAGGTGCAAAATCAAACAGGCTCATCTGCCCTGTCATTGTGTCTTTTTTATCTTTATTACTCTTATCAATAATCTGCTCATACACAGCCATAAGCTGCCTTCTTGTCTTTAAAAAGCAGTCAAAGGCACCTGCCTTAATAAGTGCTTCAACAGTCCTCTTATTGACCTCCTTAGATGAAAGTCTTCTTACGAAATCTTCGAGGTCGCTAAATTTGCCGTTTTCATTTCGCTCTCTTACGATTTCATCGACAACGTTACTTCCGACACCTTTAACCGCTGCAAGTCCGAATAATATTTTGTCTTTGCTTGCGGAAAATCCCGAATACCCTTCGTTAATATTCGGAGGTAGGACCTTGATTCCTAAATTTCTTACGGCAGCAATATATAACGGTATCTTCTTGGGATTACCGATGACTGATGATATTAAAGCTGCCATATATTCAACAGGATAGTGATATCTTAAATATGCTGTCTGGTATGTGACATGCGCATAAGCAGCTGCATGTGATTTGTTGAATCCATACGTTGAGTACTGTACTATCCAGTTATAAATTTCATCCGCGATTTCTTCCTTAATACCATTTCCAACACAACCAGGGATTTTAACCTCCTCGGTATTACCTGATTTATCGCTTATTTTCTCGACACCGCCGTAAATGAACATCTTACGTCTCTCGGCGATAACCTCTTCTTTCTTCTTGGAAATTGCACGTCTGAAGTTATCGGCAAGACCCATAGGGAATCCTGCAAGCTCCTGTACAATACGAAGGACCTGCTCCTGATATATAAGCGAACCCGCGGTATCCTTAAGAATAGGCTCAAGCTCAGGGCATAAATATTTAACAGACTCAGGATTATTCCTAGTCTGAATGTATGAATCAATAAAAGGTATTGTAGCTGGTCTGTAAAGTGCAATTCCTGCAATAATGTCTTCTAGATTCTTAGGCTTAAGACGCGTCATGAAGTTAGTCATTCCATCACTTTCAAGCTGGAAAACTCCTTCTGTTTCTCCTCTTCCTATCATCTGATAAACGCCCTTGTCATCATAATCGATTGAAGACATATCAACCTTTATTCCCTGATTCCTATAGACGTTCTCTACAGTATCATCAATGACAGTTAAATTTCTAAGTCCTAAGAAGTCCATCTTAAGAAGGCCAAGTTCTTCAAGAACCGGCGCCTCAAACTGCGTTGTAATTGTGCTTCCGTCCCTGCTTAGTGCCATTGGAACAAATTCATCAACTCGCTCGGGCGAAATAAGAACGCCTGCTGCATGGATCGAGCTCTGCCTCGGAAGTCCCTCAAGCTTCTTAGCCATATCAACGATGTATTTTATTTCATCATCAGTTTCATAAAGCGCTCTGAATTCAGGGTTGGCTTCAAGTGCCTTATCAAGTGTAATCTTTGGGTCAAAAGGAACAAGCTTTGACAATCTGTTGCCAAGCTCAATCGGCTTATCGAGAACTCTTACAACATCCTTAAGTACGCCCTTTGCAGCCAAAGTGCCGAATGTAATAATCTGACACACATGATCGCGCCCATATTTTTCATTGACGTATTCAATAACTTTGCCTCTGCCTTCGGGTGCAAAGTCGGTATCAATATCAGGCATCGACACACGATAAGGATTTAAAAATCGTTCGAAGTAAAGGTCAAACTTAATCGGATTTATTTCTATAATATCAAGGCAGTATGAAACTAACGAACCTGCTGCGGAGCCTCGTCCCGGTCCTACCGTTATTCCGTTGTTTTTAGCGTATTTTATAAAATCTGAAACAATTAAGAAGTAATTTACAAATCCGAGGTTATCAATAATATTAAGCTCGTATTCTATTCTGTCTTTTAGCTTCTTAAGCTCATCTGCCTTACTCTCATCACTGCATTCTTCAGGGAATTTTCTTTTAAGTCCTTCTTCACAAAGCATTTCTATATAGCTTCTTGAAGTATAACCGGCCGGCACATCAAAAGGCGGCAGATGATAATTACCGAATTCTATTGTGACATCGCACATATCCGCGATTTTCTGTGTATTCTCTATTGCTTCAAGAGCATACGGGAAAAGAGCACGCATCTGCTCTTCACTTTTGACATAAAACTGTCCGCCCTCATAGCGCATTCTGTCTTCATCATCGACCTTTTTCCCGGTCTGAATACAAAGAAGCAAGTCATGTGCTATTGCATCCTCTGCCTTCGTATAATGAATATCATTCGTACATACAAGAGGAATATTTAATTCCTTACTCATTCTAATAAGAGCCTGATTGACAGTCTGCTGTTCTAATATTCCATGGTCCTGTAGTTCAAGGAAATAATTTCCCTCACCAAAGCAGTCTCTGTACTTGATGGCCTGCTTACATGCTTCATCGTAGAGTCCCTTAGAAATGTATCTTTGGACTTCTCCCGCAAGACATGCCGAAAGACATATTATTCCTTCGTGATATTTATTAAGGATTTCCATGTCCACTCTTGGCCTGTAATAAAATCCTTCAATATAGCCTGCGGATACGATTTTCATTAGGTTTGAGTATCCTAAATTATTTTTGGCAAGAAGAATAAGATGGTAATATCTGTCTTCACCACCTGTGATTTCCTTGTCAAAACGCGAGTTAGGAGCGACATACACCTCGCATCCCAGTATAGGCTTAATGCCTTCTTTATTGGCTTCGCGGTAGAAATTAATAACGCCGAACATATTGCCGTGGTCTGTAATTGCCGCTGCATTCATGCCAAGCTCTTTAATCCGTTTTACGTAGTCTTTTATTTTATTTGAACCATCCAGAAGCGAATATTCTGTATGTGTATGTAAATGTACGAACATGTGTTTATTATACCATATTCATGATAAAATAATATTAATCTTTTAAAATAAAAACACCCTGAACATGGATTATTCAACATGCATAGGGTGTTTATTATTGTCAAAAATTACTTAAGTGCAAATTAAAGGTACTTCTTAAGTGCGTCAACCTTATTTAATTCTTCCCATGGAAGCTTAACGTCTGTACGTCCGAAGTGTCCGTAAGCTGCTGTAGCCTTGTAAATAGGACGACGAAGGTCAAGCATCTTGATAATTCCTGCAGGACGAAGGTCGAAATTCTCACGTATTGCTTCAACAATCTTAGCGTCTGCAATTTTGCCTGTTCCAAATGTGTCAACCATGATTGAAGTAGGCTGTGCAACACCGATTGCATATGAAAGCTGGATTTCACACCTGTCTGCAAGTCCTGCGGCAACAATGTTCTTTGCAACGTATCTGGCAGCGTATGCAGCTGAACGGTCAACCTTTGTGCAGTCCTTTCCTGAGAAAGCGCCGCCGCCATGACGAGCCATTCCGCCGTATGTATCAACGATAATCTTACGTCCTGTAAGTCCTGCATCACCGTGTGGTCCACCGATAACGAAACGTCCTGTAGGGTTGATGAAGAACTTTGTATCGTCATCAATAAGTTCCTTTGGAAGGATTGGATCAAATACATACTTCTTAATATCCTCATGAATCTGTTCCTGAGTAACATCTTCATCATGCTGCGTTGAAAGAACTACTGCCTCAAGTCTTACAGGCTTATTGTTCTCATCATATTCAACTGAAACCTGGGTTTTTCCGTCAGGACGAAGATACTTAAGTGTTCCATCTTTTCTTACATCTGTAAGCTTCTTAGCAAGCTTGTGAGCAAGAGAAATTGAGTATGGCATATATTCCTCTGTCTCATTTGTTGCATAACCAAACATCATACCCTGGTCTCCGGCACCTGTGTCAAGATCATCAGTAAGTGAACCCTGCTTAGCTTCAAGTGCCTTGTCAACACCCATTGCGATGTCTGCTGACTGCTTATCAAGTGCTACAAATACTGCACATGAATTTCCGTCAAGTCCCTTCTTACCATCATCATATCCAATCTCTAATACTGTTTCACGAACAATTGCAGGGATATCAAGCTGAGCATTTGTTGTGATTTCTCCTGTAACAAGTACAAAACCTGTACATGAAGCTGTTTCGCATGCAACACGACTCATTGGATCCTGTGCAAAGCATGCATCAAGGATTGCATCTGACACTGCGTCGCAGACTTTGTCAGGATGTCCTTCTGTAACTGACTCTGAAGTGAATAAAAACTTTTCCATCTTTAAACTCCTTTTTAACTGTCCATATCTCATTAGCTCATATCAAAAGCAATAAAAAAGATCCGCTTTAATAAGCGGACCTGAATTTCATATTAACAAATCCTCTTATTGATCAGCTTAACTGCTCTAGGAAAGCACCTACCTGTAAATACAAGGGGTTGCTGTGGCTTCATAGACCCTATGCGTCTCCACCACTCTGAATAAGAGCTAAAAATTATGGAATTTTCCTACGTGACTACAATATCATTAACTGCCTGAATCGTCAAGCAAATTAATTACTAACCGAACGTGTATTGTATTTTATACATTACAATAGCTGTTCTATATAAAGTTTGTTACGATTTTCCTTTTCAAGATCTACAAAAGTACCGTCAGTAAGTTTTATTAATGGTCTTGAAACTGCATTATTATGAATAAGAACTATATCTCCCTGTCTTTTATCATTAAGTACTACACGGTTATTAAGGTATGTATTTCCGACATTCTCAAGGAATGTAAGTATAAACCTTGAATCATATTTTTGAAGTCCTTCATCTTCAAAAATAGCAATAACCTTAAACGGACACATTGGTCCTCTGTATACTCTCGCTGCGGTCATTGCATCGTAAACATCTGCAATTGCAACTATTTTTGCAAAATCAGGAATCTTATCACCCTTTACAGAAAGTGGATATCCAGCTCCATCACATCGCTCATGATGCATAAGCGCCGCATCCTTAATTCTTGGATCAATATTGAGGTTCTTAAGAATCTTATAACCTTCTATCGTATGCTGCTTAACCTGTCTGTATTCATCGCTTGTAAGCTTGGACGGCTTCTTGATGATTGATTCAGGAATTGCTATCTTACCTATGTCATGTAATAACCCGGCAAGAGTCAGTACCTTAATGTCGTCCTTTGACAATGAAAGCCATTTTCCGAAAATATTACATATAAGGGAAACACTCATGCTGTGAACATAAGTCATATCATCGTAAGTACGCATGCTGTGAAGCATATCGAACATGCCTATTGAAGTAGTTCCTTTTGATATAAGACTCGTTACAGACTGAAGCATTACTTCTGTATTTATTGAATTCTTCTCTATTATGTCGTGAAGATATCCTTGTAACGCTTCTGTATTATTTGTAAAACTCTTCTGAAATTCGATATATTGCTTAGTGGCCTTTATTCTCTGTGAATATGTGAGATTTGATTCTGTGTCTTTAAATGAATCTGCTACAAGGGTCGAAGCCTTATTATCAAGCGTCATATCTGAAAAGCCAGTATCATCAACATCTTCTTCCACACGAATAGACAAGACTGAATAATACTCAAGCCTTGTAATGATTTCATCCGTAAGTATTGTACTCTTTTCAACAATAAGCTGGTTATTGAAAGAATACACGTCTTCGGCTGTAATAAGCCCCGGAACAAGTTCTGATACCTTAACTCTCTTCAAATAATTAACCTACTCTTAACTTAAACTTCCTGACTTCCTTTTCTTCAGTTACTTTTTCAATGAGTGCTCCAAGTCCCTGAAGTTTTCTAGGAAAGTCCTCATAGCCTCTCTCTATATAATGGATATCCTCTATTGTAGAAAATCCCTCAGCCGCTAATGCCGCAATTACCAATGCAGCTCCGGCTCTTAAATCAGGGGCGCTAATATTTGCTCCCGATAATTTCTCGACACCTTCAATAATAGCCACATTTCCTTCAACCTTAACCTGTGCGCCCATTCTTGTCAACTCATCAACATATTTGAATCTGTTTTCAAAAATGCTTTCTGTAACAATACTTGTACCCTCTGCCATAGAAAGGGCTATGGCGCCCTGTGGCTGCATATCCGTAGGGAATCCCGGATACGGAAGTGTTTTAATATTTGTCTTCCTAAGTCTTCCGTTTGAAACGACTCTTACTGAATCGTCATATTCATATACTTCGCATCCCATCTCTATAAGCTTGGCACTTATTGATTCAAGATGCTTAGGAATTACATTCTTAATCAGTACGTTGCCTCCTGTGATTGCAGAAGCAAACATAAATGTTCCGGCCTCTATCTGGTCGGGAATTACCGAATAAGTGGTACCATGGAGCTTCTCAACACCTCTTATTCTGATTGTATCCGTACCGGCGCCTTTAATGTTGGCACCCATACTGTTAAGGAAGTTCGCAATATCTACAACGTGAGGCTCCTTAGCCGCATTTTCTATTATTGTCTTTCCTTCTGCTAAAACAGCGGCGAGCATAATATTTATTGTTGCGCCGACTGATACTACGTCTAAATAAATATCAGTACCTTTAAGCTTGTCTGCTTCGGTAGATACAATACCGCCCTTTACATCAACCGTTGCACCAAGTGCCCTAAAGCCTTTAATGTGCTGGTCTATTGGTCTTGTTCCGATTTTACATCCACCCGGTAATACAACTCTTGATCTGTGATACTTTCCTGTAAGAGCACCTATCATGTAATATGAAGCTCTTATCTTTCTCATCTGGCTTTCGGAAACTTCAGTCGTATCAATTGCTATTGCATTTACCCTGATTGTATTCCTGTCAATATGCTCTACCATGCATCCTATTGACTGCATTGCCTGTATAAAAGCATTTATATCACTGACATCAGGCAGATTTTCTATAATAACTGTCTCATCGGTAAGCATTGCACCCGCTAATATTCCAAGCGCGGCGTTTTTAGCTCCCGCTATATTTACTTCACCTTTAAGAGCGTTTCCGCCCTTAATTATGTATTGTTCCATTGTGTCCCTTTTTTATACTCTTGTCCTTATCTCTTCTTTCTCTTAAGAGATTTCTTTCTTATAAACACACCTAATCTAGTGTATTTTACAACTACAAATGTGTAATGTAAAGACTATGGATTAATAATAATTAATTTAAATACTTAAGCGGGTTGACCTGTGAGCCTCCGACAAGTATCTCAAAATGTAAATGTGGTCCGGTTGAAATACCTGTATTACCCGATAATGCTATCTTTTCACCCTGCTTTACGCTTTGTCCTGCTTTTACAAGTACCTTACTGCAGTGTCCGTATCGTGATTCCTTACCATCAGGATGTCTAATATATACAACATATCCGTATCCCGAGCCCCATCCGGCTTTAGTAACCACACCACCACTTGTCGCTCTGATTGCAGTTCCTGTCGGAACGGCAAAGTCCATACCTTTATGATAAGTACTCGCTCCCTTCTTAGGTGCTTTTCTCCTACCAAATGATGATGATACCCTGCCTGATACAGGATAAATGTATGTTGGAGGAGTTTTTGTGCCCCTTTCAACTATCTTAGGAATTGCTTCCTTTACTATATTTTCATATACGATATCAACTCTGACCTGCTCATCATTCTTATATGTAATATCGGCTATCATCTTTCTATAGCCTTTTTCCGGCTCCTGAAGTACCTTCTGCTCAGTCGTATACCAATCATCATTATCGATATACTGAACTTCTGCATCATAATAATCTGCAAAGTATTTCTCTTCTGTTTTAAGAATTGAAAGCTCAGGCTCAGGGGATGTTACCTTAAGTTCATCACCGACATGGAGCATACTGTTTTCATTTTCAAGCGTAGATGAATTCATTTTAAGAAGTTCATCAACGCTAAGACCATTTTTCTGTGCTACAAGACCAATAGTGTCTCCCGATTCAACTACGTAAATTTTGCTCGTTTCTTTTTCCTTGGTAACCTCAGCAATGGCCGCATCAAGTGTACTTATTTCGTCTTTATCAACGTATGTCTTTACTACTTCGACATTTTCATTAAAATCAATGCTCTTAATACCAAGCGTAAAGCCTATTTCCTCATATTCATTCGCTTCATTATAGAACTGCTCGAATTTCTGGCTGATTCCTGCCTTAGGCAAAACATCAACCTCTTCTTCTTCATTATCATCAGACTTTTCATCGTTTCTGACCATTTCTGTAGTTAATACGTCAAGCTCTCTTGTAGGGTCAAGTACAAGATTAACAGAATATGTATCTTCCGTATCGTAAACATTTTTGGCAGCTTCAAGTAACGCAATTACTTCATCTGCCGTTTTAAGCTTAACAGTAAATCTGTTAATCTTAACCTCGTATGCGGATTCCTTTGTTTCAACCGAGTTTTCAAGCATAAGCCTGTATACATTTTCTTCAATTTCCTCATCTGTATTTATTGTACCAAAAATTTCCGTACTTCCTCTTAAAACAACGTCTGCTTTAATAAGTACAAGTCCGGTATTTTCTCTTGCAACCCTTTTTCTGGCGTTTGTAACTATTGAGTCAATCCTTGAAGTATCTTCAACCGTACCTACAAGAGTACCGTTCATATATACCGAAACAAGGTTTGTTCCATCTGCATCCTTTGAATACTTTTTAAGTCCCGGAGCACACAGAAAAATGACCATCGCAACTAAAAACATAGTGGAATAATGAACATATCCGACAAGTCTGTGATGCTTTGTAAAAAATCCGGTTGCTTTTGGGATATTTGCACCTTTATGTTTTTTTGTATTTTTCTCTTCTTTTATGCGTCTTCCCATAAAACAATTTTATTTCAAAAAGCCGTTTACAATCTGTTCTTCTGCTTCTGATTCCGAAAGTCCAAGTGTCATGAGCTTAATAATCTGCTCTCCCGCGATTTTTCCGATGGCAGCCTCATGAATAAGTGCTGCATCAATATCTGATGCGAGAAGCTGCGGAGATGCAAGTACCTTTGCATTATCCATAATAATTGAGTCGCATTCCGAATGTCCCGCACACTTATTATTGCCGTTAAGCACACTGATAAAATGCTGTGTACTCTCATCCTTTGCAACCGTTCTGCTGATTAAATTGCAACTGCAGTTTTCTCCGTTTAAATCAGCCTTAAAGTCAGAAACCGCATTCTGCTTTCCGGTCGTCATTACCTTTTCCCTTATCACAAGGCTTGAATTGTCACCTAATACACATTCTGACTTTCTGATTGTGTCATCAATTCCGGAAATCTGAGTCATCTCCATTTCCATTGAAGCACCTTCATCAAGGAAAACCTTTGTTGTTGGATTCATAACTCTCTTTTCTCTTCCTTCGCCTTCTCCGTAATGCTTTTCAACATAGCGGATTTTGGCATTTTTACCAACGTGAAATGTATGAATTCCGGAATGCTCGCTGTCCATATTACCGCAGCTGTGAATACCGCAACCTGCAATTATGGTAACGTCTGAATCTTCCCCTATAATAAAATCATTGTAAACTACTTCCTTAAGTCCGGCCTTTGAAATGACAACCGGAATATGTACGCTTTCATTTTTCGTACCCGGCTTAATAATAATATCAATCCCCGGCTTATCAGTCTTTGGCACAATTTCAATATTTGCAGTCGAATTTCTTCCTGCACTTTCGCCATTTGCCCTAATGTTGTATGCGCCTACCGGTAAAGCGTCAAGTTCTGCCACTTCCTTAAGCAGGCTCTTTTGTATTTCATTCATATTTTGCTCCTGTTATTCTTCTGCTTTATCTGACAATACCTTACAAGTACCCTGCGGATTAGAAAGGAGTAACGGCAAAATCAGATCCTTATCCTCATATTTATCCACTTTGCCATCCTTAAGGTATACTATTTTATTTGCAATATTTAATATTCTCTCCTGGTGGCTGATGATAATTATTGAACCCCTGGTTTTTTCATTCATTTTTTCAAAAACACGAATTAAGTTTCTAAAGCTCCATAAATCAATTCCTGCCTCCGGCTCGTCAAATATGTTAAGCTCTGTATTTCTTGCAAGTAGAGTAGCTATTTCTATTCTCTTCATCTCTCCGCCTGAAAGGCTGTCATCTAAGTCTCTGTCAATGTAATCTCTTGCGCATAGTCCTACTTCCGATAGGAAATTACAGCATTCGGTAATCGTCTTTTCTCCTCCCGATGCAATATTCAAAATATCTTTGACCTTAAGTCCTTTAAACCTAACAGGCTGCTGGAATGCAAAACTGATTCCCAATTTTGCCCTCTCGGAAATAGACATATTTGTTATGTCCGTACCGTTATATATGATTTTTCCTTCGGTTGGGATATATATTCCTGCAATGAGCTTTGCTAAAGTAGATTTTCCGCTTCCGTTCGGACCCGTTATTGCTACAAATTTGTCTTCTATTTTAAGGTTCACGTCATTTAATATTGATTTTCCATCATTCGTAGTAAACCCAATATTATTAAGTTCTAACATTAAATTATCCTCAATTATTCAATATTCTGCCTATAATCTTACAAAACGCCACGTTATATTATATAACAAAACAGCCTGACCCGCAAACGAGTCAGACTGTTTTATCCCGTTATAATTATTATTCTATTCTAGTTCAAGAACTGTAATACTGTATTCTATATTGTCAATACGTATTTTATCAACTGCATTGTCGTGAACATATATTTCTTCACCAACGTATGATAGCTTCGGAGGTTCCTGACCTGACTTAAGCTTCTCAATTATACCTTTAACTCTCGGTCCGTGATGCGGATTACACTCTGCAATGCATGAAATTTTATTCTCGGTTACATATTTTCTTGCTTCTTCATTGACACCGTCAAATGAAAGCACCATGATCTCACCGTTCTTTATATCTGAGCCTGCTTTTCTACCTGCTGCCTCTATTGCTTCTATTGCACCGAGCGCTTCATTATCGTTCTCGCAATAAACAACATTTATATTATTATATTTTTCCAGGAGATTCGACATTACCTCTCGTCCCTTTGTCTGAGTAAAATCAGCAGGGACATATTCTAAAACGCTCCACCCGTATTTTCTTGCAGACTCGGATAAACCGATTGTACGTCCTATCTGGGCTGTCGCTCCAAGGTTTCCTTGTAAGTCAACGATTCTTAATGTTGAAGGATCAATATGTTTTTTCTTACAGTATTCGGATAACCATGTGCACACCTTAAGTCCTTCAAGTTTAAAGTCAGAACCAACCCAGCATTCATATAAGCTGTCATCATCAACATCAACCATTCGGTCAACTATTATTACGGGAATGCCTGCATCCTTAGCTTCTCTTAATACTGTATCCCATCCGGTTTCGGTAACCGGTGCAAGCACTATGTAATCAACATCCTGCTGGATAAACTTTCGTATAGCCATTATCTGGTTAGCCTGCTTTTGCTGACCGTCCTCAAAAATCAGTCTGTATCCATTCTCCTCTGTGAAGGTTTCCTTCATAGACTGGGTATTTGCAGACCTCCAGTCAGATTCAGCCCCAAGCTGTGAAAAACCAATTACAGTCAGATCCCCATTTTCGAGGGAATCTGACTGTGAAAGTTCTGTTGTATCAATACTCTTCTTAGCACAGCCCGGTGCCAGAAAAAGTAAGGATACCGATATTAAACTGACAAGTAGTCTTTTTAATTTCATTAATGCTGTCCTGATTAGGAATTTTTCTTTTTGAATGCCATAACAACACTCTGAATTACAAGGAACAAGCAAAGCATTGCAGCAATTGTAATTCCTGTCCACCAGGCCTGATCAAGTCCTGCCGATGAAACAATGTTCTGGATGGTACTTAAAGACATAACACCGAATAATGTTCCGATGATATTTCCTACACCACCTGTAAGCATTGTACCACCAATAATAGAAGATGCAATAGCATTCATTTCCATACCCATCGCATGTGATGGCGAGCCGGAACCTACGTGCATGAAATAAACAAAACCACCGATACCTGCAAGTGTTGAACAAATTATATGTGACATAAACTTAGTAAACTTAACGTTGATACCAAGCATAAGTGCAGACTGCCTGTTACCTCCTACTGCGTAGAATCTACGTCCGAACTTAGTCCATCTTAGCATTACGAATAATAATATTACTACAAGTAATGCAACGATTACTCCGATTTCAATGTATGCCGGAATAAATACACCTTTTTTGTTAACAGAACCAAGGCAAGGAATTATGATACGCGTATCCTTTAATGCCACGAAGCCTTCATGAGCTACGTTAAATGGCTGGTTATTAACGATTGTTGTCATACCTCTTGCAAAGAACATACCCGCCAGGGATACAATAAACGGCTGAATATCCAAATATGCCACAAGTACGCCCTGAACTAAACCGTATGCAAGACCAATTGCAATTGCAAGCAATATTGCCTGTGGAATAGACCCACCCTTCTGGTCAAGTAAAACTGCACAGCTCATTGAAACTAATGCAACTACACCACCGACGGAAATATCAATACCACCTGTAATCATTACAAGGCTCATTCCGCATGCTGTAATAATAAGTGCAGCATTTGTGTTAAGAACGTTGAAGAAGGTCTGTGGCTTCAAAAATCCCTTCTTAAGAAAAATCATTGCCCCGATATACATCAGGAAGAAAATAACAATTGTAATAGTCAGAAGAAGGTTAGTATCTGACATATTTTTTACTGAGAAGCCGGCTTTTTTCTTGTTTTCCATATTAAGCCACCTCCTTCTTAGCTGATTTGCCTTTAAGGTTGTTAAATGTTTTAGACATCCATTCTCTTACTGTAGGAGCTGAGAATACTACGAGGAGTATTACGACAACTGCCTTATATGCAGGAAGAGCATCAGCTGATACTTTATACTTATAAAGTGTTGTTGTAAGGAACTGAATGATGTAAGCGCCAAGTATTGATGCATACATATTGAACTTACCGCCTGATAATGCGTTACCGCCAAGAGCAACTGCAAGGATTGCATCCATTTCAATATCCTTAGCAATAACTGAGTAGTTGATTGTAGAAATACGGCTTACCTTGATAAATCCTACAACTGCTACGCAAAGTCCTAAAATTACAAATGTTAACAGCTTGATTACCTTAGGATTAAGACCGTTAAGCTTTGATGAACTTTCATTAATACCAACTGCCTGTGTGTAAAGTCCAAGTGTTGTAAACTTAAGAATAAGAGTAATTACAATTAAACATGCAATTGCAATAAAGAAAGGTGTAGGCATTGGGATGCCCGGAATAAATCCGCCAAAATAACCAAAGCTTGGGTCATTAACAATAGGAAGTTCATTGTTGTTAATCCATGCTGCAATTGAACGTCCTGCAGTATAGAGAATAAGTGTAGCAACCATAGGCTGTATCTTAAAGTATGCAACAAGTACACCGTTAAATGCACCAAAAAGCATTGATACTACACATGCAGCAAGGAATGCAACGATAACAGGTGCCTGCATTTCAGCATTGTCTCCTTTACCACAGAGTATACGAAGCATTACCGAGCCTGCGATAGCAACGTTAGCACCTACTGAAATATCCTGTCCGCCTGATGCCGCAGTTACAAGAGTCATACCGATTGCAAGAATTGCAAGCTCTGAACCGTTATCAAGTATTGTAATAAGCGATCCTGATAAAACAGGATTTCCCAAACTGTTCTGTCCAAGTGTAATCTTAAAGAAGTTTGGATCCATAATCAAGTTGAATAAAACGAGCAGAACTAATGCTGCAAGAGGAATTATCAACTGATTTCTAAAGATTTTTGAAAAGCTGAAAGACTTTCCTTTATTCATCTAAACCACCTCCTGCAATTGTATTCATAATCATCTGCTGGTTAAGCTCATCACCTGAGAGTTCTCCAACCACTCTTCTGTCTCTCATAACGATAAGTCTTGAGCATGTACGAAGCATTTCGTCTGTTTCCGAAGAAATGAATGTTACGCTCATTCCCTCTGAAGCAAGCTTAAGAACAAGCTTCTGAATGTCAATTTTTGTTCCTACGTCGATACCTCTTGTAGGCTCATCGAGAATAAGATACTTAGGATCTGTCAAAAGCCATCTTGCAACAATACACTTCTGCTGGTTACCACCCGAAAGTGACTTGATAGGTGTATCTGCAGATGCTGTTTTAATTCCTAAAAGCTTAATATATTCATCCGCAAATTTGTAGGCTTCTGCCTTTGAAAAAGGCTTAAAGAATCCCTTCAATACCTGGAGTGCAATAACAATATTATCTCTTACCGAAAGGTCTCCGATTATGCCATCAACCTTTCTGTCTTCAGGAAGATATGCAATTCCGTTCTTCATGGCATCGATTGGCTTTTGGATCTTAACTTCCTTGCCATCCATCTTAACCTTACCCTGAGTAACCTTATCAGCTCCAAAGATTGCTCTTACGCACTCTGATCTTCCGGAACCTAAAAGTCCTGTAAATCCGTTAACTTCACCCTTTTCAATGTGGAAGTTGAAAGGCTTGATTCCCTCTGTTGAGCAAAGCTGCTCTGCCTCAAATACTGAAGCAGTTCCTTCATCCTTCTTATATGTAGATGCATCTGATTTAATGTCTGACATATCATCAAGCTCTTTACCAAGCATCTTAGATACAAGCTGAACTCTAGGAAGTTTCTCAATTTCATATTCACCAACAAGCTGACCGTCTCTAAGAACTGTAATCTTATCACAAATCTCATATACCTGGTCAAGGAAATGTGTTACGAAAATAATACCAACACCTTTTTCTTTAAGGTCTCTCATAAGCTTAAAGAGTTTGGCAACCTCTGACTCATCAAGAGATGATGTAGGCTCATCAAGGATAAGAACCTTACAATCCATATCTACTGCTCTTGCAATGGCAACCATCTGCTGGATTGCTATTGAGCATGAACCTAACTGCTGAGTAGCTTTTGCAGGAATTCCAAGAGAAGTAAGAATAGCGTCTGCATCGGCATTCATCTTCTTCCAGTTCTGTACCGCACCTGCTGTTCTGCCGATATACATATTCTCAGCAACAGTAAGGTTTGGGCAAAGAGTAATTTCCTGATAAACTGTACTAATTCCGTTTTTCTGAGCTTCCTGTGGTGATTTAATGGAAACAGGTCCTTCATGTCCCTCAATAAATATATCGCCCTGGTCTTTCTCATAAACACCTGTAAGACATTTAATGAGTGTTGACTTTCCGGCGCCGTTTTCCCCCATAAGAGCATGAACCTCACCCTTACAAAGAGTAAAATCTACTCCTTGAAGTGCCTTGACGCCCGGGAAATATTTACAGACGTCCCTCACTTCCAATACAGCGTTTTCTTTCATCTGTTTTATCTCCTAATTTACAAAAATAGCGGCGCAACGTGTGTCATATTCGATATCGCTGCGCCGCGGTATTACATAGTAATTGTAGTAATATTCAAATTAGATTCCGTAGTTGTCTACATCTTCCTGTGTGATTGTTGCAGCATCGAAGCCCTTCTCATCCATAACGATTGTCTTCTCTGCAGGAGCACCATTCTTGATAACATCATCAATGTATGATGCCTGGAATGGGTTACACTGCTGATCAAAGTTCCAGTTACCTGCAAGAACTTCTTCAAGAGCCCACTTGTTGCAGTCATATCCCATGATGATAACGTCGCCGTCTACACCGTGTGAAATGTTAGCTGCGTCAAGAGCTGCTACAGCACCCTTAGCCATGTCGTCGTTCTCAGCGTAGATAACGTTGAATTTTTCACCTGAATCGATAACTGACTGAACGATCTGCTGTGCCTTTTCTGCGTTCCACTCAGCTGTCTGCTGAACAACGATGTTAAGCTTTCCTGCTGCTGCTGCTTCATCAAGAGCGCCTGAACGTCCCTTCTGAGCTGCTGAACCCATAACACCCTGGATGTGGATTACGTTAAGCTCATCCTTACCCTGTGAAAGGAGCCAATCAACTGAGTTCTGACCTTCCTTAGCCATATCTGAAACGATAGAAGCCATGTAAAGTGAAGGATCTGCATCAATTGTTCTGTCAAAGAGGATAACTCCGATTCCTGCGTCCTGAGCATCCTTAAGAACTGAATCCCAACCTGCTGTATCAGCTGCTGAAAGGAGAAGGTAATCTACACCGTCCTGGATGAACTGCTGAGCTGCTGCGATCTGCTCGTCGTTCTTTAAGCTGTATGCAAATGATGCCTTGTAACCATTCTCTTCACAGAATGTCTTCTTAAGGTCAGCATCGTTAGCTGTTCTGTAACCTGACTCGTTAGGGTCATTGTTGATGATACCAACTGAGATAAGCTCTCCATCTGCTGCTGGCTCTTCAGCTGTTTCTTCAGCTGTTTCTTCAGCTGCTGGCTCTTCAGCTGCCGGAGCTTCTTCCTCAACTTCTTCTGTTGCTGCTGGAGCTTCTGCTGCTGGAGCTTCTGCCTTAGCGCCACAACCAACTAATAAAGTTGCAACCATTGCTACACTAAGAAGTGCGCTTAAAACTTTTTTCTTCATTTTTTAATTTCCTCCCATAAAATATGTGAACTCCAAAGGTCAATTCCTTTGATGTATCTATAATATTACCTCTAAGTCAATAATTCCATTGACAAAAAAACGTATTCGGTTGGAAATTTTATTGTTTTAATATTTTAGGGGTATTTTTTTATTATAAAAGTTAATTTTTTTATTTTGGAAGTAAAAAATTACTCATTTATTGGAAGTAAAATTTGAACCGTAGTACCCATTCCATACTCTGATTCTATTTTTATTCCGTATTTTTCCCCGAAATTCAGTCTGATTCGTTCATTAACGTTATATAAACCGTAGGTAGTCTTTTCCGAGTCACTTCTGTTATTAATATTGTTCATAACAACCCTAAGCCTGTCAGCGGTAATTCCAAGTCCATCATCACTTATTGAAATTTTTGCACCATCATCGGTTTTCTTGCCCTTAATCGAAATTTTACCTTTTCCTCGCTTGTTTTTAATCCCGTGATAAAGCGCATTTTCCACCAAAGGCTGGATAGTAATTTTAGGGATAAGACATTCATTAATCTCTTCATCAATGTCAATTTCATAGTCAAGGATGTCCTGATATCGGATTTTCTGTATTTCAAGATAACTTCTTACGTGTCCTATATCTTCCTTAAGAGTAACAATATCCTTTCCCTGATTGAGGGAAGCCCTGAAAAAATTCGAAAGAGAACTTACTGTAGAAACGACCTTCTCCTTCTCACCCGACTCTGCAAGCCATACAATCGCATCAAGCGTATTGTAGAGAAAGTGCGGGTTAATCTGAGACTGCAAAAGCTCAAATTCCGCTTTCCTGAGTCTTATCTGCTCTGTTGTCACCTGCTCTAAAAGTTCATTGATTTTATCAATCATTGCATTCAAAGATGTAGAAAGAATACTTGTCTCAAGCCCTTCAAAAACTTCACTTCTTACCGACAAATCGCCTCCTGCAACCTTATTAGTAACCTCGGTAATCTGAGTAATAGGCTTTGAAATTGACCGTGGAATATAATAGGAAAGAAATGAAATGATAATAAAGGTTACAATTAGAAAAGCAAATACTATTCCGATGAACGTTGCAAATCTCTTATTGTATATTTCTCTTTCGGTCTGTACGTCCCGAATATCGTAATAAATAAATTCCGAAATTGTGTCTTTGACAAGAGTAGTAACTATCTGAACGTCATTTTCCCAAATCTGCATATTCTGCTCGTACAGATTGTCTTTAGTAAGGTTTTCCTTTATTCTTGCTGTATATGTACGTAAATTCTGAAGATATTTATTAATGCTTTCAAGTCTTCTTAGGTTATCTGTGTTAGTAGTAATCATCTCAAGCTCTTTTACTACATCTTCCGCTCTTGATAGCATTTCATCAAGTCCTGAATTGTCATAGGATTTATTGCCGACAATTACAAGATATGTCTCATAATCGAATTCATCTTTGAAATCAAGACTGAATTTAGAAGCAGCGATTGATGATTCAATCATTTCGGAGTATTTCTGATTCATCCTCCACATGTTGAAAAATGCAGTAAACACAAGAATCAAAAGGGGAATCAGAATTGTTATATATGAATATCTGATTTTTGATGCAAGTGGCGAATTATTATATATATTAAATAGTTTTTTTCCGATTTTCTTCATAGATAATTGATTATCCTTAACAAATAGCGCTTATCCTTCCCTGAACTGAGTAGGCGTAACTCCCTGTGTCTTCTTAAATAAATACGAAAAATAATGTGGATCCTTGTATCCTACAAGAACACTTATCTCACTGCTCTTTTTATTTGTGCACTTAAGGTATTCCTTTGCTTTGTTGATCCTAAAGTCAGTCAGGTATTTAATAAGGGTATTTCCCGTCTGCTGTGAAAAAACCATACTCAAATGATTTGGAGAAAAGTTAACGTGCGAAGCAATCCGATTTAGTGAAAGCTCATCATCCGCATAATTTTCTTCGATATACTTTTTGACTCTGTCAACAACATCACTGTTATGCCCGCTTACATTTCCTTCTCGAATCTCAATTCCTTTATTAATTATTGATACAATATAGTTTCTTGATTCTTCTTCTGTCCTTACCAAATCAGGCTTAAAGCCTTCAAGAATTGCCTCTTTATCATCAGAGATAATTGTATTCACAAATTCAACTACCGAAAAGTATATATCCATAATGATGTACTGTCTGAACATCTGTGATTTAATTGCATTCACCCCAAGTCCCTGAATATATTCATCAACAAAGTATTCTGTTTCATTACCGTCACCAAACTTAAGAAATTCTTTAATTTTTGAACGGTCAAGGTTTTTAACATCAAGATTTTCAACATTGAACTGTTCTTGAGATAAATCTGATACCGAAATATCATCACTTCTTATTATTGCGCTCTCATCGGTAAAGTATCTCTTAGTAAAGGCTTTATTTGCTGTCTCATATGAATATGTAATATCCGTAAGTCTTTCCGCATATACACCTATACCCGCAAAATATCCTATTCCTTCATATTCCTTGAAAATTTCTTTTAGCTTCTCACAGAATTCGTTAATTATTCTGTCAAGCTGTTCTTTAGAATCCCCCTTGAACAAAAAAGCCTTACCTTCAAGATCTCTGTCAAACATTATGACATAATCTTCATCTATATACTCTTCTATTTCTTCTTCAATGCTTACAAGTCTTTGTGAAAACTCATACTGGCTGTGTGTATGTACAAACGCCTTACAAAGCATTATGCTATATACTACAGCCGACAGATTCATATTAAGATCCTCTGCCGACTGAATCAACTTAGCTGCAGGCTCTGCTGCCCTTACAAGTTTTTCAAAAAATACTTTTCTTTCGTTAACTGTATCTTCCTTCATTTCAGAAAGATACTTTTCCCTGATTTCACGTTCACGTTTATTCTCTTCGATTTTTGCCGAAAGTAAATCAAGCTCTTTTAATAATTCATCTCCGCTGATCGGTTTTGTAAGATACTGTGCAACGCCAAGCTTTATTGCTTCCTTTGCATACTCAAATTCCTCAAACCCTGAAAGAATAATTATTTCTGTTAACGGCATTTCCTTTTTTATAAGCTTAGATAATTCAAGGCCGTTCATAAAAGGCATACGGATATCCGTAATTACAATATCAGGCTTTTCCTTTTTAATAAGAGGATATGCAATCTCTCCATCGGATGCTTCACCGACAAACTGATAGCCATGTCCTTCCCAATCAATATTCTTCTTTATTCCTTCGCGTATTACAAATTCGTCTTCAACTAAAAATACTTTTATCATGATAAGTTAACCTGTTTTATTTGGTATTTTCCTGCTCACATTAAATAATCATAACATACAAAACCTAAGGTCGCATCATTTTTCATCTGTTCAGATTTCATTATTTTATTGTTATAATAGATACAATTAATGTTTGAATTAAGAAAGGATTATTATGTTCGTAAAGCTTTTTTCAGATGGTGCATGTAGTGGAAACGGTAAAGAAGGAAACTGCCCGGGTGGATACGGTACAATTCTTCAGGCATTTAGTAACGGTCAGATAGTTGCTGAGAGAGAATATTCCCAGGGTTATATTAATACTACAAACAATCGTATGGAGCTTCTTGGGGTAATCAAAGGACTTGAGAGTTTAACAAAGCCTTGCGACATTGAGATAATATCCGATTCTAAATATGTAATAGATGCCTTCAACCAAAAATGGATTGATAGCTGGATTAAAAACGGATGGAAGAATTCAAAAAAGGACCCTGTAAAAAACAGGGACCTTTGGGAACGTCTGTTAGAACTTATCAAGCCTCATAATGTGAAATTCACATGGGTAAAAGGCCATAACGACCATGAAGAAAATGAAAGGTGCGATAAGCTGGCCGTCAACGCATATTCAGGTGAGAATCTAATCATTGATGAGGATTTTACACATTAAACTAATTATTTTTATTCATAATCGCTTCAATTGATTCAATACATGCACTTCTAAATCCGGCCTTTTCAAGTGCGGCAACTCCGCATATAGTCGTGCCGGACGGTGAGCAAACATTGTCTTTAAGTACTCCCGGATGTTCATTTGTTTCAAGCTGAAGCTTTGCCGAACCAAGCATAGTCTGAGATACCAGTGTATATGCTTCCTTTCTTGGAATACCGTACTTAACTGCTGCATCAGCATATGCCTCAATATACATATCTGCAAATGCAGGACCGCATCCTGTAATCGCGCCACCGATTCCCATAAGTTTTGAAGGCATTTCCACTACTATCCCTGTTGATGAAAAAAGCTTCATTATCTCTTCTCTCTCACTATCATTAAGCGAGTTCTTATCTTCAAATAACAGAACACCCTCGCCTACCATTGCAGGAGTATTCGGCATTACAAACTGAACTCTTACATCACTGTCAACATATTCCATGTATTTATCATAATTCCAGCCTGCAGCAACTGATACTAATGCCTTTCCTTTAAGATGGTCCTTAACTTCTGAAAGTACATCATCTATCTGATACGGCTTACATGCCATAATGATTACATCACTTCCATCAACAGCTTCAACTAACGAATCTGCACATTTAAACCCGATTTCATTTGCGTGTCTTTCAAGCTTTTCTCTGTTTGGTGCAAAAGCAAGAATATCTTCTCCCTTAATACCATTAGAGGCAATAAACCCTCTGCAAAGAGCCGTTGCCATATTTCCCATTCCGATAAATCCAAGTTTCATATCTTTCTCCCTAAATCATTCACAAATACTATAGCTCATCATTTCATATTTAAGCCTACTTCCTTCTTCTATTTCAGAAGGAAGTAATGCTCTTGCGACACACTTTTCTTCAAGCTCCGGCTTATCTTCAAGAATCAGATATGCATAGTCTCCGTCTATTCTTTTTACGATGTAATATTTTGCTTCAAACATATTATTCCTTTTAGTAATAAATCCGATGTAATAACGTATTAATTATATCATTATTGTTAAAATAAGTTTATCTGCTCTCAAATTCTTCAAGCGAAGAAAATCCATATATTTTTGCTGTATTTGTCATTGTATTTAGCGCGATATTTCCTCCTTCTTTGAAAATATCAACTACATATTTTCCGTAAAGCTGAAGCATCTTATCCGAATACGTACTGATTTCACCTCTAAGGTAAGTCTCATAGGAAGTATCATACAGAGTATCCTCGCTTGTGTGAAGAGTTCTTGCATTCGTTGCAACCTTTGGATGATTTTGAGAGAATTCTTCCATCATCTTCATCTGTATTGCAACAATCTGCTCGATGATTCCTCTCTTTTCATCAGTTAATTCAGGAAAATTATCCTTTATGTCATTCCAGGCCTTTTCATCAGTGCTTTCCATCATACGGCCATATTTCTCGGTAATAAGGTTATGTCCTAAATTACATTCTCTTCTAAAGTCATAATAATACTGGATAAGCATATCTCTGTTCCATGTAAGATACTGACTTCTTCTCATTACATTAAATGTAGGCCAGTTGTTCTGGCATGATGCCCTTCCACCTTCATTCTTAACCTTATCAAATGTTTCAAATTCAAGCCTTACGATTTTATCAACAATATCTTCATCAGGCAGGTCAGCAATTTGCGCCTTAATAAGAAGCTCTTCAGTGTGGTAATCAAGGTATGGTTCAATGTCACTTATTATATTTTTGTCATACATTATTTCGGCAAGCGTTTTTGCAAGATATTCTATAGCTTCCTTAAGGTCGCGCTTATCAGTCTTAGTAATAAACTGATTAAGAATCTGATCTATGCTAAGTGCGATGGCTTTTCCGCCTTCAAGCTCCCTTGTACTCCTGTAAAGCCACTTGTCATGCGGTGCGTATTTATTGCATATAAGGTGGTAAAGCCTCATAGCATGCTTCATTCCATCATTAAGAAGCAGTTGTGCGCTGCTTTCATCTTCCCTGTCAAGCATTCGGAAATAATTGTACTGTGCACATTGTGAAAAAGAAGCCGCTTCCTCCGCTATCTTCATATAGCGTATGCTTTCCTTATATCCCTTCTTAAGCTGATTCCTTATTTCTGAGAAAATACCCTCATCATCTCTAAACACTTCACCGTTAGTGCATGCTGATAGAGCGTAATCCTTAACAGTTGAATAATCGATTTTACTTACATCATCGGTTCCTATGAACTTCTTATAAAAATCAGATATAATCCGGACGCCTCTTCTGTTTTGTCCGCTTGACATTGTATTTCTCTTAACGCCATTTATTTCATCAGGAAGTTCATTGTATGCTTTTGTCAGCTCTTCACCGATTTTTTCGTATGTATCTTCTGTAATAAACATACAGAAATCCGGTCCAAAATCATGGTCTGTCGAATACTCATCATCATACATAAAGCAGTCAGAACCTTCTCCAACAAGACCTATTGCAATCCTGTCTTCGTATTCGCCAAACCTTTCATGTATCATTTTCTTACCGTATGTCTCATAGTACTTCTTTGAAAGCTCCATTCCTGACATACGCTTTTCAAGCTTTTCTTCACATTTAGTATAACTATCCTTAAGTCTTTCATACTGTGAATTTTCGCCGATTTTTTCTTTTACAATTTCCATTGCTTCTTTAAATATTTTAGAAGCTTTTAAAATGTTACCTGCTTCGAAGTAGCATGTTGCAAGAGCAGATAATGCCGCACAGTAATGAGGGTCAATTAAAGCCATTGCCTTAAACAGTCTGATTGCCGTGTATGCATATTCCTTTGCTTCATCAAAACTTTTTGCAAGCACACACGTATTCGCAAGATTTGCATATGTTACTGCAATTTCAAATTCGGCTTTTCTTGATTTTACTATTTCAAGTGCTTTTAAAAGATGTGCTTTTGCAGACTTAAAATCACCCTTTTCCTGGAACAAAAGACTTTGATTATTGTTAAGCCCTGCAATTCTTAAATCATTACTTAATAATGAACCTTCACTTATTTTCTTATCATAGACCGTCTTTGTCTTTTCATAGTATTCTTCAGCGTTTTCATGCATCGCTAAAGAGCGGTATGCATTTGCAATGTTAAGACATATTGTTGCATACCTTAACGTGGATTTTTCGTTAAGACTATCAAGTATATTTACTGAATCGTTTATTACTGAAAGCAACTCTTCCTTAGCCGATATCTGTCTGTAATATCCGATAAGCTCATTTAGCGCAGTAAGCTCAAGGCTTTTGTTTTCACTTGATTTTGCTCTTTCTCTGACAGAAAGCATATAATCTCTTGCACCGTTAGGGTCGTTGTTATCAAAGTATTCATCAACGTTTTCTGCAAGGGTTTCTTCAAGTCTGTTTTCATACGTTCTCCTAAGTCCCTCTTCTAACGACATATATTCCATATTAAGAACTGATGTATTCTTAGAGGTATATGTCTCGCTTTCTGACTTGGTCATTGGAAATGCAAGCGGGATATTTCTTTCATTTATTTCTTCAATGCTCATTGGCACCTTCTCAATGCTTACTTTTGTGGCAGCACTCAATGCATCAACAAGTGTTTCATATGTAACTATGTCAGGTCCTGTAATGTTAAAGCTTAAATTTGCGCTCAGTTTATTGCCATCAAATGCCATTTCGCAGAGCTTAAGAATTACTTTTGCAACATCATAAACATATACCATCTGAAAGCTTCCATCGCTGTTTTCCGGGAAAATCACCTGACCCGCCTTCTCAATCCAGTTAAATAAGACGTCTTCTCTGTTGGCATAATTTCCCGGTCCGTAAATAAACACCGGACGTATTGAATTATATGTGATTGAATATTTTTCGCACTGGGTTTTAAGCTCATTTTCAAGGGCGACCTTCCCAAGAATATAGCTTCCTGCCTCAGCTCCAAAATCTCTTGTTTCGAATTTAGCGTCTTCGTCAATTGTTGAGAGCGTTCCCCTCTTATATACATCGCTTGTACTTACGAAAATATAGTGCTTTATTATTTTATTCAGCTTTGAGACAACATCGATAATGTCGCCTTCCTTATAGGCGCAAAAGTCAACCACGGCATCGAAAGTCCCAAAATCTGTAAGCCTTTCAATCGTGTAGTTATCGATATTATTTCTGTCAGCCTTTACATATGAAATGTGATTGTCATTAATAAAATCGGGCTTTCTGTTTCCTCTGTTAAGAAGGACTATTTCATTATCGGCTGATGCAATCTGGGTAAATGCCTTCCCACAAAAATAAGTTCCACCAATTACAAGTATTCGCATGCTGTCTCATAAGCTCCTATTAACTGATTTTGAATATATAATACACTATTTATTTTCTTTTCGGTATATCACATATGAGTATATTATCGGAACAAATATTATAACACAAAGCAGTATCGTGTAGAGTATTTCACTTTCCGGTAAAAAAGCAGATGCAATAAATAAAATACCGCATACTACCCACAAATAACCCGCCATTCTGTGCGTTTTATTCCAATTCTCTTCACTGTTAAGGGTCCAAGGAACCCGTATTCCGATTGTATATGTCTGCTTTGTTTTTGGTAAAAAGTTACCTATTACTGTAAATAAAATTCCTGCAAAAATCGGTGCAAACAGTTCCACATTAATATCGTACCCTAACGCAGATCCAAGTGTAATTGTTGTACAGAAAACACTTGTTATTGGGAATATCCACTGGATAACCGCCTTTATTTTCTCACCTGCATTTGTATACTTAGGGTCAATTGAAAACATAAATGGAGTAAAAATATTTAGCACTGCCAAAATGCCCGGAAATACAATTACTCCTACAAATTTAGAACTGAAACCGTTGGCATTACCCTTAAAATCCCAGTGTGTTGCTATTGTATCAGGCAGCCGGTTATAAAGGCACGCACCGATAATTATTGGAATAAAACATATTATTGTTGTTATTATAGCTGTTCTTTTTGTCTCTTTACTTAATTTGTTCTTCATTACTTCTTTCCTCCCTGCAAATTGTTAATCCAAAGTAAAACTTCTTCAAGCACTGATGCATTTAATGAATAGTGGATGAAATTTTTTTCTCTGCTCTCGGTTATAAGCCCCGATTTTTTAAGCTGAGATAAGTGATGCGAAATCGTTGCACCTGTCATGTCAAAATTCTCGCCAATCTCGCCGGCTGTCATAGACCCCTTCTTAAGAAGGTCTAATATCTCTCTTCTCGTAGGATCTGACAAGGCTTTCATAGTATCGTTAAATCCCATGTGTTAGTTCCTCTCATGTTTCTTAAGCATAGTTATTTTCCAGTATTTAGATTTCTCTCTAATTAGATGAATATCTAAATACAATATAGTCTTGCTTAATAAATATGTCAATAACTATTTAGAAAAAAATCTAAATACTTAATAAAATAAATCCCGGTAACAAATTATTACCGGGATTCAAATTGTTCTATTAACGTATAAATACCGCTGTTTATACCGTCTGTTTAACCCTCTTATTTATGAGAACCAACAATACGCCTACAAATACGGCACCGCCGACAATGTTTCCAAGTGTTACCGGAATCATATTCTTAACCATGCCGCCAACTGTAAGAGCATTCAGTTTATCTGCAGTTATTCCATAGAGTTCTTCCGCCTTTTCAACATACTGCGGATTTGTTTTTGCAATTAATCCTGCAGGAATATAGTACATATTAGCTACGCAGTGCTCAAAGCCTGATATAACGAAAGCAAATATTGGGAAGAATATGGCAAGTATCTTACCGGCGATATCTTTTGCCGAAATTGCCATTAAAACAGCAACACATACTAATATGTTACATAATATTCCACTGGCAAATGCAGTACCGAATGAAAGGTTTACTTTGCCAAGTGCAATCTTCATTGTGTAAGCACCCAAAGCTCCGTCAGTATAATTCCACTGACCGCTGAAATATGTCAGATACGCAATAATGAGCGAACCGACAAGATTTGAGAAAAACACTACTACAAGATTACGTGCATACTGAAGCCATGTTGCTTCTTTCTGCATCACTGCCATCACAATCATTGTATTGCCGGTGGATAATTCGCCACCGACTAAAACAATCATCATAAGACCAACCGGGAATATTGCACCCGTAATAGTTCTTGCAAGTCCGACGTTTGCAATATTATGAGAAGCAAGTGACGATGCCTCTCCACCTATTGCAATGAAAAAACCTGCCAGAATACCAAGTAATATCATCTTTGACAGACTTAAGTTAGCTTTAACCTTTCCTGCTGCTATATTAGCATCAACAACTTCTGCAGGAGAGTTGAAATTGTTTCCCATGTTCCTTCCTCCACTTCGCCTGATTATTAATTAATCTCACTTCAAATTACATTATCACTCACATTGCATAAAAGCAAGAAAAATAAGTTACTTAAGAAGAAAGAGAAATCATCTTCTCTATGTCCTGAGTAATCTTTGGTGCCTTTATTTCTACGGACAATCCCGTATATTTTTCATCAATATCAATTTCAACTCTCATTAATAAGATACCTGCGATTATTAAAACCTTTTGCAGTATAGAAATCCTCTTTATCTTTATACATTCTCTTATCAGCGAGTCTTTCGATATCTTCTACACACTTTATGTTGTTCTCATCACCGGTTGCGTATCCTATTGCAACGCTTACAATATATTCTTTTCTATCCAGAGCTTCTGTCTCTATCTTGATATCATTTTTTATTTTCTCAGGGTCTGTAGCACTCTCTTTTAATACTATGATAAATTCATCCCCGCCTATTCTGTAGCATTGACCTGATTTTTTAATTCCACGTAATATGCACTGGGCAACATCATTAATCATTGAGTCACCGACATCATGACCTTTTGTATCATTAACATACTTAAGTCCATTCACATCTATTTCGAATATAGTCAGGTTCTCAATCGAATCACCATTCTTTTTCATTTCGGAAATGCGATATTCATAGGCAAAACGATTAAATACTCCGGTAAGAGGATCGATTTCCGTCATCTTTTTCATAAGCTGTGCATAACTGTAGCTATCTGTTATATCACTTAATGTTATTATGTGTCCTCTGTTTTTTCCGTTATTGCTTAATGTTTTATATTCAGGACTGTAAACCTTATTATTTATTGTTACGACTTTTTTCTCTTCACTAAGTAAAATCAGATCTTTGACAATAGAATTTCCATCATTATAAATATTTGGATACATATCTTTAATCGGCTCATTAAAGTATACTATTCTGTCATCTTCATCAAGTGCGATAATACCAAGAGTCAGATTGTCAATAACATAGTTACGGGCAAGCTCTATCGTATCAATCAAGTCATATTTCGTAAGTGCAATTGCCATAAATACAGTACATATTGCATATGCCAAAGATGTAGTATCGTAGCCTCCTGTCAGATTAAGAAGGAAAACTATTAGTCCGAGCATAGCTATTACAATGCATATAAGCATATACCACATCTGGATTCTTCTCTTTTTTCTTCTTTCTTTTACAAGGATTGAAATTACAACTGACGTAATTATTATGAAATAAAGAACAAGTGATGCAGTATAAATGTTATACATCACCCCATGTCCACAGTCATTATGTGGAAAAAGTCCATCCGTTGAGTATTCTACATCAGTATAGAAAAGTTTTTGATGTGGATAAGTAAATACAAGTGTTGCTATAGATATATGAAATACTGTCAGAAGTAGTTGTACTTTTTTCGGAATTTCAATCTGACAGTATTGCATTATGAAAAAGAAGAACGTGAGTGGAATAAAAACCTTACCGGTATATGCAAATTTTGTTCCAAGAAGCATCTGTTCTTTAGTATGCTCGGTAATCTCAATAAGCGAACCGATATTATTCACTAACGTCGCAAGACAAAACAGAACAAGATAAGTATGTTCCTTGCCTCGCCAATTTCCAATTAGATAGATTGCACCTACTGACAGGATAATAATACTGATAATCTGTATCAGAACTATAATGTCATATGTATTCAATAATTATCCCCTTTTCACTCTGATAATATTACATAGCGACTGTCCCGATAATAAAACCGGAACAGTCGCGAGATAAATACCATATTAACTTACTTTGCTTTTTCATCCCATACAGGTACATCAATACCTATAACCTCTGAAGTAAATGGTGTACCGTCATTTTTCTCAAAATGAAGCTGTGCCTTCTTGACATACTTAAATCCGATGTAAAGAAGCGGAATGTTACAGTACGCAATAAGAATATTGGCAAAGTCTGATAAATCCCACAGTGCTCCAAGATCCATACCAACGATACTTGTAAGCATACCAAAACATATAACTGCGATATCTATTACTCTGATAGCATTGATAAATATCTTGCTTCTGCTGATTCTGTTCGCACAGATCTCTGAGAAAGACATAAATCCTAACAGACAAGTGAAAGCGAAAAGTCCAAAGCACACTGAAATAAGTAAAGTAACAGCATTATTAAACATAATGCCCGGAGTAAGTTCAGCCGCTGAACTTAAATATTTAGGAAGCTTTCCAAGCTCAAACCATGCTGCTGAAGCATCAGTAAGCCATACGCGACCCATAATTACTACAAAACCTGTAAGTGTACAGATTACGATTGTATCAAGGAAAACACCGATTGCCTGTACGCAACCCTGATCGCAAGGATGTGCTGCATCAGATGCTGCTGCCGGCATTGTTATTGTACCTTGTCCGGCTTCGTTAGACATAAGTCCTCTCTTAACTCCCTGCATAAGTGCTACACCGAATGCACCGCCAAATACTGCTTCAGGCTTGAATGCCTCAGTAAATACTGCATAGAAGAACCAAGGAATTCTGTTAACATTTATTAGAATAAGAACAATTACGGTAACCACATATACAACAGCCATAATAGGAACCAATACGTCTGTTACTTTAGAGATTTTTTTAGTACCTCCGAATGAAACTGCAACAACAGCAATAATCACGATTACAAATCCGATCCAGTATACAGCATGTGTTGTCGGAAGCTCTGTTCCTGATACAATACTTGCTATCTGTCCCATTGCAGAAACTGTATTAAAGCCCTGTGCTGGGAAGCAGAGAATAGCATAAATTATATACATAATTGAAAGAATTACACCGACAATTGCCGAATTTTTAAGAAGCTTTCTTCCATAGAATGAAAGACCACCGATGTATTCATCATCCTTCTTCTCTTTAAATATCTGAGAAAGAGTCGACTCAACGAATGCTGTAGCCATTCCAAAGAATGCCGAAATCCACATCCACAGTAACGCACCCGGTCCGCCGACTGAAACAGCACCCGTAACACCAAGAATATTTCCCGGACCTACTCTCATTGCAGTTGACAAGAAGAAAGAAGCAAGAGGAGAAATTCCTGTCTTTGCCTTTGTATTCTTAAGAACCTCGATTCCGTGCTTAAACTTCCTCACCTGGATAAATCCAAGACGAACCGAAAAGTAAATTCCCGAACCAATCAAAAGAATAATCGCAAGTGTAAAATTACCAAGAATCGGTATATTTGCATACCACTCAAAATTAGTAGGAAAATCCCAGAATAAGTCAGAAACAACCTGAATCTTCCCACATACTGCTGTAATAAAGCCTAGTAAAGCATCCATTATACTCACTCCTCCCATTGTAATAATTCCTTTACGAGCCTTCCTTCCACCCTTAACTATAATACATCCAACCAACAATGTCACCAATTTTATCCCAGGGACAGTCCTTTTGCCACGATTAGTCACCTGTCATAAATTCGGGTTAATACTCAATTGTTTCTGTAGTATATTTTCTCCCCAGTTCAATCTTATTTAGGTAAAAATACATAAAAAACCATGGTATCTCACGCTTAAGATATCATGGTATAAATGCAAATTATTTGTTTATTTAATCATCCGAGACTTTAGTGACTGTATTCTTGTCATACATAATAAGCTCTTTTGGAAGATATTTTAAAATCATCTCTTTAAGTAGCGGCAGTGAAATCGGCTTTGATAAATAATCATCAAATCCTTCCTGCAAAAATTTCTCCCTTGCACCAGCTACTGCATTAGCAGTTAAAACTATCATAACTGCATCCTGACTCTTACTATTCTTTAGCATTTTAGCCTTATTAAGAGTCTCAACACCGTCCATATCAGGCATCAGATGGTCAAGAAATACTATATGATAATGATTTTCTTTCATTAGTTCAAGACATTCTTTACCACTCATTGCAGTATCAATCTGCATATTGTTATTCTTAAGAAGACCTTTAAACACCTTCAGGTTCACTTTATTATCATCAACAACAAGAAGCCTTGCTAAAGGAGCATAAAATTCATTGCTTAGCTCTCCCTTGATGCCCTTTGCTTTCTTACAATATTTTTTGATGTCTTCTCCGACAACCTTATCATCTTTTCTTTGCTGCTCTAAATAGAAATAGAAATCCGAGCCCTCACCGTAAGTACTATCTACCTCAAGTCTGCTGCCCATAAGATTTAACAGACGCATAGTAATTGAAAGACCAAGTCCAGTACCTTCAATATTTCTGTTCCTGCTTTCTTCTACCCTTGTAAATGACTCAAATAAATGACCTATATCTTCCTTCCTGATTCCAATACCTGTATCCTTGACTGACACATAAAGCTCAGTCTTCTCTTCTGATAATTGCTTTCCTGAAACAGTCAGAGTGACTTTTCCCTTATTTGTATACTTTATTGCATTTGTCAGAATATTAGTGATAATCTGACGGATTCTAACTTCGTCGCCGTTAAGATGCGTAGGTGTATCAGGAGATATTTCCATCACTAATTCAAGTGACTTTTCATTAGCCCTTGGGCGAACCATCTCAACTGTCTCATTAAGCAAAATTCCAAGGTCGTAGTCTACAGGAATAATATCCATTTTGCCACTTTCAATTTTAGAAAAATCAAGAATATCATTAATTAATGAAAGCAGCATTCCTCCTGCGCGCTTAATGTCCTCTGCATATTCAAGAATCTGTGAATCCTCACAGTCCCTTAATATCATCTCATCCATTCCTAGAACAGCATTAATAGGAGTTCTGATTTCGTGGCTCATATTAGCAAGGAAATCGGATTTAGAACGATTTGCATTCTGAGCAATTTCCTTTGCCTTCTCGGCCTCTTCCTTAGCCTCTTCGGCGACTTTTTTCGTAGCGCTAAGCTCCTCTATTGTGACTTTTAACTTCTGATAATCAGGCGTCTCCATAGTGAAAAGCATCATCATAAGACCAAGAGAACTCATAAACAGGGCTAACAGAGTATCTGGGAAAACAAGCATCTGAAGTGCTAAACCGCACAACTGGAAAAATGCAAATATAATAATGGATGCTCTCTGCCATGTCCTGAATTTCCTGTAATTACAAAGTAAAAATATGGATGAGCAGATTACAAAATACGATGGAACTACATATACGGCAAGATACGTAGGTCCCTTAACATATTCACCATCCTGACTAAAATAGAAGAAGTAGCCAGTGAACATATTAAAAATCAGCATTAAAAAATATACTCCGACAAACCAACGATTAAATCGAATAAACACGTTCTTCTTCACGTCCTGATATATGAAGAGCAGGTCGTAGTACATCATCTGATAGCCTAATAGCGCAACAGAAACGAAATACAAAGTGTTCAGAATAGTATTAAGCTGCACTGGAATAATATGTGCATAGCTTATTGTAATAGCCGTAGTTACATCAAGAACGGTGGCCACAAGCCCCATCCATGCTAATTTTCTAAACTCCCTATTAAGATCAGTATTGATGTCATACTGCATTTTAATAAAGAACAGAAGCACTATAAGAAAAATTGTAGAAGAAACTTCATAGCTTATATTATATTTAAGTATCATAGGCTAGTCCTTAAGCTGATTTTATATTACAAATATATCATAATTTGCATAGTGGAACTAATGATTTTATAGTTTCTTTTCTTAACCATATAAATTAATCTAACAATTTCAGTATCAATTATCGCACAATAAGCACGACATTTGTATGTCATGTTAAGACATTATTTCACAATTTATATCCTTATGATTTCTGTTCCAATTTTTTCCTGAAATCTTATGTCATGCTCTACTAGGAGCATTGTAGGCTTATATTTAAGAAGCAGCTTTTCAATTTGCATCCTTGAGAAAACGTCAATGTAGTTGAATGGTTCATCCCAGATATACAAATGCGCTGGAGTGATGAGGCTAGCTGCTATCAATACTTTTTTCTTCTGGCCCTCAGAATAATCTTCCATATTCTTAGTAAATTGTTCACGACTAAAATCAAGCTGTCGCAAAACTGAGAGGAATAGACTCTCACTAAGCCCTTTGTCCTCGCAGAATTTACGCAAAGAACCAGACAAAAACGATGTGTCCTGATTAACATATGATATAGTCATTCCTGAGGCAACAAAAAGATCCCCAGATATCATTATTCCTGAACCTATTCTGTTCTCTGATAGTTCAGCTTTCTCAAGTATCGCCTTAAGAATACTCGACTTTCCGCAGCCATTAGCACCTGAAAGGATTATCCTCTCACCTCGCTTAACCTGAAAACGCAGGCCTGTAAACAAATCCTCTTTTGCACCCTCATATTTAAGCGACATATCATTTGCATTTACAAGCACTTCCTTATGATACTTAAGCGGTTCAATTTTTAAGTCGACAACTTTTTCAATATCATTAAGTAAGCCCTCTTTCTCATCAATCTCTCGGTCAATTCTCTGCTCGTATGATTTCACACGTGCCTGCATTTTCTTCGTTTTCGCTCCGATAAATGATCTTGTAGATATAAATCTGTCATGTTCCTTAACCGGGTCAAATCCAATCTTTGTTCCCTCATTTTTATCTGCCCACCTGCTGCTTCTGTCAACGGCAGTTTTTAGTTTGCTAATCTCCTTAAGATGTTTTTCATTTTCTGCCTGCAAAAATGCATCCTTTTTTTCCTTATTCTCCCACCAAGATGTAAAGTTACCCGCCTGGACTTCAATTGAAGACCTGTTAAGCACTAACACGTGGTCACACACACTATCAAGCAAATCTCTATCGTGCGATACAAGAATGAATCCTTTCTTCGTTGCAAGATAATTCTTTACTATTTCTCGCGCCCTTGTGTCAAGATGATTCGTAGGTTCATCAATCAACAGAAACTCATTTTCATCTGCAAAAAGCACCGATAGCATTACTCTTGTTCTCTCCCCAAAGCTTAAAGTTCCAAACGGTCTATACAGGCATTCAGAATCCATTTTTAACGCATCCATCTGAATAAGAACCTGCCATATTTCTACCTGTGGTTTCCATTTTTCAATGAGCTCTGCTGCACTAACTTTTAAATCCGATTCGCTAACTTTATAAGGAAAATAGTCAAAGCATGTTCCTGTACTTATGCTTCCACTATAATGCATATTTCCCATAAAAAGCTGTAGTAGCGTCGTCTTGCCTTTGCCATTTCTTCCAATAAGCCCAAGCTTCCAGTCCGTATCTATTCTGAAGGTTACATTCTCAAAAACATCATCCGCACTTCCATCGTATGAAAATGTCAGGTCATTAACTTGTATCTGTGCCATATTTATCACCTCCGAAATCCTAAATGGCACAAAAAAATCTGCTCCAGACCGAAGCAGATTAAACGTACACATAAACCTAAGAATGCTGAAATAAAGCACTTACAGGTAGTTCAGAAAATACGATAATCCAATTCGGCATACATAAAACAGACCCATCGGCCATAAATTCTCGTTCTCGTTAACCAAATTAAATTATCTAATCTCCATTTTATCCCCTACACGCGATAACGTGCCTTTCTTATTTTGTCGTTTAGAATGATACTACTTATTAACCTAAATTTCAAGAAAAAAATCAAATTGCCTGTTTTGTCCTCTCATTTAGCTTACATCTTATTCCTTCAAATTATTTATAACCCGCTAGGATTTGCTTATTTATACAGTAATTTCTATCTGGTTTCCTTCAAAATCAACAACGCAGCTCTCATAATATCCATCACCTGTAGTTCTTGGTCCGCTTATGACTGAATATCCGTCGTTTTTAAGTCGTAACGTTAAATTATCAACATTTTCCTTACTTCCAACAGAAAATGCAACGTGAATATATCCTGTTCTGGCGATGTTTTTTTCATCATCACTCATATCTGGCTTATTCATTATTTCAAGTCGTGCTCCATCTGAGAATGACAAGAAATACGACCTGAATCCAGTTGAAGTATTATGATAACCATCGTTAGACTTTGCATCAAAATACGTCACAAAGAATTCCCTTGCTTTTTCTATGTCATTTACATACATTGCAATATGTTCTATTTTCATCTCCCTGTATCCTCATAAGTCAAAAAGCTCATGAACCATGAGAGCCTGTATACTCACTGAATATAACGATAAATTTTATCCTATTTCAGCATAGTCGATTTCTGATTCAACTAATTTTTTGACGGCGGCAAAATTTCTTTCTTCCAAGGAATGGAAGACCGTCGCGTAGGTTATTCAAAATTTTATCGTTGCTGAGCGCCGCCGCCAGATCCTTTGCATCCGACAACCGCCATTTTCTTAAAATACAGTTCATTTATATTGTCCCTTTTAGGTAGTTCATGTTTCCTGTCTCCAAATCTTCGGCCATACGGTTCCGTTGCTGTACAGAGCAAAGAAAAGGCGAAACTCCCCTTTGTCAAACTCACCGTTGCAGATCAGGACTTCCTGTTCCACGCCGCTCAACCGCATCCGATACCCGGTCTCCCGATATCCATTTCGGCTGTAAAATGCCTTCCGCCTTGCTCTCAGTGCAAGGTCGGGAGCCATCGCATCACACGGTTCAATGGACACGATTATTTTCTTTTCTGGATATCTACTCTGGATTTCATGTAGTATTGCACTGCCATATCCCTTTGACCGAAACGTTTCGTCCACAGCGAGGAACATGATAAACACCAGTTTGCGATTGTGAGCCAGATATACAAATCCACAAAGGGTATCTCCGTCATAAAACTCCAGAAAATCGGTATGCCAGAGTTTGGACATTGCAACCATCACCGGAAATGGCATTCGTTCCGCAGGAGGAAACGCGTCCAAATACATTTGTCTCACATTCTGGCTGGAAAAACTGACTTTCTGTGTTCTCATCTACTCCAATATCTCCTTGTTTTACAGGATGTCCGTAATCATCATAGTTGAAACTTTCTCGGCTGTTTCCTGCTCATTCTGACCGACGCTCTTACCAATCGGCACCCAGATGCCGCATTCGGATACCACTCCTGCCAGACTTGGGTATTCAGGTCTTGAAGTGATTTTGGCAAAGCACCTTTCACTGAGAACATCGCCCACTCTCAAAATAGCATTATAACTCTCCATATTTTCCAACACAAATAACTTATTTAAATTTGCATCGTCACGCACATTACCCTTTTTACTTGGATTATTATTTTTCCATTGCTTTGCAGTTTGTCCAAATAAAGCAACATTTAAAAAATCTGCTTCACTGGCATATGTATAGGCAATCTGTTCTGGTGTTAGTTCTGGTGAAATCAAATTTTCTTTCACTGCATCCGTGTGAATACGATAGTTCACCTTTGATAAAGCTCTGTTCAAATTCCAATCCAATGAAAGCCGACTATTTTCATCCTGCTTTAATCTGCGGTAATCTTTCATAATATACAACTGGAATTCTGGAGAAATCCATGTGGCAAATGCCATTGCAATATCGCTATGTGCATAAGTACCTCCACCGTACCTGCTAGCTTTCGACACTATTCCAATAGCATTTGTCTGTTCAATCCATTTAGTAGGTGTCATAACAAATCTGTTTAATCCAGCCTCACTTCTAACCGCCTCGAATTGCACACGGTTAAAATCCGGATTATGAAGTTCTTCCCAAACTGCTAAAAACTCAACTGTATTTCTGTTT
>SAMEA3663209__coassemble_395_pt1 | contig 68764 bp, 78 predicted proteins | sample SAMEA3663209__metabat2_high_PE_008 | metagenome-assembled genome bin SAMEA3663209 (sample SAMEA3663209) | pig gut metagenome | biome: pig gut; feature: pig-associated habitat; material: faeces | place: China | collected 2013 | reverse complement strand
TATTTATGGACAGGCAATACCGTCAGTAATAGGGCAAAAGTCGGTGGCTTTAACACTAATACATATACAAAGAATACTACAGAGAATAACAAGGAGAATACAACAACAACTACAACAACAGAGGATGCGCATGCTGGACTTTGTGATAATTCATTATTGCAACAATAAAGAATGGATGGTATACAGAGACCAAAGAAGACTATGGAACAATAGCCCGTAATAATCCTAATGAATTAAGAATCCGAAGTACGATTGGGAAGCGTTAGAGAAATCTCTTATAAATAATTTTAAGATAGGATATTTACGTCTTGGGTATATGCCGGGCAAAAGTAGACAACGAAAAAGTCGCTAACATCTCCCTTGCAAGTTGAGTTAGCGACTTTTCGTTATTTACTAGTAATTATTAGAATCAATGAAACACTTACTTAACAACCTTTACAGTTGCAATACCATACTTCTGTACAAGCTTCCACATCTGGAGATTTCCATTTGCATCTAAAAGGCTTAAGTAATCAGCACCTGCTGGAACCTTTACAGAGAATGCCAGTCCATTCCATGTAAATGCCATATTGTAAGGAATAGTACTGTTGCTTGCTAATGTAACAACTGTAGCTCTATCTAAAGTTGTACAACCACCAAGATTTACAGCAACACCTATGCTCTGAACAGCTGAAACCTGTGCAGGTGTTAACTTTGTAAGTGCTGCAACTGCTGTTGTAACGCTCTTCTGAACCTCTGCCTGCTTTTCTGTATAAGCCTTACTACCAACTACTGCCTGAGCCTGCTCTGTAACCTTAGCCTGCTCTGCTGCTGATAATACTGGTACAGAAGCCTTAGATGATGACGAACTTGATGATTCTTCCTTCTTTTCCTCTATTTCTTCCTTCTTTTCTTCTTTTTCTTCCTTCTTTTCCTCTATGAATTTCTGAGTGCTCCAGTCATACATATTACAGTTTTCGCACTTCTTAACCTTATATGTTCTGCCTGTATCTGAACAAACTTCTGTTACCCATGTGTAGCTATGCTCGTACACAAGCTCAACTTTAATATTAGTTTCCTCTGTTCCTCTATATATTCTACGGCCGCAAATCTCTGAAATACCATCAAATCTGAGCAAAGTTTCTTTATGAGCACTAATAGGGTAAGAACCCACTGAAATATTATCATTTGAATAATTTTGAACTATCATGGTTTTATCAGTTACATCATCACCCTGTGATAATTCTCCATTTGTTACCTCCCAAATGTCCGATTCATATTTGACAACATAATCAGCAGTTACTCCATTTTCTTCAAAATAACCGATATCAACCTCATCAGCCTTAACCTCTTTAGTTCCTGCTACAAAAAGCGCTGCCGCAAGTAATGTAACACCTAATACCTTTAATAGTTTATCCTTCATCACTCGTTCTCCTTCTATATTTTATTCAATATAAAACACAAAACTACGCACTAAATTATATATATATATATATTATGTCAATGTCTTTCATAAAGATGATGTTCTTTTCCGTATCATACAAAGTCCTTTGCGTCATATAAAAATTAACTGGTATTCTATCGAGAAGGGAGGGCTTGCCAATGTTGACGACTGAGACATTGATAGCAGTTATTTGCTTCGGTTTAACTTGCTTTGCTTTAGGATATGCACTTGGGAAAGACAGCACACAAAAACGCCGCTAGAACCCTGAGAAAGTTTCGCGACGTTTGTGTTGTAAAATAAGTATCTGGGCCACCGATACCGGTAGCACTCTTTTTATGTTTAGATAGTAACATTTGAAGGCATCAATGTCATTTTGATATTTAAAATTGCTGATATACGCTAACTATTATAGATTTGTGAGCACGAAATACTATATAACTAATTTTATATTATATGATAAAATGAAAACGATATTTGAATATTTAATTACGTAGAGGTGATGGAATATGTTTATTTTAAATAAGAGTGGGAAGACAATAGTTCCTGTAAAGCAAATGTATGAATACATGACTAAAGCGGGATTACGTTTTGTACATGATGGTTTTGGGGATAATTCTCCCTATGCAATTCTTGGCAGTGGGACATCCATCGGATATCGAGTTAGATCTAAGTGGGGGAAGAAAGGGATTGTATTTTTCTGTTCTGAAGATGGCATAGATAAGGATGGGCTCGTTGAAAATCTACATCTAGATGTTGAAGATAATAGTGCAGATCCAGAACGACCATATGCTATTTTTATTCCAGAAACTGAATTCGAAAATGCGGTTGCCATTCTTATGAAGAATTCAAGAAACAGATAGAATAATTATGAAAGCGAGTAAAAAGTAAGATGATAACATTCGATGAATGGTTAGGTAATAACAAGGGCATTGCCGATTTCTTAGAAATTCTTAAACAGGATTACGACAAAGAAGAATATTTTGAATATATTAATGTAAATGATGTAAGGCCACGTGTGGCTCCTGATTTAGGAGTAACGATATTTGTTGAGCAAAACATATTCTCAGAAAAGTTACTTGGTAGTGTTTTAGGTGATGCATATAACAATGGAAAGAATAATTACCAAGAACTGGCTAAGCTAGAATATCAGTTAGAGGCATCACTTCCTGAAGATGAAATGAATGCACAATCAATATATGAGTCCTTAACAAATGAAATTAATAGATGGCTTATGGAAGATGATCAAATAAGGATTATGAATAGTATGGAATGGTGGATTCGGCATAGATAATAAAACTAAAAGAATTAATAAAGAGTGTAGGAAAATAGACTGATATTCGTTTCGGCGAGTGTGTATTGATAGAATAGGTTCAGAGTAACTCTGAGCCTATTTTAAATATCTTTATTTCGAGAAGGTAACTTTTCTCTATCAAGTCGAAAAGCCTCGTTATACAATTCAAGCCTCCAGCTCCTTAGGAGCCTTATCAGGATTATTTGCTGGAATATGAATCTGCAAGAGAAAACTAGAGAGCATTTTTTTACCTTGCTTTTTCCCTGCAAATATATTGCCATCTTAAGCAGATACAGGAGCCGTTTTCTCAACCGAATTCTTGACGATTTATTTTCAAACTTATATGTCATCGAAGGCAATTCTGTCTAATCCCTTAGATATGCCCCCTGTCTTTGTAAACCTGAAGTTGTGTTGCCATTTTGTATCCTCTAAATTTATTCGAACTGCATTGCTTAATCGCAGAATACGTCACTTGATGCTTGTACGTGCAAGACCAAGTGGCATCCTTCGGAGTCTTGCACGCGCATCGCGCTTCGTAGATTTCAGCTCAAGCAAAGCTTAAGGTTCAATTAAATTTCTAGGAGGATTTCAAAAATGGCTAAAAACACACATCTACAGGTAACTAATGTTTCAATTTCAGACGTTGCAATTATCATAGAAGGGATTGACATAGATAGAATTGTCCTAGCTGATGACCTATATGAAGAGTTTGAAAATGAAGCAATCATTCAGTACAAATTCGATAGAACTACTGAAAACGGAGCTCCGCTCAAGTATCTACTTAAGGTAGTCAGCAATATGAACGTTTGTAAGAAAGCTAAAAGCTTCGGTAAAAAACTCGAGGCTCTCGAAGGTAGTTTTCTAGTCCTTGCAGACTCATTCAGAGTTCCAGTTTAAAACATAATCCTTATATAGATAAGGCTCCCTAAAGGGAGCTTTTTTCTTGCTTGAATTCAATGAAAAACCCACCGTGCACCCCGATGTACGCGGAAAGCATGCGTACCGCCCGTTTTTCAATCTTTTCCCGCTAGTGGGATGCCTACGGCAAGGATGTAGAAGAGGTTGAGTTGAGTGGTTGGTTGTTGAGTTTCGTTAGAACTTCTTAAACATATTTACTCCTATATCGCGAGTGCCTGCTGATTGCGAGCTTAACGACTTTTACAGAACCTGCCAAGGGTGAAATGCACGGCTACACCGCCCTTGTCAGAACCTGTATCGTCGTTTGTTCGGTCGCAAGCAGTCACCAATAACGCGATATAGGAGGTAATTCATATGTTTTTAATAAGAAGTCCAGATGAATTTAATTAAGGAAAGTTTGTAGTTACGGGCGGTGCCCAAAGTTAAAGATAAAGGAGATTAAAGTAATGGCTAAGATGTTATTTTCAGATTTTCAGAATGAGATAGTTGCAAAGATTAAGGATTACCTTCCTGAATCATTTAATAATTCAGAGGTTTCACTTCAGATTGTTCAGAAGAACAATTTAGAGCTTACAGGTATTGTAATAAGAAGTATTTCAAGTGTTGTTACCCCAACGATATACCTTGATAACTTCTATTCACAGTATGAGTCAGGTGAAGAGATTGGAGAAATTTTGAGAAAAATAGCAGAACTTCGTATAAATCATGAGTTTGAAAATGAATTTGATATAGAAAGTATAACAAGCTGGAACAGATGCAAGGAGCGCATCATTCCAAAGCTTGTTGGAGTAGAGAATAATAGGGATTTCTTGAAGGAAAGACCTTATACAGAAATCGCTGATTTAGCAGTTGTGTACTGCATACTTCTTGAAGAGTCATCAGATGGTTCGATGACAGTTCCAATTACTAATCAGCTTATGAGCAGTTGGGAGGTTTCAGTTGATGAAATTCACGAAGTTGCTATTACTAATATGCTCACCCTTACACCAACATCCTTTAGAAGCATGGCTCAGGTGATGCAGGAGATGATGGGATTGAGCGATGAGGAGATGGAAGAGATGGGAATGGTATCTGGTGAGCAGATGTATATTCTCACAAATAAGCAGAAGCTAAATGGAGCATCAGCTCTTTTAGATTCCAAGATGATGGAAGCAATATACGAGCGTATTGGGGAGTTCTATATCCTACCTTCAAGCACACATGAGGTGATAGTTTGCTCATTCAGCAATCGTATGGATGTTGAAGATTTAAGGACTATGGTTAAGGAAGTAAATGACACTCAGGTAGCACCTGAAGATTTGCTTAGTTACTCAGTATATAGTTATAACCCTGTAGATGGTGTTTATGTAGCATCGTAGTCATTTTAATACATGAGCTAACTGAGTATACGGGCGATTGAAAGGAGTGAAGTGTATGTCTAACGAACAGATTTTGTTTAATTTTGCTTGCGAGCAAATGGGTGAAGAAAAAGCCACATTCTTCTTAGAACAAGATGGAGAGGTGCCATATCACACATATGAGGGTTGGAAGGCACGTCATAAATGCGTACGGAAGGGTGAGAAGGGGATACCTATTTCTTTGTGGCGTCATAAAACACGTAAGCAAATAGATGAGGTAGAACAGGTTGAGGAATCTGATGAGATGAACAATGAGTTCTATCTGGCAAAAGCTTTTATCTTCAGTGCTTCGCAAGTTGAAGATATTTGAGATAGTGGGCAGCATTTTGCTGCCCTTTTTTTCAAGGGAGCCCCACACCCCCACAATTAGTAATATATATGACCAGATCCATATATTATATAATCGTCTGCCCCTCCCTTGGACCCTCCAATTTGAGTACCAATCCGTTGCAATCGCGTTGCACTGTAGAAGCGAGGTCCTGATTTCCTTGTATTTTGGGGCTTCTACAAAAGTGTAAACTGTTCGAATCCTCTCGCACACGCTGAAACATAACAAGAACCGGGCAGGATACCCGGTTCTTTTGTTATATAAATATCAATTCAGTAAATACAGGGCGCCATACTCATTTTCATACACTTCTGAATACATTGGCATGACGACGTTGTTTATATTTGGAAGGTATGAGGATAAGTCGCCGCCGATAACAATCCATTTTGGAGGGTCGGTTTTTAGACGCTTAATGATGTTTTGCTCGATTTGATTGTCAAGCGATACGAAGAACTGAAGGTTGATCGTATACGAATAACATGGAAGAATGTCATTACACTCAAACCACTGCATGTCCATATTTATTGAATAGACGCTGTCCTTGTCACACTCCGGAATAAGGCTTGCCATTTCGTTAGCCTTGTCTACGTATGTCTGGTAGTAAGTATTACCTCTGTCGAATAGTACTGTATTAATCTGATTAGAAGTATGTGAGGCAAAATAGCACAAAAATACAAGGAATACAGCTACCGGAATATCGAGTCGCCATGATTTAAGAAGGGTGAGCGGATCGTACAATACAAACATTACAATCATGGTTAACATAAATATTGGATATACTGTTGTAAAATAATAGATAAACGGGTCTCCGAAATGCAGGGTTATCGCAGTGATAAATCCCATTGTAAAAATTGCAACTAATACGAATTCTCTGAATTCTCCATAAATTAACTGCTTGCCTGCAAATTTATTCTCAATTTCTACAGAAGCATCCACATTGTCTGAATTTTCAATCTGAATTTTATGATTCTTCCCACTAATCAGCTCTCTTAATTTAAGAATACCTCTCTTATAATCAACCTGACAAAGTGCAAATATCATTGCGAAGTAGCAGCCTGAAATTTTCAGTTCGTTGTGAATATCGTATTTATCGCCCTCAAGCGAACGCTTAAATGCGAACACAAACACGGCATAAAGCATGTCTGTAAGAGTCTTATGATAGTAAAAGTAAATAAATACCGGGGTTATCGCAATAAGAACTCCGAACAATGCATATATCAGATATGAGACAAGCTCAAAAATCCTCTTAGAACGGGTAAAATATATGATTATAGCAATGACAAGCCCGATTATCGGTGCTCCAACCGTGACCTTGGCAAATAGAATAACACCAAAACAACCACCTGTTATCATAGCTGTAAGCGGACGAAACCGGGCATTTCCTTTAATATCCTTAACCGTTAAATAAATGGCAAGCAGATTAAGTGGCAGCATAAATTCTTCAAGAGTATTCCCGCCCCAAAGCGTTGAAGCATGAAAGAAAAGGAATAAAGATACAATAACGGTCGTCTTTTTACATGAAAGAAACAGCCTGCAGGTCTTAATCATAATAATAAGGGTTGCAAATAGCGCTAAAACCTGCATTACGAAAGCACCTGTTCTACCCTTAACAATCAGCTGACCTAACGCCTCTATAAAGAAAAAGTAAGGGCCCTTCAAATCAAAGAAATCCCTGTAAGGCACATAACCGTTTAATATCGCGCGTCCTGCCATTGTGAAAAACGAGGCATCGCATCCGTACCAGTTTTTATAAAATGGCGACGTCCAGAGCGAAAATACAAGCAGAAATAGAAACGACACTAAAAATACAACCATATATTTTATGGCAGAATGGGTTGTTTTGTTGTTGAAAATGTGTTCTTTAATCTGCAATTTCATATATAAGTTAATATTCGGTAATTATGTCAACAAATGCCGTAAATTCAATGGTTTGACGCATTCATCGGTGCCGTTTTTCTTGATAATACTACCTCTATAGATTATAATAAAAAGAGTGCGTAAAGACAACAAAGAGAGGTTATACATGTACGGACAGGAAGAGAATATCAGGGAACAGATAATTGAAGAATACAGAGATGATGTAGTTAAGCTTATTAAGTATCTGCCTTGGCTTTCTAAGAAATCGGGCAAGGATGTAAGCACAATGTACACGGGCGATGAAGAAAAGCCGCTAATTCCTATCCCGGTTTATGATTCGACACTGCTTGCATTTATTAAGGATGCTGAAAAAACAAAGTTTGTCGATAGAAACTATCCGTATGTATATTCACGAAATAACATCAAATCGCATGACGACGAATTAAGACTTATTAGAAACGCTAAAATCACTGACTTAAAGATTTTTAAGGGAATCTTAAGTAAATACATTCTCGGCGGCAGAACGAAGGCGGCTCTGTGGTCAGAGGGGGTTGAGGCAGGGATTTACGTTGCACTGCTCGATAATCTTAACAGGCTGTTTTTTTCCAATACTAAAGACGGATCAAAAATGCTTAGATATTAATATCGCTTAATGAAGCACTTAAGGAATTATAATTTGATTATTCAAAGAATCATAGTGACTGTTAGATGATATTTATATATGAAACCTACGAGGAGGAATTTACATGGATAATGAATTCGAAAGAACCATGAATGACGCTGCTAATGCAGCGAAAGAAGCCTTTTCAAAGCGAAACGGCAAAAAAAATAAAAAATCAGGCAAGCCGGGAAATGCACCTAAGAAGATTTTGACAGGTATTGCGGTAGCTGTTCTTATTTTTGTGGCAGCTCAGGTGATTTTAGGCTCATTTTACACAATCGCAGAAGAAGAGCAGGCTGTAGTGTGTACATTCGGACAGGCAAGTGCTGTAACTACACCGGGCCTTCATTTTAAAATTCCGTTTGTTCAGACTGTAGATAAGGTCAACACAACAATTCAGGGATTTGCAATCGGATATTCTAGCGATGAATACAGTGACGTAAATTATAACGGTTCGAACGGAATTGCAGACGGAATGATGATTACGTCTGACTACAACTTCATCGAAGTTGACTTCTACCTTGAATACAGGGTTATCGACCCGGTTAAGGCTATGTATGCATCACAGGATCCAGAGCTTATTCTTGCAAATGTTGCCCAGAACTGCATCAGAACTACAATCGGTTCATATGGCGTTGATTCGGTTTTAACAACAGGCAAGAATGAAATTCAGTCTAACATAAAGCAGATGATTATTGATAAGATTGACAAGCTCGATATCGGCGTTCAGCTTGTTAACATCACTATTCAGGATGCGGAACCGCCAACGGATACTGTTATTGCGGCATTTAAGTCTGTAGAGACTGCCAAGCAGGGAAAAGAAACAGCATTAAACAATGCAAATAAATACAGAAACGAGCAGATTCCTAATGCTCAGGCTGAAGCAGACAGAATTATTCAGGATGCAGAGGCAGAAAAACAGGCAAGAATTAATGAGGCTAACGGACAGGTTGCAAGATTTAATTCAATGTATGATGAATACACAAAGTATCCGCTTATAACAAAGCAGAGAATGTTCTACGAGACAATGGAAGACGTTCTTCCCGGTCTTAAGATTGTTATTTCAGGTGGAGAAGGTGGCGATGTAGAGAAGATTCTACCACTTGACAGCTTCACTGCCGATGATGACACAACCGATAATACTGATAGCACAAAGGAGGAAGAATAAATGGCTGAGACAGAAAGATTTGACTCAAACGGCAATAAAATAGATAATTCCTCGGAAAAGAAAAAAGGAAATAAGCTTTGGATAGTTGTCGTAGCTTTATTTGTAATATATATTGCATTAAATTCATGTCTTATTGTATGTCATGAAGATGAATACAAGCTTATTCGTCAGTTTGGACGAGTAGACAGAACAATTACTGACGCCGGATTATATGTTAAGATTCCGTTTATCGAGTCAGTTGATACAGTACCGAAAAAGGTTCTTTTATATGACCTTCCGGTATCTGATGTAATCACTTCCGATAAGAAGACAATGATTGTAGACTGTTATGTGTTATGGAGAGTTACAGACCCGCTTAAGTTTGCACAGACCCTTTCACACAGTATCGGAAATGCCGAAAATCGTATTGACCAGCTTGTGTACAATGCAATGAAAAATACAATTTCCAATATGACGCAGGACGAAGTCATAAGGTCAAGAGATGGCAAAATCGAGGTAACTGACGTTGCAACTGATACCGATGTTGAAAACAACGATATCGTACTGGATGAAGTGCATAAGACTGTTGCAATTAAGTCACTTACTGAGGAAATCATGGAAAAGCTCGGTACGGTTTATGAGCAGTACGGAATTGAAATCATGACTGTTGAAGTTAAAAAGCTCGACCTTCCTGATGACAATAAACAGGCAGTTTACACACGTATGATATCAGAGCGTGAAAATATTGCCGCGCAGTATACTGCTGAGGGTGAATCACAGGCACGTATCATCAGAAACACAACTGATAAGGAAGTTTCAATCATGCTTTCAGAGGCAAATGCAAAGGCTGAACAGATTAAGGCAGAAGGTGAAGCTGAATATATGAAAATACTTTCAGGCGCCTATAATGATGAATCTAAGAGTGATTTCTACAGCTTTGTAAGAAGTCTTGATGCAGCTAAGACAAGTATGAAGGGCAATGGCCAGAAGACTCTTATTTTGCCGGCTGACTCACCTATAGCTGAAGTATTTGCAGGATATTGATTGGATTTTCGCGCTTAACCGCGTAGTTAATACTATATTTTTAAGGAGAAATTCAAATGATTTCAGAAAAGATGAAAGCACTTGTTGCGGGAAGCTCCGTTACAAGGGCGATGTTTGAAGAAGGAAACAGACTCGCTAAAATATACGGAAGAGAGAATGTTTACGATTTCAGTCTCGGAAATCCTAATGTTCCGGCACCTGAAAAGGTTAAAAACGCAATTATCGACATCGTAAATACAGTTGATCCGATTAAGCTTCACGGATACATGTCAAATGCAGGCTATGAAGAAGTAAGAGAGAAGATCGCCGCTTCGATTAACAAAAGATTTGGTATGAACTACGGCGCAAATAACATTCTTATGACAGTAGGTGCGGCAGGCGGACTTAATGTAATACTTAAGGTTTTGCTTAATCCTTCAGATGAAGTTATTGTATTTGCTCCTTTCTTTGGCGAATATAAGAATTATGTATCAAATTACGACGGAAATCTTGTAGTTGTATCACCTGATACAGCTACTTTCCAGCCAAAACTTGATGAGTTTGAAGCTAAAATAACAGCTAAGACTAAGGTTGTCATCGTAAATTCTCCTAATAACCCATCAGGTGTTATATATTCAGATGATACACTTAAAAAGCTTTCTGAAATACTTGTTAAGAAGGAAAAGGAGTTTGGTACAAGCATTTATCTTGTTACTGATGAACCGTACAGAGAACTTGCATACGGCAACGCAACAGTTCCTTATGTACCTAAGTTCTATCATAATACTGTTGTTGGATACTCATACTCTAAATCGCTTTCACTTCCGGGAGAGAGAATCGGATATCTTGTTATCCCTGCAGAGCTTGATGATTACGCAGATGTATGGGGTGGCGCATGCGTTGCCAACCGTATTTTAGGCTTTGTAAATGCACCATCATTGCAGCAGCTCTTCTTAGCTGAGTGCCTTGATGAGAGCACTGACATTTCATATTATGAGAGAAACAGAAATACTCTTTACGACGGACTGACTAAAATAGGCTATGAGTGCCCAAGTCCTGAAGGAGCATTTTACTTATTCATGAAGACTCCGATTGATGATAAAGAGTTTTGTGAAAAAGCGAAAAAGTATAACATACTTGTAGTTCCGGGAAGTGCCTTTGCATGTCCGGGATATTGCAGAATTGCATACTGTGTTTCATATGAGACTATTTGCAATTCGCTCCCTAAATTTGAAGAATTATATAAGGAAATAAAAGGATAATGTCATATTTAGATAATATTAGAAAGGTTGTTCCATATACACCGGGTGAGCAACCACAGGTTGTAGGAGACTTAATAAAGCTTAATACTAATGAATTTCCATACCCGCCGTCTCCTAAGGTTAAAAAGGCAATAGAGGAAATTCCGATTGATACGTTAAGACTTTATCCAAGCGTAAGCGTTGAGCCTATTGTTAAGGCGCTTTCAAAGTATTATGGCTTTGATGAGGATGAAATATTTGTAGGTGTTGGCTCTGATGATGTATTAGCGAACTGCTTTTTGACATTTTTCTCAGGTGATAAGAAGGTACTGTTCCCTGATATAACATATTCGTTTTACGATGTCTGGGCTGATTTATACAGAATCCCGTACGAGAGAATTCCTCTTAATGATGAATTTAAGATAGTTAAAGAGGATTATTACAGGGAAAATGGTGGAGTCGTGATTGCAAATCCAAATGCACCGACAGGAATTGCACTTCCACTTCGCGATATTGAAGATATTGTAAGCCACAATAAAGACTCAGTCGTAATAATTGATGAAGCATATGTTGACTTTGGCGGTGAATCCGCAATGGGGCTTACAAGAAAGTATGAAAACCTTATTGTAGTGCAGACGTTTTCCAAATCAAGAGCTTCTGCAGGCGTCAGGGTAGGATATGCAATAGGTAACAAGACTTTAATAAAATACTTAAATGACGTTAAATATTCTATCAATTCATATACAATGAACCAGATGGCTTTAGTTGCGGGAGTTGCTGCAATTGAGGATGATGAATATTTCAAGGATACAGTAACACGTGTTATAAATACGAGAAAATGGGCATCTGAGGAATTTGTTAAATTAGGATTTAACGTTTACGAGTCGAGTACGAACTTCTTATTTGTCAGCCATAAGGACAAAGCTGCGAAGGAAATATTTGAATATCTTAAGACAAAAAATATATATGTAAGATTCTTTAATAAGGAAAGAATAAATAACTGTCTTCGTGTTACTGTCGGAACTGATGAGCAGATGGAGAAGCTGTTTTCAGTGCTTAGAGAATATTTGCAGTAGAATTTAATTAATTTATTTAACCAGTTAACAAAACAGATAGGAGCATTATGATTACACATTATTTAATAGTATTTCTGATTTCAATGGTGCCGCTTATTGAGCTTCGTGGTGCAATACCATATGCAGTTGGCTTTATTCAGGCAGGGGTGCCGTTAAGCCTCCCTCTTTGCTATGTTATTGCAATACTTGGCAACATGGTTCCTGTACCTTTAATTTTCTTTTTTGCAAGAAAGGTACTTGAATGGGGTAAGGATAAGCCGGTTATCGGTAAATTCTTTACATTTTGCCTTGAAAAAGGACATAAAGGCGGCGAAAAGCTTAAAAATACGGCAGGAAGAGGGCTTTATTTCGCACTTTTCCTTTTTGTAGGAATTCCCCTTCCCGGAACAGGTGCATGGACGGGAACACTTGCCGCAAGTATCCTTGATATGGATTTTAAGAAGAGCGTAATAGCTGTAGTCAGCGGTGTTGTTCTTGCAGGTGTTATCATGGGACTTTTAAGCGCAGGCGTTTTTTCAGTTATATTTTAGTTATTTGACCTATGGCAGAGCAGTATTCTTTATTTTCAACTGTATATGATATGTTCATGGATAATGTCCCTTATATAGAATGGGCAGACAACATTGAACAAACGTTAAAAAAGCATGGGATTAATGAAGGAATTGTGCTTGACCTTGGCTGCGGAACAGGAACGCTTACTAAAATGCTTGCTGATAAGGGCTATGACATGATTGGTATTGACGGTTCAGAGGAGATGCTCTTAATTGCTAGGGAAAAAGACGAAAATACACTGTTTCTTTGCCAGGATATTTCTGAATTTGAACTTTATGGCACTGTAAGGGCTATAATTTCAACCTGCGACACACTTAATTATATTTTGGATGAAGAAGAGCTTGTCAATACGTTTAAGCTTGTTAATAACTATCTTGAGCCCGATGGAATATTTGTATTCGATATGAACGCTCCCGAAAAGTATGAAGAAGTACTTTCAGATAATGTTTTTGCCGAAAACAGAGATGAAGCGAGCTTCATATGGGATAATTTCTATGATGAAGATGAACATATCAATGAATACGTGCTTACGTTATTTATGAGGGATGACAAGTCAGGGCTATATAAAAAGCATGAGGAATATCATTATCAGAGAAACTATTTACGTGACGAGATAAAGGAGCTTCTTGACAGGGCAGGACTTGAGATTATTGAAAACATCGAAAAAGACTTGAGAATGTATTATACGGTTAAGGTTAAAGAAGGCTGTAAGCTTGGGAATATAGGGTAAGGAGACGGTATGAAAGACGGATTTGTGAAGGTTTGCTGCGCTACACCAAAGATTAAAGTTGCAGATGTTGATCACAATGTAAACGAAATAATTAAGCTTATGTATGATGCCTCGGAAAATGGGGCAAAAGTCATTGTATTTCCGGAGCTTTGCATTACCGGATACACGTGTCAGGATTTGTTCTTGCAGGGGAAGCTTCTTGATAAGGCGCTTGAAGGACTTGACAGAATTATTGATGCGACGAATGGAATCGATGCACTTGTATTTGTAGGTACTCCGCTAGAGGTTGACGGAAAGCTTTACAATACGGCAGCGGCGATATTTGCAGGTCACATACTTGCATTCATTCCTAAGAAGAACCTTCCGAATTATGCGGAATATTATGAGGCAAGGCATTTTTATCCGGGATTTTCAGATCCGGTTTGCATAGGATATAAGGGACAGGACGTCGTTATTGGGCAGAATGTAATATTTACAACGCCTGCAGTTAAAGGCTTACAGATTGCCTGTGAAATATGCGAGGATTTGTGGGTTGCAGATACACCGTCAACAAGACATGCAATGAATGGTGCAAATCTGATTGTAAATCTATCAGCCGGCAATGAAATAATAGGCAAGGCAGAATATAGAAGAATGCTTGTAAAGGCTACATCGGCAAGACTTGTATGCGGATATGTATACTGTGATGCGGGAGATGGTGAGTCGACTCAGGATCTTGTATTCCCGGGACATAACTTAATAGCAGAAAACGGCACACTTTTATCTGAATCAAAGTGCTTTAAAGCAAATACTATATATGCGGATATTGACGTTGAGAGATTAAGAACCGAGAGAAGAAGGATTACGACATTTAACGTAAATGATCCTTCCCAGGTAATTGATAACAATAATTATGCAAAAATAACATTTGATATTGAACAGAAAGAGACTAGATTAGACAGGCAGTTTTACCGTTTTCCATTTGTTCCTGCAGATAATAAGGAGCGAAATGAAAGATGCGAGCACATTTTGTCAATCCAGAGTGAAGGACTTAAGAAACGACTTTTACATACAGGTGCAAAAAAGGCTGTAATCGGCTTGTCGGGTGGTCTTGATTCAACACTTGCACTTCTTGTTATGGCAAAAGCATTTGACTTATGCGGCCTTGACAGAAGCGGAATAATAGCTGTTACAATGCCTTGTTTTGGCACAACGGACAGGACATACAACAATGCACTTACACTTGCTAAGACACTTAACACTACGTTAAGGGAAATCAATATTGAGAAGGCTGTAAGGGTTCATTTTGAAGATATCGGTCATGATGAGAATGATTTGAGCGTAACTTATGAGAATTGTCAGGCAAGAGAACGTACTCAGGTGCTTATGGATATAGCAAATAAAGAGGGCGGTCTTGTTATCGGAACAGGTGATATGTCTGAACTTGCGCTTGGATGGGCAACGTACAACGGCGACCACATGTCAATGTATGGCGTTAATGTGGGAGTTCCTAAGACATTAGTAAGACACCTCGTTAAGTATTATGCCGATACATGCAAAAACAATGCATTAAGTGAAGCATTGCTCGATGTATTAAATACTCCTGTGAGTCCGGAATTACTGCCGCCAAAGGACGGTGACATTTCTCAGAAGACAGAAGATCTTGTAGGTCCTTATGAACTTCATGATTTCTTCTTGTATTACATGCTAAGATGCGGCTTTGCTCCTTCTAAAGTATACAGAGTTGCCAAGCAGGCATTCGAAGGTGTTTATGATGAAGAAACAATACTTAAGTGGCTAAAGACATTCTACAGAAGGTTCTTTACGCAGCAGTTTAAGAGAAGCTGCCTTCCTGATGGACCAAAGGTCGGAGCAGTAGCACTGTCTCCAAGAGGCGATTTAAGAATGCCGTCTGATGCGGTAAGCAAATTGTGGCTTGATGAACTGGAGGCTATTAAATGAAATTTGTTAAAATGCACGGAATAGGGAACACATATATTTATGTAAACTGCTTTGAGGAGAAGCTCACTGATGAAGAAATGAGTATTATCGCTAAAAGAGTAGCAGATAAGAACTTCGGAATCGGTGCTGACGGTGCAATTTTTATATGTCCTTCAGATGAAGAAGGCGTAGACGGCGAAATGCGTATGTACAATCTTGACGGCTCATACGGCAAGATGTGCGGGAACGGAATCAGATGTGTCGCAAAGTATATGTATGATATGGGAATTACCGATAAGACAGAGCTTACGATAGTTTCGGGTGGTGAAAAAAAGTATTTGAGTCTTTTTACAAAAGAAGAAGTTCCGGGTGAAGATGCTGTAGGAGCATGCGGAATCAATACAAATAAGTGCTATAGTAAGAGAAGTGATAAAAGAGTAGTTACTAAAGTACGTGTTGATATGGGAAAGCCTGTATTTAATCCGGCACAAATCCCTTTAAGTGTGAAAGAAACAGCGAAGGATAAATGTGAATATATAGATGAGAGTTTATTAGTTGACATAACTACCGCGAATGGTGAGTCTGAAAAGGCTGTGATGATGTATCCTTACACCGTTGATGGCAAGCAATATAAAATGACATGTGTTTCGGTTGGAAACCCACATGCAATAATATTCATGGATGAGATAGATGATCTTGATTTAGATAAAATCGGTCCTTCATTTGAGAATCATGAGCTGTTTCCCGAGAGAGTCAATACTGAGTTTGTTAAGCTTATTGACAGGCAAAATGTCAGCATGAGAGTATATGAAAGAGGTAGTGGTGAGACACTTGCATGCGGCACGGGAGGAACAGCCGTTGCAGTTGCGTCAATTATTAATGGATTTACTGATAATGTCGTAACGGTTCATCTCCTTGGCGGTGATTTAACATATGAATGGGACGAAGAAACAGGACATATGATAATGACAGGTCCTGCTAAGTATATTTGTGAGGGAGATTTATAGAATTCAGGTAAGGTGTGAAATGAGTAAAAGACTTGCAATTGTAGTTCCTTGTTATAACGAGGAAGAAGTGCTTGATGATACTGTAGTAAAGCTTTGCGGTGTAATAAGCGATCTTATAATTAAGAAGAAAATCGATAATGACAGCTTTATACTCTTTGTTGATGACGGAAGTAAGGACACAACATGGGAAAAGATAGAAGCGGCAAATAAGAACTTTAAATATGTTAAAGGACTTAAGCTTGCGGGAAACGTGGGCCATCAGAATGCTCTTCTTGCAGGACTTATGTATGCAAAGGATATTTCGGACGCTACTGTCTCGATTGATGCAGATTTGCAGGATGACATTGATGCAATTGAGAAGATGTCCGATTTATGGGACACCGGATGTGATATAGTTTATGGTGTCAGAAGCTCAAGGGAGACTGATTCGTTCTTTAAGAGGACTACAGCCCAGGGATTTTATAAGGTTATGAAGCTTATGGGCGTGAAATCCGTATATAATCATGCAGATTTCAGACTTATGACGAAGAGAGCGGTTGAAGGACTTGAACAGTTTAAGGAGAGAAATCTTTTCTTAAGAGGCATTGTTCCTACAATAGGATATAAGACAGAATGCGTATATTACGAGAGAAAAGAGAGAATGGCCGGAGAATCCAAATATCCTCTCAAAAAAATGCTTGCCTTTGCTTTTGACGGAATTACATCGTTTTCTACAAAACCTATGACTTTTATAATGGGACTTGGCATATTAATGATTGTATTTGCTTTTATTATGTCGATTTATTCATTATTAAGACGGGCAAATGGCAATGTAATTGTCGGCTGGACATCACTTTGGCTTGCAATGTGGTTTATAGGCGGAATTATTACTTTCTCGATAGGTCTTGTAGGAGAATATATAGGTAAGATTTATCTGGAAGTTAAGGAACGCCCTAGGTATATTGTTGAAAAGGAGCTTGATTAATGGCTTTAAGACTTTGGACGGGTCCTTCCGGAAGCGGAAAGACCCGTTTTTTATTCGATTATGTATTAAATGAATCAGAGAGAAATCCGGATATTAACTATATTGTTATTGTTCCGGAGCAGTTCACACTCTCAACACAGCGTGAATTCATAAGACTAAGTAGGAATCACGGGATTCTTAATGTCGATGTATTAAGTTTTGCAAGGCTTGCATACAAGATTTTTGAAGAAGTCGGATTCAAGGATGCAAGGGGAAATGCTATTGATGATATGGGGAAGAACCTTATATTAAGGCATATTGCCTCTAAATGCGAGGATGAGCTTAAGATTTTTGGCGGGAAGATGGATAAGCTTGGATATATTACAGAGGTTAAATCTGCAATATCTGAGTTTATGCAGTATGGAATCAGCGAAGAAAAACTCTCAGAAATGATTGATACAGCTAATAATAACGGAAAAGGGCAGCTAGCACTTAAATTATCCGATATGAAGGTTCTGTATCATGAATTTAACAGTTATATTGATAAGAAATACATTACAAAAGAAGAAATTATCACTAAAGCTGCAAGAGCAGCACATAAATCAGGGCGTCTTAAGAAATCAGTAGTTATTTTTGACGGGTTTACAGGATTTACACCGGTTCAGTACAGCCTTATCGAGTCATTATTACAGATATCACGTGATATACATGTCACTGTCCTGACCGATACACGTGATAATTGCGCATACAATACAAAACATGAATTATTTTATTTGGGATATAAAACTTCAAATAAGCTTAAGAAAATCGCAGAATTAAATAACATAGAAATTTTAAATGATTTTGAGATTAACGAAAGTGTTCCAAGAAGATTTCTTGTAGATAAGACGAATAATAACAGTGGAAATGTTACGAGTGAACGACTTGTTCACCTTGAGAGAAATCTGTTCAGAGAGTATTCAAAGCCGTTTGGAGGTATCGATAGGCAATCGGACGGTATGAAATTACCGACTAAAGTGGTCAACAACGAAATACGCGTATTTTCAGTGCTTAAGCCTATGGATGAAGTGCGAAAAGTAGCTGTTGAGATACAAAAAATCATTCGCGAGTCGAATAATAACGGTGGTAATGCAATAGGTAATAATAGTAGTGATGATAACTGCAGTGGTGGCGAAAGATTAAATAACACATGTATTAGATATAAAAACATTGCAATTGCCACAGGAGACTTAGAAACTTACGCTCCATTATTCAAAAGAGTGTTTGCAGAGTATGACATTCCTTACTTCATTGATAAGACATTCCCGGTATTAATGAATCCTTTTATTGAATATATAAGGGCAATACTTGATATTATCACGGAGAACTTCTCTTATTCTTCTGTATTCAGATATCTAAGATCTCCATTAAATGATTACAATACATCTGATATTGATAATATTGAGAACTTTGTGCTTAAGCATGGAATAAATGGAGTTACCTCCTGGAGGGCAGACTGGAGTGAGAAATACAATCGTTATTATATTAAGGGAGCTAAAACTGTTCCGGAAAACGTTAGCGAACAGCTGATTGCAATTGAAAATATCAGGAGAAAAGTCATTGATGACCTCAACTTAATTGTTGATTTAATATCAGACGGTACGAAAAAGAAGCGTGATTTACCGACTAAAGCGGTCAATGAGATAAACGCAGTAATTATAAGGCTTTTAGAGTCACATGGCATCGAAAATAAACTTCTTTTTCTGTATGACAGCTATTCAAGAACAGATGATACTTTTAAGAGAGACAGACAAAAAGAGTACGAAAAAATTTATAGCCTTGTAATTTCTCTCCTTGAAAGAATGTCTGAGCTTTTAGTTGATGAGAAAATAACGTTTAAGGAATACGGCGAGCTTCTTGATGCTGGATTTGACGAAATTCGTGTCGGAGTAATTCCAACAATAACAGATTATATTCAAATCGGAGATATTACTCGAAGCCGTTTTGATAACATACATACGTTATTTATTGTAGGTGCAAATGAAGGAGTTATACCTAAAAGTACGTCATCGGGTGGGATAATATCTGATATTGAAAAAGAGTTCCTTATTGAATCAACGCCTGATATTGAATTATCTCCTACTCTAAGAGAGCAGTCATTTACAGGACAGCTATACTTATATATGTTAATGACGAAGCCAACAAACAGACTTTATCTATCCTATTCAAGAATTTCTGAAAGCGGTGAGTCAATAAGACCTTCATATATTATTAAGGTTATTAAAGATATGTTTAGTGATACAGAGGTTGAAAGGGATTTTGAAGATCCTAAAGCTTCTGTATACAATATTCCTTCATTATTTAGTGCAATTGTTGAGAATTTACAGGAGGAACAGGCTAAGCTTTTAATTAATACATTTCTTAATGTATCTGGTGATAATGACAGCCTTAAGAATCTTCTTATTAAATCTGTAAATGCTGCATTTGCCGGAGTACTTAACAGGAATGATTCAATTAGTAAGGCTGTAGCTTCGGTATTATACGGTAAATCAATCATTGGCTCGGTAACAAGACTTGAACAGTATGCTAAATGCAGCTTTAATTATTTCCTTAAATATGGACTTTCACTTAAAGAGCGAGAAATATTCAGCTTTGAAGCAAAGGATATGGGTACTGTTCTTCATGCCGTACTTGAGAAGTATGCCGATAAGGTTAACTCAAATAATATTGGCTTTTCAGATGTAAGTGAAGAACTTTCAGAAGCATTCGTTAAGGAAGCTATTAATGAGTGTATGGATGATCCATCAATGAGCGTACTTTCATCAACATTCAGGCATAAGTACATGCTTGAGAGAATTTATAGAATTTCTATGCGTAGTGTCAGGGTTCTTACTGAGCATATCAAGGCAGGAGATTTCTTAATTAAGGGAACGGAAGTGAGCTTTAAGAGTGTAGATAATTTAAGCTCAATTACATTTAAGCTTTCAGATGAAGAAATCATGAAATTCAGCGGTAAGATTGACAGGATTGATACTTTTGAAGATGATGAGCACATTTACGTCAAAATTATTGATTATAAATCAGGTGATAAGAGTCTTAACCTTATTGAGATTTACAGAGGTTTAAGCTTACAGCTTGTTGTATATATGAATGCAGCTACAGAGCTTCTTAACAGAAACAGTAATAAAGAAATAGTACCTGCCGGCATTCTTTACTATCATATTGACGATCCGATAGTTGAGGGATTAATTGATGAGGACAGTGACAGCATAGCTGACAAAATTAAAAAGCAGCTTAAAATGAAAGGACTTGTCAATAATGATGAGAATGTATACTCACATATTGATAAGGATTTTAGTAAGACATCGGATATTATTCCTGTTTCAAGGAAGGCTGACGGAACACTTTCTAAGAATTCTTCTGCTATTGCGAGTGAAGAGTTTGACACAATATCTAAATATGTTAATAAGAAGATTATAAGCATTGGAAGAGAAATACTTGATGGCAATATCAAGGCAGAACCGCATTCGGCTGATTCAATCGATGATAAAGTATGCGCATACTGTCCGTATACGGATATGTGTAAATATAACGGAGAAAAGGCAGAATACGGAGACGGCATTAACAAAGATAATGTACTTGATATGATGAAAGAAGTCGTATCCACTAAAGAGGAAAGCTGATATGGGCAAGCCTAAATTTACAAAAATGCAGCAGGCTGCAATAGACATTAAAAATAAGAACATACTTGTATCTGCTGCTGCAGGTTCAGGTAAAACTGCTGTACTTGTAAGCAGAATAATAGACAGGGTACTTGATAAGGATAACCCTGTTGATATTGACAGAATTCTTGTTATGACGTTTACAAGAGCTGCAGCTTCACAGATGAAGGAGAAGATTCTTGAGGCAATTAATGAAGAGCGTCTTAAAAATCCTCATGATAAGAACTTAAGCAGGCAGTATATGCTTGTTCATAATGCTTATATTGTGACAATTGACAGCTTTTGCATGAACGTTGTCAGAAACCATTTTGAAGAAATAGGACTTTCACCTGATTTCAGAATGGCTGATGATGCAGAAATAACCCTTATTAAAAACGACGTATTATCAGAAGTATTGGAAGAATGCTATGAAAACGGTGATGAAAGCTTCTTAAGGATGACAGAGATTTTTGCATCTAAGAAGACAGATACTATTATTGAAGATTTGATTCTTAAAATTGAGAATTATTCAGAAAGCTATCCTGACCCGAAAGGATGGATAGAATCATGTATTCAGTTTAATGCTTCTATATTAAGTGGTAATGATGAAAAGGCAGGCGAAAACAAAAGTCTTGAAGACAAATACGAATGGCTTTTTATCTATTTATCATCTGTCAGAAATGAGCTTAACTATTTAAGGAGAATTCTTGATGAGGCAGGTGATATATGCACGCTTGAATTTGGTCCGTTTGCATATCTTGATGCGATAGAAAGTGATATAGAAAAGGTTGACAGATTGCTTGGCTTTAGTGACTATAATGACCTTTATTTACGCTCACTTGATGATAGTCTTCTTGATTTTAAGAAGCTTGCTTCATACAGACTCCCTAAGGAAGGAACGGTAACTGCAGCTGAGCTTAATGAAAGGACTACTTTAAAAGATAGAGTTAATAGTATAAGGGAAAAGTATAAAAAATCCTTTAAGCAAATAGTCGAAGCTGTTTCATCGATGAGCCCTGAAACAATTGATAAGGGTATGAAAATGATGGCAGGCCCTGTAAAAGAGCTTGCAGAGCTTTCTATGCTATTTATTGAGAGATTCAATGAGAAAAAACGCGACTTAAATGTTGTTGATTTCTCGGATATTGCTCATATGTGTCTTGATATATTAAAGGCTGAGGATGGCAATACAGCAAGACAGTATCGGGAATTCTTTAAAGAAATATATGTAGATGAGTATCAGGACTCCAATTTTGTCCAAGAGGAAATATTAAAATTGATTTCAAATGAAACAGATACAACAGGCAATGTATTTATGGTTGGCGATGTGAAGCAGAGTATTTACGGTTTCAGAAATGCAAAGCCTGAGATTTTCATCGATAAATATGACAGATATATTAAATATTCAGATGATTATGATGATTCTTCAAGGGATGTATGTGTTAATTTGTCGCACAATTTCAGATCAAGAGGCGAGGTTTTGACATCTGTCAATAATATTTTTAAGAAAATAATGACAAGGGAGCTTGGCGGAATCGAATATGATGATGATGCAAAGCTCAATCAGGGCAGACAATTTGAGGACTTTGGATGTGATAACGAAACAGAGGTTAATCTGTACATTTTAGGGAAGGATGATAAGGAAAAGGAATCAGAAGCATTAATGGTTGCTAATAAGATTAAATATCTAATGCAAAATATGCTTATTGAGGATTCATCGTGCGAGGGTGGTAAGAGACCTCTTAAATACTCAGATATCGTAATACTTTTCAGGACACTTAAAAACTGGGATACAGTATTCAGGGATGTTCTTGAAAGCCAGGGGATTCCGGTATTTATTACATCCTCTGTTGGGTATTTTGAGGCTTTAGAGGTTAAAACAATACTCAATTTCCTTAAAATTGTTGATAATCCGCTTCAGGACATTCCTTTTGCGCAGGTGATGATGTCTGTAATTGGTGATTTTAGTGAAGAGGATGTTGCACTTATCAGGTCAGAATTTAAGGATGGCTATCTGTATGAAGCCTTCATAAATTATTTTAATACTCATTGTACAGGTGAGAACGTCACTAATGGTACGCTTTGTGAAAAGGTAATTTCATTTAATGAAAAGATAAATGAATACAGAAAAAAGAGCGAATACCTATCAGTGTCAGAAATTCTTACTGAAATAATAGATGGAGAATATGGCAATATCATAAAGGCGCTGCCTGGTGGTAAAAAGAAATTCGCCAATTTGAATATGCTCCTTATGAAGGCTATTGAGTATGGAAAGACGAGCTATAAGGGTATTTTCCAGTTCAACAGATATATTGAGACAATCAGAAAATATGAGATTGACTACGGTGAGGCAAATCTGTCTGATGAGAATGATGATACAGCGCGTATTATGAGTATCCACAAGAGTAAAGGTCTTGAATTCCCTGTATGCTTTGTGTCAGGCATTAGCAAGCAGATTAATTTTAAGGACACAAATGCAGCTGTACTGACAGATGGACAATTTGCAATTGCGACAGACATTATTGATATTGAAAGAAGAGTAAAGTCAAAATCTCTTTTTAAGGATGCGATAGCAAAGAAAAAGCATGCAGAGATTATTGCTGAGGAATTGAGGCTATTGTATGTTGCAATGACGAGAGCCAAGGAAAAGCTCATTCTTACAGGCACCGTTAAGGATGAGAAAACGTTGACGGAATCGCTTGTTACGCTTGAAAATATTACATCATATCTTGATATGTATATATTGGCGTCTGACAATGGAGTTGTTGATGATATAAGGCTTTCATACTATACACAAAAGGACCTTATTGATGATGCAGTTAAGGAAAGCATCGGTAATGAGGCTTTAAGAGCAGAGCTTATCAGACTGATTGCAGGTGAGAGTGAATTTAAGGAAGCTGATGATGAGATTGTTAAGCGTCTTGAGTTTAGTTATCCATATGAAGATAAGGGATACGTGAAGCTTGGAGTTTCACAGATTATGCATAACTCTCAAAAGCCTATCAATGCAGAGGATTCAGACTATGCGGAGAGTACTGCATATTTATATGAAGAAACTAATGAGGATGAGACATACGATAAGGAGACTTCATCTAATAATAACAGGGGTGCACTACACGGAACTGCGGTCCATAGAATATTAGAAATATGGGATTACAGCAGGGAGGTGACTCATGAATCTGTACGAGATTTCCTTAAATATGCAGAAGATGAGATGCTTATGGAAGAGGAACTTTTTGGCATTGTTAACGAAGATGAGATATATAATTTCCTCACATCGGATATAGCTAAAAGGATGAAAGAGGCAGATGAAAGAGGAGAATTAAGGAGAGAACAGCCTTTTGTTATCTGTGATGATGAGAACGACCCTGAGTCAATGCTTGTCCAGGGAGTTATCGATGCGTTCTTCTTTGAGGACGATATGATTGTTATTGTTGACTATAAGACAAATAACGTAAAAACTGAAAAAGCACTTAAGGATAAATATAAAATTCAGCTTGATTATTATGCGAAGGCATTAAAGAGGATGCTTAATAAAGAAATCAAGGAAAGTGTCATATATTCCACAGTTCTTAACAGATGTATCAGTATCTAGTAGATGAAAAAAAGGCTTAAAAATGATAGAATATAATGGAGTGAAAGTGTTCATCAGTATTATAGATACATTTTACATACAGGAACAAAAATGGATAGTTACAACAAAAATACTACAAAACGTAAGGCTCAGTCTATTCAGGATATGATAAACAGTACTCCTGCTACGGGCTCAGGACTTAAGAAAAGTGGATATTCAGGACCTAAGAATGCTACAGGTCGTGTGACGGGGAATACCCAGTCACTTTATGCAACTTCTGATTTAAGCGGAATAAATGTTAATAAATCGCTTGATTATGACAGATGGGGTAATTCCAATGAAGGAATGCCAAAGCCTAAAAAGCCGAGGTATAAGGCTGACGTTGCTAACCCTATGCGCGGTAATTTCCTTAAGAGGGATTTAGAGCAGAGTAAGGAAAGACTTGAGAGAAAGTCGAAGGAAATAGACAGAAGTCGTTCAAGAAATATTGAGAGAAATGACAGATATGTTGCACCGGCCTACAGAGGACCGCTTGATTCATACGGATGGATTATTTATACGGTAATCCTTGTTATTTGTGTAACTGTAACGTTGATTTCTTCGGGCATTAAGCCAAGAGGCTTAGGCTATGTATATCCGATGAATGTAATTACAATTTCCGGAGTAGTTAATAGTGCATACGAGCACAGAATGGGAATAAAGAGTGCATTTGATACTTCAAATAATAACGCAGTCTCTGATTCAACAGATAGTTCTGCTATCGATTCGAGTGAAACTATAGGCAATACAAAGGATGTAGAAGCAGTTGATCCTAATTCGCTTACAGATTTAGGCTCTGATGGAGAAGCGGCTACACTTGATGATGGTTCAATGGAAATTCCGGGAGTAACTCAGGCTACATCGCATGAAGAACTGGTTCAGCAGATTCAGGCAGCACTCAGTGCAGGAAATTACTCATTTATCTCTGCGAAGTTTGCATATGAAGATGAAAATACAGGACAGCTTGATGCATATCCAATGTCGCAGATTAAGCATTTTTGCGAATATATGAGCAATAATCCTGATAAAATTACTTCATTTATTAATAATATTAGCTCACAAGAGTATTCGGCTACTAACGGAACAGCCTATATTCTTAAGCTTCCGATTATGAAATTTACTGTTAAGATGGGTGAAAGCACAGATACGTTCGTGCTTGACAATACTGTCGTAAAAGTGTCGGGATTTTCTGATGTCATTGTTAACGGAAATCAGAACGCGGCGATTTATCCGCTTCTTCCTTGCATGTATACTGTGACACTCACTAACAATGCATGGGCAACACCTTCTCAGTCTCAGGAAATAGAGGCAACACTTGGAGAGGGTAATCTTGAAATCAAGGTTGGACAGGCAAGTGAATAGAACACTCAAATATAAACTTGATATATCGGGGATAATCGCACTGGTTATTAGTGTGATTATTATGATGATAAGTAATCTTTTACTTTCATCAATTTGGACAGAGCAGATTAAAGAAGTGTATTTTGATACAGTGATTTGTGTATGTGCTTCTTTATTTGGTCCGTTCATCGGACTTATGACCGGATTTTTAGGATCTGTGTGTGGCGACATTATTGTGAAGAAACAAATTGTTTTTTCGGATGGCATCATATATTTGATTCTTGGATACATCATAGGAAGTTTTGCAAACAGATACGGAATAAGAGAAGGCAGATTTAAAGGAGAGAAATGTGTTGTATGGTTTTTGGTTAATGCAATAGGCACTACTTCTGCACTGTTTTTCTTAAAGCCGTTTGTTGATCACATTATTTATGACAAGGATATGTTCATGTCACTTCGTGAGAGTGGGATGGTCACATTAGTATGCACTGTTCCGCTTGGCATTGTGCTAACAATTCTATTTCATTCTATAAGTAAATCCTTTAAAAAGCGTACAAAAATAAATAATAAATAATAAATAATAAAAAATGTCAAAACGTTAGTTGACAATTAGTAATGATAGTATTATAATGCTCTCTGTTAGCACTCAAGAGGCACGAGTGCTAACAAATAAAAGGATATCAATATTATTTAATATTTAGGAGGTATAGTTATGCAGTTATTACCACTTGGTGACAGAGTTGTATTAAAACAGCTTGAGGCAGAGGAAACGACAAAGTCTGGAATCGTGCTTCCGGGACAGAATAAAGAGAAACCACAGCAGGCTGAGGTTATAGCGGTAGGACCTGGCGGAATGGTTGACGGAAAAGAAATTAAGATGCAGGTTGAGGTTGGCCAGCAGGTTATTTATTCAAAGTATGCAGGAACAGATGTTAAGCTTGATGACGAAGAATTCATTATCGTTAAGCAGTCAGATATTTTAGCAGTAGTAAAGTAATTGGAGGAATTTAATCATGGCAAAAGAGATAAAATACGGTGCAGAGGCACGTGCAGCTTTAGAAGCCGGAGTTAACCAGCTTGCTAATACAGTAAGAGTAACACTTGGACCTAAGGGAAGAAACGTAGTACTTGATAAGTCATATGGTGCTCCACTTATTACAAATGATGGTGTTACTATCGCAAAGGAAATCGAGCTTGAAGATGCATTCGAGAACATGGGTGCACAGCTTGTTAAGGAAGTGGCTACAAAGACTAATGATGTAGCAGGTGATGGTACAACAACAGCTACAGTTCTTGCACAGGCAATGATCAACGAAGGAATCAAGAATCTTGCAGCAGGAGCTAACCCAATCATCTTAAGAAAGGGTATGAAGAAGGCTACAGACGCAGCAGTTGAAGCTATTAAGAAGATGAGCTCACCTGTTGATGGTAAGAACCATATCGCTAAGGTTGCAGCTATTTCAGCAGGCGATGAAGCAGTTGGTAACATGGTTGCAGATGCTATGGAAAAGGTATCAAAGGACGGCGTTATCACTATCGAAGAGTCAAAGACGATGCTTACAGAGCTTGACCTTGTAGAAGGTATGCAGTTTGACAGAGGATATATCTCAGCATACATGGCTACAGATATGGATAAGATGGAAGCAGTTCTTGAGAATCCATACATCCTCATCACAGACAAGAAGATTTCTAACATTCAGGAGATTTTACCACTCCTTGAGCAGGTTGTTCAGTCAGGAGCTAAGCTCTTAATCATAGCTGAGGATATCGAAGGTGAAGCATTAACAACACTTATTGTTAACAAGCTCCGTGGAACATTCTCAGTAGTAGGTGTTAAGGCTCCGGGATATGGTGACAGACGTAAAGCAATGCTTCAGGATATCGCAATCCTTACAGGTGGACAGGTTATTTCAGATGAGCTTGGCCTTGATCTTAAGGAGACAACTCTTGAGCAGCTTGGCCGTGCTAAGTCAGTTAAGGTTCAGAAGGAAAATACTGTAATCGTAGACGGTGAAGGCAATAAGGCTGACATCGATGCAAGAATTGCACAGATTAAGAAGCAGATTGAAGAGACAACATCTGACTTTGATAAAGAGAAGCTCCAGGAGAGACTTGCTAAGCTTGCAGGCGGAGTTGCAGTAATCAGAGTAGGTGCTGCTACAGAAACAGAAATGAAGGAAGCTAAGCTTCGTATGGAGGATGCTCTTGCTGCTACACGTGCTGCAGTAGAAGAGGGTATCATCTCAGGTGGTGGATCAGCATATATCCATGCATCTAAGGAAGTTGCTAAGCTTGCAGAGACACTTTCAGGTGATGAAAAGACAGGTGCTAACGTAGTACTTAAGGCACTTGAGGCTCCACTTTTCCACATCGCTGCAAATGCCGGACTTGAAGGTGCAGTTATTATCAATAAGGTTTACGAATCAGAACCAGGTATCGGATTCAATGCTCTTACAGAGGAATATGTAGATATGGTTAAGGACGGAATTCTTGACCCGGCTAAGGTTACAAGATCAGCCCTCCAGAACGCAACATCTGTTGCTTCAACTTTCCTTACAACTGAGTCAGTAGTTGCTGACATCAAAGAGCCGGTTCCACCAATGCCAGCCGGCGGAAACCCAGGCATGGGAATGATGTAAGCGAATAACGAAACGATATAGCGAATAAGCAGACAGACCCGCGCATGCTTGCATGCGAGAGGGTCTGTTTGTTTATGAGTGTGTATCCGTTGACAAACGGATATGAGAAATTGCGAAGCAATTTCGAATAATCGTTTCGTTATTCGCTTAGAGTATACCATTCTGTTGACAAACGGATATGAGAAATCGCTCTCTCCTCCTCTTGACAATCCCAGGCAAATTCACTACAATGAGGATATTGGTTAACGATGATTCACTCTAAACCTAAAACCATACGAAATATCAACAAAATTTAAATAATATAAAAAGGTGGTATGTATAGTGATAAGTAATGAGGTAAGCACAAAAGAAAAATTTGTCATTGAAGCATTAAGACTTTTTTCGGAAAAAGGATACGAGGCTGTATCCGTAGCTGAAATCGCAGGCGCCGTAGGCTGCTCAGCTCCTGCGTTATACAAGCATTACAAGAGCAAGAAGCAACTGCTTGAAGCTGTTATCGAAGCAAGTAATAAGGGCTTTGAAGCACAGATGGAGGCGATGCACTTTGATTTTGATTCAAATGGAAAAGATAGGGAAGCTTTCATCGACATGACTGAGGAAGATGAAATTAAAAGACTTCAGGACATTGTAAGCTATGCAATTCATAACTGGTTTTCACAGGCTTTTCGTAAATTATGTACTGTTGAACAGTTTCATATGAAGGAATTATCAGAAGCATATGATTTAAGATATGTTGATTTCCCAATCAATCAGTATGAGAAGATTTTTGAACTATGGATTGAGTCGGGAAAGATGAAACCGGGAAATGCAAGGGCTATGGCAGCTTTATATGTAGGATATCCTCTGCTTGTTATCGGAATCTGCGACAGAGACCCACAAAAGGAAGAGGAATGTATGAAAAAAATCGAAGAGCATATTCGTGAGTTTAACAAACAATTCAGAAACAGTTAACAATATGTATATATAATAAGAAGAAAGAGGAAGACTATGAAAAATTGTTTTATTAAAGGAATGAGTACTGCGCTTACATCAATACTCGCAGTAATATTCATTATTGCAAATGTATTTGCGGCATCTGATACATTTGATACTGATTCATCGGGGAATGTATTTGGCGCAGGTGACGTTGTCAATGTTGTGACAGGCGCATCGGGAGAAATAAACAACGAACTTTTCGCAGCAGGAATGGACGTTAGCGCTAACGATGTTTATATCGACGGAAGTGCATTTGTTGCAGGACAGAGCGTTACGATAAAGAATTCAGAAGTGGGCGCATCAATATTTGCGGCAGGTAACACTGTAACAATTGATGCAATCGCTAATAACAACATCTGGGTAGCAGGAAATAATATTATCGTATCGGAAGATACATCAGTTAAGGGAATCCACCTTGCAGGTAACAGTGTTTCGGTATCGGGTGATTATGAAGGTGCTTCAATTTGTGGTTCAACCGTATTTTTTGATGCAGTTGTAGACGGTGATGTTACTATTGAAGCCGATGAGATAACTATCGGTGATAATGCCAGGGTTTTAGGAAATCTTACGATAACAGCACCTAGTAATCCTGATGCTGATTCAATTACAGAAGGTGATTATACATACGAAAAGCCGGCAGTAGACACAGATGATGACTATGATGGTGATGAAAAATTTGCAGTTAAGAAGAAATTCATGAAAAACTTCTCAAAAGCGTCACTTGGTTTACTTTTACTTAAGAAAATTAAGAAGGTAGTACTTGGTCTTATCAAGTATGCATTGCTTGCAGCAGTACTGGCGTTTGTATTTAAGAAGAATTTGGATAAGTCATACGAATACGCAACGACTAAGACAGGTGCATTTATCGGAACAGGCGCACTTGTATTATTCTGCTTACCAATCATAGCACTTGTTTTATGTATTACGGTTGTCGGAATTCCTGTATCAGGGCTTGCACTTACGTTTTATGTGCTTTCGCTCTGTGTTGCTAAGGTGTTCACGTTTGCATCTTTAGCAAGAGAACTTATCTTCAAGAACGCTAAGAAGCGACTTCACCCTGTATTAGAGGCTGTTATTGCAGTATTGCCGGCAGCAGTTCTTAAGGAAATTCCGTTTATCGGCGGACTTTTAAGCCTTGCATGCGCAGTTTATATGCTTGGTTATGTTGGTCTTGCTTTTTACTATACAGTAGCAGGGGAAAAAGAAACCGGCACGAAAGAAAAATAAAAAAAGTATGGTAATTAGTCAGGTTTTCTAATAAAATACAGTTATCTGATTTTTTACGATACGAATAGGAGCAAATTATGAACTGCCTTGAAGAAAGAATTGCTAAGGACGGAGTAGTAAAGGAAGGGAATGTTTTAAAGGTAGATAGTTTTCTAAATCACTGTATGGACGTTTCGCTTTTTAAGGAAATGGGAGCAGAGTGGAAGAAACGATTTGCCGGGAAGAACATTAACAAAATACTCACAATAGAAGCATCAGGGATAGGCATTGCAAGCGTTGTTGCTCTTGAGTTTAATGTACCCGTTGTTTTTGCCAAAAAGAATAAGAGCATTAATATCGACGGCGACATGTACGTGACGGAGGTTGAGTCATTTACACATAAAAATAAAAATCAGGTAATTGTATCGAAGAGATTTTTAAATAGCGATGACCATGTTCTTATAATCGATGACTTTCTCGCAAACGGATGTGCGTTGCAGGGGCTTATATCGATAGTCGGACAGGCCGGCGCAACTGTAGAAGGAATCGGAATTGCAATTGAGAAGGGCTTCCAGTCAGGCGGACAGATAATCAGGAATTTAGGATATCAGCTTGAGAGCCTTGCGATAGTTGATTCAATGGATGCGGTTACAGGTACAATTACATTTAGAGAACAGTAATTTGATAAATTCCGTGTATGGTTTATCATAAGAGATTTAAGGAGGAAGAAAGATGACATGTAAGAGTTGTGGCGCAGAAATTGCTGATGGCGCAAAATTCTGTGAGAATTGTGGAAATAAAATCGAAGAGGCAGTTAACGAGACTGTTAACGAAACTGTTAATGAGACTGTAGAAGAGAAGGAGCCTGAGAGAGTAGAGGCAGAAGTTGTTTCAGGCGGTGCATCAGAGAGCACATACTCAGAGAAGGCGGACGCATCAGCTTCATCGGTTGCAGGCGCAGATATTGATAAGGGACCACAGGGTTATTCGATCGCATCACTTGTATGCGGTATTTTAGGATTACTCTGCTGCTGTTGCGGATGGATTGGTCTTGTTATTTCTGTAGCAGGTATTGTTCTTGGTATTATTTCACTTAACAAGAATTGTGAAGGAAGAGGAATGGCAATTGCAGGTATTGTCTGTGGTGGTATCGGAGCACTCGTTGCACTTACGGGTGTTATCGTAGCTGCAGCAACAGGAAGTATTGCAGATTCTTTGAATGTCGATGAACTTTATGATATTATTGATTCATTCTAAAGGAACTATTACTAAAGGACATTTGTTATAAATGGAGAAAACAATAATTGTAATGCCGGTTGCGAACGAAGAGGAGACAATTGGCGCTACACTTCAGGGAATTATTGATTTTGGATATGAGAATCTTTTTGTTTATCCGATAATTGATTCCTATTCAAAAGATAAAACTGAAGAAATTATCCGTTCATTTGAGAGTACGGGCAAGGTAAAATGCATTTTCTACGAGAAGTCAACAGGTGTAATAAGCTGCTACCTTGAAGGCTACAGACAGGCACTTAAAGACGGCGCTGAAAGAATTATCGAGATGGATGGCGGCGGAAGTCATTTGCCTTCAGAACTGCCGCAGTTTATCGAGGCGCTTGATGAAGGCTATGAATGTGTTTTTGGCTCAAGGTTCATTAAGGGCGGCGGAATGGAAAATGACCCGCTTTACAGAAGAATCTTGTCAGGAGGCGGTACTGTACTTGCCAATGTTGTCCTTGGCACAAAGCTTAAGGATATGACGAGCGGATATGAGGCTTTTCAGAGACACGTACTTGAACAATTTGACTTTGATGAATTTTTATCTACAGGACATATGTACCAGACGGAGATGAAATATTACTGCAGGAACTTTACTACTAAGGAAGTTCCGATTCACTACATCGCGGGAAAGTCATCTCTTAAGTTCAAGGCAGTAAAGGAAGCCTTGGTGATTTTATTTAAACTTAAAAAACACGAAGTAAAAGTTTTTAAGAAATAGTTATTATTATTCATGCCCGGGACTACCCGGGCTTGAGTATTTCATAAGGGAGAAAATTCATGTGGATTGCAGACGGTTGGAAAGATTATGAGGTAATTGATACATCTTCGGGCGAAAAGCTTGAGAGATGGGGCGACTATATTCTGCTTCGTCCTGATCCTCAGGTTATTTGGAACACGAAAAGAGAGCACCCATTATATAAGAAGCTTAACGGTCATTATCACAGAAGCACTAAGGGTGGCGGCGAATGGGAGTTTTTTGATCTGCCGACGGAATGGAGCATTAATTATAAGGATTTGACCTTCAATTTAAAGCCGTTCAGCTTTAAGCACACAGGACTTTTTCCGGAGCAGGCCACTAACTGGGACTGGTTTTCTTCTATTATAAAGAGGGAGAAGGGTAAGAACCCGGAACGTGAAATAAAGGTATTAAATCTTTTTGCCTATACAGGTGGTGCTACTCTTGCTGCGGCAAAGGCCGGCGCAGCAGTTACACATGTTGATGCTTCTAAGGGAATGGTTACCTGGGCAAAAGAAAATGCAATAAGCTCAGGGCTAAAGGATGCCCCGATAAGATGGCTTGTTGATGATTGCGTCAAATTTGTCGAAAGGGAGATAAGGCGCGGCAATAAATATGATGCGATAATTATGGATCCGCCATCATACGGCAGAGGGCCAAAAGGTGAGACATGGAAAATTGAAGAAGCTGTGTTTCCTCTTATTAATATATGTGCGGATATTCTTAAAAGCGAACCGCTTTTCTTCCTTATTAATTCATATACTACAGGGCTTCAGCCGGCAGTACTTTCGTATATGCTTAACACTGTCCTTGTAGAAAGATTTGGCGGAAAGGTGGAGGCAGATGAAATCGGGCTTCCGGTTTCGTCAAACGGGCTTATTTTGCCTTGCGGAGCAAGTGGCAGATACACAAAGGCATAATAAAGGGATAGCCCCACACTATATTGTGGTGTATGTGAAAAATACGTATATTGTACGAAAATAAATACAAAAAAGGCTGTAAAATGAAAAAATAATAGTTGCAAACGCCCGGATGCGTGTGTATACTAGAGAATGTTGTGACATGATAGCTATGAAGCGTGAGGTTGCTGTTACGTCGAAAGATTTAACAGGTTTTCCGTGGAGCGAATGTCAAGTTAGAAACTGACGACAAGTCACTGTACAGAATACAGTCTACAACAGAGTAGAAACGACGTGTTAAGTCTGAATGAGAGTTCACGACACACACGGGAGAGTGTACAGTCACCGCTTGTCGTACTGAGTTTTATATAAAGTACGAAAAGGAGGCGACTTTTTTTATGGCAACACAGGTAATGAGAATCACATTGAAGGCATACGACCATCAGTTAGTAGATGCATCAGCTAAGAAGCTTATCGAAACAGTTAAGAAGAGCGGTGCAACAGTAAGCGGTCCGGTACCACTTCCTACTAAGAAAGAGGTTGTTACAATTCTTAGAGCTGTTCATAAGTACAAATATTCAAGAGAACAGTTCGAACAGAGAACTCATAAGAGACTCATTGATGTTATCGCACCTACAGCCAAGACAACAGAGGCTTTACAGAGACTCGATATGCCGGCTGGTGTATACATCGACATTGCAATGAAAACAAAGTAAAATCCCCGAGCTAGATGAACTCGCAGCATAATGAGAAGCTTCTTATTATAAGTGTGAGGTCCAATGTAGGGAAACAAGGAGGAAAAAATGAAGAAAGCGATTTTAGCAACAAAAATCGGTATGACTCAGGTTTTCGATGAGAACGGCACAGTTATCCCGGTTACAGTTCTTGAAGCTGGTCCTTGCTATGTTACACAGATTAAGACTGTTGATAACGACGGATACAGCGCAGTACAGGTAGGATTTGTTGATAAGAAAGACAAGATTGTCAACAAGGATGCCGCAGGTAAGAAGGAAATCGTTCACAGAAATGGAGCAACAAAGGCTGAGAAAGGTCATTTTGCAAAGGCCGGTGTTTCATCTAAGAGATACGTAAGAGAGTTTAAGTTTGAAAACGCTGATGAGTACGCTCTTGCACAGGAAATCAAGGCTGACATCTTTGAGGTAGGAGACAAGGTTGATGTATCTGCTATCACAAAGGGTAAGGGATTCCAGGGCGCAATCAAGAGACATGGTCAGCACAGAGGACCTATGATGCATGGTTCAAAGTTCCATCGTCATGCAGGATCTAACGGCGCATGTTCAAGCCCATCAAGAGTATTCAAGGGCAAGAAGATGCCTGGTCACATGGGCGCTAAGAAGGTTACAATTCAGAACCTTGAGATCGTAAGAGTGGATGCAGATAAGAACTTATTACTTGTAAAGGGAGCAATTCCTGGAGCAAAGAAGGCACTTATCACAGTTAAGGAAAGCGTTAAGACTTTAGCGTAATATCTGGAAAGGAGGAAGCACAAAATGGCAAACGTTTCTGTTTATAATATGGAAGGCAAGGAAGTCGGCAAGATGGACTTAAACGATGCAGTATTCGGTGTTGAAGTTAATGAGCACCTTGTACACATGGCAGTAGTTCAGCAGCTCGCTAACAATCGTCAGGGAACACAAAAGGCTAAGACACGTTCTGAAGTATCAGGCGGCGGAAAAAAGCCTTGGAGACAGAAAGGAACAGGTCATGCAAGACAGGGTTCAACAAGATCTCCACAGTGGACAGGCGGCGGCGTAGTATTCGCACCGGTTCCAAGAGACTATTCATTTAAGTTAAATAAGAAGGAAAAGAGAGCAGCTCTTAAGTCAGCACTCACATCAAGAGTTAACGAGAACAAGCTTTTAGTACTTGATGAGTTAAAGCTTGACGAAATTAAGACAAAGAACTTCAAGGAGGTTCTTGACAACCTTAAGGTTTCTAAGGCTCTCGTAGTTATAGAAGATAATGACAAGAATGTAGTTCTTTCAGCAAGAAACATTCCTAACGTTATCACAGCACAGGCAAACACAATCAATGTTTACGATATTATGAAGTATTCAACAGTTATCGTAACAAAGGGTGCTGTTGCTAAGATTGAGGAGGTGTATGCATAATGGCTAACGTACAATATTATGACGTAATCCTTAAGCCGGTTATCACTGAGAAGTCAATGGCCGGTATGGCAGATAAGAAGTACACATTTTACGTACACACAGATGCCAACAAGACAATGATCAAGGAGGCAGTTGAAAAGATGTTCGACGGCGTAAAGGTTAAGTCAGTTAACACATTAAACCTTGATGGCAAGACAAGAAGACGTGGCAGAGTTGAAGGAAAGACAGCTGCAAGAAAGAAAGCAATCGTTCAGCTTACAGCAGATTCAAAGGATATCGAATTATTCGGTACTATCTAATAGCCACATGATAATTAAGTACAAAACGAGTACGATAACAAACGTTCGAAAGGAGAAATAAGATGGGAATCAAAACATATAACCCATATACCCCTTCTCGTAGAAACATGACAGGTTCTGATTTCGCAGAAATCACAAAGAAGACACCTGAAAAGTCACTCACAACTTCACTTAAGAAGAATGCGGGAAGAAACAACCAGGGTAAGATTACCGTAAGACATCACGGAGGCGGAAGCCGCAGAAAATACAGAATCATCGATTTCAAGAGAAATAAGGATGGAATTCCTGCAACAGTAATCGGAATCGAATATGATCCAAACAGAACAGCTAACATCGCACTTATCTGCTATGCAGACGGCGAGAAGGCTTACATCCTTGCTCCGGAAGGACTTAAGGATGGAATGAAGGTTATGAACGGAGCTGAAGCCGAAGTTAGAGTTGGTAACTGCTTACCACTTTCAGAGATTCCTGTAGGTACACAGGTTCACAACATCGAGCTTTACCCTGGTAAGGGCGGACAGATGGTTCGTGCAGCAGGAAACAGTGCACAGCTCATGGCTAAGGAAGGAAAGTATGCAACACTTCGTCTTCCTTCAGGCGAAATGAGAATGGTTCCGGTAATCTGCAGAGCATCAATCGGTGTAATCGGAAACGGAGACCACAACCTTATCAATATCGGTAACGCAGGACGTAAGCGTCACATGGGTATCAGACCTACAGTTCGTGGTTCTGTCATGAACCCTAACGACCATCCACACGGTGGTGGTGAAGGTAAAACAAGTATCGGACGTCCGGGTCCATCAACACCTTGGGGTAAGCCGGCACTTGGTCTTAAGACTAGAAAGAAGAACAAGAAGTCTAACAAGATGATTATTCGTCGTAGAGACGGTAAGACAATCAAGTAATCAGGGAGGAAAGAGAAATGGCAAGATCACTTAAAAAAGGCCCTTTCATTGACGAAAGCCTTGCAAAAAAGGTTGAAGCAATGGCAGCGGTAGACAATAAGCAGGTTATTAAGACTTGGTCACGTCGTTCTACAATTTTCCCTAACTTTGTGGGACTTACAATTGCAGTTCACGACGGAAGAAAGCATGTTCCGGTATATATCACAGAAGACATGGTTGGTCATAAGCTTGGTGAGTTCGTAGCAACAAGAACATACAAGGGACATACAAAAGACGAAAAGAAGTCAAAGGTTAAATAAGAGATAATTTGGAAGGAGGTTAAATCCAATGGCAAAAGGACATAGATCCCAGATTAAAAGAGAAAGAAATGCGAATAAGGATACAAGACCATCTGCAAAATTATCTTATGCAAGAGTTTCAGTGCAGAAGGCATGTTTCGTATTAGATGCCATCAGAGGTAAGGATGTACAGTCAGCATTGGCTTTACTTGAGTACAACCCAAGATATGCATCTTCAATTATTAAAAAGCTTTTAGAATCAGCAATCGCAAATGCTGAAAACAACAACGGTATGAACAGAGATAACCTCTACGTTGCAGAGTGCTTTGCAAACAAAGGACCTACAATGAAGAGAGTTAGACCAAGAGCACAGGGTAGAGCATACAGAATCGAAAAGAGAATGAGCAACATTACTGTAGTGCTCGACGAGAGATAGGAGGAATACAATGGGACAGAAAGTTAATCCTCATGGCTTAAGAGTCGGTGTTATCAAAGATTGGGATTCTAAATGGTATGCAGACAAGAAAGAGTTCTCAGATTGTTTGGTAGAAGACTATAAGATCAGAGAGTATTTAAAGAACAAGCTTAAAGCTGCCGGATTAAATAAGATTGAAATCGAAAGAAAGTCAGACAGAGTAAAGGTTATTGTTCACACAGCTAAGCCGGGTCTTATCATTGGTAAGAACGGTGCTGAAATCGAAGCTACTACTAAGAAGCTTCAGAAGATGACAGATAAGAAGTTATCTTTAGAGTGTAAAGAAATCAAGAGACCTGACAGAGAGGCTCAGCTTGTAGCAGAGAACATTGCTACTCAGCTTGAAAACCGTGTTGCTTACAGACGTGCAATCAAGTCAGCAATGGGTAGAGCTACAAAGGCCGGTGTTCAGGGTATTAAGGCTGCTGTTTCAGGCCGTCTTAACGGAGCTGATATTGCTCGTTCAGAATTCTACTCAGAGGGTACAATTCCTCTTCAGACATTGAGAGCAAATATCGACTACGGTTTTGCAGAAGCGGACACTACTTACGGTAAGCTTGGTGTCAAGGTTTGGATTTATAAAGGTGAAGTTCTTCCTACGAAGGCTGCCAAGGAAGGGAGCGATAAATAATGTTAATGCCTAAAAGAGTAAAACGTCGTAAACAGTTCCGTGGCACAATGAAGGGCAAAGCACTTCGCGGAAATAAGATTAATTACGGCGAGTACGGTATCGTAGCAACAGAGCCGGCTTGGATCAAGTCAAATCAGATCGAAGCAGCCCGTATTGCAATGACACGTTATATCAAGCGTGGTGGTAAAGTTTGGATTAAGATTTTCCCTGATAAGCCTATCACAGCTCAGCCAGCTGAGACTCGAATGGGTTCAGGTAAAGGATCGGTTGAATATTGGGTAGCAGTAGTTAAGCCTGGTCGTGTAATGTTTGAGATCGCAGGCGTACCTGAAGAAACAGCAAGAGAAGCTTTACGTCTTGCTACACACAAGCTTCCATGCAAGTGTAAGATTGTTTCTAAGGCAGACTTGGAAGGCGGTGTTTCATAATGAAAATGAAAGATTATAGAGAAGATTTACAGGCTAAGACAACTGAAGAGTTACAGGCTCAGCTTGTAGATGCTAAGAAAGAACTTTTCAATTTGAGATTCCAGAACGCAACAAATCAGTTAGACAACACAAGCAGAATTAAAGATGTAAGACGTAACATTGCTAGAATTCAGACTGTTATTACACAGAAGTCTAAGGCTGAGGCGTAGGAGGGAGTAAACAATGGAAAGAAATTTAAGAAAGACTCGTACCGGTAAGGTACTCAGCAATAAGATGGATAAGACCATTGTTGTAGCTGTTGTAAATCACGTTAAGCATCCTCTTTACGGTAAAATCGTTAAGAAGACATATAAGCTTAAGGCACATGATGAGAACAATGAGTGCAACATTGGTGATACAGTAAAGGTTATGGAGACAAGAGCTCTTTCAAAGGATAAGAGATGGAGACTTGTTGAGATAGTAGAAAAGGCTAAATAATTAAGAATGAGAGGTAATAACCATGGTACAGCAGGAAACAAGATTAAAAGTTGCTGATAACACAGGTGCTAAAGAATTACTTTGCATTCGCGTTATGGGCGGCTCTACAAGAAGATATGCAGCTGTAGGTGATGTAATCGTTGCTTCAGTCAAAGATGCAACACCTGGCGGAGTTGTAAAGAAGGGTGACGTTGTAAAGGCAGTAGTTGTTCGTACAGTTAAGGGATGCCACCGTGCAGACGGTTCATACATCAGATTTGACGAGAACGCAGCTGTTATCATCAAGGATGACAACACACCTAAGGGAACACGTATTTTTGGACCGGTAGCCAGAGAGCTTCGTGAGAAACAGTTTATGAAGATTGTTTCATTAGCTCCTGAAGTATTGTAGGAGGTACGGTAATGGCAATGACTAAAATCAAAAAGGGCGATACAGTAAAGGTTATCGCCGGCAAGGATCTCGGAGCTGAAGGTAAGGTCTTAAGCGTAAAAGATGGTAAGGTTTTAGTTGAAGGTGTTGGAATCGTTAAGAAGCATTCAAAACCTTCAATGGCTAACCAAGACGGCGGAATCATTGAGAAGGAGTCATACATCGACGCTTCAAATGTTATGTACGTTCACAAGGGACAGGCTGTAAGAGTCGGTTTCGAGGTTAAAGATGGTAAGAAGGTTCGTGTTGCCAAAGTAAATGGCAAGCGCGAAGTAATAGACTAAGAGGAAGGAGGCATATACAGTTGAGTAGATATAAGGATTTATACAAAGATCAGATCGTAGACGGTATGATCAAGAAGTTCGGATATAAGAACGTTATGGAAGTTCCAAAGCTCGACAAGATTGTTCTCAACATGGGTGTTGGCGAAGCAAAAGATAATGCCAAGCTCCTTGAGGCAGCAGTTAGAGATATGGAAATTATTACAGGCCAGAAGGCTGTAGTTACAAAGGCTAAGAATTCAGTAGCTAACTTCAAGATTCGTGAGGGAATGCCTATTGGATGTAAGGTTACACTTCGTGGTGAGAAGATGTATGATTTTCTTGACAGACTTGTAAACTTAGCATTACCACGTGTGCGTGACTTTAGAGGAATTAACCCTAATGCTTTTGACGGCAGAGGAAACTATGCACTTGGTATCAAGGAACAGCTTATCTTCCCTGAAATCGAATACGATAAGGTTGATAAGGTAAGAGGAATGGATATCATCATGGTTACAACAGCCAAGACTGATGAAGAAGCAAGAGAGTTATTAACACAGTTTGGAATGCCGTTTGCAAAATAAGGAGGGAACATACACATGGCTAAATTAGCAATGAAGCTTAAGCAGCAGAAGAAGCAGAAGTTCTCTACAAGAGAATACAGCCGCTGCAAAATCTGTGGTCGTCCACATGCTTATCTCAGAAAGTACGGAATTTGTAGAGTATGTTTCCGTGAGTTAGCTTATAAGGGACAGATCCCAGGCGTTAAGAAAGCAAGCTGGTAAGATTATAAGGAGGAAATAATTATGACAACAAGTGATCCAATTGCAGATATGCTTACAAGAATCCGTAATGCTAATACTGCAAAGCACGATACTGTAGATATTCCTTCATCTAAGATGAAGCTTGCTATAGCTGATATCCTTTTGAAGGAAGGTTACATTAAGAAATATGATTTAGTTGATGAAGGTAACTTCAAGACAATCCGTATCGCACTCAAGTATGGTGTTGATAAGGATGAAAAGATTATCACAGGACTTAAGAGAATTTCTAAGCCGGGTCTTAGAGTATACGCCGGCAAGAACGAACTTCCTAAGGTTCTTGGTGGACTTGGTGTTGCAATCATCTCTACAACAAACGGTGTTATTACTGACAAGGAAGCCAGAAAAGCAGGCCTTGGCGGCGAAGTAATTGCATTCGTATGGTAGAAAACAGCTCTGTCTCAATGGTCAGCGTAATGAACATGCGTGCATGTTTCATACGATGAACATTAGAGACGCAAAAGACCATGAGCATAAAAGCACGAAGTGCGATATGCGAATGGGATTTCGAATCGTGAGAGTGCTTTGCACGAAACGATTCGGAGATGTTTTTATAAATATAACCCATTAACAAGAAAAATAGGAGGTACGGGCATGTCACGTATAGGAAAAATGCCAATCGCCATTCCGGCAGGAGTTACTGTTGAAGTGGCAGAAAATAATAAAGTGACTGTAAAAGGTCCTAAGGGAACACTTGAAAGAGTTATGGTTCCTGATATGGAAATCAAGGTTGAGGGCGCTGAAGTAGTAGTTAGTCGTCCTAACGATTCAAAGAGAAACAAGTCTTTCCACGGACTTACAAGAACACTTATCAATAACATGATTATCGGTGTTACAAACGGTTATGAGAAAGTTCTTGAAATCAACGGTGTTGGTTACAGAGCAGCTAAGCAGGGTAAGAAGCTTACACTTAACTTAGGTTATTCTCATCCGGTAGATATGGACGATCCTGAAGGTATCGAAACTGTTGTTGAAGGACAGAATAAGATTACTGTTAAGGGCATTGATAAAGAAAAAGTCGGACAGTACGCAGCTGAAATCAGAGATAAGAGAAGACCTGAGCCATATAAGGGCAAGGGAATCAAGTATGCTGATGAAGTAATCAGACGTAAAGTCGGTAAGACAGGTAAGAAATAAGAAAGGAGCGTGTGAAAAATGGTTAGTAAGAAATCAAGATCAGAAGTTAGAATTAAAAAGCACAACAGAATGCGCAACCGTTTTGCAGGCACAGCCGAGAGACCACGCCTTTCTGTATTCAGAAGTAATAATCATATGTATGCACAGATTATCGATGATGTTGCAGGCAATACAATTGTTGCAGCTTCGACTCTCGATAAGGATGTTAAAGCTGAGCTTACAAAGACAAACAATGTTGAAGCTGCAGCTCTTCTTGGTAAGGTAATTGCAAAGAAGGCATTAGATAAGGGTATCAACACTGTTGTATTTGATAGAGGCGGCTTTATATATCAGGGCAAGGTTCAGGCATTAGCCGAGGCAGCTAGAGAAGCCGGCCTTGAGTTTTAAGAAGGGAGAGAGAACACATGAAGCGTACAATTATAGATCCAACAAGCTTAGAGTTATCAGAAAAGACTGTAGCTATCAAGCGTGTTACTAAGGTTGTTAAAGGTGGACGTCACATGCGTTTTACAGCTCTCGTGGTTGTAGGCGATGCTAATGGACATGTTGGTGTAGGTTTAGGTAAGGCAACTGAAGTACCTGAAGCAATTCGTAAGGGTAAAGAAGATGCTTGCAAGAACCTCATTGAGATTACACTTGATGACAATAAGAGTATTACACATGACTTTATCGGTAAATTTGGAGGAGCAAATGTTCTTTTAAAGAGAGCTCCTGAAGGTACAGGTATCATCGCAGGCGGTCCTGCTCGTATCGTTTGTGAAATGGCCGGTATCAAGAATATCCGTACAAAGTCTCTTGGTTCAAACAATAAGCAGAACGTAGTACTTGCTACAATTGAGGCTCTTCGTCAGCTTAAGTCTCCTGAAGAGGTAGCTCGTCTTCGCGGTAAATCTGTTGAAGAGTTAGCATAATAGTTAGGGAGGTTTTGAGATGGCAGATAAGAAGATCAAAGTAACACTTGTTAAGTCTACCATTGGTGCTATTCCAAAGCACAGAGCTACAGTTGCAGCTCTTGGACTTAAGAAGCTTAATAAAACAGTAGAGCTTCCTGACAATGACGCAACCAGAGGTATGGTACAGCAGGTTCGTCACTTAGTTAAGGTAGAAGAAGTTTAATAGGAGGAGCCACAATGGAATTATCAAATTTACAGCCTGCTGAGGGCTCAAAGCACAGTGATAATTTTAGAAGAGGTCGCGGACACGGCTCAGGAAACGGAAAGACAGCCGGTAAGGGACACAAAGGTCAGAAGGCACGTTCAGGTGCACCTAGAGTTGGTTTCGAAGGTGGACAGATGCCTTTATACAGACGTATTCCTAAGCGTGGTTTCTTAAACAGAAACACAAAGGATATCGTTGCAATCAATGTTTCAGTATTGGAAAGATTTGAAGACGGCGCTACAGTTGATGTCGCAGCTTTAGTAGAAGCAGGCGTTATCAAAAATCCAAAGGATGGCGTAAAGATCTTAGGAAATGGAGAGTTAACTAAGAAGCTTACAGTTCAGGCGAACGCTTTCTCAGCATCAGCAGTTGAGAAGATTGAAGCTCTTGGTGGAAAAGCAGAGGTGATCTAATGCTTGAAACAGTAAAGAATGCTTTCAGAATCAAGGATATTCGTAAAAAGTTATTTTTTACACTATTGATGTTAGTAGTAATAAGACTTGGTTCACAGCTTCCGGTGCCGGGTACTGACAGAGGATATTTCGCACAGTGGTTTGCAAAGCAGAATGGTGATTTTTCAGGATTCTTAAATGCTTTCACCGGTGGATCATTCGAAAATATGTCTTTATTCGCACTGAATATTACACCATACATTACTTCATCAATTATTATGCAGCTTTTAACAATAGCTATTCCAAAGCTTGAAGAGATGCAGAAGGATGGAGAGGACGGAAGAAAGAAGATAGCATCAATTACACGTTATGTAACAGTAGGACTTGCTCTTTTTGAGTCTACAGCAATGGCTATCGGATTCGGACGTCAGGGCTTATTACAGGAGTACAACGCACTTAATGTAATTACAGTCATTGCGGCATTAACAGCCGGTTCAGCATTCCTTATGTGGATTGGTGAGCAGATTACAGAGCATGGTGTTGGAAATGGTATTTCAATAGTCCTCACAATAAATATCGTAGCGAGCATGCCACAGGATTTCACATCACTGTTTGAGCAGTTCGTAAAGGGAAAATCTTTTGCAACAGGCGCTTTAGCATTTGTAATCATTATTGCTATCGTACTTGGAACAATTCTTTTAACTGTTATTCTTAACGGTGGAGAGAGAAGAATCCCTGTAAGCTATGCAAAGAAGATTCAGGGCCGTAAGACATACGGTGGACAGTCATCAAATATTCCTTTAAAGGTTAATACTGCCGGCGTTATCCCGATTATCTTTGCATCATCAATTATGCAGCTTCCAATTGTGATTTCATCATTCTTTACAGTGAAGTCTCAGGGATTTGCTAAATTTATTCAGGTTATGAGCTCATCATACTGGTTCAAGCCAAGTGACTTGTTCCCTACAATAGGAGCTTTAATCTACATAGTATTAGTTATTTTCTTCGCTTACTTCTATACATCAATTACTTTCAATCCACTTGAGGTAGCTGATAACATGAAGAAGCAGGGTGGCTTTATTCCGGGTATCAGACCGGGTAAGCCTACAAGCGAGTATCTTACAAAGATTCTTAATTACATCATCTTTATCGGCGCAATCGGTCTTTTGATCGTAGCATTAGTGCCAATCGTATGTAACGGATTATTTGGTGCAAGCGTTTCATTCGGAGGAACATCACTTATCATCGTTGTAAGTGTTATCCTTGAGACACTTAAGCAGGTAGAATCTCAGATGCTTGTTCGTAACTACAAAGGATTTTTATCAGAGTAGTAATACTTTAATAGGTTTAGAAGGCAAGGTCTTTATAAGACCTTGCCTATAACCTTGTAAATAGGGAAAGATTTTTGACTGAATTAGTCAAATTATACATATATAAATTTCGGAGGAAAATATTATGAAAATCATTATGCTTGGTGCACCGGGTGCAGGAAAGGGAACACAGGCTAAGCAGATTGCAGCTAAGTATGAAATCCCACACATTTCAACAGGAGATATTTTTAGAGCTAACATTAAAGAGGGAACAGCTCTTGGAATGGAAGCAAAGTCATATATGGATAAGGGACAGCTTGTTCCTGATGAGCTTACAGTTAAGATACTTCTTGACAGAGTAAGCAAGGATGATTGTAAGAACGGATATGTTCTTGATGGTTTCCCAAGAACTATTCCACAGGCAGATGTTTTAGACAAGGCTGTTTCAGAGCTTAATGACAAGATTGATTACGCAATCAATGTTGATGTTAAAGATGATAATATAATAAGAAGAATGTCAGGAAGACGAGCATGTCTTAACTGCGGTGCAACATATCATATAGTAAATGTTCCGCCTAAGAAAGAGGGAATCTGTGATACATGTGGTTCTGAGCTTGTTATCCGTGATGATGATAAGGAAGAAACAGTTAAGGCAAGACTTCTTGCATACCATGAGCAGACTCAGCCGCTTATTGATTACTATAACAATAAGGGAATATTAAAAGAGGTTGACGGTACAAAGGATATGAACGATGTATTTGCTGATATCGTGAATATTTTAGGATAAGAAGCGATTTGGTTCTTAGGAGGAAATCATGGGAGTATCAATTAAGTCGGCAAGAGAAATCGAACTGATGAGAGAGTCATGTAAAAGACTCGAATACGTACATAACGAACTTGGAAATCACATTAAGCCCGGTATTTCTACATATGAAATAAATAAAATCGGTGAAAGGCTCATAAGAGAGCAGGGCGGAATTCCTAACTTCCTTAATTATAACGGATACCCTGCGGCAATATGTACATCAGTTAATGAAGAAGTTGTTCACGGTATTCCAAAGAAAGAAGTAATTCTTAAGGATGGTGATATCATAAGCCTTGATGCCGGACTTATTTACAAAGGATATCATTCTGATGCGGCAAGAACACATCTTGTAGGAAATGTTTCAGATGAAGTAAAACAGCTTGTAGAAGTTACAAAGCAGGCATTTTTCGAAGGAATCAAATATGCGAAGCCGGGATATCATCTTCATGATATATCAAATGCAATAGATGATTATGTATCACAGTTTGGATACGGAATCGTAAGAGCGTTAGTCGGACACGGAATAGGAACTTCACTTCATGAGGACCCACAGATTCCAAATTACAGGCAGAAAAGAAGAGGAGTTCTCTTAAGAGCAGGAATGACTCTTGCAATAGAACCGATGATTAATTTAGGAACATGGGATGTTGAATTTTTGGATGATGACTGGACGGTAGTATCAAAAGATAATTCACCGTCAGCACATTATGAAAATACGGTTCTTATTACAGAATCGGAACCGGAAATATTAACTTTAGGCAATTTTTAGAAAAGGAGAAATGTTAATGTCAAAGTCTGATGTAATCGAACTTGAAGGAACAGTAGTAGAAAAGCTTCCAAATGCAATGTTTAGAGTAAAGCTTGAAAATGATCATGAAGTATTAGCTCATATTAGCGGTAAGCTGCGTATGAACTTTATCAGAATCCTTCCGGGAGATAAGGTAACATTAGAAATGAGTCCATATGATCTTTCAAAAGGAAGAATCATCTGGAGAGATAAATAATATAAATAAAATTACCAAAATTTCGTGAATATTTTTGTTGCTATTTCCGAAATTTAGTAATATAATTAAACTCGGTCTTTTTTCAGAAAGGAGGTATTTTACCATGAAAGTAAGATCATCAGTAAAGCCTATGTGCGAAAAGTGCAAGGTAATCAGAAGAAAAGGAAAGATCAGAATTATCTGCGAAAATCCTAAGCATAAGCAGGTGCAAGGTTAACTCGCTTTGCTCGTAACCTTGCAGACATTGCGCACCTCGTGGCAATGAAGACCACTTCGTGGTTCCACTCGGGCGCGTGGATTTCTCACGAAATCCAATTGCATGGTGTATGAAATGGTAGATGATTTTGATAAGGATCATAGATAGTCTCATCGAGCCTGTCTACGATTGATCCCGCTAAAGCGGACAAACCCCTAGTTCATCCGGCGGTTATGGATGACATCTTCAAGGGGCGGCACTCCATGAGAGTGACCCATTCAATTTGTAACCGACATGCCATTAAGGCAAGAAAGAGAGGAAAATTATGGCTCGTATTTCAGGTGTTGATTTACCTAGAGACAAGCGTGTCGAGATCGGACTTACATATGTATACGGTATCGGCAGAAAGACAGCAACTGTAATTCTTGATAAGGCAGGAGTTAATCCTGATACACGTTGCAGAGACCTTACAGATGATGAGGTTAAGAAGATCAGTGAGATTATTGACGCTGAGTACACTGTAGAAGGTGATTTACGTAGAGAAGTCGCTATGAACATCAAGAGACTTCAGGAAATCGGATGCTACAGAGGTATTCGTCATCGTAAGGGACTTCCTGTTCGTGGTCAGAAGACTAAGACAAATGCAAGAACTCGTAAGGGTCCAAAGAGAACAGTAGCAAATAAGAAGAAATAGTAAAAATTAGAAAGTAGGTTAGTTTTATTATGGCAAAAAACGTTAAGAAAGTAACAAAAAAACGTGTCAGGAAAAACGTTGAACGTGGACAGGCACATATCCAGGCATCTTTCAATAATACAATCGTTACATTAACAGATGCTGAAGGAAATGCTCTTTCATGGGCAAGTGCCGGTGGTCTTGGATTCAGAGGTTCAAGGAAATCTACTCCATATGCAGCTCAGATGGCAGCAGAGACAGCTACAAAGGCAGCTTTAGTACATGGTCTTAAGTATGTGGATGTATTTGTTAAGGGACCTGGTTCAGGACGTGAAGCAGCTATCAGAGCTTTAAATGCAACAGGACTTGAGGTTGTATCTATCACAGATGTAACTCCTGTTCCTCACAACGGATGTCGTCCTCCAAAGAGACGTCGCGTATAATCAAGTTTGATAACGCATAAGAGGGTGAAAATCCTCTTATGCGATTTATCGGTTTTATAAGTAACAGCCGGTTTCCGGCAAAACCAGAAGGATGACGCACAATGTGTGTAAACTTCAAGAAAAGGAGAATATTAAAATGGCAGTAAACAGAATTCCTGTGCTTAAAAGATGTAGAGCACTCGGCTTAGAGCCTATGTATTTAGGTATCAACAAAAAATCAAGAAGAACAAAACTTCACATGGGCAAGAAGCCTTCAGAATATGCGCTTCAGCTTCGTGAAAAGCAGAAAGCAAAATTCATCTATGGTGTACTCGAGAAGCCTTTCCGTAACTACTACAACAAGGCTGACCGTATGAAGGGTATGACAGGTGAAAACCTTATGACAATGCTTGAGTCAAGACTTGACAATGTTATCTTCCGTATGACATTTGCAAGAACACGTAAAGAGGCTCGTCAGATCGTTGGACATAAGCATGTATTAGTAAACGGTAAGGTTGTTAACATTCCATCATATCTTGTTAAGGCCGGAGATGTTATCGAAATTAAAGAAAAATGCAAAGGAATGCAGCGTTACAAGGACATCCAGGAAGTTACAAAGGCAAGACTTATTCCTGATTGGTTAGATGTTGACCAGGATGCGCTTAAGGGTACAATCAAAGAGTTACCTACTCGTGCTCAGATTGATGTTCCTGTAGACGAGATGCTTATCGTCGAGTTATATAGTAAGTAATTTATAAAGTATTGGAGGTACTTTGCATGTTTGATTTTGAAAAGCCAAATATTGAGGTCGTTGAGATTTCAGATGATAAGAAGTACGGTAAATTTGTTGTTGAGCCACTCGAGAGAGGATATGGTATCACACTTGGTAATTCTCTTAGAAGAATTATGCTTTCATCACTTCCGGGTGCAGCAGTAAGCCAGGTTAAGATTGAAGGTGTATTACATGAGTTCTCATCTATTCCGGGAGTTAAGGAAGATGTTACAGAGATTATCATGAATATTAAGTCTCTTGCAATCAAAAACAAGAGCAATACAAATGAGCCTAAGACAGCTTATATTGATTTTTCCGGAGAAGGTGTAGTAACAGGTGCTGACGTTCAGTGTGACGGCGACATCGAGATTATGAATCCTGACCAGAAAATTGCTACTCTCAGTGGTGGTAAAGGTTCTAAACTTTATATGGAGCTTACTATTACAACCGGCAGAGGATACGTATCAGCAGATAAGAATAAGGGAGAGGATCTTCCAATCGGTGTTATTCCGATCGATTCAATCTACACACCTGCTACACGTGTAAATATGACAGTTGAGAACACTCGTGTCGGTCAGATGACAGATTACGACAAGCTTACATTAGATGTATATACTAATGGAACTTTAGAGCCTGACGAGGCTGTAAGCCTTGCAGCTAAAGTATTATCAGAGCATCTTTCACTTTTCATTGACTTATCTGAAAATGCTAAGACAGCAGAAGTTATGACTAAGAAGGAAGAAAACGGATTTACTAAGGTTCTTGAAATGACAATTGATGAACTTGACTTATCTCCAAGAGCATACAACTGCTTAAAGAGAGCCGGCATCAATACAGTCGAAGAGCTTACAAAGAAAACATCAGATGACATGATGAAGATCAGAAACCTTGGTCGTAAGTCACTTGACCAGGTTCTTGAGAAGCTTGAAGAGCTCGGACTTCATCTTGATGTATCAGAGGAATAATTATTATTTCTCACTACTGTCGCGATAAATCCAAAAGGTACGCGACGGCGTAACTCACAGTTTGGCGGATAAGACCAAAAGGCACCGCCGGATATTAAATGGAGGGAATTAAAATGGCTAAGTACAGAAAATTAGGAAGAACATCAGACCAGAGAAAGGCACTTCTTCGTAACCAGGTAACACAGCTTATCTACAAGGGTAAGATCATTACAACAGAAGCTAAGGCTAAGGAAATCAGAAAGATTGCTGAGTCAATGATTGCACTTGCAATTAAGGAAAAGGACAACTTCGAAGAGGTTGAAGTTTCAGCTAAGGTTCCTGTAAAGGACAAGGATGGCAAGCGCGTTAAGGAAGTTGTTGACGGTAAGAAGGTTACTAAGTTTGATACAGTAACAAAGAAGATTAAGAAGGATAAGCCTTCAAGACTTCATGCAAGACGTCAGATGTTAAAGACTTTATATTCTGTAAAGGAAGTACCTACAGGTATTGCAGCAGGACGTAAGAAGAATACAAAGGATATCGATTTAGTTGCTAAGTTATTCGACGAAATCGCTCCAAAGTATGAAGGTCGTCAGGGTGGTTACACAAGAATCGTTAAGATTGGACCACGTAAGGGTGACGCTGCTATGCAGGTTCTTATCGAGTTAGTATAATTTTTAGCTAAAATAAAGGCATCGGTTTTATCCGATGCCTTTTTTATGATATAATGCAAAAGTTATGGATTTAATTAAGGCAAAAAACTTAATATTTGACTATATCAGAAGAGATAAAGACGGCGAAGTCGACGGAGTTACACGTGCTGTAAATAATGTTAATTTGTCGGTAAAGCAGGGCGATTTTATTGCAATACTCGGGCATAACGGCTCCGGTAAGTCAACCTTTGCAAAACATATCAATTCGATTTTGCATCCGACGGAAGGAACTATATTGGTTGATGGCAAAGACACGAGGGATGAGCGGTATTTGTGGGATATCAGGCAGACTGCCGGCATGGTTTTCCAAAATCCCGACAACCAGATAATTGGAACAGTTGTCGAAGAGGATGTTGGTTTTGGCCCTGAAAACATGGGAGTGCCAACGAAGGAAATCTGGGAGAGAGTTTACGAGAGCCTCAATATTGTAGGCATGTATGAATACAGAAAAAAGAGCCCGAATAAGCTTTCTGGGGGCCAGAAGCAGCGTGTATCAATAGCCGGTGTACTTGCAATGCATCCAAAATGTATAATACTTGACGAACCGACTGCAATGCTTGACCCTGTTGGAAGAAAAGAAGTAATCCGTGCTGTAAGAGCACTTAATGATGTTGAAAAGATTACTGTAATATTAATTACTCATTACATGGAGGAGGCAATATATGCTGACAGAATATATGTAATGGATAAAGGCAGCATTGTTCTTGAGGGAGAACCGCATGAAGTATTTGAGCAGGTTGACAGATTAGAACAGTTGAGTCTTAGCGTTCCTGAAGCTACTAAGATGGCACATGAGCTTAGAAGAAAAGGTGTGCCTCTTAAAGAAGGTATAATTTCAGAGGATGAACTCGTAAGTGAACTTATGAAAATACTATAGATAGGAAAAAATGAGTTTAATAGTAAATCATGTAAATTACATATATGGTGAGAAAACGGCAATGGAAGTGCGTGCACTTTCTGACGTTTCGTTTAAGATTGAAGATGGCGAATTTATTGGCGTCATAGGACATACCGGATGCGGAAAATCGACGCTTATGCAGCTTCTTAACGGGATTTTGAAGCCAAGCTCGGGCGAGATTTATTACAACGGTCAGGATATTTCTGATGAGGACTTTGACAAGAAGTTGTTAAGGAGTAAGGTAGGACTTGTGTTCCAGTACCCTGAGCATCAGCTTTTTGAGGTTGATGTGTTTACGGATGTGTGCTTTGGACCGAAAAATATGGGGCTTGATGATAACGAAATTCAGCTTCGTGCCTATGATGCGCTTAAAGCAGTAGGACTTAGGGATGAGTGTTTTTATGTATCGCCGTTTGATTTGTCGGGCGGAGAGAAGAGAAGGGTTGCCATTGCGGGAGTTCTTGCGATGAAGCCGGACATTCTTATTCTTGATGAGCCGACTGCAGGACTTGATCCAAAGGGCAGGGAGGAAATTCTTGACCTTATTAAGAAGCTTCACGATGAGAGCAATATTTCGATTGTGCTTGTATCACACAGCATGGAGGACGTTGCGGAATATGCGGACAGAATTATCGTTATAGATGATGGCAGAATCGTCTTTGATGATACTCCGCAAAATGTTTTTGAAAATTATGAGATGCTTAACGAGATGGGACTTAGTGTTCCTGCGGCAAAGCGTGTATTATATAAGCTTTTGGAAAAGGGAATCCCTGTAAGAGCTAAGGCAATTACTGTTGCAGATGCGGTTGATGAGATATATAGAGTATATCAAAACAGCGGTTTAGGAGGGGCAAGATGATAAGAGAGATCACGATTGGTCAGTATTATCCTGCTGACTCCGTAATTCACAGACTTGACCCGAGAGTAAAGATTGTTGCGACGCTTATTTTTATCATCTCGCTTTTTATGTTTGACAGCTTCATCGGGTATGCGATAGTTGTTGCGTTTCTTGCAATGTGTATTCTTTTGTCAAAGGTACCTTTTTCATATATGGTAAAAGGACTTAAGGCAATATTTATGATACTTATGTTAACCGTTGTTATTAACATGCTTATGACACCGGGCGAGCCGATGGTATCATTTTATAAATTAACAATTACAAAAGAGGGCTTCAGACAGGCTGTATTTATGGCTTTAAGACTTATACTCTTAATCATAGGCTCATCTGTTATGACTTTGACTACAACTCCTAACAACTTAACCGATGCAATGGAAAGTCTTCTAAAGCCGCTTAAGAGGTTTAAGGCGCCGGTTCATGAAATTGCAATGATGATGTCGATAGCGTTAAGTTTTATCCCGATTCTTATCGAGGAGACCGATAAAATTATGAAGGCGCAGATGGCAAGAGGCGCGGATTTCGAAAATAAGAACCTGATTAAGAGGGTGAAAAGCTATGTACCGATTCTTGTGCCGCTGTTTATATCGGCATTCAGACGTGCAGGCGACCTTGCAATGGCTATGGAGGCGAGGTGCTACCACGGTGGAGACGGCAGGACAAAAATGAAGCCGCTTAAGTATCAAAGAACCGATTACGTTGCCTATGCAATAAGTGTACTGTATATAGTGGCGGTTGTGGTGGTTTCGAGAGTGTTTAAGGTGTAGGGATGAGTCCGGTTATGACTTTGGGGTGATTAAGCTGTGCGTAGAATTATGTTGACTGTCGCATTTGACGGAACCAATTATTCCGGGTGGCAGATACAGCCGAATAAAGAAACAATAGAGGGAGTGCTTAATCGTGAGCTCTCCCGTCTTTTAAATGAAGAGATAAAAGTGGTCGGCGCATCGAGGACCGATTCGGGTGTCCATGCAGAGGGTGCGGTTTGTGTTTTTGATACAGAATCAAAAATTCCCGGCGACAAGTTCTCCTATGCGATTAACCAGAAACTGCCGGAAGATATAAGGATAAGGAACTCAAAGGAAGTCGACATAACATTCCATCCGAGGAGGGTTAATTCGAGAAAAACTTACCGCTACAGAATCAGGCACGACGAATTTCCAAATCCGCTTGATGCAAGATATTCATATCACGTGTATACAAAGCTTGATATTGAGGCGATGAGAAAGGCGTGCGAGTTCATTAAGGGAAAGCATGATTTTAAGTCGTTTTGTTCGGTGCACACTGATGTTGATACGACGGTAAGGACAGTGTACGATGTGCATATCGATGTAACGCCTGATAAGAAGCTTCTGCAGATGAGCGGACTTATGAAAAGTTCCGGAGAGAGCGGCGATATGAGAAGTGGAGGAGAGAGTGCTGCCGGCAGGATACGTCCGGAGATTATTGATATATATGTGACCGGAAACGGTTTTTTATATAATATGGTAAGAATTATTGCCGGAACGCTTATTGAAGTCGGGCAGGGAAAGACAAAGCCTGAAGAGATTCCTGCGATTATTGAAGCGTGTGACAGAGAAAAAGCAGGGCCGACGGCACCGGCTAAAGGACTGACGCTTATCGGATACAGAATGATGTGAGATATGAAAAATATTGGATAAAGTGGCATTTTATAAGGATTTTCGTGTTGACACACACGAATCCGTGTAATATAATAGAACACTGTGACAGGTAATCTGCGCCTATATGAAAGATGGAATTCATATAGCACCATAGCCCCGGTGATGCAGATTTCAGTGATATAGCCGATGCGATTTTTCGATAAGGCAAGGAGTGGTTTCGGTGATTTTCCACACCGAAGCGAATAGTAATTTTTTGGAGGAATGATATGAAGACATATATGCCAAATGAGGCTGCCATTGAGAGAAAGTGGTATGTTGTTGACGCGACAGGTCTTACTCTTGGACGTCTTGCTTCAGAAGTAGCAAAAGTTCTTAGAGGTAAGAATAAGCCAATTTTTACACCACATGCAGATACAGGTGATTACGTAATCGTAGTTAATGCTGAGAAGATCGTTGTTACAGGTAAGAAGATGAGTGACAAGATCTACTACAGACATTCAGATTATGTAGGCGGAATGAAAGAAGCAACTCTTAAGGAGATGCTTGATAAGAAGCCTGAGAAGGTTGTTGAATTAGCAGTTAAGGGTATGCTTCCAAAGGGACCTTTAGGACGTAAGATGTATACTAAGTTATTTGTATACGCAGGACCTGAGCACAAGCATGCAGCTCAGAAGCCTGAAGAGCTTAAGTTATCATAGGTCGTAAGGAGGTAGAAGAAATGGCTAAAGCAGCTGAAAGATATTACGGAACAGGTAGAAGAAAAAAATCTGTTGCTAGAGTATATGTAATGCCGGGTAAGGGCAAGATTACAATTAACAAGAGAGATATCGACGAGTACTTCGGACTTGAGACATTAAAGGTTATCGTTCGTCAGCCACTCGTTGCTACACAGACAGAAGGCAAGTACGACATCGTTGTTAATGTTAAGGGCGGTGGATACACAGGACAGGCCGGAGCAATCAGACATGGTCTTTCAAGAGCATTACTTAAGGTAGACGAGGAGTTCAGACCTACACTTAAGAAGGAAGGATTCTTAACAAGAGATCCAAGAATGAAAGAACGTAAGAAATACGGTCTCAAAGCAGCTCGTAGAGCACCACAGTTCTCAAAACGATAAAAATCTCGAAAGAGACATACAGAGAATTTACAAGGCACTTCACAGAAATGTGGAGTGTCTTTTTTATTGCTGAAATGGCGCAAATATAGGATTTATGGGCTTCCCCAGGGGATTTGGAGGACTGATTGATAGAAATAAAATAGCTTAAAAGGATGGAATACGGCCTGTAATAAAAGCTACTAAAACCACTGATAATATTCGATAATCTTCGGAAAAAAGTGCGCATATCTTCACACGCTCAGGGGGTGTGTGAAGATTGGGCATGTGGAAACAGATATTGATGACCGTAAATAACAAGAATACAAGCCTTAACCTCAAGACCTGACGGTCTTTCGGTCACGGGCTGTCGCCCTATGAGTCTGCACTCGAAATTGTCTTCCTGTGAGCAAGCTCCCGTCAGCCAATTCGATGCATCCTCGCACGGCTTGTAGCTGACGTGAAAATTTAGGATTATGTGAGTGAAGACATGCCTTATGAATGTTTATACGTTAATATTCATAAGGCATTTTCTTTAATTAGTTTGTCTACAAGTTGAAGTACCCCCACTTATAGAAGTGGGGGTACTTCAACTTGGCTGGGAGATTGCCATTGACTGAATATAAAGTGTGTAATATAATTGGTGGTACCAAGTGGTACTACCAATTATTTTTCTATGTGAGGTATAAGATCAAACATGAGTAATCAAACAAATAGTGAATACCAGAAGGCTATAGACTATTTATACCAGATGGCTTCAGACGGTCAACTGATTGTGGGGAGCAAGATTCCATCAGAGCGTGAGTTGGCTCAGAAAACAGGAATCAGCAGAAATTCCACCAGAGAAGCAATCAGTATTCTTCGAGGCATAGGTATCGTTGAAAGCAGGCATGGTTCTGGCAATTATGTTTCAAAAGATCCAGGTTCATCCATTTCAATGATGATCAAAGCTATGCTTGCCTTAAAATCCACCTCTAAGGCTGAAATTATCCAAGTACGAAAAGTGATTTCCTATTCGGTATGTGAATTGATCATGGACAGAGGCCTTACGAAGGAGGAAGTCGCAGATTTTCAGAGTATTTTAGATGGCATGATAACTGCGTCAAAAGAAGAATTTGCTGAGTATGACAGGTTCTTTCATCGAAAATTGATTCTTTTGACGGATAATACTTTATTCAGAACCTTAATGGAGCCTATTGGTGAAGCTTATCTGGAACTGATACCAGAAGTGATTGGTCATACAGATGCTGACTCAAGAAAAGCATTGGTTGACATACATGCCCTGCTAATCAGTGGGCTTGTAGATCATGATCGTGAGAAATGTAAAGCCTATTTTGAGAAACATTATGTTTTTGTGGAGGACGGTTTAGAATTATGAAATACATCAACCAATTTTTAATTATTTTGTTAATTTCCTTTTTGGGGGAAATATTGAAATGCCTTTTGCCGTTACCGATTCCTGCAAGTATTTATGGAATGATCATTTTGTTTTTGGGACTCATGACTAAGGTAATTAAATTAGAGTCAGTGAAGGAAACCGGCAAATTTTTGATTGAGATCATGCCAATCATGTTTATTCCAGCGGGAGTTGGACTGATGACAACCTGGGGGGTTTTACAGCCAATCTTATTACCTGTCAGCATCATTACTGCAGTGACGATTATTACAGTTATGGTTGCCACGGGATGGGTGTCTCAAATCATTATCAGAAAGTCAGGAAAAAAGAAAGATGAATAATTTTTTTCAGGAATCATTGTTTGCAGGACTGGCACTTAGTCTTGTTGCATATGTAATCGGCATGGCACTTAAGAAAAAATTGAAAATAGGGATTTTCCACCCATTGCTGATCTCCATCATCATTTCCATTGCTGTGCTTGCAATAGGAAACGTGGAATATGAAGTATATCAGGAAAGTGCCAAGTATCTAAGTTATCTTTTGACACCGGCAACAGTCTGCCTTGCAATTCCCTTATATGAGCAGTGGGAACTTCTGAAGAAGAACTACTTGGCGGTTGTATGTGGTCTTATTGCAGGGGTCATTACCAGCCTTGCTACGGTATTTGGACTTGCAGTTCTTTTTCATTTGTCTCACAGGGAGTATGTAACCCTTCTTCCAAAGTCCATTACCACAGCAATTGGAATGGGGGTATCAGAAGAACTTGGCGGATGTGTAGAAATTACGGTAGCTGTCATCATCATTACAGGAGTTCTTGGAAATGTTTTTGGCGATATAATATGCAAAATATTTCATATCAAAGAACCTATTTCAAAGGGACTTGCCTTTGGGGCCAGTTCTCACGCAATCGGAACTGCCAGGGCAATCGAAATTGGTGAAGTAGAAGGAGCCATGAGCGGCCTTGCAATTGCAGTTTCGGGTATTTTTACAGTTGTATTGGCCTTAGTATGTGCGAACTTTCTGTAGATATCATTTCATTGAAAAAAGTATTTTCGTAGGAAATCAATAATGGAACTTAAAGAGTAGCCGGGAACCATAGTAGGTGATTTTTGCTTCAAGGGTATTTATCAAGACACTGTATAATGCATTCCCGATTGTTGGGGTTAATGGCAAAGTTAAATTAATTCTAATTTCGTTGATGAAAGGAGTTGTTGGAAAAATGCTAATAGAAACAGAAAGATTACTTTTAAGAGAATATACATTAGCCGACTATGATGCATTATTTGAAATAGTCTCTGATGCAGAAACAATGCAGCATTATCCTGCTCCTTTTGATGAGGAAAGAACTAGAGGCTGGATATCTTGGAACTTGGATAATTATGAAAAATATGGCTTTGGCCTTTGGGCGGTTGTACTAAAAGAAACTGATGAATTTATTGGAGATTGTGGGATTACAATTCAAAATATCGATGGAGAAATGCTTCCAGAGATAGGGTATCACATCCATAAAAATCATTGGCGTAAGGGATATGGGAAAGAGGCAGCAAGTGCAGTTCGTGATTGGGTATTTGAAAATACAGATTATGATGTTATCTATTCATATATGAAATATACAAATGTTGGCTCTTATAACACAGCTATTGCCAATGGAATGAAAAAGGTTAAAGAATACCCTGACCCTAAAAATACAATTTCCTATGCTTATGCTATTACAAGAGATGAATGGAAGAGTATTAGGAATGATTTGTAAATTGAAATTTTATCTATCAAAATAGGACATGCACATTTTAGTGTTTGTACCTTATTTTATAGATGACTAGAATAGAATTATTGGATGAGAACATATTGTTAAAGTATATATTGAGCATGCTTCACACATTTCTCACACGGAGAATATGTGAAAATTAAAAAATATCAATAAATAGTGGTATAGAATGATTGCATCTCAATATATTGTGCTTTCGAGGGATAGAAATTTTGTTCATGTGTTCTCAAAGAGATAATAATCAAGAACTCACAAACCCTTGTAAACTCTGTGTTTGCAAGGGTTTTTCTTTACCTAAAAATAGTATTTGTCGTGAATTTGGTGTGAATCATTTTTCATCGGGGATTGTCCTCTGCCAGACGAAAGTCGATATTGATAACAAGATTATTTATGAAAAAATAAATGATTATTTACGTAATATGTAGTAAAATGGTTTTCAATGACGTTGTTTAAGGAGAAAATACATGGCTTGGTATGACGAGGCAGTTTTTTATCATATATATCCGTTAGGAATGACGGGCGCTGAAAAGCAGAATGATTATGGAGAAGTAAAGCATCGTCTTAACACGCTTGTTCCGTGGATTGAGCACATTAGAAATATTGGCTGTAATGCGCTTTATATCGGACCTCTTTTTGAATCAGTCGGACATGGATACGAGACGACAGATTATAAGAAGCTTGATTCAAGACTTGGCACAAATGAAGACCTTGCCAATTTTGTTAAGGAATGTCACAAGCAGGGAATTAGAGTAATTTTAGATGGCGTATTTAACCATACGGGCCGTGACTTCTTTGCATTTAAGGATATTTTAAAGAATAGAGAAAACTCACAGTATAAAGACTGGTATTGTGATGTGAATTTTTACGGTAATAATTCGTATAATGACGGATTTTCATATGCGAACTGGGGTGGCTACGATCTCCTTATTAAGCTTAATCAGAGAAATCCTCAGGTTAAGGATTATATATGCGATGTAATCAGATTCTGGGTTAAGGAATTTGATATTGACGGAATCCGTCTTGATGCCGCTGATGTTATGGATTTTGATTACATGAAGGCATTGAGAAATGTTGCTAATGAGGTCAAGCCTGATTTCTGGCTTATGGGTGAAGTAATCCACGGAGATTACTCAAGATGGGCTAATGAAGGAACTCTTCATTCAGTTACTAATTACATGCTCCATAAGGCACTTTACTCAGGTCACAACGATCACAATTATTTCGAGATCGCGCATACAATCAAGTATGTCAACGATATGGTCGGCAACAACCTTAAGTTATATATGTTTGTTGATAATCACGATGTTGAGCGAATTTACACAAAGCTTAACAATAAGGCACACTTTGAGCCTGTGCATGTGATGCTTTACACACTTCCCGGAATTCCGTCAATTTATTACGGTTCGGAGTTTGCAATTGAAGGTCGTAAGGAGAAGTTTTCTGATGATTCACTTCGCCCTGAGCTTCATTACGAAGATTATAAGGATGCGATTGACACAAATCCGAACACGAAATTAATTGCAACACTTGGCAGGCTCCATCAGAACATTAAGGCGCTTTGCTATGGCGATTATAAGCAGCTCGAGCTTAGGAATAAGAGCTTCGCTTATGCAAGAATTCTTGACGGAAAAAGTGTTATAATCACAGTTAGTAACGGCGATGAAGAAGATACAATGAACGTTGAGACAGCCGTTAATACGTGTGATGGTGCAAATTATGTCGGAGTGCTTTCAGGACGAAAGGCTAGTGTTATCGGTGGAAGAATTCAGCTTTCGCTAAAGCCGAATTCAGGAGAAATATGGGTTCCTGAAGAACTTTTAGATGAGAGTATAGCACCAATAAAGACAGAAGAAATCGTGTCGGATGCCGTAATCAATGAAGAAGCGGTTAATAATGTAATAGAAGAAGTCAAGCCTGATGAGATACCTGATGAGATAATAGAAGACACAACAAAACAAAATAATGAATGCAGTGCCAAAGAAGCCACTGAAGAGCCCGTTTTTGACTGGTCAAAACCGTACGAAGAGATGTCGGTAGAGCAGTTACAGGAAGCAATACTTGAGAAGATGAGAAATAACGGACCGGTTACGGATTATATGCTTAAGACCGTAAGGGAGAATACACACATAGGTTCGCTTATCAACTGGGTTAAGAGCTTCAGATAATGGGAGATGATTAATTTGTGTGTTAAGGCCTGCATTACAGAATGCAGGCTTTTTTTAAAGAAATAAATTTGGAGAAAGATTATGAGAAAATTAATAGGAGATAAAGCATTTTATAAAAAAGTATTTGCGGTAGCAATTCCGATAATGCTTCAGAACGGAATATCCAATTTCGTGAATTTACTTGATAACATAATGGTTGGACGACTCGGAACAGAACAGATGAGCGGTGTTTCAATCGTTAACCAGCTGATTTTTATATTCTTCTTATGCCTTTTTGGGGCAGTTGGTGGAATAGGAATTTTCACAGCCCAGTATGCAGGGCAGAAGAATGATGAGGGAATAAGGCAGACATTCAGATTCAAGCTGTTTCTTGGATTTATTATACTTGCATTATTCTGTGCGATTTTCATATTAAAGGACACAGAGCTTATTTCACTCTACCTTCATGAGGGAAGTAAGGAGGGCGATTTGGCGCTTACCTTATCGTGTGGAAAGCAGTACATGGCGGTAATGCTTATTGGGCTTATTCCTGTAATACTTGAACAGGTATATTCATCGACAATGAGAGAGTGCGGCGAAACGGTTGTACCGATGATTGCAAGTGTTGTTGCGGTGTTTGTGAATCTGTTCTTTAATTATGTACTTATTTTTGGTAACTTTGGAGCACCGGCCCTAGGTATAGTTGGTGCGGCAGTCGCAACGAATATTTCGCGATTTTTACAGGCCGGAATAGTCGTGATTTATACGCACACGCACGCTAAAAAATTTGGTTATATTACGGGAATGTACAAGTCGGTTAAGGTTCCGTTTGACCTTATTAAGAAGATGATGTTCATGGCGACGCCTCTTATATTTAATGAGACTTTGTGGGCAGCAGGAATCGCGGTTCAGACACAGATTTACTCTGCAAGAGGGCTTTCTGTAGTTGCAGGACTTAACATTAACTCAACAATTTACAATGTTTTCAACATTGCATTTATTGCAATGGGTGATGCGGTGGCAATTATTGTCGGACAGCTTCTTGGCGCCGGCAAAAACGAAGAGGCAACAGACACTGCATATAAAATTATTTCGTTTTCGACAGTTATGTGTATTGGAATAGGTGCGATATTATATTTCCTTGCACCATTATTCCCTGAGATTTACAATACTACTGATGAGGTTAAGGAAATTGCAGCAGGAATTATCAGGATATCCGCAATTATGATGCCGGTTAATGGCTTTTTACACTCAACATACTTCACAATCCGTTCAGGCGGGAAGACAATTATTACGTTTTTATTTGACAGTGCGTTTTTATGGGTTATTTCGGTTCCGCTTGCATATGTACTTGTATATATGACGGGAATGTCGATATTTATGGCGTTCTTCTTTGTTGAGGCAACAGGAATTATTAAGGCGTTTATTGGCTGGCTCATATTAAAGAGTGGTACCTGGAATAATACGATTGTTTCGTGAGTAAGGATAAATGAAAAAAACTCTTCGTTCTGACACAATTAAGATAATTGCAATGGTTCTGATGGTTATTGACCACATCGGTCTGGCCATCTTTGAACCGATTTATTTGACGTCAACAGATTACAATACGGTTGTGACATTTTATTATCTTCGTCTTATCTTCACGGCTTTTGGAAGAGTGGCTTTTCCACTTTTTGCATATCAGCTGATGAGAGGTTTTTTCTATACGAGGAACAGAATGAAGCATGTGCTGACGCTTCTTGTATTTGCGCTTATTACGGAAGTGCCGTTTGATTTGTTTAACGCTAATGAGATTATAAACTTTACATATCAGAATGTATTGTTCACGTTATTACTTGGAACAATTATGATGTGTGCGCTTGATATGGTGAATGCATCAGATTTATTTAATGATAAGGACGATAAGAAAGGGCGCATATTAGGCTACAGCGTTCAGGCATTTATTATTGTGATTTTTTCATGCGCCGCAGTTATTATCAAGTGTGATTACACGGCAAAGGGAATCATTCTTATTGCGATATTATATTATGCAAGAAATGAGAAATCAAAGCTTATTACGTTGGCACCGGTTTTGTTCGTAGTGGACATTTTCTTTGTTACTTTATTATTAACAAGGAGTCTTGATGCGACGATAAACTATTGCGAGATTGAGATATATGCAGTGGTTGCTTTTTTCATAATGTATCTTGATAATGGAGAAAGGAAAGGCGGAAAGGCTCTTAAATGGATGGGATATGCGTTTTATCCGCTGCATATGCTGGCACTGTACTTTATTTCGCCGCCAATTATACAACATTTTTTGTAGAACATTATTTTAAGTCATTATATATAGAAAGAACAGGTATATTTTATGTACGATTTAATTATTATCGGTGCAGGTCCTGCAGGTCTTAGCGCTTCAATATATGCAAAAAGAGCAATGTTAAATACACTTCTAATCGAGAAGAATTACATGGGCGGAGGGCAAATTGTCAATACATATGAAGTGGACAATTACCCTGGACTTCCATCGATTAACGGCTTTGATTTAGGTCTTAAGATGTCAGAGCATGCAGATAAATTCGAGATTGAGAAGGTGTGTACTGATGTGATTTCGCTTGATGTAACAGGTGATGTCAAGACAGTCACAACTGATGAAGGTACCTTTGAGGCTAAGGCATTAATTATTGCGACCGGAAATTCGCCTTCTAAATTAAATGTCGATGGAGAAGAGAGACTTATCGGCATGGGCGTTTCATATTGTGCAACGTGTGATGGGGCATTTTTTAAGAATAAAATTACAGCTGTTGTCGGAGGCGGGGATGTCGCATTTGAGGATGCGCTGTTTTTATCAAGAGGCTGTGAGAAGGTGTATCTTATCCACAGGCGTGATGGATTCAGAGCGCAGGCTGTATTAAGAGAAGAGCTTTTTAGGGCTGACAATATAGAAGTTATTACAGATAATGTTGTAGAAGAGATTAACGGTAATGATAAGGTTGAATCGATTACAATAAAAAACGTCAAATCGGGTGAATCTAAGACACTTGACGTTAACGGCGTATTCATTGCAGTTGGTAACACTCCGAATGCAGAATGTATTCCTGATGAAATTGAAACGGACGAAAGGGGATATGTTATCGCTGATGAAACATGCGCTACAAATGTGATAGGGGTATTTGTGGCCGGCGACATCAGAAGGAAAAAGTTAAGACAGGTAGTTACAGCTGTTGCCGATGGCGCAAATGCGGTGTATTCAGCCGAGGAATATTTGCGCGGACTATAAGAAAAAGGCTTTTCAAATACGAATTTAGTGGTAAAATTAAAAGGAAATCTAAATCGATTAAGTAGAGGCTTTTTACGAAAGGTAATCAGATGAAGGAATTAAAAGATTATGTCAGAACAATTCCTGATTTCCCGGAAGAAGGGATTATGTTCAGAGATATTACGACAGTACTACAGGATGCAGAAGGATTTGCACTTGCGGTTGATTCAATGCTTGATGCAATCAAAGACGTTGATTTTGATGTTTTTGCGTTAGCTGAATCAAGAGGATTCATATTCGGAAGCGCAATGGCGTATAAGCTAAATAAGCCGATTGCTCTTGTCAGAAAAAAAGGCAAGCTCCCGTGTGAGACGATTGAGCAGGAATATGAGCTTGAGTACGGAACTGCAACACTTGAGATGCATACTGACTCGATTAAGAAGGGACAAAGAGTTGTCGTAGTTGATGATCTTATTGCTACAGGCGGCACACTTAAGGCAACGTGCGAGCTTGTTGAAAAGCTTGGCGGTGAGGTTGTATCTATAGTAGCACTTATGGAGCTTTGCGGACTTGAAGGAAGAAAGAAGCTTGATGGCTACAGAGTTGATACAGTACTTAAGTACGAAGGAAAGTAATAATCCGGATTTTTGAAAGTGTGAGAAGATATTATGGAAAAAATTTTTAAACTCAAGGAAAATGGCACCACTGTAAGGACAGAGATAATCGCCGGTGTTACTACATTTCTGACGATGGCGTATATCATTGCTCTTAATCCTAACATTCTTACAGGCTACGGACAGGGTGGACAGGCACTGTGGAACGGTGTATTTTTAGCAACATGTATTGCATCCGCAATAGCAATGTTTGCAATGGCATTTCTTGCCAATAAGCCATTTTGCTTAGGACCGGGAATGGGAATTAACAGCTTTTTTGCTGTCGTAGTTGCCAATCTCATTACAATGGCAGGAATGGACTATGTTACCTCATTCCAGACTGTAATGTGTATTGTATTTATTGAAGGTGTTTTATTTATCGTTCTTTCGCTGTTTAATATCAGGGAAAAGATTGTCGAAGCAATTCCGCTTGGCGTAAGACTTGGAATTGCACCTGCAATCGGAATGATGCTTATGAATATCGGATTTGGCTCTAATATTTACATTGCCGATGAGAACTACAATCAGTTCTATGTTATGAGAGATTTCTTTGGTGCTCTAACGGCAGGAAGAGCTAAAGAACTTATGGGCTCTGCATATCCTGTGATGATTTTGTCGGTTATTACTCTTTTTGTAGGGTTCTTTACAATAGTAATACTTGCACATAAAGGCGTTAAGGCGGCAGTTATTATCGGAATGTTTGTTGCATCAATCGTTTACTGGATTGGACAGTACTTTGCACTTGGTACGAATCCTTTTGCAGCACTTGAAAGCGCAACATTTGTTCCGGCATTTTCAGACATGGCGGCAACAACACTGTTTAAGCTTAACTTTGCAGGACTTGCCAATCTTGGAGTGTTTACGGTAATTACACTTGTTATTACATTCTGCCTTATCGATATGTTTGATACAATCGGAACACTTGTAGGAACAGCCTCACGTGCCGGAATGCTTGATAAGGACGGCAACATGCCTAATATGAAGGAAGCCCTCCTATCAGATGCAATCGGAACTGTTACAGGTTCACTTACCGGAACTTCTACAATTACAACATTTATTGAGTCGGCATCAGGAGTTGAGGCAGGCGGAAGAACAGGACTTACAGCACTTACTACAGGAGTTTTATTTGTCGCATGTATATTCCTGGCACCGGTTGCAGCGATTATCCCGGCAGCAGCTACATCATCAGCACTTGTATATGTCGGAGTGCTTATGGTTAAGGCGCTTAAATCAATTAACTTTGATGATATTTCAGTAGCGGTTCCTGTCATTCTAATGCTCCTTGCAATGCCTGTTTCATCATCTATCGGGCATGCAATCGGACTTGGAATGATTTCATATACAATCATCAAGCTCTTACTTGGAAAGGGAAAAGAAGTATCTGTACTTACATACGTTATTTCTGTTCTATTCCTGATTAAATTTTTCCTGGTTGTATAATTGGAACGATGATTATGAATTCAGTAAATAAATAAAAAGGAAGGATAAAACAATGGCAAAAAAAGACATTGACTGGGGCTCATTAGGCTTTGGTTATATTGAAACAGATTACAGATATCTTTCATCTTTCAAAGATGGAAAATGGGATGAAGGAGCTCTTATTACAGATCCTAATGTTACACTTAATGAGTGTGCATGTGTATTCCAGTATGCTCAGACAGTATTTGAAGGACTTAAGGCTTACACAACAGAGGATGGACGTACAGTTACATTCCGTCCTGACTTAAACGCAGAGAGAATTAATCAGTCTGCCGCAAGACTTAAGATGCCTGTTCTTCCGGAGGGAAGATTTATCGAGGCAGTTAAGATGGTTGTAAAGGCTAATGAAGACTTTGTACCACCTTTTGGAAGCGGAGCATCGTTATATGTTCGTCCATACATAATGGGTACAAATGCAGTTATCGGTGTTAAGCCGGCTGATGAATATCAGTTCAGAATTCTTGTTACTCCTGTAGGTCCTTACTTCAAGGGCGGCGCTAAGCCACTTACAATCAGAGTATCAGACTATGACAGAGCAGCGCCTAACGGAACAGGACATATCAAGGCAGGACTTAACTACGCAATGAGCTTATATGCAATCGTTGATGCTCATGAGCAGGGATTCGCAGAGAATATGTACCTTGATTCTGCTACACGCACAAAGGTTGAAGAAACAGGCGGAGCTAACTTCATCTTTGTTACAAGAGATGGCAAGGTAGTAACTCCTAAGTCAAATACAATCTTACCTTCAATCACACGCCGTTCACTTATTCATGTTGCTAAGGAATACTTAGGACTTGAAGCAGAAGAGAGAGAAATCACTCTTGAAGAAGTTAAAGATATGGCTGAGTGCGGACTTTGTGGTACAGCAGCAGTAATCTCACCGGTAGGCAAGATTAACGACCACGGCAAGGAGATCTGCTTCCCATCAGGTATGGACGAAATGGGACCTATCACCAAGAAGCTTTATGACACACTCACAGGAATCCAGATGGGCAAGATTAAAGCTCCGGAAGGATGGATTGTTGAAATCTAAGCTCTGTTGCAGGTTAGATTCATATAGGAAACGCTTATATTATGCGGCAATGATTACAGAAATTATTGCCGCATTTTTTGTCATTTAGCATGGGTTTCGCTGGTTTTTAACACGCTATCATGAAGGTTTTGATGATAAGCATATCATAGTAAATAAAGTGCAATAGATTTGGAATTATTATATGAAACAATATATTGCGATAGATTTAAAATCATTTTATGCGTCGGTTGAGTGCGTTGAGAGAGGGCTCGACCCGTTAAGAACGAGGCTTGTTGTCGCAGATGAATCAAGAACCTCTAAGACAATTTGCCTTGCTGTTTCGCCTGCATTAAAGGCGTATGGGATTCCCGGAAGAGCTCGTCTTTTTGAAGTAAATAAAAAGGCAGCTGATGCGGGAGTCGACTTTATAGTTGCAAAGCCGAGAATGGCGCTTTACATGGAATATTCCACAAGAATTTATGATATATACCTTAAATATGTATCAAAGGAAGACATGCATGTGTACTCGGTTGACGAAGTGTTTATTGACATTACAAGCTATCTTCATGCGTATAACAAAACCGCTGAGGAGATGGCAATTACAATGATAAATGATGTCCTTGATACTACGGGAATTACGGCAACTGCCGGAATCGGTACGAATATGTATCTTGCCAAAATCGCCATGGACATTGTTGCAAAACATGCGATGCCTGACGAAAACGGAGTAAGAATGGCCAGTCTTGATGAGATGAGCTATCGTAGGCTTTTATGGGATCATCAGCCTTTGTCGGATTTCTGGCGTATTGGTAAGGGAATCCAGAAAAGACTTGCTTCAGTCGGAATATATACGATGGGAGAGGTTGCGCTTTGTGCACTTGGAAAGGAAACAGACTTTTACAACAAAGGACTTTTACGTAAGCTATTAGGAGTCAATGCGGAGCTTCTTATTGACCATGCCTTTGGCTATGAACCGTGTACAATTGAGCATGTTAAAAATTACAGACCTCAGTCAAATTCGCTTAGTTTAGGACAGGTGCTCAAAAGACCGTACGAATACGAAGAGACAAGATTGATTGTCAAGGAAATGTCTGAGCTTTTGTCGCTTGACCTTGTAAATAAGTCTGTGATGACTAAGCAGCTTGTATTAACTATCGGATATGATATCGAAAATCTGACGGATGCACAAAGGGCGCATGAATACAAGGGAGAAGTTAATGTTGACCGATACGGTCGAAAGGTCCCGAAGCACGCCCACGGTACGAAAAATCTCAATAATTACACATCTTCAAGCGTTACAATTACTGAAGCCATGGTGGAACTGTTTGATAGAATATATAATCCAATGCTTCTATCAAGAAGAATTACTGTTGTTGCAGCCGGAGTGATTCCGGAAGTAGAAGCTAAGGAGAAAGACCGATATGTGCAGATGGATTTATTTAAAGACTTCGGCGTTACGAGTGAGGAGGATTCATCGGTCGACAGTGTTAGAACAAATAATACGAAAAGACTGCACCCGATAAGCGAGAACGAAGAGCGCCAGAGGAAGGTTCAGCAGGCTGCGCTTAAGATTAAGGATAAATATGGTAAAAATGCCATTCTTAAAGGAATGAATCTTCAGGATGGCGGCACGACAATAGAGCGAAACGCACAAATTGGCGGTCATAAGGCATAATTGTATTATTATCCTATGCTTTAATTTTTTTCAAGGTGTTTCTTGAATTCTTCCAGTGAAAGACCGGCTCTTTTTGCTCCTACTTCTTCTGAAAAGATACCGTCCTTGACGCAGGATATTATCTCAAGAAGCTTTCCCTGCTCAAGACCTTTCTCGAGTCCTTGCTCACGACCTTGCTCAAGTCCCTGCTTGACTCCTTGCTTACGACCTTGCTCGAGTCCCTGCTCAAGGCCTTGCTTACGACCCTGCTCACGACCTTTCTCGAGTCCCTGCTCAATACCTTGCTCACGACCACGCTCGAGTCCTTCCTCAAGGGCTATCTTTCTTGCGTATTTGGTTTCT
>SAMEA3663209__coassemble_385_pt1 | contig 84972 bp, 90 predicted proteins | sample SAMEA3663209__metabat2_high_PE_008 | metagenome-assembled genome bin SAMEA3663209 (sample SAMEA3663209) | pig gut metagenome | biome: pig gut; feature: pig-associated habitat; material: faeces | place: China | collected 2013 | reverse complement strand
GTGATATCTCCAACAGAACTTATGATTTTTCTTTTATCATTTCTTTGGATAGTATACCTTCCAATTCTATAGCTGCTTTTACATATCTGCTCATTAACACTTGACAGTACCTTGCCTAGAAATTCGGCAGTAAATGATTCCGTTGATGCTTTTACTGACTTTTCCAAAGAATTAAAATCTTTAGGATTATCTAAAAAAGTTCCTTCTGCCTTTAATAAAGCATTAACCAATTCGTCTAATAATGATACAATAGTCATGAGAGTAGTCTCCTTTAATTTATAGTTTTTTTGTCGAAACCATTATATCAAAGGATAACGATTACTCTCATTTTTTATTTATTTTTCAACTGATAAAATCTTTACACTAATATGTTAAAAGAAGGTCCTAAATGCCCCATAGTATCGATACAACATAACTAGCAATCCAATACTCGATTTCTCTTTTGGTTCCACATTCTTCAGCGCTTATTAATTGTTGTCCAAGCGAAGATATTTTAACATCCTTTAATGATTCAACAGCATTATCTGTAATAATTATTGAAATTATTATCCATTTATTATAAAATCACAGCACACACATTTTTCTAATTATTCAAATTATTTATTTCGGCAATTCAATTCGCCGCAATTTTTCAAGGGATTTTGGGAACCATAATAGATAAGGAGGTTACCATGTGTGAATACACTGACAAAACTTTTTTCCCGACAGAGGGTGAACTGCCGGTTTGTATGACAAATGATCTTCTGTTTCACCTTCTTTTACAGGAACCCGATGCATCTGATATCCTTAAGGGACTGATTTCCTCATTTCAAGACATTGAATTTGATGAAATTGATTCGGTTATCGTGCAAAATCCAATATCTTTCGGGGAAACCATCAATTCAAAGACGATGGTTCTTGATGTAAAAGCTATCCTTAACAATAACAGTATTGTTAATCTTGAAATGCAGGTTATTAATTGTGGAGACTGGCCCGAACGTTCGCTTTCATACTTATGTCGTTGCTTTGACAACATTGAAAGCGGTCAGGGGTATGATTCCGTAAAGGGTGCTTTTCATATTGGTTTTCTTAATTACACTCTATTCCCTGATGCTCCTGTATTTTTCGCCTCATATGAGATTAAAAATGCCGTCACAAACCGCCTGTATACTAGTAAGTTTGGGATATCTGTGGTAGACTTGACATTAATAGATATGGCAACTGATGAAGATAAAAAGTTTCATCGTCATCTATGGGCATCTTTTTTCAGAGCAACTACATGGGAGGAGATCAATATGATTGCAACACAGGACAAAAACATACAACTGGCAGCAACTAAGCTATATCAGTTATCTGAGGATCAACGAATTCGTGACGAGCTTTGGGCAAGACAAGATGCAATCCGTCAGCAGATTGACTTTGAGAACTATCACAGGAGAAGGTACGAAGAGGTCGAGGCGAAATATATTGAGGCTGAAGCTGCCGTTGCTGAGAGAGATAGTGTTATTGAAAGTCTCAAAGCTGAAATCGAACAGCTTAAGGCGGGGAAATGATATAACACCGGATTACGGGATTCGCTACGCACTCTGTGCTTCGCTCATCGCAAGACCTCGTCTTGCTAAATTAAAATCTATATATTCTACCAGAGAAAGCACTGCCGAAGCAGTGCTTTCTTGGTTGTTGAATAATTTATGAAGTTAAAAAAAGGGCTGACACATAGTCAACCCTAAAAAATCATCAGCTCGGTCAATTTTTATTTTACCGTCGAGTCAGAACCGTCACTCGACATCATCAGCTCGGTCAATTTTTATTTTACCGTCCTGTCAGAACCGTCACAGGACATCTTAAGCTGAGGAGAACATCTCTGCTCTCACCTATATTGTACTCGGTGACACGTAAATTAACAAGAGCATTTTCATTTTTTCAGCGACTTACAATATTACAAACCTACTAAAGCTGTAACAATAACTCATTACCAACAATCAGAACACTGCTTATATTTACTAGCCGCTTCGGATAAAGTAACCTGTCTCGCTTTATCAGGATTCATATTCCCACAATTATTAATTCTATGATATTTTGATCCCGTTGCAGATAACCATACCATTGTTTCATTTACGACTGGGGTGGTATTTTGTACTTGCTGAGTCGATTGTTCTAGAGCACTTGCTATCGCCCCTGTTGCTGGTGTGCTAGTTGTTACTTGTTTTGTAGCAGGAGTTTGAACTGTAATTGCCGCAGGTGTCGTTACCGCCATTCCAGTAGCATCTGTAATAAGTCCTATATTAATAATAGGTCTATTCAAATCTATTGAATATCCATCATATGCACCATATATATACGCTGTCATCCCTGTATAAATTGTTTTGAACGTGTCGAATGTATTTTTAGGTACATCCATAGCTCCTACCCACTGATAACCTTCAAAATCATCTATTAAAAATGCCGCATAATAAATATCTCCTGTAATAGCAAATTTCTCCACACTTTTAATCGTGCCAAGAAGATAAATAGGGGTACCACCTAATTTATTCTCCGATGCAAATGAATTAAACGTGCCAAAATCTCCATAAATGAAGCCATTTACAGCAGGCTTTGGATTAGATGCTGGTTTTGTTCCTTTAGCTGGGTTAGTCTTTGACCCGAAATTAGTTTTTAACTTGGATGCTGAATAATATGCTTTAGTTTCCGCCGTTCTAGTAACGGCATATACAGGTGTTGTAATTGTTAAAGCAGTGATAATAAGGGCCAACATGCTAATCAATTTAGCTTTAATATTAAGTTTCATTTTCCTTCTCCGTATATGTAAATTCTTCATGTACAATTGTTCCACCGCTTGAATAAATATTACTTATAACAGTTACCACATCTTCTCTTTGATTCGTTCGGAGCAACACTTATAGAAATAGCTTCTGCCTCCTCATATGTTTGACAATATCTAGGATCATCCGTAGGTGGTTTTGTACATCCACCTACTTTATGTATTTTTCCATTTTTTCCATTCACAACAAAACCACCTGAGGCACTTGTTGCCACTGGCGCTGTAATAGGTTCTGGAGCTGGTGCTACAGCAACTGTTGTTTCTGGCACACTGGCAACCACAGCTGTAGCCTCTTGTGCTGGAGCTGGTGTATTCTGAACAGGTTCCGTTACTGCAACAGACGCTGTTGGTTCTACTTCTTGTGTTGTTGCTGTGTTTGGCGCTTCCTGCGTTAGGAACTCGGACTTAATGTATCCTTCTACTCCTCCGCAAGCAACTCTACTCCATCCATCAACTCCAGCCTCATACTCTATAACCTCTTGTCCGTTTTCAGCCTTTCCTAATACTGCACAATCTGTATTTGGTTGTTCCCTAATATTAACCTTACTTGTTGTATATAACGTTCTGGTAGTAATTTCTGGTTCAGTCTCCTCTGTGTTCTCTGCTATAGCTATTTCTGTATCTTCACCAATATCTATCAAATCCGAACTGTTATCTTCGACCTCTGACACGATGTTGGTTGTGTCAGTTATATTCGCTGTGTCTACAACCAAATTATCATCAAGTATGGGTTCCTGAGCAGTTTCTTCCGTAGTAGCCTCTGCTACAATGCCATCAGTTGCTGTATCTTTAGGTGCTCCAGCTGCTCCTATTGAACCTATCAACATTATCGCTGATATACAAATAGTTGCAATTGAAAAGCCCTTTTTTCGACCGTCCTTCTTTAATAAATCTATTATGCCTGCAGCTAATCCAAATATGCTAAAGAAACCAAGGAATGACATAATAAATCCAACAATAGCTAATTTTGAGTTTTTTCCTTCTTCTCCCACAGATATTTTTTCAATAAAGGCCTTAATCTTGTCAGTAGCACTTTCTTGTGAACCTAAGTTAGCATTCGTATTTATATTCTGTTTCTTATTCGTATTATTACGAGGGATTTCATTTCTTACAGAACGATTTACTATTTCATTTCTTTCTTCTGGTGATGCAGCTTTCCATTCAGGCATTGTAACATGCAAAGGCTGAAACTTTCCACCGCACTCTTCGCATCTAAATGGTCTATTATCCGCAGTATCTGCTTCAAGTCTTCTGCAATTTTTACAAAAATATACATATTCTTTCATCTTTAGTTCCCCCAGTTAGTCCACGTTCTTCTTTCCGCGATAATATAAAAATCCAAATATTCCACTCCATATTAGGTAGAATATGATTAATTCTGCTTCAAAACTTGATATGCCCATAATTAATCCAATTATTCCTATGATTGTTAATACTAAAAAAACAGCATTTTTTTCATTTTGTGTCATTTTAGAATCATCTAGTAGTGATCCTCTATTATCTGTAAAGTTGCCTGACAAGATAATGCATATATCTACTATCCAGCCAATACCAAACAATCCTCCAGTAAATAAAAATAATATTCCCTTTCCAACCTTTCCAACGTAGAAATAATGTGCCCCAACTATTCCTAAGAATATACATAACAATAGTGCAACCGATTTTCTCTTTGAAGAGTAATAAACTCTTTTTTTAGTAGATGACCTACGAAACGTATCATCTTCAGACTTATTTGAGTCACCATTATAATAATTGTTTATGATAACAGTATTTGGTCCGCTATAAGGCATCTCTGATCCGCAATATGGACAAAACTTGTCTGTTGATTCTGCACCGCAATTTTCACACTTCATTTTTCCTTCTCCTATGGGTTACAACGTTTACAAGGCACAAATCCCTGTGCAATTATCTCATCTCGAGACATTCTAACATCGCTTCTATTTTTAGGACTCATATCTCCAACACTTGAACATGTAGGATAATGAAATTTCCTTGAATTTGTATTAAGAACGTAAGTCCCAGCACTGCTCACAGGTATCTGTGGTTGTATTGCAGGAACTGTGACCTGAGGGCTTGTTGCTGAAGGATTTGCAACAGGAGCAACTGGAGTCACTTCCGCTTTCGCAACATTTGAACAGCATCTCTGACACGGTGAAAAACCAGATTTCACTAATTCATCCGCTGAAGATGTATAAAACTGCATATTCTTCGCAGACATATCATTAACACTTCCACAGCTTGGTACATGGAACTTTTTCGAGTTAGTATTAAGAACATACTTTGTTCCTGCAGGAATAGATATATCATTTCCAGCGGACGTTCCGGAAGTTCCTTTCTTCCCATCTCCTGTATTAACCTCAAACGATGATGCATTTTTTTCGGTTTCTACACTAAGCTTTTTGCCATCACTCACAAAAGTAACATCACCTTGAAGGTCTGTACGGTATATGATCACGCCCGCCCTTGTAAGTTTATCGATTGTTTTCTGCGTAGGGTGTCCATAACTATTTTTCCCTACAGGAATAACTACATAAGTAGGTTTTGTTGCTTTCAGCCAAGCGTTAGATGTAGAACTATTACTTCCATGATGTGCTACTTTAAGTACATCGCATTCCAGACCCTTAAACTTCTTTAGAATGCTACTTTCTTCCTCTTCCTCTGCATCACCAGTAAACACGAATGAGGTTGATCCATACGTCACTTTCAACACAATCGATTGATTATTACTGTCAGAATTGTTATTTATTGGACCTATTATATTTATTCTCGCAGATCCTAGAGTGTAAACATCCCCAGCCTTTGGGACCGTAAAAGTCTTGCCTTGCTTAGCTACGTACTTTGATAAACTGTTAAAGGTTTTTGTATCATGCGATGTAACAGGCGACAAAACGGTATCAACACTTGAATAATTTAACGCACCTGACAATCCACCAATATGATCTTCATCTGGGTGTGTTGCTACCATTATATCAATGGTCTTAATACCTTTGTTTTTAAGTATTGTATACACAATAGACGACGCATTTGAAGGTCCACCATCAATCATCATGTAATGCCCATCGCATTGAATCAATGCACAATCCCCTTGACCAACGTCTATAAATTCCACCCAAAAGTTATCATATTCAGCAGCATAAACGTGCTCTTTAAAACTAAATATTACGCAAGCAACTAAAAAGACAAAAGAGATTATTCTTTTTATTTTTTTTGTAAATAATTCTTTCATATGTTCCCCAATACAATTAAGAATATATAAATATATGTCTATAAATACATATTATTGCACAAATAATAAAAAATAAATAAATAATATTGCAAAATAAGTCTATCTATCTTGCCATTTTAAGTGATATAAATCCCATTTTCTATTCTTGTATCCTAACTTGTCTATCATATATTTTATACTGATTACGCACATATAACAACACTTATAATGTTGCACAACACCGATAAATAAACACCTTTAACTACACTTATAATGTTGGAGGTTACTAATTATGTCGAATTTGAAAATAAATTCTAAGAATAGAAGAACAGAAACTATGCATATAATTGCAAATAGAATTTCTGCTCAAAGAATTAAAATGGGAATTTCAAAAAAAGAATTAGCAGATGCATTAGGAATTAGTCCTTCGTCCGTAAGTAGCTACGAACAGGAAACTAATATTCCTAGTATTACCGTCCTTACCAAGATGTGTGCTCTTTTCAATGTTTCTTCTGATTACCTTTTAGGTATTGAAAAAGCCCCGAATTCAGCTTCAGCATTCAATCTTGACGGATTGTCTCAAGCTCAAATCGAGGCAGTAGAATCTATGATTAGAGCATTTAGAGATTCCAATTAGTCAACGACATTACTATATTTGAGTACCAAATAGTTTTATATTCAAGAGTTCATGTCTATGTGCATGAACTTTTTTATTCCTTCTTATTGTTTATTTCTTCCATATAACCTGCCGTTATAATACCTGCTGGCAGTGCAACAATAGCTATACCAAATACAGCACTTATCATAGTTATCAACTGTCCTATATTTGTTACTGCATAAATATCGCCATATCCCATAGTAGTCAAAGAAACGGTTGCCCAATAAAGCGCGTCAAAGAAAGAATCAAAAGTCTCTGGCTCAACATTAAAAATAACTAGAGCTGTAGTAAAAATGTAACCTATAGCAAGTACACCAACTATAGTTAATGCATCTCTCTGTTTCTTAAACACGTTAATAATTATCCGTATGTTTTTCGAATATCTGAACGCCTTAAATACTCTAAACACACGTAAAGCTCTAAACAGTCGGAATAGCCTTAATAATTTTAGGCTACTATTTATGTACATTACTGACGGAAGAATTGATATTAAATCTATAACTGCCATTGGTGTAAATGGGTACTTTAAAAATGAAACCATTCCCTCATTTAACTTCTTATCTGCAGTAATGATTCTTAACAAATAATCAATAATGAATATGCAAACTGTTATTTTATCTATTGCTAGAAAGCATACATTTGATTCCTTAAATGCCAATGGGACTATACTCAAAACTATTGATATTATCATCAAAATATCATATACCTGGCTTGACTTGTCCTCTCCTTCAGCCACTTCAATTATTTCATATATTCGTTTTCTCATTATTTTATATCCTCTAAACTCACTTCTTTTTTAATTTTATCACTCTTCACATTTTTCGAGAAGTTCGCATTTTCATAAACAAAACTGAAAAGGCTGCTCAAATTATACAGCTCAAGAATGAACTTGGACTAACTGACGCAGAACTTAGGAAGCTCTTGAAGTATTCGGAGCAGTCAGTAACATCGACTGCGGAGGCAACTGAAGTAATCGAAAGCCATCAAAATAATGTCTACAGTTAGACATTGTTTCTGATGAGCTGGAGGCACTCAGAGGGTTCAAAGGGATATGCACACCGGCAGACTTGTGCTTGGTGTTTTTCTTTATTCTATTGAAATTATTATCCATTTATTATAAAATCACAGCACACACATTTTTCTAATTATTCAAATTATTTATTTCGGCAATTCAATTCGCCGCAATTTTTCAAGGGATTTTGGGAACCATAATAGATAAGGAGGTTACCATGTGTGAATACACTGACAAAACTTTTTTCCCGACAGAGGGTGAACTGCCGGTTTGTATGACAAATGATCTTCTGTTTCACCTTCTTTTACAGGAACCCGATGCATCTGATATCCTTAAGGGACTGATTTCCTCATTTCAAGACATTGAATTTGATGAAATTGATTCGGTTATCGTGCAAAATCCAATATCTTTCGGGGAAACCATCAATTCAAAGACGATGGTTCTTGATGTAAAAGCTATCCTTAACAATAACAGTATTGTTAATCTTGAAATGCAGGTTATTAATTGTGGAGACTGGCCCGAACGTTCGCTTTCATACTTATGTCGTTGCTTTGACAACATTGAAAGCGGTCAGGGGTATGATTCCGTAAAGGGTGCTTTTCATATTGGTTTTCTTAATTACACTCTATTCCCTGATGCTCCTGTATTTTTCGCCTCATATGAGATTAAAAATGCCGTCACAAACCGCCTGTATACTAGTAAGTTTGGGATATCTGTGGTAGACTTGACATTAATAGATATGGCAACGGATGAAGATAAAAAGCTTCATCGTCATCTATGGGCATCCTTTTTCAGAGCAACTACATGGGAGGAGATCAATATGATTGCAACACAGGACAAGAACATACAACTGGCAGCAACTAAGCTATATCAGATATCTGAGGACCAACGAATTCGCGACGAGCTTTGGGCAAGACAAGATGCAATCCGTCAACAGATTGACTTTGAAAACTATCACAGGAGAAGGTACGAAGAGGTCGAGGCAAAATATATTGATGTCGAGGCAAAACGTATTGAGGCCGAAGCTAAACTTGCCGAAATTGAAGCAAAAACTAATAAAGCTGAGGCTGAACTTGCCGAGAAGGATAAAGTAATTGCAAATCTTATGGCTGAAATCGAACAGCTTAAGGCGGGGAAGTGATATAACACCGGATTACGGGATTCGCTACGCGCTTCGTGCTTCGCTCATCGCAAGACCTCGTCTTGCTCATAAATACAAAAAAGAGTTCGTCTTGAATGCAAGCATTCATCCGAACTCTTTTTTTTGTATTTCCCGTAATCCTCGGAAACTCTTGCGGAAGATGGGGCGAGCGTCGTCCAGTGGACGACATGCTGCGAGCCGACCGAGCCGGCAGGCGAGACCTTGAAACCACTGGGTTTCAAGGAACTCGTCGGCTGGCTCTAAAATGAAAAATGACCCAGATGAAATCTGAGTCATTTTCATTTTAAGTTGTGCGGAAGATGGGACTTGAAGGACGTTGCGGAGCCGGAAACCCGCATAAATAAAGGAAAGGAGCGAGACGCCGATCACTAGGTCCCACCCTAGGTCCCTACCTAACTGGTTATTTTTTCATTTTATTCTTGAATATATTATAAGCAATCAATAATGCAATTATTATCCAAAATACAGGCTGTTTTATAATAAGAATGAAGCCCATTTTTAATCCATTTACAAGACTTTCACTCATTAATTTTCCTAATTCTTCGGCGTTCATTTAGCTTTCTCCATTCATAAACAACCAAATGCATCTTTTACTATTCTTTCAAGATATTCTTTTTTGGAGAAATTAGATCCATCCGAAAAATATGCATTATACGCAACTAACGCAGTTCTTACATATCTACTATTATCTTCAAATAGCTTTCTATTGATGTTAAATCCCATTTCATCGGCAAATTGGCACATAAAAGTTACTGTAATTCTTGTATTTCCTTCACGAAAAGGATGAATCTTCCAAAGTCTAGCTAATGAATCACAAAATTCCAAAGAAGCCGTTTCCTGATCCATTGCTATCCAATTTTTTCTTTCATATCTGATAGAACTTGCCTAATATCTGTCGCAATGTCAAACGGGTCTGAATACTCTACTGATTGCCCTCCAAGAACATCTTCTTCTTTATATATAGATATCACTCTAGCTTTTCCGGCCCATTCATATAAATCTTGGAAAGTATATCTATGCATCTCCATTAGATGTTCTAAATCATACCTTCCTTCTAATGGATTCATTACTAATTCTTTTAATCTGTATACAACATAATCCGCTTCTGCTTCATCTAATAAGTCTTGTTCCTTAATATCAAGTCTATTTATAAGGACATTTGTATCTTCGTACAAATATGGATCACGCATTTACGGTCTCCTTCATTTTATATTTCTTATCCAGAAACTTCTTTGCGTCAGCCATTGTTACTTCGCCTTTTTTCTCTTTTTCAATATATTCCTTAAATTCTTTTGTAGGCTCTAAACCATCAACTTTAATCATGCCTATTGCATAATCCCATGCTTGTGCATTCGTCATATTCATACACCTCCTGTCTATATTTATTATACCAAATTTGGCTGATAGATTCTATTTTCTCTCATTTAAAGACCTTACAAATACAAATAACAGTTCAATTTGTTTTCGCCAAAGCCTATTCGGCCAAGCTGAACCAAACTTGTATTGGAACTCCATTTACAATCCGAAAGTCCGTAACATTCACTGTTCCAACTTAGCATCATTGTCAATCTCAATAGTATCATTTGCTAATTATTTGATACTATTGTTATTCATTTGATACCATTATAAGTATTTTCTAAATAGTCTATATATCGGCCTTCTCGTAATACAACTGGCAAACATATCACTCGCAGAGTGGATATTCGCGTCTCTCCTACGTCGTGACGCGAATCCCGTGCTGTCGCACAATAAAAATAAAAGTAATCAGTGCCTTATGCAAATAAATTTGCAGTGGCATTAATTACTCTTATTTTTGCTCTGCTTGTAGCTTTCGCTTAGTGTGACTTGAACGTTATGTAAACTATAAGTTCCCTTATTTTATAAGCACATACGGCAGCACCGATACATTAGTTATACCCTCGAAAAGCCTTTTTTCATTACTAGTAGTTTTTTATTTATTCACAATTTTGGTTTAATAAATTTTACAAAATAGCTTACTTTGATTCATTAACCGAATCTGATTCAGATTTATTATTATTTTTTTATAAATAAAATTATTAACCATTACCCTGACTTAAGCCACTTTACATTATTTCAATTGTAATATTATCTACAACAGAAGCACCTTTATTTGTCTTACACAGATTAATGGCTTCTTCTATTGTTTTCTTGCCGCCACATCTTGATATAAGCCATCTCTTTATTTCATAATAGCCTTTATCACCAAAGATAATGTCTATAAAATCATTAGCGTTATTTTCAACAATAGTTGCCTTTTCATTCTCAATATCAAAATCAATAATGATATAACTATCTTCATGATTAATTTTTATCTTCATAATATGCAACGCTCCTATTTTCTTAACAATTCAATGCTAAATTGATACATGTATGTTTCATTTAGTCAAATAAGCCATGCTCCGATTGAATTTCCTTTTCGGTTTCTATAGCCTCGTTCTTATCTTTGCATTTTATAATAATATATTATTCCATATCCCATTCCATGTTATTCTGGCGCATAAAATTAACAACCGAACCTATAATATCTTTTTTATCCCAATAACTATCATCAATTGGCCTAACACAGACATCACTTGTATATAATCTACCATTCGAATACCTTCTTATGGATGAGCGGCAGGCTGAAATTGCATAAGAGATACCATCTTTCATTGCAAACTTAATATATGCAAAGTAATGTTCATTTTGTAAGCTTTCGTCATTGTAGACATCTTTTGCAATAGTTCTAAGAGCCCACCCAGTTCGTGTTTCTTTAGTAGTTTTATTTAATAAATCACTCTCGAAAAATCTATCACCATACTTACTCTTTAATGCGGCAATTATATTATTTTCTGCTTTTTTATCTTTTTCTTTTCCGTCAAAGCTATAATTTATATTTCGTTTCATCCTTATTTGCCCCACAAGCATAATAGTCTTTTTTGCTTTGTTACGCTACATCCATTCCTCATATGGAAAAACGAGGTTAATACCACTCTCTGTAACCTGATAATATTTATCTTCATCTGTATCTACTAACAGTACAGGTATATAACGGCTATCTATCACCGTTCCATCAATATAATAATGTGACTCACCATCATAATATATATCGTGAAAGCTAGGATCATCTGCAATCACACATGTTCCTACATGACCAGCAACAACCTTCATATCCAAGCCTTCTATCTTACCCGTTTGCGCAGGATACTTTCCGACATATATGTCGTCACCTGTTTCCCACTCCCACATGTCACCGGCATCCTCTTCTATTCCTGCATGTACAAATATTGTATTCCCTTCCGTATAGTACCTTGGCAAATTTTCAAACCAGCTGATATATTTGTCATCGCTACCATCGTCTGAACCAAGTTCCTCATCTTCAATTATATTCATATTGTTTACTGTTGAGTATCCGGTCAGTACAAAGTCCTCATGATTACCTAAAAGTGCAATGACTTTGTCCTCTCCATATTTATTTTGAAGTTCCATTATTTTATCAAGCACTCTGGCCCCATCCCCGCCGCCATGTATATAGTCGCCCAAAAGACATAGCTTTGTATCAGGTTCATCCAAATGTTCTAGGACAAGGGCTAATGCCTCTTCAAATTCAGCTAAAAATCCGTGAATATCACTCATGCAATATATCTTCATATTCTTAATCTCCCTGTAAATAAATCAATCCCACTTAATAACATAGCCAGCATTTCTTATTGTTTCATAAGGATCTGACACCGTATTCACATATATATCTATGGTATATATTTTCTTTAATGTTCTTCCATTTGAAATGTAAGTTCCATCAAATGTTACATACTCCTTATATATATTATCAAATATCAACCCCATATTTGCAAAACTGGCTCCGGCATTCTCAGTACCTTTATGAATATTACCAACATATACTTTACGCATATCCTGTTCTTCAGAGTTCAAATCCTGAATATATATATATCCGCCTTCTCTTTCAACAAGCTTTGAATATATATATTCAAGGGATTTACATTCAAACAGCTCAGCGTTTCTGAATTCTAATATCATTCTCATATAATCTAGTGCATTACATATACTTTTTTCATCAGTAAGCCATTCTGCACTGCCCTCACCATCATATCCCGGCATAGGAATAATATTACAAACATCAATTGCTCTATTATAAAATGCAACATAAAGATGTTCTCTCTTTATCCATGCTTTAGGACTAATATCCTTAAAGTATTGCCCCATTGTATGCTCGTTAAAGATATGGTAAAGCGTTGCCGGAACAGAATCAAACAGCCATATATCTTCTCCTTCTACATTCATATGATACCTGTCACAGTTCATTTTTCTATCTGGAAGTAGAATAAAGTTGCACCTAAGCTCAGCAAGTGCAAGAAATCTTTCAAGGAGCTTTACCATAGGATGATTCTTTGGAAGATACATATCACTTTTTTCAGCAAGTAATTCTAAATCGGCACATGGATTTTCTGCGTTCTTACGATACTTGTAAAACTTCTTACCCTTATCCTTATTAAGAAAATCCGCTACCCACTTTATCGGAGTCCATGCGCTTATTAACGTATCAGCCCTTATATCCCCGTTAAAGTACAGACAATCAAGGTCATTTTCCTTTCTCCATTCATCTCCACTTCCTTTTGATGCCTTTATCCAATATAGGCAGAAATTTCTAACATGGTTTGTTTCACTATAATTGCTTTCGCCAATGTATTTTTTCATCATATTTTCCATAACTCTTACCAAACCCTTTCTTACTTATTAATTAAATGGCAAATTATCATCATCGTTTTCATACGGCTCATCATCAATATCTATGCCCAGCTTCATTGGTATGTTTAACTCACGTAGGTAATCCTCCTCTTTTACGACTCCAACATATTCATCTCTTTTCTTAAACAAATCAGCCATACGATAAGCCATATGTTCTATATTCCTATCTTCATTATTACAGATCATGTTGCACATTATCGAAAAATATAGTTGAAGCTCCAGTAAGTATTCCTGAAATTTTCCTAAAAGTATCTGGTCTTTCTTTATTTTTTCTATAAACGTAGGCTTGATTTTTTTGACATCGATTGCCCCATCCTTATTTACGATTAAAACACTTACTGTTCCACCATCTACCCACTCTTCATATCCCCAACCTTCTATTGCTGCTACTAAACTATCTTTAGAACCTTCTTCCCATGTCCTTTTTGCTGATACCACTATTCCATATGTACTCTCCTTTATATCTACTTTGTTAACCGAATCGCAATAAGGCAAAACCATAACAATGTCTTTGGTATCTAGATTTATAGGCATATAAGCATGCTTATATATGAATGATTCGTAATTTTCGTACCATCTTGCAATAAATGCCGAATCAACCTTCATTCGTTCCTCATAGCAAGGATGATTTTCAGATAATTCATGTCCTGATACATAATTATCATGATGATATAAAAAAGCTAATATCTGATTATGTATTGGAGCCTCATTGTCCCAGTGCTCGGTTAATAGTTCCATATAAAGATCTCTTTTTTCAGATAGTGGTAAACATGATTCATTGATTAGGCATGCCTTTTCTATATCATTCGGTTCCCAATTAATTTCAAGTAAATAATCTATTAAACTTTGGGACTTTATAACTCTATTAAAGAAATCTTTTTTTTCAATTGATCTTGTAAATCTCATATTTTTAATAACATCCTTTTCATTTGTTCCTAGTGGTTTATACATAAAAATTTCCTCCAGATTTCCAATCCTTAATTATTATGCAATTATGAAGCATCACTCAATACTCTTCTGGAAGAAGTACCGTCACCCCATGCTGTTCACATGTTATCCAGTATTCAATTCCCTCAAAGGAAAATGTCTGCAAATATCCAGTTATTCCATTCCCTGAACATTCCATTAGTAACTGTATACTCAAGTAAACTACCAGGTATGATGTCATTATGTCCTCAAATAATGATAGGAATCCTTTTGTCATTACTATCAGATTTGGAGTTTTTTTCCAGTCATCAAATGGGCACTGTTCTTTTCTGAAGGCCTTAAAATAGTCAAGTCCTATAGCCTCTACGATGTCTGTGTCTGTTGTATCAGCAATTTCCTCAAATCTTTCAATTGCCTCTCCCATGCTTATACTATTGTCTTTAATTAGCTCTTCTAATTTCATCATAGTAATTTCCTCCTGCTAAATAACTTTTGTCACTGTTTCGTTTTATATCTTTATTATAGCAAGGGGTTTCGGTAACTTTGGGCGTATTCTTTTAAGGATACAAAAAAAGATGAAAAATTTTTCATTTTCATCTTTTTTCACTGATCATTTATTATCTGTATATTTTTTCTGAATACAATTTATCTTATCTATAAGCTTATTTCTTAAATCCCTTGGTCGAATAATTTCTACTAGGTCTGAATACTGAATTGCATAATCTATAATTGCATTTCCGCTGACCATAACTTCTATCTCATCATACTCATCATCAATCTTTTTCTTATAGGTATATTTATCACCAAACTGATCATGAACTGAAGTATAACCGCTGGATGTATTCTTAATCTTCAGTGTTACCGTTCGTGGCTCATCATAGAACATGTTAAGATGCCTGTCCATATATTCTTTCGCATTTGAATGTTCAAGCTCCGGCACGCCTCTTACAGATTCCCTGTCTTCCTCACATAATTCAATGTCTGACATTAAATCTAGTCTATAAATATGCACATCTTCATGTTTACCATGTGTACAAAGCATGTAATACTTCTGATGATACGATACTACATAGTATGGGTTAACTACATATTTCTTTTTTCGAACAGGAATTAATTTGCCATCCTTGCCATAACCATTAAATGTAAATACAATCTGCTTATTATAAATAATAGCTGCATTTATTATCCAGATATTATGGTTTATAAATGTCTTATCTATTGTGTTATGCTCTGGAATGGTCTGAATAACATCACTGGTATATTGATAATAACCACTTCCAAGTTTTTTTATCTTTGAAGTAATGCTATCGATACTTTCCTTACTAACACCACCACTACCCTTAATAAGTCCAATAAGAAGGTCAAGCTCATCATTAGTAAATTCGTGAATATACTGGATGCCTGACATCCTATGACGACCTTCTTCTATGCCATCATAAATAATACGATAATCCTGTGGATGGTCCTTATACTCTTCACCTGCTTCATCAATAATAGGATTGATAGCACTCATAAGGTTACGAAGATCTGTCCTCATAGTCTTAAGAGTACAGCTTCCATCCATCTTCTTCATCATAGCAAGGAGCTGTTCCTGAGTAAGCTTATGCTTTCTGTCAGTTCCTGATTTAAGAATTTCTAAAAGCTTTAATGCTCGTATTATGCTGTTTTGTTGGGATGCTCTGATATCATTCATAAGTTTATTGTTTCACAATATATTCTTCAATCTTCTTTTTAATATTATTGTAATAATTGTCACTCCATTTTGATGGATAATTATCTAAGTACGTTTCAATTGTTGTCTTCCCATCATTTTTTTTCTAAGTCTAATACATTATAATCATTATCTTTAAAAATATTTTTTAACCCCAGCCACTCAATATAATTCTTATACGAACCAATCTTACTAAGCCATTCTGATGTTGTAGATTTATTATATACTTGTGCTAGTTTACACGATTTTCTTTTCTCTTCATCCTCTGAAAAATAATTTTTCAAATCAAACAATGTATGGTCAATTCTATCACCAAAAGCATTATTCCTACTATAATTAATTCCTCGTGTTTCCGTTGGAAAAAATATAATAGGAAGTTTTCTGTATTTCACAAATGACTCGATAAACTTATCCCCAAATCCTTCATGTTGTATATTCTGTTAATGGACAATAATCCATCTACGGTACATTTTATTCCTTCATACGTTCTGTATTTACCATCTATTGGATATCCATCTGGGTCTTTGTAAAACTCTCTTAGGAGGTTCCAGGCCTCCTCTTTCTCGTATTCATTATTTAATAATCTCATTATTCTTATATCAAAATCATATATATCATTATAGCTTATTATTGCCATGAATTTCCCTTTCAACCAGGTATCTGCTAGGTCACTAAAGTAACCTCCATTTGTTACTAAATCATACAGATATCCATTTATGTGTTAATTTCTAATATCTGACATATTTAAATATGATAATTTGCCAAATAGGTTCTTATATACACTCTCATACTCTGAAACAAATGCTTCTGACAGTTCTTTTTTTTTTTCTACAAAAACCTTAAGAAGTTCACCATAATACCATGCCTGCATGTCCTTGTTTGCATTGAATCTGTCGTATACCTTGTCTCCTAGTATTTTGTAATCATCATAAAGACTAAGTATATTTGAAAATTTATCTGCAAATATAATGGCTTTTAAGCCTGTACTGCCATCGATATATGAATTAATATCTTCCGTTTTCTCTTAACCCATGTCTTTGACTTATCTTCAGTATGTCCGCCAACTAAAAAAGCCACCCTTTTACCAAACTCTTTTTCTATATCTTCAATCGTAATGTCAGTATCTTCAACAGTATCGTGCAATACTCCTGCTATTTTAACATCTTCCTTACATCCCATTTCAGTAAGAATCTGAAGGACTTCCATTGGATGATAAATATATGGTATATCATTTCCTTTACGTGTCTGATTTTTATGAGCTAACGTTGCAAACATTATAGCCTTATGAATTCTTTCGCTATACATTAGTACGCCTTTCTTTTGTTATAACCTTTAAGATTAACAAGCTGTTTATCAATTCTTAATACATAGGCATCATGATCTAATATAGACTCTACACATTTTTCAAAACTGTAAGTCTGCCAGTGCCTGTAGTAATAATCCGTAAGCTTATGTTTATGATATATCGTATACGGATATTTTACATTAATTTTTTCTTTTTTGATAATCCAGCAGTGCCATGTGCTTCTTGATCTAAACTCAATGTAATCGTCAGTAACTCTTACTAACTGAAAATCACCAGTTTCAAGAAACGAGAGTTATTTTTCTTTGAACATGATTTCTCCTTTTGATATGAAATTAGAATGAAAATAATAAATAGAACCAATAGTTAAAAACTAAAGGTAAAATAGGTTTTTATCGGATATATAAACTCTTATTAATAGTCTAGGTTTAATTCCGAAATGAATTAGAATAGGATTATTATCCTATAATGATATCTTCAGTATAGCGCCTGTATCATCAGTTCGATACTAGACTCCCAAAGATGCTAATAGTATAACATTTTTAACACCAAAATCCATTCGCTAAATAGCAGAAATATTTCACAAACTTTTGGCTATAAAATCAGTAGAAATGCACGTAAAGAAGTAGTAATATTTACCTATCAAAACAAAGGAGGTACACTCCACCAGAAAATTAAGATTTTAACTCGACACTATAAAAAGTAAAGGAGGATACTCCACCAGAGACGTAGTATTTTAATCGAAACTATACTAGGATAAGGAGAAAAGTCCAATGGATATTGAAGTAATATCAAAGTAAGGAGCCAAGCCCGAAGATCTCAGCGGTTTGGATCCTTTTATTTTTATCATTTTTAGTTTGTAAGTTCTTTCATATCTTTTGGAGATACTGAAATCCATTGCATCAGGGTTTGATACAAAAGTAAAGTATTATTCATTATTTTTAGAAAGCAATGTAATCATTATTTTTCCACGAACGTTAATCAGAAATTCTATCATTGTATTATTTTTGATTTCTATTATATTGTAATCATTATTCCTTATTTCTTCATTCCAACAATTAACCAATTCTAAAATCTTATTTGCAGTAAAATAGTCAATATCTTTGTCTTGAATTTGCATATATATTTCCTTTAAATAAATTTGCTGACATGTAAGTATCATATATTCTTTAAAATTTAGATTACACCATTTATTTTTAAAAGAATCAGATTGTTTATAAACAAGTGTATTATTTCTTTTTGTAATATATGTAATATATTGGGTTTGCCAATTATCTTTTAGCCACTTTAAGAATTTATCCCATTTTTCACCAAACCACTTATGAATAATTTGTAATGATTTTTGTTCCATTTGAGGATATACCGCGTAGTTTCCAATTCTATGATAAATATTTTTAATATCTTTGTTATTATTCATAACATCAAAATATATTCTAAATAAACTATCTTTAACTTCAATTTCGACATATGTATTTTTTGATATTGTAAAAGAATTTAGATTCTCTGTAAAATACAAACTAAACAAACTTTCCCATATCATTTTAGATAAAATAGATTGTTCTGTATCATGTAAAGTAAATTCTTTACAAAAATCATATTTCCAAGGGGTAGGACATTGGGAAAGAAATATTTCTAACGCATTCTTCCAGTTTGTCGTTTTATAATCATTAATTATATCTAAACAATTAAAATTATCTGGAACATTTCTAATATAACCAGTAGTTTTTATCTCCATAGTATTACTCCTCAATAATAAATTTACAGTGTATCGTTGGTTACCTTGCTCATTTTTTGGGGTATCAATAATAATATCATAATTTCTCGCAAGGTAACCAACTTCATTATAGTATATATATCGGCATTGAGAAATTTTTTCTAATATCCATTCTTGATACCTTGATTTATGGATTTTCGTGTTATACAATATAATAGTATTGATGAATTGAGCCAAGTAATCAATCGAAAGTATTAAGTTAAAGTTTTTCTTTTTACAGAATACAAAGTATAGTTTGCAGAGGTTTTCCTCTGCTTTTTTAGTGGATATAACCACAAGTTATTTTCCTACCAATATTTCAAAGATTCATAAAAAACTATCATAGCCAGATATATTGCTTCCATAAAATCTGTAGGATACAGTATTATTATAAAACAAGGTGCAGTTGTAGTAGTTGACGTTGTCTGCATAAGTTAGGTTGCAAACCCTAATCAAGTCAAAAACAACAAGGGAGTTATGTCTGCTCCACAGTGTTAAAAATAAGAGACAGAACTGGCGGTGCTTGCCAGATTTGCGTAATAACAATAGTTATTATTAAACAATCTCTAAAGTGCAGGAGGAGAAAACTTATTCTAGTAATGAGCACTGTGTAAAATGAAGTATATGTGTAAAATTCAAGGGCAGTTGAGAATTATCCATGAAAGCATGGTTACACGAACAGGTTATGACGAACTCTATACTCCGACGGAATTGTCTGTCATCCTATCAATCCAATCCACCATATTCAAGACTTTCTTGCGTATGGTGGGTTGGTTTTTTCTGCTCCTCTACCACCTCTGGAATTGAAAAAAATCCCCCTGCAAGAGCAGAGGGTAAATAAATCATACTTGTTATATTCACTACATAATAACAGTCAATCCTCTGACCAAGTTCAAGAATAAAGCATTTCTAAAAGAATGCGACTGCAATAAAGCCAATAAGGAAGAAAAAATATTTTCTGAAGAGGAAATAACTCTAACTAAGAATACAATTAGAAAGTATATGACTTACTCACGTTACAACGGTTATTTCATTAATGGATATGCCATTTTATTATCTATTGAAACCGGAATGCGAGCAGGGGAACTTCCATCGTTAAAATGGTCTGATGTTCATGATAATTATATCCACATACACTCTCAACAGCTTTCCAATAAACGTAAAGGTGGAAAAAAATACTATTATGCCAATTGGACTAAAGATGAAAAGGGTGAGTCAAAAGGTGGTCGAAAATTTCCACTAACCCAAGTGATTAGGGATCTGTTAGATGAACTAAAAAAATTGCAAGAACAAAGGATGATTAAGTCCGACTACATATTTTGCCACGAAGACGGGGATTGGATGAAGAAGGATGCCTATACTACCTGTTTAAGACGGCTACTCTCCCATTTAGGTTTTGATATTACTAACAACCACGCTTTTAGAATGAGCTTGAACAGTAATGTCTTAGATGCAAAGCTGCATCTTCCTGCTGCAAAAAGAGCCGAGCTCTTGGGACACAATGTTGAGACTAACCTAAAGTACTATACATACTCTTCAAAAAGCAAAATGAACGATCTTGTAGATTTATTTAATAGTTTGGGAACCAAGGTCTCACCTCAGTCTCACCAGAATGTGATTAAATTCGAAAAAAAGAAAGCCTCGAATCCAGTAAATTCAAGGCTTTCAGCTAATTTTAAGTTGTGCGGAAGATGGGACTTGAACCCACACAAGCGCAATGCTTACAAGATCCTTAGTCTTGCTCGTCTGCCAGTTCCGACACTTCCGCATCTCCTGTATCCAGGCGTTGTCGGTATGCAACCATAGTCACACGCGACTTGATTATATTATCACTCCACAGGATAAAAATCAAGCATTTTTTTTACATTTTAATCATTTCCATGAACAAGGCTTAAATCACCTGTGAACTACACACGAAGCTAAAGTTCTGTGCTTCTTGCTTAAACGGTAGTCTCATGAATTATTAACCAAAACATTATTAATTGTATATCCCCTGAATCCTTGCAATCTCATCTCTCATTCTCTCGATTACACTATCAGGGCTAACTATCTTAATATTCTCCCCAAGGGAAAATACCCATCCTAAAAACTGCGGACTTATCTGCACGTTAACTCTCACCGTAAAGCTGTCCGTCGCTCTCTTAATTATGTCAACCTCTGTACCGAATCTGTCAATAATAACACCGGAAATTCCATTCTTACATTCAAGTACTACAGTCTCTTCCACGCCGCCAAACATTCCAAAAATCTTTTTAGAATATACAGCCATATCCATATCCTTAAATAATGCCTTGCCTTCCCTCTTAGAGTCCGCCATTATTTCAATCTTAAGCATTTTATCTACTCTGTAATGCTTTATTTTTCTTTCCTTACTATCATACCCTACCATATAGTAGTTCTCATCATCCCATGTAAGAGCCCACGGACTTATTTCATAACGCATACCGTTATGCCTAAGCTCCTTCTCCTTATTCGGATTCCACTGGAAATACTGAAATGATACTTTATGGTTCTCGGAAATCGCCTTCTGAATATCATCTACATTGTAATATACGGATTCGTTCGTAGTCTTGATTCTGTTCGCAACATACACCTGCCTATGTAGCGACTTAGCCTCATTGTTACTTGCAAGCCCTTCGATTTTCTTAATTAGCTTATTAGACTTACTCTCAGTAATAAACTTGGACGACTGGACTGCATCAACTAAAAGCTTAAGCTCTGCAATCTCAAAATCACGTTCCACAAGCTTATATACACATGCCTGCCCTTCTTTATCCTTTACAATATCAAAGCCGAATTCATTAAGCGCACTTATATCAGCATAAATGCTCTTCCTCTCAGCTGTTATTCCCTCCTCAGAAAGTGCCTCAATAATGTCAGTCATTGATAGTCCATGACTCACATCTGTCCTCTCTTCAAAAAGCTTAATTAAATACATCAATTTGAGCTTCTGCTTATCACTTCTAGGCATATCTCCCTCTCGTTGCCAAGATATATATGCTCCTTACAATAAAACTCACCGCTGACACGCGCGCGATTACATTCATCACATATGCACCTAGGCTTTCTCACATCAATAATAAGCGCGCAAACAACAACATTGGCAACGATTAACATCACAATAATAATATTATAAATCAACTCTCTCATTCCATGACCTCCTGAACAAATGTGCTTCCCTTACAATACACATTATACTCATTTGGTGTCCAATAAATGGGACAGTATAATTTGTGCCAATGCCGGTTAATCGTCAACCATTATGCTTAGTATTTGCCGCATTTTTTAACAATCTGCTGACAGCACCATAAATCGCTTTGTAAAGCGCCGCCGTAATCCATGAAAAAACAAACGAAAGCGGGACTAAGATTACAATATAATAAAAATACTCTTCCGCGCTTCCGATTTTTCTTCCCATATATGTATAAATAATTGCATTATACGCTGCCTGAATTAAATAAATCTCGAGCGAACACTTTGAAATGCTCCTCACAATTCCCATAACAAATCCATTCCTGATATCAGTCTTGTAGAACAGCAAAAAAACAGCCGTAGCTGAAACAGCAACCGTAATAGCGTTCTGCCCGTTGTCGACAAATGACAGAACTCCCGGATTGAATGCGCCGCCTTTAGAATTTATTATTGTAATCACACCGTTAATTATCGTAGAACCTATATACAATGCAACAAGCAGAAGCTTATTAACATCAGGCCTGTATTCATTAATATATGCACCTATAAAATAATATGTAAGGATGTACATGTACTGAAAATACGATGGGAACACATAAGGTATGACAGGATACACCATCGTAACTATAACCATTGTTGCCAAAAACACCCTTCGTTCTTTATCACTCAACGAATTAAAGAGCCTATTTAAAAAAGGGCAAATTAACATGAGCGCAACATACATGCCGACATACCATGCGCTCTGGTACGAAAGCAGAGATTTAATCCCTGATTTAAATGTATGAATCTTACCATACACACTATTCTCTGCAATCATTCTGAGTGTACAGAGTATTACGTATGTAATAATAATAGGAAGTAATGACATGTAATGTGCCTTATCTGCCACTTTTTTTGATTTAAGATATCCGGTAGCCATTACAAAAAGCGGCACTGCAACTAATCCGCCCCATCTCAAAAACGTCATTAAAATCATTTTATTGGAAACAATCGGCGTCTGATAGTAGCCGATACTCATAAAGAAATGTATGAATACTATTAAAAATGTCGCTATTGCCTTAACAATATCAATTCCTGTCTGTCTTTCTTTCATGATTAAAGACTGCAATTTACCTTTCCTTCGTATTATTTGACTGCAATTCAACTTTTATGAATCATATAAAAAGTATATCATAAAAAATTATATTTTGTGGTCCAAAAGTAGCAAAACCGATGTCTTTACTTATAGAGAGAATGCATATTAACTGTTTTTGGTTTTGTCACGGTATAACATTTTTGTGATAAATTTTCACTGAAATCGTTGCATTCTACATCTATATGTGACATAATAGCATTAGATAAATGGAATTTTTATGAGAATATGAAAGGAGGAATAAACATGAAGAAGACAACAAGAGTACTCTCAGCAGCACTCGCAGTTCTCTTAGTTCCTGTTTGTGCCTGCATTATTTATATCAGCGGAGGCAGCCGGGGAGTTGATGACCTGAAAGCTCAGCGTTCTTCTGATGACATAGCGAATGAATCAGTCATCTATCTTGATGACGAGGCTATTGCATTAGCCGATACTTCAGGAGCCAGTACATCATTAAGAAGTGAAGCAATGAGAGCTTTCAACCTTGTTAACTCACAGCGTTCAGCAAATGGACTTCCTGCTCTCGTTTGGGATAACAACCTTGAATCTGCCGCAGCAGTAAGGGCACAGGAATGTTCAGTGAGTTTCTCCCATACAAGACCAAACGGAAGTTCCTGGTATACGGTTAACAGTAAGATCATGGGTGGTGAGAACTTAGCTTACGGTTACTACGATGCAAACTCAGCTGTAAATGCATGGATGGACAGCCCAACTCACAGAGAGAACATCTTATGGCCGGAGTTCACTAAAGTAGCTATTTCAGTATATGCTGCTGATGACGGAACTTACTATTGGGCACAGGAATTTGGATATTAATTCCTAATTCCTATATAAAAAGCACCTCTTTCGAGGTGCTTTTTATTTTGTTTTTATTTTGTTTTTATTTTGTTCTAATCGCAATTCCTGCAGCTATTGAGCCGGGTCCGATATGTGCTCCGATACTTAATGATAAAGGATAATAGTTTATATCAAAGCCCGGAAATTCAGAACGAATAAGCTCATTCCAATTGTTGCATTCTTCTTCTGACTGAAGAGTCCCTGCTGTGAAAATCATAATGTCTTCCTTATTGACATCTTTGAATCTGTTTTCAAGATCAATTCTAATGGCGTCAATAATCTTGCTTTCACACTTTTTCATTCCTCTAACCTTAGCAAAGGCATCCAGCTTTCCTCCCTGGATTGTTAGTACAGGCTTGATTCCAAGAACTGTTCCAAGAGCTGCGCCTGCAGGAGTTACTCTTCCGCCCTTAAGTAAGTATTTAAGTGTATCTACAGCAATATAAATGCTCTGGTCATATGCAGTTTCGTCAAGCCGTTTCTGAATATATTCAGCATCACGGCCATTTGCAGCCATTTCCTTAGCGTCAAGAACTGACTGTGTCTGGGTTCCTGAAATTCTATGGTTATCGACAACCTTAACTCTTCCATCATAGTCCTCTGCAAGAAGTTTTGCGGTATTACATGCTTCTGAAAGTCCTGATGACATTGGGATATACACAATCTGATCATAGCCTTGTTCAAAGACACTGTCCCAAAGGTCCATTATGCTTCCGGGAGACGGCTGAGATGTTGACACATCTTTATCCAATTCAAGTGCTTCATAAAACATTTCAGAAGTAAGATTTACATCCTGAATAAAATTTTCGCCATCAATAATTACAGGCATATCAACACAAAAAATGCCGTTTTCCTTAGCGGTTTTCTGAGTGAATGTACTGTTACAATCAGTAATTACAGCTACTTTCATAGTACACTCCCCCAATTAGTCTACACGCTTCTTGCCCCAGAAGAACAATGCTACTGTTCCGGGACCTGTGTGCGATCCGATAGTTGTGCCGATATAGTTGATTACAATTTTATCCTTAAGCTTAGGCATTCTTTCAACAATTGCATCAGCTAATGCATTTGCATCTTCAATGCAGTCAGAGTGATTGATAAAACAATCCTCATCGTAATCAGCTCCATTATTTGCAAGCTCAAGCATTTTATCGGCTGTAGCCTGAATAACCTTTTTCTTTGTTCTGATTTTAGCTCTTGGAATAAGACGTCCCTCAAAGTCTACATTTAAGAGTGGACAGATATTAAGCATATTTCCAAAAAATCCTGATGCCTTAGACACTCTTCCGCCTCTGACAAGATATGTAAGGTCTGTAGGGAAGAACCAGTGATTTGCTTCAAGCTTATGCTCTTCAACCCAATTATAAAGTTCATCTATTCCCATGCCTGAATCTCTTAAATCAGCCAGCTTATTCATAAGAAGTCCGAATCCACCACTTGCAGCAAGTGAATCAACTACGTAAATCTTTCTGTCCGGGAACTCTTCTCTCATGTTTTCTTCTGAAATCTTGGCTGAATTAATTGCTCCTGAGATTCCGCTTGATAATACAAGGTGGATTACATCCTTTCCTTCCTTTAAAAATTCTCTGAAATACTCATCATAATCAGTAGCATTTGGCTGCGAAGTCTTAGTCATCTGACCCTCTTCCATTGCCTTATAGAACTCCTTAAACGGAATTGATGCGCCAAGATCATCCTTATACTGCTTACCGTCAAGTTCAAAATTGAATAGAAGATAGTGGATGTCTCTCTCATCGTATCTTTCCTGTGTGAGATCTGCTGTTGAACAGCAGCTAATTACATAATCGCTCATTATTCCCTCCAAATTAATTTGAATTCGTAATTAGTTTTGCAACAGTTGAATAATCAGCACCTGCTGGTATCTGATATGATCCAACCGAAATTCTCTTATCATAACCATTGCTGCATAAATATCTATCAAAAGCTGCGGCGTTGTCAATTACGCCCGCATCCTCTAATATTCCTGCCACTCTATCCGAAGAATATCCGCGCTCAACTGTCAAATTGTACGGTTTCTTAGACTTGTCATCCTCAGACTTTTTCTCATCTCTAGCTGCTTCTTTTATTTCTTCTTTCTTATTATCTATTTCTGCAGCGTCCTTGTCATCCTCAACCTTTTCTTTCGGACTACTCTCCTTGATTGGCTCTTCAGTAACTTCCTCTGGCTTACCTGCATCATCCTTAGTAGCCTCAGGCTTCTTATCCTCCACAGGCTCCTCAGATTTATCAGTTCCGTCAGCCTTAACCTCATTAGGCTCAGTAACTTCCTCAGCAGGCTCATCTTCATTCGCACTGTCAGTCACTTCAGCAGCTGCTTCCTCGCCATTTACTGCCTCTTTTGAAACCGCGTCCTTAAGTTTCTCAGATTCCTCCACCATGCCAAGTTCTTTCGCCCGTGCACGTACCTCTGCATCAGTCATTGTTTTGTTTTCTGACTTAACCCCGAACGACAAGACAAGTGCCGTCACAATCATTCCGAGTCCAAGTCCACGTAAATACATTCTAAGCTTCATCTTATTTAAATAAATCTATTACAAGCTGCACCTCGCCGACACCAAGTGAAAGCTGCCTTGCGATGTCAACCGCAGGTACACCCTCTGCACTTAACTTAAGAATCATCTGATTGTTATTGTTGACATTGTTAAAGCTTGTACTTCTTTCTAATAATTCAAATTCACTGAGTTCAGGCTCTTCTTCCTTAACTTCTTCCTCGAAAGGCACGACCTTTGTAAGAACATCCATATCGCCATTAATCAGCTCGCCTGCATCCATATCTGCCGCCATGGAAAAAAGTGACTGTTTAGGTAACTCAACATCCGGTTCTGATTTTATGTCAACCGTATTGACAAAATCAACGCTGTTTCCACCATTCAAATTAGCCACCCCATTACTAACCGGAATACTGTTCACAGCTTCATTAGCAAGGCTTACCGCTTCACTGGCAGCATTCGCAACATTTGTCGCATAAATCGCGGTATCACTGGCTGTCTTGGCTGCCTCATTTACTTCCTTAACCGCTGCTTCAGCGTGTCTTACCGTATTTTTGACATCTGTCTGCTTATCTGTAAGCATGTCATATAAAAACATTACTTCCTTGTGATTTCTGTCGATTTCCTCTATAACGGTAGTCGCATATTCGCTTACAGCCATTATCTTTTCGTTTGTAATTTTCTCAAGAGCCCTCTCGCTCTTCTCCATACCGACTTCAACAGTTTCATTTGTCGCTTCATTGACACGAAGCTTCATTCCGTCAAGCTCTCTCTCCATGAGCTTTCTGATCTGTTCCTGTTTCTTCTCGATATCCTTTTTGTCGTCTCTGTCTTCCTTATCCGGCACAAAAAAGCTGGCTATAATAACAATTATACCAACCGCCAAAAGACCAATACCCAAAGGTGTCATTATTTTACCTCGTTATACGGATACATTAAAGCCTGAGCTTCTGACGCTCTTATTTACTATCGTTCCCGCATCCTCTGTCTTCTTCTTAGTGTTTCTGTTATTAAAATATTTATTTCGTCCTTCTTCCTTCGCATCATGTCTTGTGTCTGACTTTGCCATATTCTCGGAAGCCGTCACTGTATTATGCGCCTGCTCGCGCCTGTTTTCAACAATTACCTGCGAATTCTGATAGTTAACCTGTGATTTTACATCTTCAATATGATTAACATGATTAATATTTTGTGTCTGTGCTACGACACCGTTAGCCATAATTGGTGAAATCATAGTGGTTTAATCCTTATATCTGCTCCTTCAGCTACAAATCTTGAATGAGTGCAAAGTGAATCTATACGCTTCTGGACATCATTAATCGTAAACATTGCCCCCGGATACACATTGCCCGACACCGCAATATATGAATCCTGTGGCTGGTTATCAATTTCTGCCACAACTCTGTCATATTCTAAGTTTAGTGTCTCAATACGCGTCTTTGCTTCAGTATATTCTTGAGAAAGCTGCTTAAAATATCTTATCTGGTCAGGACTAAGCGGTGCCTTATCTTTGATTTTCTTGGTAATTGTTACAAGAACAGGTGAAATCTTATCAATCTTTTCTTTTTCGACTTTAAGCTGGCTTTCAATAAGAATTACCTGCTTCTTAAGTCTTGGGTCAACTCCTACATCCACTGATGTGTCACCACCCATTTCAGATCCGATTGTCTTAGCAATTACACATCCCTGTGCCTTAACGCTTCCACCAACGATAAAGCCTTTCTTACCGGTTACTTCAATATCTGCTGCTGAAGTAATATCACTGTGCATAATTGCCTCAGCCGTAACTCTGGCACCGGCTTCAATTGTACCGTTTTCGATAAATCTTGCTACAACGCAGCCGCCCGCTTTTATGACTCCACGACCCATTCCGTTAAAGCCCTTAGCAATCGTTACATTACCTGTAGCATTGATTTCAGCACCTTCAACTACCCCTAATACTTCAACATTGCCCTCTGCTTTTACCTTAAAACCTGCCTTAACGTTTCCTTTTACTAAAATATTTCCGACATAGTCAATATTTCCGGTTGAAGTATCTACATCTACAATCTCATATACATCGGATACAAATACTTTATCATCGACAAGTGAAACATGTCCGTCAACATTTGAAATTAAATTCAATCCGTCTTCGGAAAGAGAAATGTTATTTGCAAATTTCAGCTTTGCAGTTTTTACTTCTCTTGGAAGAATCTTCTCCCCGGTAACTCTCTTTCCCGGAGTACCTTTATCTTCCGGTGTAAGTGTTGCCAGAACCTGACCTTTTTTACACTTACTGATTGCTTCAAGATGGAAGAAGTCTACACTGCCATCTTCATTTAGTGCAGGTCTTGTATTTGGGTTTGTATTGAAAAAATATTCAATTTTCGCATGCTTTCCCTCGATAGGGAGCTCGCCCTTTGCGACAACATAGCTGTAGCAATACATAGGGTTATTGATGAAATCATCTATTGTACTTTCAATTGGTTCAGTAACAATACCTTTATGCTTGATGTCATTAATGATTTCATCCTTTGTAAGTCTCTTTCCGCCTGATGATGCAGGGTAAAACCTTGCAACTGCCATCATTTTATCCTGCGAAAGAGCAAGTTTGAAATATTCATTAATTGCAAAGCCTGTCTTATTACATAAAAGTACGTCAGTCTGCTCCGTGGCACTGCCCGCTATCATTAGATAGTCTGTAGTTTCAGGTACTATATTGTTAAATGATAAATACTCCTGAATTTCCTTTGCCGAAAGCCCCTGTCCACCTTCTGTTGCAGGAAAGATTCTTAAAAAAGTCTTTGTACCATTCATTATAATTTGAAAATATGCATTCGCCATAACCCCTCCTTATGGTTTACATAATTATCAGTAGCTCAAATCGATATAAAGGTTTACATAATTAAGTCGTTAAAACCATATTTACATATGGTCCAAGCTTTTGCTTCATCTTATTTAGTGCCTTAGTATGAAGCTGTGAAACTCGAGATTCGGAAACCTCTAAGATATTACTGATTTCCTTAAGCGTAAGTTCCTCATAATAGTAAAGAAGTACAACCTTCTGTTCCTTTTCTGTGAGTGACTGTAGAGCTTTTGCAAGCATTACCTTCATCTCTTCCTTTTCAATGTGTTCTTCAGGTCTGTCAAGCTTTGTGCTAATGCTTCCGCCATCCGAAATATCACTGCCCGATTCCACAAATTCATCAAGTGATATAACGCCTGTAACCTTCATCTGTGACTGCCAGTCGTCATACTCTTCATTTGAAATGCCTATTGCCTCGGCGATTTCTTCATCTGTTGCACTCTTACCTGTACGAGCTTCGATTTCTTTAATTGCGTCTGTGATTTTTTTCTGTCTCTGTCTGACAGTACGCGGAATCCAATCCATTTTGCGGATTTGATCAAGAATTGCTCCACGAATACGAAGTGATGCATATGTTTCGAATTTAACTTCCTTTGTTGCATCAAATTTATCTATGGCATCAATCAATCCGAAAACGCCATAGCCTACCAAATCATCATATTCAACATTATACCCAAGGTACATGGCAAGTCTGCCCGCCACCAGTTTGACAAGCGGTGCATACTCAAGAATAATTTTTTCACGAAGTTCCGGCGTAGGATTTTTTGAATATTCCTGCCATAACTTAAGCTTCCCGTTATCGTCCATTCCCTTCTCCCTTAGTGCATAGACCCCTTAACTGAATTTATTGTATTTCCTCGTTTCCTGCTTCGTTAGACGCTGTAGTTTCGCCTACGCTTACTGTTTCGTCTTCATCTGAATCAGAACCTTTTTCAATGACAGAGCCCTCATCTTCTATCACTTCAGGTTCATCTTCTACAGGCGGAATATATTTCTCGAATACATGCTTGATAATTAATCCTAAAAACAGAAATATAAAGATGACTATAAGTAAAACCTTAAGCATCTCATTCAATTTATATCCGTCTAAATATGTTACTATCACTGCAACCAAACACCCAAGAAGAGTGACTATTGCAGGTATGTTTCTCGTTTTTTTCATTATATTGTCTTCGGAGGCTTTCCTACAGCCTTTATTACATAATCGCCTGTTTCCGGAAAGAACTCGACCGTACGTCCGAAATTCAGACCGCAATCCTCTGAAAGGATCGGAATCTTAAGTTCGGCAAGTACTTTTCTTACTGCCTGAGCATTTCTCTCTCCGACAGCCATCATATCATTACCTGTACCCTGAAACGAGAACATCTGTGCGCCACCGGCAATTTTTGCAACTAATCTCATGCGGTTAGCTCCGGCTTTAATCAGCTGGTTAACAAGTTCTTTTGCACCTGTATCTGCAAATTTAGGTACGTTCAATGTCTGTGATTTTATCTGTGTGCTGTCCGGAAGCATAATATGCGCCAACCCGCCTATTTTAGTCTGCGGATCTCTTATTGCAATACCAATGCACGAACCAAGTCCCAATGTTGTGACAGCATCCGGTGCCTTACATATTTTAAGGTCTGCCATCCCCACTTTTATCATCTGACCCATTACTTATCCACCATAAAAAAGTAATTGTAATAATCCTGCTAAAGTTACATGCCAAGTGATGTCAAAATCTTTTCATACGAAGTAAGATCAGGGACTAAAATAAAATATCCCTCAAGCTTGACATCATCGCTAAACTCTGTCTTGATAAGAAGCATCTTATCTCCAAGCTCTGCAAATTCAATTGCAGGTACCGATAAAATAGCTTCACACATATCAATACAAAGTGATGGAACTGAAGCATCTATTGTCATATTTGTAAGTGTTGAAAGTGATGACAAGTATGAGCCGGTAATGATATTTCCAATTTCCTGTAATGCGGAAATCTCCATTTCATTAAACGGTTCCGATGAATTAGATTCAACACCCATAAGCTTAGAAACAAGAACTCTTGCTGACTTTTCTTCAAGAAGAAACATTATGCTTCCTGAAATATCGCCCCTGATCTGCTGATATATTCCCGCCATAATAGTTTCTTCGCCGCCCATTTCAGCACCGATTTCCTTAAATTCCATAAGGCCTACTTTAGGTACGCGCATGTCAACCTTAGTTCCTATCATTGTCGCCAATGCAGTAGTAGCATTTCCGGCTCCGATATTTCCTATTTCACGGAGTACGTCAAAATAAACGCCTTCCATGTTATTTAAATCTATTTTTGCCATTGTTTAACCTATATTACTTCCTTTTCGCTGATAACAGTGCTTAAATCAAGAAGTGAAATAAGTCCTTCGTCGACTTTTCCTACTCCAAAGATGAATGATGGCTCTGAATTCTTAGAGCTCTTTGTCACTTCATCAATGCTTCTTTCATCAAGAGAAACAACTTCCTTAACTTCATCAACAACAATTCCAATTGGTGCATTGTTTTCAAGCTTTAAGATTATGATTCTTGAGTTCTTTGTAATTACATCTTCATCAAGAGACATCTTGATTCGTAAGCTCATTACAGGAACCACTTCACCTCTTAAGTTAATAACTCCCTTGAAATATGGCTGTGCATGCGGAACCCTTGTTATTTTCTGCATACGCAAAATATTGTCAACATATTTAATATCAATTCCGTACTGCTCTTCGCCAATCTTAATTACTATATACTGAGTGCTGTCATACTCTTTTGCGATATTTAAAGCATCCATCTGATTACCCTCCTATATAAGAACATTTGTGTCAAGAATGAGAGCAACTTCACCGTCTCCGAGTATTGTTGCACCGCTGATAATCCTTGAAGCGCAGCTGATATATTTACCAAGTGACTTAATAACGATTTCCTGCTGTCCCATAAGTTCATCTACTACAAGGCCTGCAAGCTGGTCACCCTTCTTAACGATTACTACGATAAGGTTACCGTCTGATTCTTTTGTCTTCTCAACATTAAGAATTGTATCAAGTCTTACAATCGGAATAACTATTCCACGAAGATTAATAACTTCCTTATTCTCAACATATTTAATGTCTTCTTCTGTTACAGATTCAATTGTGTCAATTGAACCGAGGGCAATTGCATATTTCTCATCGCCGATTACAACCATAAGAGCCTGGATGATAGCCAGTGTAAGCGGAAGTCTTACCGAGAAAGTAGAGCCTACGCCTAATTTAGTCTTAACTGTAACATCACCGCCTAAAGCTTCAATCTTGGACTTAACTACATCAAGACCTACACCTCTTCCTGATACATCAGATACTACCTTGGCTGTAGAGAAGCCTGCGCCAAAGAGAAGATCTATGGCTTCCTTTTCAGACATTGCATCTGCCTGTTCCTGTGTAATCTGTCCTTTTTCTACTGCCTTAGCCTTAACTGCTTCTGTATCAATACCGTTACCGTCATCTCCTACATCGATAATAACGTTATTACCTTCCTGATAAGCATTTAAGAATACCTGTCCTACAGGGTTCTTGCCTCTCTCTCTTCTGACATCAGCCTTCTCAAGACCGTGGTCTGCCGAGTTACGAAGAAGGTGCATCAAAGGATCACCGATTTCGTCAACAACAGTACGGTCAAGTTCTGTCTCTTCACCGGTCATTGTAAGTTCCATTGGCTTATCAAGCTTCTTAGATAAGTCTCTTATCATTCTTGGGAATTTGGCAAGTACTGATTCAATAGGAACCATTCGAACCTTCATAACAGATTCGTGAAGGTTAGTAGTAACACTCTCTAAGTATTCAATCTGTTCATTAAATTCAGAACCGGTACTCTGATTATCACCGGAACCAAATGAAACAAGAGAGTTCTTTGCAATGATAAGCTCAGATACAAGGTTCATCAAAACATCGAGCTTTTCAATATCTACTCGTACAGTTCTGTTAACAACAGGTGCCTTACCTGAAGCCTTCTTAGGAGCCTTATTCTCCTCACTCTGTGGCTGAACTGCCTGAGGTTCTTTTGTAGCTTTAGCCTCCTTAACAGCAACCTCCGTTTCTTCCTTAGCAGGAGTTTCAGGTTCTTCATCCTCTTCATGATTTTCAAGCAATGGACTTTCAATATCAATTTCTCCGCCTTCTGCAGATTCAATTTCGGATACTGAAAGGATTGCTTTTTTCACATCATCAAATGCTGCATCACATATGACAAAAACACTGAAGTCGAATTCAAATTTTTCATCTTCAATGTCCTGAACTGAAGGAGATGAAACAATAATCTCTCCTCCGATTTCTTCTATTGCCTTAAATACAAGGAATGCTCTTGCTGCCTTAAGCACACAGGCTTCCTGAACCTTAACATCAAAAGCATACACATGCATTCCCTTAACTAATGCATCTGCAATAACGTGCTGCTCAGCTTCCTGAAGCGATACGCTCTTCCACCTTGCTTCTGCTGATGAATTTTCTTTTTCTGCCTTAGGAGCCTCTTTTACTTCCTTATCAGGTTCTTCGGTACCGTTAAGAATAGCCTGTAAAGCCTTGATAATCGGCTCGTTGTCATTAGTACCTTCATCCTGTGTATTCTGAATATTGTCCTTATATTCCTCTAACGCATCAAGCGCCTTGAAAAGGATGTCAATAAGATGGCTGGTAACCTTCATCTTACCATTTCTGATTTCGGAAAATACATTTTCCATATCATGTGTAAGATTCTGCATTCTCTTATAGCCCATTGTTCCGGCCATACCTTTAAGAGAGTGTGCTGCACGGAAGATTTCATTAATTGTATCTTCATTTTCCGGCTCACTCTCAAGAATCATAAGCTGGTCACTTAGGTTCTGAAGATGTTCTCCTGTTTCATCGAGGAAAATTTCCAAATACTGACTTACATCCATAATTAACGTACCCCCACGTTTTTAATAATCTGATCCGCTACTAAATTAAGCGGTACAACACTGTTACATAAACCGGTTTTTGCAATTGCCTTAGGCATGCCGTAAACTGTGCTCGTCTCTTCATCCTGCGCTATACAGAATATTTTCTTTTTGTCATTAAGTGCTTTAATTCCTACTGTCGCATCCTGCCCCATTCCTGTAAGAACAGCACATGTTATTTCTGCGAAATCAGAATCACATAATGATTCATACATGTAATTGGCGCAAGGCTTAACACCTTCACGAGACGGCTCATCAGAAAGTGAAATCACATATCCTGTAGGTCTTTTATTTAGCTTCATATGTAATCCACCGGGTGCAATATATACATGCCCCTTTTCGATTTTCTCACCGTCAACCGCCTCAGATACTGTAATACTACTTAAATCATTAAGTCTGTCGGCAAGTGATTTTGTAAAGCCCTTTGGCATATGCTGTACTAAAAGTACAGGTGCGTTTAGGTTCGCAGGTAACATTGGAATTACTTCCTGTAATGCTCTCGGTCCGCCTGTTGAGCTTGCAATTGCAACAATCTTTTCTCCTGAGACCTGTGTGTGTGGCTTAATTATAGCATCAGTAGAACTTCCACCGATTACCTGTGGTTTATCACTATGTCCTGTACGTGAAATTCCCGCATTTTCAAGTCTCTTAATGTCGCTTTCTCCTTTAGTGTGGAAATTGACATCATATCTTGATGAGAATTTACGTGCGCTGTCAGCAGTAACAGGTCTAACGCTTTTCCTTATGTTAATCTTGGCTTTTGCAACTACATCAAGAATACTTAAGAACTGTTCCCTGAATTCGGTATGCCTTGCATCGGCAACATTCTCAGGCTTCTTAATGAAATCGATAGCACCAAGCTCTAAAGCATCAAGTGTTTCCCTTGCTCCTTCTGATGTTGTCGTACTTGCCATCATGACATTTGCAGAAACGTTTGATTTCTGCATTTCCCTAAGCATATCAAGTCCGTTCATTCGCGGCATGTACACATCAAGCACTACTGCATCATAGTTATGCGCCACTATTAATTTAAAGCCTTCTGCACCGTCGTGAGCTTCATCAGCCACTTCAAACCGGTCGTCTGAATTTATTATATCACGTAACACCCTTCTCATGAGTGCAGAATCATCAACGATTAATATTTTTTTCTTCATTATATTGTTTATATACCCTTCTCTCTTCTTCTAATCCTTCTTTCTTCTTCGAAAATGTATTTAATTATACCTTCTCTTTCATCATTCATAATATTGACAAACATAATTCGATGTTCGTATTCTCCCTCACGGCCTTCTATTTCCTGAGAGAGAAGAACTTTTCCGATAAGCTTATATGAAGACAGCTTATCACTAACAAATAAATCAAAGGTGAAAAGTATATGACTGTCCTTAGGATATTTAACGTTTGAAATAAATCTTGCTCCTCCGCCCGAAATATCAACCATAGTACCGTTGTCAAACGTCAAATCTGTATCAATGAAATGTACTTTTTCTGTGTATGATTGAATGTCCTTTTGATTAATCATTGTGCTCTTCATATTAAGAACGCAGTTTAATCTGTAATATTCTCTTCGCTGATATTTACGTATGTCAGTTAAAAGATCCACAACAAGGATAAATATGTTTCCGCTCTTATATCTGTCTGCTACCCTTCCGATACATTGGAAAAGTCCACCCGGTGTATAAAAGCATAGATTGAATTCCTCTTCAACCGGGAGAAGAATAACTCTGCCCTGTTCCATAGGCATTGCAACCTTGATTCTGTCTTCCGATTCAATATCAAAGACCTGACTTTTATATACTTTCTTTTCTGTAGCAACATCGCCTTCTCTTTTAATTGACTCAATATCAATTCTGTCTCCAACATTTACATACTTAGAAATCATTTTACTTCCCCCAAATTGTTATTATAGACGATTATATTTTATTATATAACGATGTTTATGTAAACCTTTTTCCTCTGACCATATTGGCAAAAAATCCTGCCATTCCATGTCTTGATGTAATCATCTCTTCGCTGTCGCTAAGCAATGTTTTCGCCAGGTCATCAAATGCCAAAGATGACTTTGAATTCGGAGCACTTATTGACACGGGTGACTGCTGCATAACTGCCTTAACAAGCTGATTATCGTTAGGAATAACTCCGACAAATGTCATTGGGAGCTTAAGATAACGAGATACAACTGTACTCAGCTTACTGAATAACTGCTTGCCCTCTTCAAAGTTTTCCGTTTTATTTGCAACTATTTTAACGCGCGTCATTTCCCTGTTAAAGCGGGCATCTCTGCTTAACGCTTTTAACAAAGAATACGAATCTGTTATCGATGTCGGCTCAGGAGTCGTCACAAGAATAATTTCCTTGCTTGCAATCAAAAACTCAAGAACGGCACTTGAAATTCCGGCGCCGGTATCAATGATTATCACATCATATAACGTATCTAACTTCTGAAGATTCTGAATAAGATAATTAATGTATTCCTTAGATAAGTTCGTAAGTCCTGCAATACCCGAACCACCCGAAATAAAGCCGATTCCTTCAGGTCCCTGTGTAATTATGTCCTGAATCGACTTCCCTTTATAAATCAGGTCAGCTAAATTAAACTTTGGAATTGCCCCAAACATTACTTCGATATTTGCAAGACCAAAATCGGCATCAAGAATAACTACTCTTTTACCCATTTTGGAAAGCTTAACGGCAAGATTGATAGAAACATTGGATTTACCAACGCCTCCCTTTCCGCTCGTCACTGTAAATACTCTTGCCTTCGGAGTATTGCTTACGGCATTCGCCTTTATTATATTTCTAAGCTGTGTGGCCTGATCCATATTAACCCTTGCCTCCAAGAAGCTGCTTAACCGTATTCTGTGGGCTAAACTCTTCTATATCATCAGGAACATCCTGGCCTACTGTAATGTATGACATATCTGCACCTGTTCTTAGCTTTATGTTGTAAAGATTACCAAGTGCAACAGTTTCATCGAGCTTTGTGAAAATCAGGCTGTAGTCGGTAAACTGTGCGTATGTTTCGCACACGCTCTTTAAATCCCTGTACTTAGTAGTTGCAGACAGAACAAGATATACCTGCTTATCGATTTCATCAGCTACACATGACAAAAACTGTTTAGTGCCATTCTTCTGCGACTCGTTAGTATGCGCATGTCCTGCTGTATCGATAAGAATGTAGTCAGATTCTGAAAAATCACTGATTGCAGAAACGAGCTCTTCCGGTGAATAAATTACCTTAAACGGAACTTCCAGAATGTTGGCATAAGTTTTTAACTGCTCTGCTGCCGCAATTCTGTATGTATCAGTCGTAAGGAGGACAATTTTCTTTTTATCGTTCACCTTAAGCTTTGATGCAAGCTTGGCAATTGTCGTAGTCTTTCCAACGCCTGTAGGTCCTATGAAAAACAACACCTTAGGCCCTTTCTCAGCATCTGTAATAAGTGACACCTTGCCAAACTTAAGCACCATCCTCTGATAAATGTTGGCAAGTATATAATCAATCTGTGAATTAGGCTTATAAATCTTTACTGCCTCATCAATAATGTCATTTACATATTTCTCATCGACCTCGTTATCAATAAGAGTATTGTAAATAAGTTTAAAGAAATCAGTACTTCTTGCATCTGTCTCAATATCCTTAAGCTCTGTTTTCCTATCATCAATAAGTTTTTTCTCTATAAGCAGATTATGTAAACTTTCAAGCTTTTCTTCTATATTGCCCGAATCCTGCTTTGATGCATGAACCGGATCCTGTTTTGCTGAATAATCTGCATCCTGCTTTAATGTATTGACGGAAGAATTATCCGAAGTAGTTTCTGCTGCTGTTTCCATATCGTTTACTTTGCCTACAGCCTTCGCAACTTCCGAAACTGCCTCTTTCATCTTTGCAAAAGATGTGTCGGCTTCTTCTTCAAGTGCAGCCGATACTTCCACGTATGGCTTTTTAAACAGCTTTAAAAGTCCCTTTCTTTTAACTGTTCTTACATGCATTATTACTGCATTTTCACCTAGTTCTTTTTTTGCAAGAGCTGTTGCCTCCTGCTCTGTTTTCCCTTGAAATTTCTTAATAATCATTTATGCCGTCACCATTCCTACAGATTGCAATTCAACATTTGCATCTATTTCATTATATGATACTACAATTAAGTCTTTAAAATAATCCTCTGTCAGCTTTTTAAAATACATTCTCACTATCGGAGAAGTAATTACTATCGGATTTTTGCCAAGATTTTCAAGCTTCGCTGTTTCCTTTTCAACAGAATCCATAATCGCCTTTGTTCTTTGAGGGTCAAGTGTTAAATATGCGCCCTGCTCTGTCTGCTTGACCGAATTCATGATTTCCTGCTCGATATTAGGGTCAAGCGTCACGACGCTTGTCTGTTCATTCGGTGAAAAATATTTCGCAGAAATTGCACGCTTAAGGCTCTGCCTTACATATTCGGTTAATACATCTGTATCTCTTGTCACGACCGCATGGTCTGCTAATGTTTCAAATATAGTAAGGAGGTCTCTTATTGATATACCTTCCTTAAGAAGATTTTGCAATACCTTTTGAATCTCACCAAGACCAAGCAGCTTAGGCGTAAGCTCGTCGATAAGTGAAGGGTTTGAATCTTTGACATTGTTGATAAGATTCTGCACGTCCTGACGCGTAAGAAGCTCTGAAATATAGCTTCTGATTATTTCTGTTAAATGCGTTGCAATAATAGATGGCGGATCTACTACAGTGTAGCCAAGAGATTCGGCACGTTCACGTTGCGACTCCGTAATCCATATTGCCGGCAAATGGAATGAAGGTTCAAATGTAGGAATACCTGTGATTTCTTCCTCAACATAACCGGGATTCATTGCCATATAGTGGTCAAATAATATCTCGCCTTCGCTGACCTGTATTCCTTTAATCTTAATAATATACTGGTTAGGATTAAGCTGGATATTATCTCGAAGACGGATTATAGGAACTACAGTACCAAGCTCAAGAGCAATCTGACGCCTGATCATTACTACTCTGTCAAGAAGGTCTCCACCCTGATTAACATCAGCAAGAGGAATAATTCCATAACCGAATTCAAGCTCAATAGGGTCGACATTAAGAAGCGATACAACGTTTTCCGGCTTTCTGATTTCTTCTGCCGTTGCCTCTTCTTCTGATACTGCCTCTTCAACCTTGGCCTCTTCAAGCGACTGTGCCATAAATCTTCCGGCAACGATAAATACCATTCCAAGTCCGATAAATAAAATCGTATTAAGGGGAGTAACGATTCCTAAGAATGTAAGCACCGCACCTACGAAATAAAGTGGCTTTGAAACACCAAAAAGCTGACTGACAAGTACCGAACCAAAGTCTGCTTCTTTTGAGCCCTTTGTTACAAGAATACCTGTTGCCAGTGAAATGAGAAGAGACGGAATCTGAGAGCAAAGTCCGTCGCCTATTGTTAATATTGCATATCTTGAAAGGGCGTCCGTAATGGACATATTGCCACGTGTCACGCCCATTAAAATACCGCCGATAAGATTGACAAATGTAATGATAAGTCCGGCTGTCGCATCTCCCTTTACGTACTTAACAGCACCGTCCATAGAACCGAAGAAGCTTGATTCATCCTGGATTTTCTGTCTTCTTGCCTTCGCCTCTTCATCTGTAATCGCACCGGTATTTAAGTCGGCATCAATCGCCATCTGTTTACCCGGCATCGCATCAAGAGTAAATCTTGCAGTTACTTCAGATACTCGCTCAGAACCCTTGTTGATAACCATGAACTGAATAAGTATAAGAATAATAAATACGATTGCACCGATGACAAGGTCACCGCCACCAACGTACTGTCCGAAAGTCTCAACGACATTACCCGGCTGACCCGTAGTAAGTATCAGTCTTGTCGAAGATACGTTAAGCGATATTCTGAATATAGTTGTGAAAAGAAGAACTGTCGGGAAGAATGACATATCAAGAACTTCTTTTGCAAACATTGTGTTAAATAAGACTACAAAGGCTATTGACATATTTATTGCAAGACATACATCAAGAAGCCCCGAAGGAATCGGAACGATTAAGAATACAAATGCGGCAAGAATGTATACGGCAACGCCGACATCGGCAATACCGAACTTTTTAAAAATGCCCATTTAATCCTCCTTTCTTCCTTCGTTATTTTAGTTTCCCGTAACTTATTACGCTCTCTTTTTAGCGTTGTATACAGCTGCAAGGATGTCTGCTACCGCATGATAAAGTTCAGGCGGAATCGGATATCCTAAGTCTACGTTATAATAAATCATCCTGGCTAACGGCTTATTTTCAACTACTTCAATTCCGTTTTCTTTTGCCGTTTCTTTAATTTTTGCTGCAAGGAAATCTTCGCCCTTTGCAACAAGGTATGGAGCATCAAACCTTTCAGGATCATATTTAAGTGCTACCGCAAAGTGCGTAGGGTTTGTGATGACGACATCGGCCTGTGGCACCTGCTGCATCATACGGCGCCTTGAAGCCTCCTGCATTCGTCTTCTCTGCTGGCCCTTAATTTCAGGATTACCTTCCGAATCCTTCATCTCATCCTTGACTTCCTGCTTTGTCATCATCATATCCTGCTTGAATTTCCATTTCTGGTATCCGTAGTCAGCTAATCCAAGAACAAGATAAAATGCACTGATTTTAAGGCCCATTCCGATTACAATATCACCGATTGTCTGAATTGAACCAATAAGTGTCAAATCAAAAAACTTAAATAAGACGCTAAACTTATCCTTCATCGTCGTATAAGCGATATACGTAATCAGGACAATTTTAAGTATCGCCATAATAAGATCGACAATTTTGTCCTTAGAAAACATTCGCTTAAAGCCGTTAATAGGATTGAATTTGCTTCCCTTTGGCTGAAGTGGCTTAGCTGTAGGCTTCCAGCCAACCTGAATAATGCTTGAAATAATAGCAAGAATTACTGCCAGCGCAAAAAACGGGAGCATAATAAGAAGCATTCTCGTAATTACAGTTGCGAACAAAACCCTTATGTCATTATGGGATATTTCGCCTCCTCTAAGCTTGATAAGCTCAGGAATTTTATTGTATGCAATCGGAAACGTCTCAAGAAACTTGTATCCGACCGAACCTGCAAATGCCTTTAATGCTATAAAAAGAGCGAACAGCGAAAATGAATTTCCAAGTTCCTTACTCTTGGCAACCTGTCCTTCTTTTCTTGCATCATCGAGTTTTTTAGGCGTTGCCTGCTCTGTCTTCTCTCCGCCCGGTCCGTCTTTTGCGAAGAACTGAAGGTCGTATGCAAGTAATGTTTCACTATTCATGTTGTAAAAATAACACGCTCTATTCATACTTCCCTTAAAAAATCACAAAATGCCGACAAATTGCTAAAAACCCGGATTAATCTACATCATGCTGTTCATAACAAGCTGCATAACCGAATCCATTTCCCTGAACAAAATATCAGAAAGTGAAGGGAGAAGTCCGATTGTCAGCACTATTACAGTAAATCCGACAAGAATTTTAAGCTGAATACCTACTGCAAACATGTTCATCTGTGGAGCTGTCTTTGCCAAAACGCCAAGCAACGCATTAAGCAGCATAATCGCTGCAACGACAGGCAGACAGAACCTGAATCCGATTGAAACGTAATCAATTAAAAATCTGATTATCGTATCAACTATTTTCTCTGAAGCAAACTTAACTCCGTTAATCGGAATTAATTTGTAAGACTCGATAAATGCCCGCAAAATATAATGATGCATATTCGTCACAAAAAGAATAAGCATTATTCCGTACTGATAGATTGAACCCATAAAACCGGTCTGGTCTTTAGTCATCGGGTCAAACATCTGAACCATTGAAAGACCGATTTCCATATCTGCGATTTTTCCGGCAAGAGCAAGAATTGAAAGACAGATGTTAGCGCCAAATCCGATTGCAAGTCCTGCTATCGCTTCCTTAAGAACAATAATCGCAAATGACACAACTGACTGATAAACTATAACTTCATGGTCTAAAACCGAAGTGTAAATAACTACTGAAATAAAAAATGCAAGACCTGCCTTAAAACGCCTCGGAACGGAATTCATTGAGAAAAACGGGGCCGTTACAATAAAGCAGCTCATCCTTACAAATATCAGCAGGAAAAATTCTAAATCATTGTAGGAAAAACTATAATCTATCATAATTAGTCAATAATAAAAAATGATCAGTGAATATATACCGAAAAACTATTCCACAAATCAGCCGTAAATGTCGTCAAATTATTGGCCATCCAGTGTCCGACTAACATAAGCGTTGCAAATATCGCCAAAATCTTAGGAACAAACGTAAGCGTCTGCTCCTGGATTGATGTCACAGTCTGGAACACACTGATAATTAAACCTACAACTAATGAGACAATTAACATTGGTGCTGAAGTAATAATTATAGTATATAATCCTGATCTTATTATCTGAGTAACGTCATCAACTGTCATATTCTCTCCCCTTTTTACATGAACAGCCAGTAACAGCAATATGTAAGTTAATAAAACGTTTTGACAAGATTTCCTATTACAAGACTCCATCCATCCGCAAGAACAAACAGAAGAATCTTAAACGGCGTCGAAATTGTCGTTGGCGGCAGCATCATCATACCCATCGCCATAAGAACCGACGCGACAACCATGTCAATAACAATAAACGGAATGTATAGCACAAATCCGATAATGAAAGCAGTTCTTAACTCGCTTATCATAAATGCCGGAACCAAAACCCTTGTAGGAATGTCTTCAAGTGACTCAACAGCCCCGGTTCCTTCAATATCAAGAAACAGCCTTACGTCTTTAGTAAGAGTCTGTCCATACATAAATTCCCTTAACGGATCAACTGCTTTTTCAAAGAACTCCTTTTGCGTAAGCTCTCCTGCTTCAAAAGGCTTAAGTGCGTTTTCATTAATCTGCGTAAATGTCGGATTCATAATAAACAGTGTAAGGAAAAGCGCCAAACCTATAATTACCTGGTTAGGAGGAGCCGTCTGCGTTCCCAGAGCAGTTCTTAAAAAATGCATAACGATGACAATTCGCGTAAACGAAGTCATCATTATTAAGAACGTTGGAATAAGGGCGACTAACGTAAGAGTAATAAGAATTCTTAATGCTCCCGACAGATTGCCGTTCTCATCCCTATATGTAATTGAAAGACCGTTTGAAACATTTAGGTCTCTCAAATCATCAGGAGTCTCAGCAGTTCCCGGCTCTTCAATTACTGTCGGATGCGTAGTCGAAGCAATTGAATCATCACTCATCCCGATACCGTCAAGGTCTGCAGCATACGCATTTACCGGTGAAAAACAAAATGAAGTTATACACACAATTAAGCAAAAGAATAATACTCTTTTGCTTATTGTAAAAAACGCCTTATTCATTATTGTCGCTCTTATCTTTGTCGTTTCCTTTAAATAAGCTTTTGCCGGCTAAAATATCTGAAAACGACTCTTTCAAACTAATCTTATCTGTGCTTGTATCAACAAGTGTTTCTTTATCAATTTCTACAAGCATTGATATTTCATCCTTACCTACTCCGATAACGAAATATTTTTCGCCTGCCCTGATAATCTGTAAGAATTTATTGTTTGTGATGCGTGTAGTCTCGATTACCTCGAGATTTTTGTTCATGCCGTTAAGCTTTTGATAGCCGCCTACAAAGCGTGTGGCAAATACTGTAATTGCAAGAACAAAAATAAATATAATAAAAACAGTAATAAGCTGAGATATACTCCCAGCTGTACCACTTCCGGCAAGCAATATAAACATGTGACTAGCCAACTACTTTCTTAACTGCTTCGATAACTCTGTCTGCCTGGAAAGGCTTAACAATGAAGTCCTTTGCTCCGGCCTGAATTGATTCAATAACCATTGCCTGCTGACCCATAGCCGAGCACATGATAACAAGTGCCGAACTATCTGCTTCTTTAATCTTCTTAAGTGCCTGAATACCGTCCATCTCAGGCATTGTGATGTCCATAAGAACAAGGTCAGGTTTTAATTCATTGTACTTTTCAACAGCTTTTACTCCATTTTCTGCTTCGCCTGCAACATTATAGCCATTCTTTGTAAGAATGTCCTTGATCATCATACGCATGAATGCTGCATCGTCACAAATTAAAATGTTTTTTGCCATTTTTAATCTCCTTCTCTTTATACTCACTAACTATCCGTTAGTTAATAATCTCTGTTACTCTGACACCGAAGTTTTCTTCGATAACTACTACTTCACCTTTAGCTACAAGCTTTCCGTTAACTAATACATCAACCGGTTCTCCGGCAATCTTGTCAAGCTCAATAATTGTGCCCGGTGAAAAATCAAGTATATCTGCAATTGCTTTGCTTGTCCTACCAAGCTCTACAGTAACTTCAAGCGGAACATCCTTAATAAGTGAGATATTCTCCTGTGACTGCATTGCATTTACATCCTGTGCAAATGGCGAGAAGCTTGCTGCCTGGATGTTAACGTTTGGCATTTGAGGCTGCATTGGCATTCCCATCTGAGGCTGCATCGGCATCCCCATACCCATTCCCATCTGAGGCTGCATTGGCATTCCCATGCCCATTCCCATCTGAGGCTGCATATCCATTCCTCCCATTGGAGGTGGTGTTGGCGGAGCAGACATTCCCATATCAAATGGTGATGATGAAATCGGTTCAGGTTCCGGCTCCGGCTCTTGTGAATCCATGAAGAAATCGTAAAGTGATTTTGCAAAATCAACAGGATAGAGCTGCATTATCTTAGAATCAACCAGGTCTCCGACTTGCATTCTGAATGTAATTCTTACAAAAGTACCGCCAAGAAATGTAGATACGTCTTCTTGGGCATTGTAGCCGTCAAGCATGTCTACAAGATCTGCTTCCGGAGGAGAAATATCAATCATTCTTCCGAGCATTGATGAAAGAGATGTTGCAGATGAACCCATCATCTGGTTCATTGCCTCTCCGATGGCACTTAAGTGAAGTTCTGAAAGTTCTCCATCTGTATTAGTACCGTCGCCTCCCATCATAAGGTCTGTAATTATCTTAACGTCCTCTTCCTTAAGTATGAGGATATTAGTTCCTTCAAGTCCGACTGTGTATTTGATTTTGATGAATACACATGGCTTTTCGTAATCTTCAACAATTTCATCCCACGTTGCAAGTGAAACTACCGGAGTAGTTATGTTAACCTTTCTGTTAACAAGGGAATAAAGTGTAGTTGCCGATGAGCCCATGCTTATATTGGCTACTTCACCTATTGCGTCCTTTTCAATATCAGTGAGAAGGCTTTGGTCGGCTGCGCTTACTGATTTAGTACCGGCCGGTTCAGGTGCTTCTTCCTGAGGGGCAGTATCACTTGCGCCGCTCATGTCGTTCAGTAACGCATTTATTTCGTCCTGGGACAGCATTCCGTCCATACACTATTCCTCCTCTCTTAATATTGATGTAACTCTGACCGCATATGAATCCTTTTGAGTTCCCGGCAGAGCTTTGAATTTCTTGATATTGCCAACATAAATCTCCATCTCACTATCAACCTTGGAATTAAGTTTGATAATGTCTCCCTGCTGGAGATTTACAAAGTCGTTAACTGTAATAACCGACTTACCGAGTACTGCCTTAATTGGCATCGAAACTTTTCGTACTGCGGATTCAATGTAATCTTTGTAGTCTTCCTCATTGTTCTCTTTCATCGAAGCGAACCAGTACTTCGTATTCAACTTGTCCATTACAGATTCAAGTGTAAAGTACGGAAGACATATATTCATAAGACCTTCAACATCTCCGACTTTAATACTCAATGTAACAATTGCTATCATTTCGGAAGGTGCGATTATCTGTGCAAACTGTGGGTTCGTCTCAACTCTGTCAAGCACCGGATTAATATCGACTACGTTCTTCCACGGTTCTCTTAAAAGCTGAACACAAACTACAAGAATTTTGTCGATGATTGAACGCTCAATTTCCGAAAAATCTCTGGTCTTGTCAAGCGGATTACCGGGACCTCCCAGCATTCTGTCTATCATTGCAAATCCAAGGTTTGCAGCAAGCTCTAAAAGAATGTTACCGCCAAGCGGATTAAATGAAACGACTGACAAAAGTACAGGGTTTGCAAGTGCCGTTGAAAATTCGGAGAACGTACATGCCTCGGAGTTTACTACGTTAACCTGAATGTTTTTACGCAGGTATACGGGCAAATTAGTGGAAATCAATCGTCCGTAGTGCTCGAAAATAATTTCAAGCGTACGTAAATGTTCCTTAGAGAACTTCGCCGGTCGCTTAAAGTCGTAATTCTTCGCGGGCTTTTCATCTATGCTACTTATATCATCTGCGTCAAGTTCACCTGAACTCAGTGCCTGAAGCAGACTGTCAATCTCGTTTTGGGATAGTACTTCACCCACCGAGCTCACCTCACTTTGTATTTAGTGTAATGAAAAGACAAATTACTGGAACTTAACGTCTCTGAAATATGCTTCGTAAATAAAATTAGAACCGAACATCTGCTGAACCTGCTCTAAAATTTCGCTCTCAATTGCCTTCTGGTTAGCCTGTGCCTCTTCCTTAGTGTAGCCGCCGATTACGCCAATGATTATGCTTCTGATTTTAGATTCCTGAGTAGCAACCATTGGGGACATTGTCTCATAGTCCTCATGGGTTTTATTCATTGAGAATGACACTTCGCACATGCAGTAATGCTCCTTACCGTCTTCTGATGGTCTTAGGGCAACCGTCATGGCATCGGCAATATTATAAATCTCGGTATCTGCAACTGATACAGCCGCAACTTCTTCTGTATTTGAACCGCCGCCTGTTAACTCTAAGTCAAGAACTGATGCGATGTCATTTACTAAAGCTGCAGTTTTCTTATTAGCTGAGACACATGAAAACATCATTATGCCTGTCAATATAAGATTGACAACAAGGAGTGCCAGTATTACTACTGACAGGAGATTTTTTTTCATAATTCCTCCAAATCTCTAATTCCTATGAATAAATCTATTCATACGTGCTTAGCGTGTGATAAATCTTAATCTCTACACGTCTGTTTTTAGTTCTTCCTTCAGGTGTGGAGTTGTCCGCCACCGGAACATACTCCCCTCTTCCCGAATGCTTTAGGTTAGCAGGGTTAAGATTAGTATGTTCTAAAATATATCTGAATACCGAAAGTGCTCTTGCATCCGAAAGCTCGTCGTTATCCGCAAACTGCGACGTATGAATAGGCACATTATCGGTATGTCCTTCAATTTCAATTACGCTCTTGCCATACTTTTCAAGAATGATTCCAATCTTGTTAAGAACTGCCGAGCACTCAGGCTTAAGTGTAGCTTTACCTGAATCAAAAAGGATTCCTCCGTTAAGTGTAAGTGACACATACTGTGATGTAAAATCTATATCAACTTCCTTAGAGAGGTTCTGTTCTACTACAATTTCCTCGATAAGCTCTGCAAGCTCCTCAGATTCCTTCATCTGCTCTTCCTTAAGCTCAGACAACGGATCCGTCTCCTCGATTTCAGTCTCCTCGCTCTCCTTACCCATTGTGTCCATGTAAATATCAAGCTCGTTAAGCTGCATTACACCGTTACCGACAAGCAAGCCTTCGCCGATTGATGTAGAGCCCGCTGAAAAAATACTGAAGCTGTCTGAAAATGAAGCTGCCAGCTGTTCAAACTTTGCCGCATCGAGAGTAGACATTGAAAACAGTAATACGAAGAAGCAAAGAAGCAGGTTCATAAGATCGGAGAAGGTCGACATCCACGCGGCCGCCGGCTTCGGTGGGTCTTCCTTACGCTTAGCCATTACTATTCTCCTCCTTCGTTATCCCCGCCCATTAAGCTTCGCTCGATTGGTGAAAGGAATGATTTAAGCTTTTCTTCAATTACTCTCGGGTTCTCTCCTGCCTGTATTGAAAGAAGTCCCTCTATCATTATTTCCTTAACCTGCATTTCTGCATTGTTGATTGCTTTAAGCTTTGTTGCAATAGGAGTACAAATCCAGTTTGCAAGAAGCGAACCATAGAATGTCGTTACAAGAGCTACCGCCATGGCAGGTCCGATTGTTGACGCATCCTCCATGTGATACAACATCATAATAAGACCTACGAGAGTTCCAATCATTCCCCAAGCAGGTCCCATTCCGGCTACATTATCCCAGAAGCCAATATTCTTTTTGTGTCTGTCATCGATGCTGACCATTTCCGTCTCCATGATACCTCTTACGAGTTCAGGATCGGTACCGTCAACTACGAGCATAATTCCCTTTTTAAGGAATGCATCGTCAATATCTCCGGCTGCTTCTTCAAGTGAAAGAAGTCCTTCTTTTCTGGCAACATTAGACAGTTCGATAATCTTTTTGATGATACCCGGCGAATCAAGCGAAGGTATCTTAAACGCAATGCCTATACTCTTAAGTCCGTTAACATATTCCTTTATAGTGCAACCCGTTAATACAGATGCAAAAGCACCACCAATCGTAATCATAATAGACTGGGCATCATAGAAATACTGAATACCCGCAGGTCCATCCTGACCAAGACAAATAGAAATAACAACGAAGGCTATACAAAGCACAACGCCAATAAGTGTAGCAATGTCCAAAATGTCCACCTACCTAATTAATCATAATATCCCTTTTATAAGATTTTACTAAATTTTTAATCTCTTGTCTATCTTCTTTTACAATTATTTTCTTGCCGTTAATTAAGGAAATAACAGTATCAGGGTTCTCTTCAACCGACTCAATCAAATCGGCATTTATTGTAAGAATTTTTCCGTTAAGACGCGTTACGTCAATCATAATTTTCTCCTGTTTTTGTAAAAAAAGTGAACGTGAGGTTTTGCCCCACGTTCACATTATATCATTAATTGATGCAAATTAATATTTTCCGCCTATTTACTGATTAAATCAGAGTTACATATTATCTCTTAAGATTGATAAGCTCTTCAAGCATTGTATCAGAAACCGTGATGATACGTGAGTTAGCCTGGAAACCTCTCTGTGTAGTAATCATTTCAGTAAACTCTGCCGAAAGGTCTACGTTAGACATTTCAAGAACACCTGTCTTCATTGCACCGGCACCATCAGATGTAATATCTTTTCCGATTCCGTCGAATTCACCTGAGTTCTGTGTTGTATCATAAAGGTTATCACCAATCTTCTCAAGACCTGATGCGTTAGCAAACGATGCTACTGCAATCTGTCCTAAAAGCTTTGAAGTACCGTTATCATATGAGCCGTAAATCTTACCGTCCTGCTGGATTGCCACGCCTGATAATGCACCCTTCTTACGTCCTGCATTTCTGCCCTGTACATCACCGTAATGACCTGCAACTGTTGAAGTACCCTTGTTGTCATACATCTTTAAGTTGGCAAGGTCGATGCTGATGTCTTTTACAAATGCGTCAACGCCCGATTTTGAACCTGCGGTTTTATCACTAATTTTCAGAGTGATATTTGCTTCCTTATTACCATCAATTATAGGAGATTTTAATGCTCCGGTTGTTGTATCGAACTCTATCTTTATACTATCTTCGGTACCAAACTTAATTTGCGAAGCATTCTTTGTAGGATTTGTGCCTGCATCTAAGAGATCCTTTCCATCAGAGTTAAGAAGCTTGGATGGACTAATTACGTATTGTCCTTCTATAGGATTACCAGATGTATCCTTATCCTGTGTAATCGCCAACTGCACAATATAGCTGTATCCGAGGTTATCATAAACTGAGACATTAACTAAACGTCCTGTTGTGCTTGTAACATTAGAATCATTTTTGTCAATAACACCGTCAAGATAAGCCTTTGTTGTCTGTTCAGGTGCAGATGTAAGGTTTTCAGCCGACATTATTTTAAGTGGTGATACTGTATCTACAAGTACGTCTGACCCATCTTCATTAGGCTGCCATCCCATTACATTATAACCGTTTGATGTCATTGCAAGGTTACCGACACCGTCAACATAAAACGCACCTGCACGTGTGAAGTGGTTCTGCTGTCCGTCTGAAACTATGAAAAAAGAATCTCCTGAAATCTGAACGTCGAAGGCATTTCCTGTTGACTGAGAAGAACCTGACTGTGTGATATTAGTGTTGATTGCAGCAAGGCTTGAACCAAGACCAATCTGCTTTGCATTGATACCGCCTCGTCCTGTAGCTTCGTTAGCTGCCGAAGCGTTCTGTGTGTTCTGATACATGAGTTCCTGGAATGTAGCTGACTGTGACTTGTATGCTACTGTATTAACGTTAGCGATGTTGTTACCGATAACGTCCATTCTTGTCTGGTGAGTCTTAAGACCTGCAACACCAGAGAAAAGTGATCTCATCATAATATTTGACCTCCGTGTAATTAATTCTGTTTACTTGTCATCTTATCTGTCATTCAAAGATGTTAAAGCCTCCCGTAGGTCCGGCTTTATGCTATTACCGCTCCGTCTATATTTGTAAAAACGTTTTCGTCGGAGCTGTTTTTGTCCATTGCTGTAATGACTGTATTATTTTTAATGTTAACAATAAATGCCATGTCATCAACAAGAACTAATGATTCGTTGATTCCCTTCATTGACGCCTGCATCGTCCCTGAATTAAGGCGGTCAAGCTGACCTTTTGAAAGTTCAATATTTCTGTCTGTAAGTCTGTTCGCTGCGTGCTTTGAAAATCTTACTCCGCTATCGGATAAATCAGCCTTCCTGGCATCTTTATATATGTCTGCAAATGACTTTCCATCACTTGTTCTCACCTCTACAGGCTTTGAACTTTTCTGTAAATACTGATCTGTAACCTGTTCTATTGAAGGGAAATTTGGTTTTATTATTGCCATAACCTTTCCTCCATTAAATCCATTTAACTTATTCGGTTACTTCTTCTGTTGAACCATTTTCGTTTTCTGAAGGCTCTTCACTTCCTTCATCTTCTGTTTTATTTGCTTCCTTAATCTGAGCTAATCTTTCTTCATATACCGCAAGCTTTGCCAAGCTGTCTTTTGAGATAAAGCTCTGCTGATACATATCCATTGCATCATATGCGGCTCTTAAGTTAGTAATCTTTGCTTCATCACTTTCTGAAAGTGCCTCAAGCATCGGAAGAGTTTCAAGAATACTGTCAAACTGCTTTGAAAGCTCTGTAGCTGTAAGGTAAGTTGAGTCGATTGATTCAACAAGGCTTGAAAGCGGATATTTTTCTCCTTCTATTGAAAGATAAGCTGTGCCATCCTTATATTCTACCGTATCGACCTTACCGGTAATTGTCTGTCCGTTAACATCTACTGATGCGAACTTTCCGACAAGATTTGAAGCTCTCTGTAAATCTGAAGCCATGCTCATGTTTGCAAGTGATTCGTTCATGTTTGTCATCTGCTCAAGTGATGAGAAGCTGGCAAGCTGTGAAACATACTGTGTGTTATCTGTAGGTTCGAGTGGATCCTGGTATTTCATCTGTGCTACAAGAAGCTGTAAAAATGCGTCCTTATCAAGCTTACCACCCGCTGTGTCTGACACTTCATCGCTTTCAACTTTACCTGTGTTCTTATCGACCTTTGAGTATGAAGAAACTACCTTTCCGTCTTTAATTTGCGCCGTATAATCAAATACGCCTGTAACGTCCTGAATATCTGCCATTTTGTCTCCTTTCCACGTTATGCAGTGTAATTTACGCTGCTTCCGTTCATTTCCATCACTTTTGCCTCTAACTGTTCTTCTTCATCAAGTTCATCAAGTGAACCGATTTCATTTAAATTAATGCCTTTCTTCTTAGAACCGTAATCCCTGCCGTTTCGCTCTTCTGAGTAATTATTATCACTCTGTGAGTTTAAGCTGTATTCTGCAACTGTTACTTCAATTGCGCTTACCTTAGTTCCCTGTTCATCAAATGTTTCCTGAAGCTTAATCATCTGAGTTTCAAGAACCGATTTAACGAGTTCGTTCTGAACTGTAAGGTGTGCCGTTATCTGACCGTTCTGAGAATTGATTTGCATGTTGACTGTTCCGAGGCTGGCCGGATGAAGCTCAATTTCCATTTTGGTTACATCCTCTGAAATGTGAACCTTCACATAATCTGTAACCTGTCTCATGATATTATCTGTATCAGTGCCTGTTGTGTAGCTTGTAACTGTTTCAACTATGTCGCCAACTGTGTTAACTGTCTGATTTGTAACTGCCTGTGTCTGGTTAAATGTAAACTCCTGATTTTTTGAGCTGTCAAAATTGAAGCTTTTTCTGTTTTCTGACCTCTCGTTCATTGCTTCGTCATTCATAAGACTACTCTGTGTGAATGATTCAGGCTTTTCTATTTTTTCAGGTGCTTTCTTTTCTGTGTCGATAGGAACTTCTTCGCTTTCGTTAGAATTGTTGCTCTCTACAGGCTTTGTTTCATTTGCATTTGCCTTATCAGAGTTTTCAAAAGCTAAAGCTGCATCGGTTGTTTTATCAACTGTTACCTCGCTGACTATTTCTGCTTCCGCTTCTACTTCTGCTTCTGCTTCGTTAGTTTTAACTGATACATTGACCTCGTTTAAAGCTTCTTCAAAGCTCTCAGTATTAATCATCTCTGTAAGCTGTTCAGTGCTTAAACTAAAATCCTTTGCAACCTCTGTAAAAAGATTTGAAGCAAAGTCTGTAACTTCTTTAACGCTGTCATAAAGCTCAACATTTGTAAGAAGTTCAATGCTGTCGCTTGTACCTGTCAGCTCCATTAAGAGATTTCTTAATTCGGCAGGCTTTGTAAGGTCAGCAATTGTGAGTCCTAACACTTCCATAGCTTCTTCAATTTCCTCATCGGTTACCTCAAATTCACTTTTGATCTTGTCAACGATTTGATTTGTAATCTCTGAGATTTCTTCTGCAAGGTCTTTAATCTTTTCTTCATCAAGAGACTCTGTTTCCTGTCCGCTTGCTTCTGCCGTTTTGATGTTCTTATTTGAACCGGCGTTAGTAGCTACAACAGTTTTTGTTTTTGAAACATCGCTTGTAACATCTTTATTTAAATTAACTTCGTTAGTTTTCATAAAGGTGTCGGCAAAGCTTATTTCCTTTGTGGACTGCTCGCTCTTCCCGATATTTGAAAGATTGTTAAGTCCGGTACCGGCCGTCTGATTAAATAAATTAACGGCCCCTGTGGTCTTCTCCATGGAATTCCTCCTTTCTTCAGTTTTCAAGGTTCGTGCTTCAAAAAATACTAATTTTAAAGCTAATATTTTTATCGGATTTTTATTGTGATTTCTTAACCCCTATTTTAGTATTCAGGGTCTAAAATTTTAGTGATCTGAGATGCAACTTCCGAATCCATAACGCCAAGGATTTTCGCCCTTGCATCAGTGTCCATCTGCTTAAGAATTCTCGCAACCAAATCAAGGTTATCTGTCATCTGTTCAAAGATGGCAGCCGCCTGCTTAGGTTTCATTTGTGAATATGTTTTGACATATTTGTCGACTTCAGCGTCAGTCTCAATCTGCTTGACAACCTGACGATAGATATACTCTGCATTATCAGGGTCTATCTCTTCGTAGTATTTTTTATATTCTTCAACTGAAGGGGCCTGGTCTGAGAAGACTACCTCTTCGTAAAATTCTGTTTTTAGTTTCTGAAATTCAATCTGTGAATCCTCAAATGTCTGAAGACGTCTTATTTCCTCTTTTAAAGATGCAACCTCTTCCGATGAAGCCTCGGATTTGTCTTTTTCTTCAAGCCCTGCAATCTCTTCTCTAAGTCTTGCAATTTCAGCAAGTGCATCATCAAGATTACTGAATTCAAGCTCTTCTTCAAGCTCCTCATCAATGTTATCAGGCAATATTTTATTAATAACCGGGACATCCTTAAGTACAGGTCTTAGAACAGACGAACCAAATCCGCCTACATCAAGCTTTACTAAGAGTGCAAGAATTGCAAGCCATATAATGATAATAAAAATCACAACAAGAACAGAGAGTATTCCGCCACTCTCTTCTTCCTCATCAGCGTCAGTGTAAAGTGCAGTTCCCGAATCAGAAACAACTGCATCAAACTTTTCGCCCTTCTTGTCCTTTTTGTCTTTTTTCTTTTTCTTCTTGTCGGAAGTTTCTTCTTCCTCTAAAAGTTCATCTTTAGCCATATTACTCTTCTTCTTTTTGTCCGAAACGGTAACTTACAAGCTCGTCAATTTCCTTACTCTCTCTTGATGCCTCATCTGCCATAAATTGAATGAACTCTTTTTCCTTAAGCTTTTCGTGAGTCTTAACTTCCTTTACCGCTTCAGCCAACGCAACACGTTTAAGCTCTAAAAGCTTTTCAGCTTTTGACAGCACCTGTCTTTGGTCTTCAATAAGGTATTTCATGGCATTTACCGATTCAGTTGCCTCTTTAATGCTTTTAAAATCAAGCTCACCCTGCTGAAGCCTTCTTAAAAGGTCTCTGTATTCTTCGCGTCTGGCAATTAATTTGTCGAGCTTTTCCTCTTCTTCCATAACGGCTGCTGCCGCAATTGAAAACTCATTTTTTGCCTGCGTTTCAAGCTTCTCTTTTACGGAAAGGATGTTCTGCATCCTGTATCTGAACTTAGCCAATTAGAATAGTCCCTTTAACATATCAAGTTCTTCGTCGAATGAATATTTGGAATCAACATCCTGGCAAAGGAACTCGTTAATTGCATCTATTTTCTCGATAGCATAATCAATATTTTTATTAGCGCCTGACTTATATGCGCCGATATTAATCAAATCCTCTGCTTCATTGTATGTTGCAAGCACGTTTTTAAGCTTTCCTGCCGCTGCTTTGTGCTCACTCGTTGCAATCTGCGACATGCATCTGCTTATCGACTGCAATACATCAATCGCCGGATAATGATTTTTATGTCCGAGCTTTCTGTCAAGCATTATATGTCCGTCAAGAATCGATCTTGCCGTATCTGTGATAGGTTCGTTGAAATCATCACCGTCAACAAGTACTGTATAGAGCCCTGTGATTGAGCCTTTATCGCTGTTGCCGGCTCTCTCAAGAAGCTTTGGCATCTGAGCATAAACGCTTGGCGGATATCCTCTTGTTACAGGCGGCTCCCCCGACGCCAGTCCGATTTCTCTTTGCGCCATCGAAAATCGTGTTAACGAGTCCATCATAAGAAGAACGTCATTACCCTGATCCCTGAAGTATTCAGCAATTGCCGTTGCCGTCTGCGCAGCTTTTCTTCTGACAAGTGCCGGCTTATCCGACGTAGCAACTACTAAAACTGAACGCTTCATTCCTTCTTCGCCCAGGTCTCTTTCTATGAATTCTCTAACCTCTCGGCCTCTCTCGCCGATTAGCGCGATTACGTTAATATCAGCCTTGGTATTTCTTGCGAACATTCCAAGTAATGTCGACTTTCCAACTCCCGATCCCGCAAAAATGCCGATACGCTGGCCTTTCCCGAGGGTTATCAGTCCGTCAACCGCCTTTACACCAAGCGGAAGCGGTTCAGTGATAATCTCTCTTGAAAGCGGATCCGGTGAAGGAGCATCAATTCTATATGTATCTGTTCCGATATACTCACTTCCATCAATCGGTCTTCCAAGTCCGTCTAAAGTAAGACCAAGCATGTCCTCCCCGACAGATACAGAAAGTGGGTATCCCATATTCTCGACAATGCAGCCCGAGCCGATTCCCTCGGTAGTTTCAAAAGGCATAAGGAGCGTTTTCCCGTCCTTAAAGCCGATAACCTCAGCCATGATAAATCTATTCTCGTCCTTATCAACGATAATACGGCACAAATCGTCAAGTTTAGCATCCGGTCCGTTGCTTTCAATAGTTAGTCCGACAACGTTGACAACCTTTCCGAGTCGCTTAAAATATGTCTTCTGTTTTACGGCGTAATATTTATATAAATTCAAAACAGTAATTTCTCCTAAGGGAGTTTAGCAGATCATGCCCTATACGAAAGAAGAGTGAGTTCCTTTTTAAGAAGCTTAAGCTCTGTCCCAAGTCCGCAGTCAAAAATTCCCGAATCTGCTTCGATATAGCACTGAGACTGCGCCAAAGTCATATCCTCAATTACTTCTAAAGTGGAACTTTGCGGAAGACCTGTCATAAGCTCTTCCCTATGTTCATTCACATATTCGTAGTCTTCTTTTGATACGTGAATAAGAAATGATTTGCCCCCTTCAATGTTTCGCATTGCATCTGTGATAAGATAGTGAATAAGCTCTTTTTTATCAGATAAATCAAGCATAAATACATGCTCGTAAATATCTGTCAGCTTATCGACAAAAGCCGGTTCAAGCTCTTCGATTTTACGCGCATAATATGCTTCCAATTCACTTTCTCTCTCAGCACATCTCTGCTCTGCAGCTCTTCCGACTTCCATACCTTCTGAATAGCCGGAATTATAACCCTCATCGTGCCCGTCAGCCAGTGCCTTTGATTTAATTTGCTCGGCTTTAGTTTCAGCATCTCTAATGATTCCTTCAGCTTCCTCCCTTGCCGCTGCAAGAATACCTTCTGCCTGTGTCTTTGCCTCCTCTAACATCTGATCAAAGGCCGCTGTATCAAAATCAGGAGTCCTGTCCTGCCCTGTAGCATTATCAGAATCTCCAAGTAGCTGTTCAACCTGTACTGCATCAAGCCCTGCATTAAACTCATCGTAAAAATCACCCTCTGATTCATTCTGCATGCGCTCGGCAAGTACTTTAAGTCGCTCTGCAACTTTATCATTTGAATCTATGACTCTTGCATCATCGTTCTTTATTACGTTTCCGGATTTGAGTAAATTATTATGCAATTATCTCGTCGCCTCCACCACGTGAAATAACGATTTCATTAGAATCTTCAAGTGCACGAATTATATTAACAATCTTCTGCTGTGCTTCTTCAACATCCTTCATACGAACAGGTCCCATGAATTCCATATCTTCCTTAATCATGGCTGCAAGTCTCTTAGAAAGGTTGTCAAAGATTGCATTCTGAACTTCTTCGTTAGCAGACTTAAGTGCAATTGCAAGGTCTGCATTATCAACATCACGAAGTACACGCTGAATAGCACGTGAATCGAGAAGAAGAATATCTTCGAATACGAACATTTTCTTTCGGATTTCGTCTGCAAGCTCAGGCTCATCCATTTCAAGAATTTCCATGATGTGCTTTTCTGTACTTCTGTCAACTGTATTAAGAATCTCTACGATTGCATCAACACCACCGATGATTGTGTAATCCTGGTTAACAAGTGATGCAAGCTTGGATTCAAGTATTTTCTCAACATCCTTTATAACATCCGGCGATGTTCTGTCCATCGTTGCAATACGCTTTGCAACGTCTGCCTGTCTGTCCGGCGGAAGTGCAGATACTATAAGTGCTGCCTGTGCCGGATTTAAGTACGACAAAATAAGAGCAATCGTCTGCGGATGCTCATCCTGAATAAAGTTAATAAGCTGGCTGGCTTCGGTCTTACGAATAAATTCGAAAGGCTTAACCTGAAGCGAAGCAGTGAGCTTACCGATAACGTCTAATGCCTTATCAGCGCCAAGAGCCTTTTCAAGAAGTTCCTTAGCATATCCGATACCGCCTTCTGCTATGTACTGCTGGGCAAGACATACCTGATAAAACTCTTCGACTACCGCTTCCTTAACCTGCGGTGTGATTGAACGTGTATTGGCTATTTCAAGCGTAAGGTCTTCGATTTCTTCTTCCTTAAGGTGCTTAAAGATAAGTGCAGATCTTTCAGGACCTAACGCAATAAGAAGAATAGCCGCTTTTTGTAACCCAAGTAATTCTGTTTCTTCTTTCCTGGCCATATTAACCCCAACTGTCATTTAACCAGTTGCGAAGCAATGCTGCTGCCGCATCCGGATTTTCATCAACAAACTTCTCAACCATAAGCCTGATGTCCGACTTTGTTTCAACGTCAATATCTTCAACAGAAGATACTTCCTGCGTAGTCTGCAAAAGATTCTCCACTGAAAGTTCTTCTTCCTGAGGCTCTTCCTTCTTGTCTTTCTTAAGTGTTGAAAAGACAACAAATCCAAGTAATGCAAGAATCAGTACAATAAGAACAATCTGTGCAATATCCGTTGCCTCAAGTCCGTTACCTTCTTCCTCCTGGAAGATTGGTACATCATATGCAATTATTGAAATATTAGCAACAGGAATACCTGTTGCGTTTGCAACAAGCTGAACCATTTCCTCATCAACAGTCTTCTTAACCATTTCTGAATTGGCGAGCTTGAATTCCTTAAAAGTAATTCCGTCAAGAAGTCCCTGCTCTCTTACCTCTGCTTCCTTGTAAATCACATAGTGCGAAGCCGTAATGGCAATTGATGACTTGTCATACTTAATTGCACCTGACGGAATCGTAGTTGTGATGATTGTTTCACTAGGAAGATAATCACGTGATTCTTCATTGACTGAATATTGTGACCTGTCACCATCTTCGATAACGTATGTATTTTCTTCACCGTTGGAATCGGTTCCCGGAACTCCTTCTACCGCACCTACTCCGGTCGATTCGTATGTATCTTCGTGAGAAAGGACATTTGTACCATTCTCATCTGCCTGCGTATATTTATGCTCTGTCTGTTCCACAAGCGAAAAATCAAGCGAAAGATTCGGCGCTACTTTAACATCTTCGTAGAGATTTGAACCAAGGAGTACCGAAGTAACCTCCTGCTTCACAAGCCTTTCCGCTTCTGCTTTAAGCTGCAGCTGATTGGTTGTATTGACAATATTGGAATTAGTGCTTGAGTAATCTGCGCCTGAGAACAACAGATTTCCGTTAGAATCAATAATACTTACATTTTCCGGTGTCTTAGATCCAAGCGCTGTTGCGATATTTTTAGCAAAGCTCTCCGCAACGCCGTTGCCAAGTTCCTCTTCAAGGTCAAGCATTACCGATGCATAAGGTTCTTCCTTTTCTGCAAGAAGTGTACCGTCATCATCAGGAATATTAAGCGTAACGTAAGCTGCGTTTACCGCACTCTGTGCTTCCATTACTTCCTTAAGCTTCGTCTCTAAGTATAATTTATATGTTTTCTGCTTATCTGATTCTGTCGTTGAAAATCCGCCCGAAAGAGCTTCCGACAAAGAATAACCTGCCGCCGGATAATTGTTGGCACCAAGAAGAAGTGTTGCCGTTGAAAGGTCCTTTTCCTGGACTGAAATATTAAGTCCATCGTCCGTAACCTCGTAGATGATTGAGTTTTCTTTAAGCAAATCAATGATGTTAGATGCATCCTTTGTGCTCTCACATCTTATGAGAGTTGTATACTGAGGTCTTGTAAGTACAGTACCAAGAACAGCAAGTGCTACTATAACACCTGCTGCCACGCTGATAATCAATGTTTTCTGCTTTGTTGTGAACTTATCCCACCATTCTCTTATATTCGTGAGAAGCTGTTGAAATCTCTCCTGCATTTATCTGTACCTAACGCCTGAACCGACTACACCTGAATCTGCATAATCTGCTGGTATGACTCGATGAATTTGTCCCTTAGCGCCACCGTGTAGCTTAATGCTGTCTGTGCCTTAGCCATGGCAATTGACAAATCATGAGTATTGTCCGTAATACCAAGTGCGAATTTAATTTCCTCTTCCTCCTGCTGATTAAGCAGTGTATTCGTTTCGTTGATATTGCTTAATGCCGACTGAAAAAGTGAGGAGAAGCTTTCATCGCCTTCCTTAACTCTGCTTACTGTCGCATTTTTTGCTGCCTCCGTTATCGCCGGAGACGATATATTTAATAAAGAATTAATGTCCATTTTGCCCCTTCAATATATTATGACTGTCCAATCTGTAGTCCGCGCTGTGCCATGTTCTTAGATGCCGAGAATGCAGTAGCGTTAGCTTCGTATGCACGTGTTGCATCAATCATGTTCGTCATTTCCGTAATAGTGTTGACATTAGGATACATTACATATCCGTTCTCATCAGCGTCAGGATGCGCCGGATCATACACTTTAATGAGGTCGGTAGTAGTGTCCTCATGTACCCGCGTAACTTTAACTCCGTCGCCGGTATGGTAGCCCCTTGCTTTAGCATAAATTGCCCCAAAAGAAGTGGCATCAACATCCTTCTCTGCGAAAGTAACAATCTTTCTTCTGTAAGGTGTGCCCTCTTCCGTACGGGTAGTATTCGCATTAGCAATGTTTTCTGATATTATGTCCAGACGATAACGCTCTGCAGTCATACCTGATGCGTTAACACCAAATGATTTAAATACGCTCATTTTAACCTCCAATTCACTGATTCACTGAATCAGATTACCAAAGTAATCTTACAACGGTCTAAGTGCTTCTCTCCTACTTGATAACGGTCTTTAAATTCTTGAATTCAGCGTCAATACTTTCTACCAAAGCCTGATATACAATCTGGTTCGAAGCAAGCTCAACGTTCTCGTTATCAATATCTACATTATTTTTATCCAGTCGATAGGAATAATTCGCGTAATCTGTGTACGTACGCGGTTCAATGTGTGAGAGCCTGTTACCTTTATTCAGCTCACTAACCTTTTCATCAAGACTTGTGTACTTAGAGGCCCTTAACGCTTGCTCAAGCTCCTTCTGGAAGGAGACATCCTTCCTCTTATAGTTAGGCGTATCAATATTAGCGATATTGTTAGCTATCGCATTATTTCTTGCCCATGAGCCGTCTGCTGCCTTATCAAGGACATTAATGTAATCATATACCCCTGTATTTATCATAATTATTCACCCACCTTTCTATATTATAAAGCATTCGTGAGAAAATACAAGAAATTTTCTATAAAAAACACATTATATTGTGTTTTATATTTTTCTTTGTTACTACATATTGGTTTACATAAGAGTAAAGAACAAAAAAGGACCTGTAAAAAACAAGTCCTTTTGAGCTTAAATATAAAATCCGTTTTATATCTGCGCTATTATGTAAACCTCTCTCCGTCACCTTGTGACGTTACCTATGATAGCACACATTACTCTCAATGTATATATCGGAATATCATCATTTTTCTTTAGCATTAATTTGTGCGGTCTTTAACAAATCCACACTTTTCATTGTAGCACTGAAGTTTATTGCCCTTTATAAGCATAATGCTTCCGCACTTTTCACACTTTTCCTTAGACGGCATATTCCATGAGATAAACTCACAATCCGTGCCGGCCTCGCAGCCATAAAACCTTCTGCCCTTTTTAGATCTTCTTGCGACAATATCCTTTCCGCAGATAGGACATTTAACACCGATTCTTTCAAGGAACGGCTTTGTATTCTTACATTCAGGAAATCCCGGGCATGCAAGGAACTTGCCGTGCGGACCATATTTGATGACGAAGTTTCTTCCGCATAAATCGCATACCTCATCGCTGACTTCATCTTCGATTTTGACACTCTCAAGCTTTTTCTCGGCTTCTTTAACTTCTTTATCAAGAGATGGATAGAAGTTGCGGATAATGTCCTTCCATTTAGCAGTGCCTTCTTCAACTTCATCAAGTTGCCTCTCCATGTCGGCAGTAAAGTTAAGGTCAACAATTTCAGGGAACGCTTCAACCATCATGGCATTTACCGCTTCCCCAAGTTCTGTTGTAAAGAGGTTCTTGCCGTCCTTAGAAACATAATGCCTTCCAAGTATTGTTGAAATAGTCGGCGCATATGTACTTGGTCTTCCTACACCAAGTTCCTCCATTGTCTTTACTAAAGATGCTTCCGTAAAATGTGCCGGAGGCTGCGTAAAATGCTGCTTGTCGTCAAAGCCGTTAAATTCAAGCTTTGTGTTTTTATCTATACTCTTAAGCAAAACATTGTTGTCTGTCTTTTCATCATCATCAGAAGAATACACTAAAAGATATCCGTCAAATGTAACCTTTGACGCTGATACATTGAATTTGTAATCGCCTGCTGAAATCTTAACGCTTGTCGTCTCGTATTCAGCATCCTTCATACGGCATGCAACAAATCTCTTCCAGATAAGAGTATAAAGTCTTAGCTGGTCTCTGTTAAGTGAATCCTTAAGCATCTGCGGTGTGCGCGTAATGTCTGTAGGCCTTATTGCCTCGTGCGCATCCTGGATATTCTTGCCGTTTTTTGCTGTTGCAGATGCCTTTGAGGCATACTCTTCGCCGTATTCCCTGCTGATGTATTCTTCTGCAGCCTTCTGAGCTTCATCCGAAATTCTTGTTGAATCTGTACGAAGGTATGTAATTATACCGACCGTACCTTCACCTTTAACATTAACGCCCTCGTAAAGCCCCTGTGCAATACGCATTGTTTTCTGCGTTGCAAAATTAAGAGTCTTACTCGCTTCCTGCTGAAGGGTTGACGTTGTAAACGGAAGCGGAGCCTTCTTAAGCTTCTTAGCCTTTTTCACATCGGCAACTTCAAATTTTTTGCCTTTAAGATTTGCAAGAATTCTCTTACAGTCTTCTGAAGAATGTATTTCGATTTTTTTGTTGTTTTCCTCGCTAAGATGTGCAACAATCTGCTTCTTCTCACCAAATGGCGTTAAAAGTGCATCGATTGTCCAGTATTCTTCAGGGATAAATGCATCAATCTCTGCTTCCCTGTCACAAATTATTCTTAATGCAGCTGACTGAACACGTCCTGCCGAAAGTCCTCTTTTTATTTTAACCCAAAGTAACGGCGAAATCTTATATCCGACAATTCTGTCAAGCACTCGTCTGGCCTGCTGGGCATCAACAAGATTCATGTCAATGTCACGTGCATTTTTAATTGACTCTTTAACAGCGTTTTTCGTGATTTCGTTAAAAGTAATACGATACACTTTCTTATCTGCCAGATTCAGCGCGAATAAAAGATGCCACGAAATTGCCTCTCCCTCACGGTCAGGGTCAGTTGCAAGATAAATCTTATCTGCTTTCTTTACTTCCTTACGTAAAGACGCAAGTAAATCTCCCTTTCCCCTGATTGTAATGTACTTAGGTTCGTAATCATTTTCTGTATCAATGCCAAGCTGGCTCTTTGGCAGGTCGCGGACATGTCCCATCGACGCCATTACCTCATAATTACTTCCAAGAAATTTCTTGATCGTCTTTACCTTTGCAGGTGACTCAACTATCACTAGATTTTTTGCCATTAATTTAATTACTCCTTCTTTGGCCCGTTTTTTGTCAGCATGCGTTTTGCGATGCACTTTTTTAACGACACTTAACGTACGAATTTTTGCCTGTTTCTTTAATAAGCCCTCGCATTTCAAGACTTATGAGCACGCTCATAATCTGAAAAATATCGAGATTTGTGGCTTTCATAATATCCTCGGTATTTTTAGAATAAAAATCCAACACACTATACACCATATTTTCTTCTCTTTCAAGAAGTACTTTCTCACTTTTTTTAGGAACAAGCCCGATAAGTTCTTTTGTCCTAAAATCATTTCGGCTAAAATTATACTCATAATAATGTGTCGAAACTGTGTCAAGAAGCCTCATTACATCATCTGCTGACTGTGCAGGAGACGCTCCCTGCAAAATAAGAGCATTACAGCCTACTGAAAGGGGATCTGTTGCTCTTCCCGGGACCACCATGATTTCTCTTCCTTGCGACAGGGCATAATCCACTGTAATGAAAGTCCCGCTTTTAAGCCCTGCCTCAACTACAAGAACAACGTCTGAAAGAGCGCTTATAATCCTGTTTCTAAGCGGAAAATTGTCGGCCCTTGCACACGCATCAACAGGGTATTCGGTAATTATTCCGCCATCCTTACAAAGCCTGTCGTATAGTGCTTTATTTGCCCTTGGATAGCACACATTTGCGCCGCTTCCCAACACTCCGAATGACCTCGCTCCGCTGTTTAAAGCTGCCATCCCCGCAATCCCGTCAATTCCGAAAGCCATTCCGCTTATTATCTCAACGTCATATTTAGCAAGTCCTGTAGCAATGTTTTCAGCCATGTATTTGCCGTATTCCGTGCATTTTCTTGAGCCGATTATCGCAACCGAGTGCTTGTTTTCATCAGGAAGTTCCCCTTTGTAAAAAAGCGCAAACGGCCTGTTTTCTATATTTATAAGCTTCTTTGGATATTTATCATCATTAACTGTTACCGCGCTGACACCCGACAAATTAAACAGCTCGAATTCTCCTTCAATATCAGTCTCCTTTACCTTATTAATAATAAACTCAGCCTGATTTTTTGAAAGGCCGCATTTTTCAATAAGCCCCTTTTCGCTTAGCGAAAAAATCTCTTCGTATGTCATCCCGTTTTCCGAAATATCCCCCGGCAAAAGATTATTTCGTACTTTCATCCATAAGTATTCGTATTTGTCCATTTAAGCCTCCTTAATCATAAATATCACACTTAAAAAACAGTGCTTCGGTTAAGTGCTTAACCTCTATTTCCTTGCTCTCATCAAGGTCTGCAATTGTCCTTGCACACCTTAACATTCTGTGAAATGACCTTGCGCTTAAATCATATTTATTAATAACGTTTTCCATAAATGATAACTTCTCACCCTTAAGCTCACAGTACGTTTTAATCTCGTCTATTCCCATCTGCGAATTGAAAAGTATTCCTGTATTTTTGTACCTCTCCTGCTGGATTTTCTGCGCTTTTATAACGCGTTCTCTTATTTTGTATGATGGCTCCTCATTTATCTCTTTAAGTATTTCAGAGCTTTCAGGTCTTGACACCTGCATACACAAATCGACTCTGTCAACAAGTGGCTTAGACAGCTTTGAAATGTAGCGTTTTCTCATGTTTTCAGTACAAGTACACTTATTCATATCAGGGTACATCCCGCACGGACATGGGTTCATCGCCCCAACGAGCATAAAATCCGAAGGGTATGAAACGCTGTAGCCGTTTTTTGCTACATGAATTACTTTATCTTCAATCGGCTGACGCAAAACCTCCAGCACTTTTTTAGGAAATTCCGTCATTTCATCAAGGAAAAGCACACCTCTGTGGGCTAAAGAAATCATTCCGGGATGCGGCGTGTTGCCACCGCCTGACATTGCAACGTCAGTTGCAGTATGATGTGCTGTAACGACAGGTCTTTTTGTGATAAGAGAACCGTTTTCGGGTAGTTTTCCCGCTACACTATATATAGAAGAAACTTCCAGAATTTCATCTTTATTCATCGGCGGCAGAATTCCCGGAAGGCTTTTGGCAAGAAGTGTTTTTCCGGTTCCGGGCGGCCCGACCATTAGAACGTTATGTAAACCCGCTGTTGCTATTTCAAGCCCTCGTTTTGCAACCTTCTGTCCTGATATTTTGGCAAAATCATAATCAAGAATTTTTTTATCATTAAAATCCTGTTCTGCACTTTTACTTAATCCATAATGCGAGGGCTCTACCCTTTCAGCATTTAGTGCGCCTGTCAGATACGAAATAAGCTCGGTAAGGTTATCAACACAAATTACAATCACATCATCTATTACCGCTGCCTCCTTCGCATTGGTCTTTGGAACAATAAACCTGCTTATTCCCTCATCGCGCCCCTTCTTAACAACAGGCAGTACGCCCCTTACTCCTGTGATTTCACCACCAAGCGACAGTTCACCAATAAACAGCGTATTTTCGACGCTTTTGATATCAATAATATCCATTGCCATCAAAATACTCACCGCAACAGGAAGGTCATATCCCGTACCATGCTTTCTTAAGTTCGCCGGCGACAAATTAACGGTTATCCGCTTATTTGGTATGACAACATCACTGTTTCTTAATGCTGTCACAACCCTCTCCCTTGATTCCTTAACTTCAGGTGCTAAGCTTCCGACAAGCTCAAATGCAGGAAACCCGCTTGCAATGTCGCACTCCACCCTAACAATATGCGCATCAATTCCATGCACACCTCCTGAGATTACCTCTCCAATCATTTAAATTCTCCTTTCGTTTATAAAATATTATTTTTAATATTTTCTTTCTCCATACCCGCATTGTACTTTTAGTTGACATAACTTAGCAAGCAGGTTATCTCATGAGTAATCTCACGAATAATCTCACAAATAATTGCACAACTAATTGCAGCACAAAAAGCCGTAACCTCCCTATAAATTTGTGTTCCGTGAAAGTGCGGCGAATCCCGCATTTGAAAATAATTCAAATTGAATTGAATGATATGTGTGATTGATTTATTATATCGCCATGCAGTTTCTATTGCAATAATAACTGCATGGCGTAAACATAACGCTGTTATTTAAACCGATTCAGCATTTCCATATCCATAACATGTCTGTTATCAAGAGTCTTCATGACGTCAACAACCTCTAAGTCTCCGTAATAAAGAGTCTGCGCTAAATCGACAATTTTATTTGATGAAAATACAAGGATCATTGGTCTTAATACATTCTTAGGATTGTGTTTTATTACAAGTCCCTTCTCACCGTTAGACAATTCTACACAGCATCCTTCCGATAAGAAATTGATACTGTCTACCAATGCCCTTACAACCTTCTCATCATAAAACTCAGGATGGTCCATAAAATGTTTAAGTGCTGCGATTTCCGAACGAGGTGTCTCTCCGATAGAATTCATTGCAGTAAACTTATCAAACTCATCGGCAACAATTAATATCTTAGCCGCTTCTACAACTCTGTGCTGCGAAAGGTCTTCATTATTATAAAATGCATTCGTTTCCCTGAACGCCTGCAGCACGGCTCTTTTAATTGCAGGAGTCGAAATGAAAACGGCATCGATTTTAGCTATGCCGGAATATTCCATTCTCTTTGCCAATTCTTCATCTTCGGGCATTACAGTAGGCTTAACTCTCTCCTCCTTAGATACTATGCCGACAGCATGAACAATCGCAGATACTACAAGTTCTTCCTGCTCTGTAGGTCTCATATTGAGCCTGTGTGAAATCATTGCACAAAGAATTGCAACGTTAAGAGAATGTTTGAAAATAAAATCATCAGCACTTCTTAAGTTCTGTACGAAATTAATTTTATGCTCAAGCCTTCCGTATGCCTTAATTATTGTCTGCGCAACATTGTAAATCTTAATGTGCTTATTAGTCTTTGCAATGCTTTTAAGTTCATCCATTATTTCGAAAAATTCGACTGCCTGGAACTTCTCAAATTCGATATCATCCTCACTCATCGGCGGAAGCGGTTCTGCCGGTTCAAGAATGTATATTCCGATAAGACCGAAATTCTTAACCGATTCAATACCCTGAGCCGTGATTTTTGAATCACGCTCATAAAGGAGTACCCCTTTTTTGTTGTAAATCGGCTTTGCCAGTCTTAATCCGATTCTTAAATCCTCTGTCTTAACAAACTTCATAATTGTTCCCCATTATCTATACTCTCTTAAGAACTTCTCAAAGCCTTCTATATTTACAGGTCTTGAGAAATAATACCCCTGAACTATATCGCATCCGATTTCGGCAAGGAAATCAAGCTGTTCCTGACTTTCAACACCTTCTGCAATAGTAAGCATTCCAAGCTGCTTAGCCATTCTTACGGATGATTCAACGATAATTCTTCCTCTCTCTGTAGTCATAATCTCATCGAAGAAGAACTTATCAATCTTTAGCGTGTCAACCGGTGCATTTCTAAGCATGTTAAGCGATGAGTAAGCCGAGCCAAAGTCATCCATATGAATTGAAAATCCGTTCTGCTTAAGCGATGACATCTGGTCAAACAGTTCATGAACATCATCCATGAAAAGATTCTCTGTAATCTCAAGCTCAAGATTCTTAGGTGATATTCCATACTTTTTAACAAGTGATGTGAATTCTTTCGTCAAATCTGTCGCACCTATATGAGCTCTTGAAATATTAACGGCAATCGGTAAATCAATTCCTCTGTCCTTAAGCTCTCTTAAATACTTGCACGCTTCCTCCCACATGTACTTATCAAGCTTGACAATAAATCCGTTACTCTCAAAAAGCTCTAAGAACTGGAACGGAACCATAATTCCCTTAGTCGGGTTGTTCCATCTTACAAGTGCTTCAGCTCCGTGAATCTTTCTTGTCTTAACATCGACCTGTGGCTGTAGGAACATGACAAATTCGCGGTTATTAAGAGCCTCTTCCATTCTCTCTTCGATTTCAGCCTGTTCTCTTAGCTTAAGTCTTATCGCATCATCATAAACGGCGTAATTTGATGCAGAAGCCGAACCCTTAATCTGTCTCTTTGCAGCTCTTGCCCTGTCGCACATGATTCTGATTGGCAATTCTCTGTCGACAATTTTGTATATACCAAACGTAAATGAGACATGCGTGGGTATATTTGATTTTGAATTGACACCAGCCGATAAATCAGTCATAAAGTTTATGAGCGACTGGTCATCATCAAACGGCAAAAGTACCGAAAATACGTCTGCCTGATATCTCTTCACAAGTCCATCCTTAGGAATTATTTCCTTAAGTACCGCACCGACAGTGTGCAAAAGCTTGTTACCTGCTTCAATTCCGTAGCTGTCGTTAATGAGTCTGAATTTATCAATATCAACAGAGAAAATAGCAAATTCAGTGTCTGTTCTTTCGTTGATGATTTCAGAAGTCTTCCTGTAAAATGCTTCCGACTTGTATACATCCGTAAGCGAGTCATAATCAGCCCTGTACGCCATCTCGCCTTTGATTTTCATCTCTACATCAACATTCTGGAACGTACATAAATATCTTACAACTTCGTTTTCAAGTCCTCGTAAAGCCTGAATTGTAACGGTATACCATACATAGACATTGTATCTGTTTCTTATTCTGACTGTAACCTTTTGTACAAGAGGCGAGTTCTTAACGTTATCAATGAATTTGTTAAAAATATCCCTATCGCCTTCAAATATGTCAAGCATGTTAATAACCGACCACTCGTCATTTAACTGCTTCGTATCGATGCTGAAAATGTCTTCAAAATTCGAGCAAAGATAATATGAATTATCGGCTACCGTATATTCGTAAACGAGAATTCCAATCATCTCGTTAACATTTTCATGTCTCTCAAATCCAAGAGCCATATCCTTAAGAATACTGCTCTTTTCCTTCATGATTTCGTACCTGATTTTAGTCTCAGTGTTATTGATGGTCGCTTTTTTGCATTCATCTATATTGATAGCGCAAATCAGCACGTGAATATCCTCACCGTCCGCATTTTTCGGAAGATAAGCATAAAATTCCATCCATTTGTATTCGTTGTTTACATCCTTGATTCTGATTTCGCGGGATAAAGACTTCCGTCCGGTCTTAATCATCCTCTTAAGGAAGGCTGAATCAGTAATCTCTGAAAATACAGTCACATCCTCTTTGTAAACGACGTTCTCAACGTAGTGATCTATAAGGCGTCTGAAATTCTTGACCTTTAAATCCATTATTGAGCAGACGTCCTTTTCTCTGACTCTTGTACATGTATTCTTAGTGAGATTGACATCCCATACTATGTCATTAGCCTTTAAAATACCGTCGTTAACCCTTGCTTCGGACTCTTTAATCAGCTCAACCTGATCATCAATATTTTCATTAATTGCAGCGATTACATATATGCTTTTACCGTTTCTTAATACGATTCTCGTTGCCCGTACTGCTGCCGATGTTCCAAGCTTTTTAATGAACATTGCAGAATCGGCCACGTCTTTATTATCTGACATAAGCTTAAGAGGACAGTCCTCGCACGGCTCACTTAGTTCGCCGTTTTGTGCATAGCAAAAGCCCTCGCATTTACTCGAAATGAACTTCGTCATAAGTGCATTTCTGTATAAAATCTGGTAATTCTCATCTACTACATATGCCCATGTGGAAATAGGATCGAGAATACTTCTTACAAGCTCCATTTCCTTTGTAGTTAAAGTAGGATTAATGGACTTATCCATTCTCTCCATGTCTTCTGCGTAAATGACATATGTGCCGATGCCGCTTGATTTTGCATCGTCCAAAGCTAAAAGACAGCGCCTGTATAGCTCATCATACGAAGCAAGTGCCGTATCCATGACCGATGCGCCGATGCTGACAGTGATCTTCCTGTCATCCTCATATTTAGCGCATATTCCTTTAATTGTCTCGCTTATATAATTGGAACGTTCAAGTACAATTCCTGACGTATGCACGCCCTTCATAAATACGCCGAATTTGTCTGCGGCAAGATGTCCTAAAATATCAGAGCCTCTGAATGCTTTCTTAAGAACCCTGGCAATTTCAATCTGGATTCCTTCAGCGCTGATTAAGCCGTATTTTGAAACAAATGAATTGTAAGCATCAATCTTCACTATAATGAGTGCAGGCTTTACGTCTGATGGAATATTGTTTATATAATCGGATGCCTTAGCGGCAAAAATGTCCTCTGTAAGCAGTCCTGTCGTAGCTTGACGGGAAAGTGATCGTTCTTCATCGAATTGTTTTTTATCATCGGCAATATAGCTGATCGTACCGCAAAACAGCGGTTCATCCTCTGCTCTGTGGCTTGGAATCATACCTTTAAGCTGATACCATCTGAACTCGCCCGTATTGTCAAGAATCCTTACGTATTCCAAATATGCGACGTTTAGCTGCTTTTTAGATGTTAAAAAGCTGATCGCCTTTTCTGTGTCATCTTCGTGGACTTTGGCTACTGAACTTAAGTTCTCGGCAAAATTCTCAATCTGTGTAGCCATAGGCATGTAATTTGATATGTTTTCAGAGAAACACATTGTATCGGTTTCAGTATAATACTCAAAAACTACTGTGTCGTTTAAGTCTATTGCGCTCCACAGTATATCTTCCTGAAATCTGTGCATATTGTAACCTACCCCAAATTCTAATCGTTTCGTAACATACGACAACTTAGATGCGAAATTGCCGTCATTTACATATAGATATACAAATCTATCGTACCATAAGAAACTGGGAAAAACAATAATTACCGTAGTCTATGCCCATATCTGTAAGGGCATATCTGCCGTTGTCGTAATACATCAGCCCCTCACTTATCAGTTTCTTAAGCGGGGCATCAAAAACGCTCTCCATTGATTTGTTAAAACATGTGCTGAATTCGTATGTTGAAACTCCGCTAAGACGCCTTAATCCAAGGAACATAAACTCTTCCATCATATCGGCACTCTCAAGCTTTACGCTCTCCTCAATCAGTCGCGGCTTTTCAATATATTTGTCTAAATCCGATTCGTTTTTTATCCTGACATTATTAATACATGATGATGCGCCAAGTCCAAGACCTATATAGTCCTGCCTTGACCAGTAGGCGCTGTTGTGAACGCTCTCAAAGCCCGGGTATGCGAAATTTGAAATCTCATACTGGATGTAGCCTTCCTTAATCAGCCTGTTTCTGACAAAATAGTACATTGAACGCTCAAGTTCCTCGCCGGGCATATATGCTCCAAGCGCTCCGTTGTATTTACCGTCCTCATCCCTCTCGCCAAATTTGTCGAAAAACTCTGTTCCTTTTTCTATAATAAGGCTGTATGAGGAAATATGCTGAGGCCTTATTTGCAAGGCAAAAAGCTCATCGAGAGTGCGGTTCAAATTGTACTCACTCTGATAAGGCAGCCCTGTCATTAAGTCTACGTTAATATTCCTGAATCCGACTTCGTAAGCCGTCAGGAAATTTTCCTTGAATTCTTCATACGTGTGGATACGTGAAAGGAAATTGAGTTCTGCGTTATCGGCACTCTGAAGCCCAATGCTTAATCTGTTAAAGCCGGCATTTTTATAAGCGACGAGCTTTTCGTAAGACAATGTACCCGGATTGGCTTCAAGAGTAATCTCAATATTTTCTGATATGGCAAAGTTTCCGGTGCCACGTAATTTGGTTATCAGTTTACATAACAAATCGCAGATATATGACTCTTTAATTGACGTTGGCGTACCACCGCCAAAGTAAATAGAAGAGATTTCGTACTTATCGTTCTCTTCTATCTTGAATTTGTCTGTAATTATGTCAACTTCTCTATTGAGGGCACCGATGTATGGTCCCTGTTTATCTGCTTTTCCTTCAAATGAAAGAAAATCACAGTAAGCGCACTTCCTTACACAAAACGGGATGTGCACATAAATACCAAGCTTTTTCATTTTGTATCATCCAGTTTAAGTACGCTCATAAATGCCTTCTGCGGAATCTCAACATTTCCTATCTGACGCATTCTCTTTTTGCCTTCTTTTTGCTTTTCAAGAAGCTTCTTCTTTCTTGTAATATCGCCGCCGTAGCACTTTGCAAGAACGTCTTTTCTCATTGCCTTTACCGTTTCTCTTGCAATAATTTTAGAACCGACTGCTGCCTGGATTGGAATTTCAAATAAATGCCTCGGGATTTCGTCCTTAAGCTTTTCGCACATTTTACGTCCTCGCTCATATGCACCGTCAGCATGAACGATGAATGAAAGTGCATCAACCTCCTCACGGTTGATTAATATATCAAGCTTGACAAGATTCGATCTCTCATACCCCTTCATATCATAGTCAAATGAAGCATATCCACGTGAACGTGATTTAAGGGCATCAAAGAAATCATAAATAATTTCGTTAAGCGGAAGCTCATACTTAAGAAGCGCACGTGTTTCTTCCATGTATTCCATTCCAAGATATTTACCGCGTCGTTCCTGGCAAAGCTCCATAATCGGCCCGATAAATTCCGTTGTAACCATAATCTCAGCATTTACAATAGGTTCTTCCATGTATTCAATTTCTGATGGATCAGGAAGATTTGACGGATTCGTAAGTTCAATTACTTCACCGTCATTCTTATAAACCTTATACACAACACCCGGAGCTGTAGTAACAAGATCAAGATTGTATTCTCTCTCAAGTCTCTCCTGGATAATTTCTAAGTGCAATAGCCCTAAGAAACCGCACCTGAATCCAAACCCAAGTGCAATTGAATTCTCAGGTTCATAATTAAGCGATGCATCGTTTAATTTAAGTTTTTCAAGCGCATCACGTAAGTCAGGATATTTCGCACCGTCTGCCGGATATACACCGCAGAACACCATTGACTGCACCTTCTTATATCCTGGCAAAGCCTCATCACACGGATTATCTGCATCAGTTACGGTGTCGCCGACTGCAGTATCGGATACATTTTTAATGCTTGCCGTAAAATAGCCTACCATTCCGGCTGATAACTCCTCGCAAGGGATAAACTGCCCTGCGCCAAAGTAGCCGACTTCAACAACCTCGCATTTAGCTCCTGTTGCCATCATTTTGACATTAGTACCCTTCTTAACGATACCATCCATAATTCGCATAAATACAATTACGCCTTTATACGAATCATAAATCGAGTCAAATATCAAAGCCTTAAGCGGCTTTTTCTCATCACCTGAAGGAGCGGGGATTTTATGAACGATTGCTTCTAAAACATCATCAATTCCGATGCCGTTTTTAGCGGAAATCCTCGGCGCATCCTGTGCTTCAATTCCAATAACATCTTCGATTTCATTTGCCACCCTGTCAGGATCGGCTGACGGTAAGTCAATTTTGTTAATTACCGGAAAGACATCAAGGTCATGATCAAGTGCAAGGTAAACGTTAGCCAAAGTCTGCGCTTCGATACCCTGTGCTGCGTCAACTACAAGCAAAGCACCGTCGCACGCTGCAAGCGAACGCGATACCTCATAGTTAAAGTCAACGTGTCCCGGCGTATCAATAAGGTTAAAAATATATTCCTCACCATCCTTAGCCTTATAAACGGTTCTGACAGCCTGCGACTTGATTGTTATTCCTCTCTCCCTCTCAAGGTCCATGTTATCAAGAACCTGCGCCTGCATTTCCCTTGAAGTTAACAGTCCTGTCGACTCAATAATTCTGTCGGCAAGTGTTGATTTGCCGTGATCTATATGTGCAATTATACTGAAATTTCTAATTTTGCTCTGGTCCATATTACTCCGTCTTAATATCTTAATTTTTTGCCATAATCATAATATATAAAAAGTATAAAAAATGCAACAAATCTCTTGACTTTTCGCAAAGTAAGTCATATTATTTATGGGTATGTGCGGCGCCCCGTGTCTTGTCGCACTGACCGGAGGATTTAGTCCTTACTATATTAAGGAGGTAGAGCAATGGCTAATATTAAATCTGCTAAGAAGAGAATTCTTGTAATCAACAAGAAGACAGAGCGTAACAAAGCTATCAGATCTAAGGTTAAGACTTACATCAAGAAGGTTACTGCAGCTATCGAGTCAGGTGATAAGGCCGCAGCAGATGCAGCTCTCTTAGAGGCTACATCAGTTATTTCTAAGGCTGCTTCAAAGGGTGTTTACCATAAGGCTAACGCATCACGTAAAATCTCTAGACTTTCAAAGGCTGTTAACAAGATGGCTTAATCTTAATATTTTACATATAACAAAAGCTCGTACCGTCATACGAGCTTTTTTGTTGTTGGAACACTCCTTTGCCACAGGTATTGTCCATTTGTGTTAGTACTTACTCAGTCTCATCCTCATCTGTGGATTTACTCTCACTCTGCAGTGCTTCAACCTCTTCAGGGAACTTAATTCCCCAGGCTTCACGAATCGAATCCATAAGCTTCATCATGAAAAGTGTCTCTGAATGAGGCATTTCCGGGCATTCAACCCTTCCCTCCATAATCGCATCAATTGCAGAAATCACCTCATATTCATAGCCGGTAATTTGCATAGGCGCAACGATTTCCTGCACCACTCTTCTCTCAAGATTGTATACTTTAACCGATTCAGGATTGTTAATATTTTCAACCTCGATATATCCGTTAGTTCCGTTGATAATACCGCGTCGGTCACTTTGTGCAAGCATCGTAGCGTAAATTGTCGCCATTTTGCCGTCGGCATACTTAAGCATTACCGTCTCCTGGGCGTCAACGCCTGTTTTATACCTTATACATTCGGCAGAAATGCCAACGATATCGTTACCAAATACCATTGAGGCAAAATTCAAAGGGTAAACGCACAAATCAAGCAGTGCCCCGCCACAGAGCTCTAACTTAACCATTCTCTCCTTATGCTCGAGAGGATATCCTAAGTTAGCAGAAAGTGATGTCGGTGTTCCGATGATTCCGCTCTTAATTATTGCATCAATAGTTAAACGCATCGGCATATATCTTGTCCATATTGCCTCTGTAAGAAGAAGTCCTTTCTCTCTTGCTTCAAGAATAACTTCTTCTGCCTGAGCTGCATTTGCTGTAAACGCCTTCTCGCAAAGAACATGCTTTCCGTGTTTTAAGCACATCTTAATGTGCTCATAATGATGTGAATGAGGTGTTGCAATGTATACAAGATGTACGTTCGGATCTGAGAGCATGTCTACATATGATCCGTATGCAACCTGAAATCCGAATTTATCGGCAAAGGCCTGTGCGCGCTTCTTTTCCCTTGCCGCAACCGCATAACATGTAACATTTTTTAGTGACTGAAGAGTTGTAGCCATTGTAGCTGCAATATTTCCGGCTCCTAAAATTCCTATGTTCATTTATTATGTCCTTTCGTGCGTTCTAAACTATTATTAAATTAATAACTATTATTAAATTAATAATTCAATCAATCCTGAGGTTTTATGTAAACCACATTATCCTCTACATACACTCCGGAAATGTCATTTACAAATCGGGCGAACTTTGAATATCCATAATCTCTTATGTTGAAGTCAGGATAATTCTTCTCAATTGCCTGCTTAAGAGATGGAAGAGGCATTTTGCCATTCTTCTTATTGAGAGTATTGACTACGAGTTCATCAACAATATCCCTTGTGATCCTTCCGCTTGAAAGCGATGCAATCACCGATGTTCCGTCAAAGGAAATATCAATTCCCTTAAGGCTCTCAAGGAACTTTGATAACTTCGAATATCCGTAGTTTCTAACATCAAAGTCCGCATGTCTGTTAGAAAGCTTTGAGCCGATTTCACCGACTGTAGTCTCTCTGTCCATTGCGTTATTGTCGATAATAATCTTCTTAACCGACTCTTCGATATCCTGTCTTGATAAAGAATCCTCGTCCTCGTCTTCTTCACCATCCGCCATAAGTACTTCAAGGTACTTAAATACAGAACAGGCTGTCCTGAACGCTTCGACCGTCTTTTTCTCTCCCATACCGATAACAAGCATGCCGGCTTCCCTGAGTCTGCCTGCAAGACGCGTAAAATCGCTGTCGCTTGAAAGTATGCAAAAGCCGTCTACTTTGCCCGAATACAAGATGTCCATCGCATCAATAATCATAGCCGAGTCGGTTGAATTCTTCCCCTGAGTATAGCTGTACTGCTGAATCGGAGTAATCGCATACTTAAGGAAAATCTCCTTCCATCCGCCAAGTCTTGAGCTCGTCCAGTCGCCGTAGGCTCTCTTATATGTAGTTATGCCGTAGTTGCTGATTTCATCAAAAATACACTTCATATACTTTGTTGAGATGTTCTCTGAGTCAATCAGAACCGCAAGTCTTAAATCTTTATTGTCCATATCAGTGTTTAGGATTAAATCTGTCTATATTATCTATATCAGTGCTTAGGAATAAGCTTGTCTTTTCCGCCCATGTATGGTCTTAATACTTCAGGAATGTTGACCGAGCCGTCTGCATTGAGATTGTTCTCAAGGAAAGCAATAAGCATACGCGGCGGTGCAACAACAGTATTGTTAAGAGTATGGGCAAAGTACTTTCCGTCCTTACCGTTAACTCTGATTTTAAGTCTTCTTGCCTGGGCATCTGAAAGATTCGAACATGAACCTACTTCGAAATACTTTTTCTGACGAGGTGACCATGCTTCTACGTCATATGACTTAACCTTGAGATCTGCAAGGTCTCCTGAGCAGCACTCTAAAGTACGTACAGGAATATCCATTGAACGGAACAAATCTACGGTGTTCTGCCATAATTTGTCAAACCACATCTTGGAATCTTCCGGCTTGCATACAACTATCATTTCCTGTTTTTCAAACTGATGAATTCTGTATACGCCGCGCTCCTCAATTCCGTGAGCACCCTTCTCCTTTCTAAAGCAAGGTGAGTAAGAAGTAAGTGTCTGAGGAAGGCTCTCTTCAGGAATAATCTGGTCGATAAATTTGCCGATCATTGAGTGTTCCGAAGTACCGATAAGATAAAGGTCCTCGCCCTCAATTTTGTACATCATAGCGTCCATCTCGGCAAAGCTCATAACACCTGTCACGACATTAGAACGAATCATAAAAGGCGGAACACAATATGTGAATCCTCTGTCAATCATGAAATCCCTTGCATAAGAAATAACTGCCGAATGAAGTCTTGCGATGTCGCCCATGAGATAATAAAATCCGTTTCCGGCAACTCTTCCCGCTGAATCGATATCAATTCCGTCAAATCTTTCCATAATTTCTGTGTGATACGGAATCTCGAAATCAGGAACTACAGGCTCGCCGTACTTAGTAACCTCAACGTTTTCAGAATCATCCTTACCAATAGGAACTGATGGGTCGATGATATTTGGAAGAACCATCATAATCTTAGTAACCTTCTCTGAAAGCTCTGCTTCCATGGCATCAATTTCCTTAAGTCTCTCTGAATCGGCAGCAACCTGCTTCTTAACTTCCTCGGCTTCTTCCTTTTTACCCTGTGCCATTAAGGCACCAATCTGCTTTGAAAGCTTGTTCTTTTTAGCCTTTAAATCATCTGCTTCCTGCTGAGCGGCTCTTCTTTTTGAGTCAAGTTCAATGACCTCATCAACCATCGGAAGCTTCTCATCCTGAAACTTATTCTTAATATTTTGCTTTACTATGTCAGGATTTTCCCTGACGAATTTCATGTCTAACATTTTGATTTCTCCTTAATATATCTGTTATTTTTTTAATTATTTTTTTTCAATTATTTTTTCTCAATTATTTTTTCTCTGTTTAAAATGCGGCGGTACTTAAGCAAATAATCGCTCACATTATTCCCATTGAGAATATTAATCGCTTCAACCTCTGTTAATCCGTACTTCTCCTGAAGTTCAATCCGCAGTTCGCGATGCCTCCTCACATCCTGTGAGTCGTATTCATTAATGGCATCCGCTTCTTTCTTATAATACTCACACACCTCAGCAGTAAGCCAGTCACCCTTATGCTGTGCATGCTCTTGATTTATGCGCTCCTGCGCTCTGTCAACCTTTTCCTTCGCCATATACTCACCCAAGTAATTATTATATCACTATGTATCAATTTTATCACTCTCAATAGAAAGCCAGTCAAGCGCCTCTTCATATCCTTCTTCGCTAAACTCAAAATCACGGAATTTCTTGATTTCATCAGGTGTTTCCTTTGAGTTTTTCTCGCCGACATAGCACATAACGTGAAGAACTTTTTTCTCTTCGACTTCTTGCATCTGAATCACATACTTGAATCGGTTTCCCTTATCCGATCCCGAGAATGGCTTCTTATATGTAAAATAGTTTAAATTCATCATTTTCTCAATCATGTCAGTTCCCTGAGTCCTTAAATGCAAATTAACTGAAAATAAATCTGAGTACAAATCCAAATATCACCGCAAGTGAATACAGTATTACAACAATTCTTAAATTCTCTTTCTGATGGTTATTCACTCTGAATAACACGAGTAATCCAACTCCGGCACCTGCCAAAAGTCCGCTTATTAATGCTGAAAAGCTTATTGCCCCTTCAAGGAAAAGTGTTGTAAGTGCAACTGATGCAGCGCAGTTTGGAATAAGCCCAATAACGGCTGCTATCATATTTTCAACAAAAGGTATATTAGTGAATGCCGCCGAAATAAATCCTTCGCCTGCAAATTCAATCGTGACATTAAGTACAAATGATACAAGGAAAATAAATAATCCTGTCTTAATCGTGTGACGTATTGCAGGGATTAATATATTGTGTGTACCACTCTTACATCCGCACGACTCATCTGTACAGAGTTCATCAATGTCAACATGGATATCATGCTTACGGGTAGGAAACAAAAGCAGGTCCACGATAAATCCGCCTATAATAGCACATGTTATCTTAACAATCAGTATTTTTGCAATAAGGGTTACAGGTGCTGCCTCAGCAATCATAACGGGAAGCATTTCATCTGATGTGGACATGTATATTGCTATCAATGTTCCCATTGAAATGATTCGGCCGGCATAAAATGTCGAGCCTGCCGCCGAAAAGCCGCACTGCGGAAAGACGCCAAGAAGCGAACCAATCAGTGGTCCGAACTTTCCTGACTTCTTAATAAGATTCTGGCTGTTCTCTCCCGTATTGTGTTCAATCCACTCCATTAACAGGTAAGTAATAAACAAAAACGGAAGCAGCTTTATAAAATCAATTACTGTATCTAAAATAATATCTGTCAAAATATAACCTTTCGAGAATTAACAATATATCAAACAAAGCAGATATTTATGTTAGCATTGCTAGCTGGTTAACATTACACCGTCTCGCAGAGACGCTGGTGTTTTAGGGTTTTATACAACCACATCCCACGGAGGTGCTGACGTTTTCAGGTTTACATAACCTTATAGTATGTTAATGTAACCTTCGCAATATCAACTTCCTCTGTTGTACGGACCATCACATCATAAATCGCTGTAGTCCGTCCGTTTCTAATCACAGTCGCCTCTGCATCAATGTATTCTGTGTCAATGGCAGGATTTAAAAAGCACACACTTGCATTCAATGTGACAACGTTGTCGCCATAGCTCATCGCTGCCATGCCTCCAATTGTATCAGCCAGTGCAAAAACAAGCCCGCCGTGTGCCGAACCCATTGGATTCGTATGCTTTTCCTCAAGGACAATTCTTCCTTTACAATAGCCTTCTTCAAGAGCTAAAAGCTCCATCCCCATTTCCTTGATGAAGCCTTCTTTTTCTCTTGTTATTCTTTCAAATTGTTCAAATCTATTATTCATTGATGGCTTCCTCTAATGCCTTCGCAAGCTGATCAGGGCATGAAGTAGGTCTCATTCCACACTTTATTCCTTTAAGTCTGTTAATTACATCTTCTGCTTTCATTCCCTCAACGAGCTTTCCGATACCCTGAAGATTACCGTTGCAGCCTCCGACAAAGCTTACATTCCTTACTGTTCCATCAACTAAATCAAAATTAATCAGCTGCGAACATGTGCCGCTTGTTTTGTATGTCATAATATTTCTCCTCAATAAAGTCCTGTAATTGCAATGGATGACTGTTTAAAAACAGCCAATCTATTATATCACAATTATTAATTCTTTTGGATGAGGAAAATTATATTTACAAATATTAATCAATGAGCCTAGATTACAGGCACCTGAATTTCTGTGAGCCACTCGCTTTCGTTTTCCTTATTCCAGACTCCGTCAATGTAGCTTTCCCTGATACTGCCTGATATTTTGTATCCGTTTTCTTCAATATATTTAAACAGTACTTCATACGAAGACATTAGTGTGCCATATGATCCTTTATGAAATATCGATGCAACTTTTAGACCGGGCATTGTTTTAAATTTAAGCTCGCCAAGCTCTTCTTTAATTTCTGTTACCGCTTCGCAAAGCTCGACTTCCACCTCTTCTTTCTCAACTGCCTCAAGATAATTTGTGAAGCAGTATTCCGGAAGTGCACATACGCATCCTGCACTTTCCATTAATCCGCCCATTAAAGGCATTTTTTCAAATAAGCTGTCATATGAAGTAAGCTTTGTCTTCATATATGCTACTTTGCATTCAGGCAGTGTTTTTATTAATACCGGTGCTAAAAGACACGGTCGCTTTTTTGCCAAATATCCATCAAGTATGGCAATCTGTGCCGTAAGCTCTGAAACCCTTATTAAAAGCTCTGACTTCTTCTTAAGGATAACCGACTCCTCGTCATCACATGACCTTAAATTCATGATTTCATCAAGCGTAAACCCTGCGGTTTTAAGTGCCTGAATCTGATGTATTACAGCCATCTGATCAAGCGTATAATATCGATAACCGGTTTCTTCATCAATCTTTGTAGGACTAATCAACCCTTGCTCTTCATAAAATCTGAGCGTCTTCACGCTGACACGGTTCATCGCCGCGAACATCCCAATTCTATATAAAACCGGCTCAGTCTTATCACATGGGTTATGAGTTTCATTCATCTTCATAATTTGCTCCATTCATTACCGGCACCTGGTGCCGACAGTATTATATTTATTCCCAACGGAAGGTTTTTACTGAAATTAATATGCATATAGCTGCAATGACAGTAAGAACAATTACCGGCAAAAACACCCCTTCATATGTTCCGATTGAGATTTTCTTAAGCGTTTCAATACCTACACCGAGCGGCATCCATTTTATTATTACTCTTACCGGAGCAGGAAATACTTCTGCCGGGATTGTCGCTCCCGAGAATAAAAGCATAGGGAAATACAAAACACTTGTTACGATATTCATGGACTTTGTCGTAGAACACACACTTGCAACTAACAATCCGATTGAGAACATAGAAAGCATGGTGAGTAACCAGACAATGATGAAAACAAGCACATTTCCACTCATTCGATACCCAACAATAACAGCCGCTATTGTAAGTAGAACCGTTGAAAAAGCTGCTACCATTCCACTCGATATTATATCACAGGCTAATATCCTTATAGGTGAACACGGACTGCAATACATTCTTCTAAGAATTCCGCGGTCTCTTAAATCAACTATTGTGATCGGTATGCTCATAAATGCCGAGCAGCATATTCCGACTGTTGAAAGCGACACAAACGCACCCTGTACAAATGTAAGCCCGGAGTCTGCTGCAGCCTTATTTCCTGCTATCATGGTGATAAGTGCAAATACAACAAGTGGCATTAAAATACAAAATACAATTACATCAGGTGAACGGAAAAATATTTTCTGTTCTATCTTATACATAGTAAAAAATCTTTTCATAACAGCTCTTCCTCTCCCATATAATACAAATATGCTTCTTCAAGATTGCTCTTGCCGGAATCCTTAATCACTTCACTTATTGTTCCTTCGGTAATCTTTTGACCTGATTTGATGAGACAAACCCTATCACAAAGCGCTTCTGCTTCTTCCATATAGTGCGTTGTAAGAACAATCGTTAGTCCCTTTTCCTTTAACTGCTTTAGTGTCAGCCATACTTCTCTTCTTGCTGCAACATCAAGTCCTGTTGTGAGCTCGTCAAGAAATACAATTTCCGGGTTTCCGATTAATGCGAGTATTACTGACAGTTTTTGTCTTTCACCGCCGGAGAGTTTGCTTACATAACTTTTCTTTAACTCACTTAACCCAAAGGTTATTAAAAGCTCATTGTAATCAGAAGGTTTCTCATAAAGTGATGCATATTCAAGACATGCTTCTTCTACTGTCATCATATTCTGATATTCAGTATGCTGAAGCTGAACACCAACCTTCTCAAACACCTTCTTTCTGTTTTTTGAGGCCTTCATTCCCAGTATTGTAGCTTCGCCACTATCAGGTTCTTTAAGCCCCAAAATCAAATCAATCGTTGTACTCTTGCCCGCGCCATTATGTCCTAAAAGCGCGAACACTTCTCCCTTATTCACTTCAAACGAAAGATTATCAACAACCTTCCTGCCTGAAAATGATTTCGAAAGATTTTCAACTCTAATACATTGTTCTGACATAAAAAAATCCTCCTTGTTTTATTACAAGAAGGATTTTAAAACCTCCCCTAAAGGGGAGAGTCAAGCTGTTATTCTCTTTATTGTTTATTCCTTATTATATGCCCCTGCTACTCAAAATGTGTGTAAATATACTCACATCGAGATATTGTAAGTTCTCACGAATCGTACTTACTGCTTCATCGTGTATGCTTTTGTAATCTGTAAACAGATATACTACTCACAAATTCTTGTACACTCCACAGTCGTAAATTCCCGACTAAAAGCCATCGGTACATACCTACGTTTGCTTGATTATGCAACTTCGTAAGTTATAGCATCTCTTAAATTAAGTGCTGCGTTAAAGTCTCTATCTTCAATATATCCACAATCACATTTGTAAATTCTATCTGATAGTTTCAAATCAGTTTTTATACAACCACAACAATGACATATTTTCGAAGATGGATACCATCTATCAACAACTCTTAACTCAATACCATTTTCATCACATTTAACTTTAAGTTTAGTTCTAAATTCATAAAACTTCTGTGATGCCACAGCTTTTGAAAGATGTTTATTCTTCATCATTCCTGATACATTCAAATCTTCAATAGTTATATAAGATGGTTTGGTTTTCACTATCTCTGCTATTGTCTTATTGATATAATCAGTACGGATATTATATATTCTATGATGAATTTTCTGTACTTTAAGCTTTTGTTTTTGTATATTCTTTTGAGTAGACTCTCCTTTCTTTAAATTTTCATATTTACGAGAGAGACATCTTTGTTCTCTCTTTAATTGTTTTTCTAGTTTCTTTAATATAACTGATTTGTTTTTGTTTTTATAAATCTTTCCATTTGATACAATAGCAAAATCTTTTAATCCCAAATCAATTCCTATACCTTCATTAGAATTATTAGCAATTTTTGTATCAGGTATTTCTACAAGAACAGCTACATAATATCTGTTAGCGTTAATTGAAATCGTGCCACTTTTAATAACCCATCCATCTTTAGTTGTAGGAATATATCCTTTTTCTTTAAGTTTTACCCAACCTAAAGATGGAATATTGATACGATGTCTTTCACATCTGCAATCTTTTGGATTATTTTTCACAAAATACATCTTTACATCGGATTTTCCTTTCTTTTTAAATTTAGGAAAACCACTTTGATGTTTAAAAAATCTTGTAAAAGCAGTACAACCATCTTCAATGGATTTCTTAACGGCTTTTGAATAAACTTCTTTAATCCATGCTTTATCAGGATTATTATAGATATACTCGTTATTAAGCCAGACACTAAAACTCTTACCGCTCATAAATTTTTCACCATTGTTATGAAGTTCTTTATTATGAGCAAGATAGAAGTTATAGACGTATCTGCAAGTACCAATAGTCTTATTGATTTTGACTTTCTGTTCTTCTGTAGGATTTATTTCCGTCTTGAAGCTCTTTAGCAATTTCCTCATCCCTTTCTATTTGTTTTTTATACTTCCGAAGCCCATACAACCTCCTACAAATTGTGTAACAGGCTGTTACACAATTACCAATACATTATCTATTTGTTGGTTCATCGCCCTTGTCGTCCTTATTTCTTTTATCAGACAACTTCTCCATTTCAACCTTATATGCCATCAATCGCAAAAGATACTGCGGAACTCTTCTATTTCCTAATTCCCAATCTGTTTCCGTCATATAAGGAATCTCAAAGTACTCACAAAATTCTTTTCGATTCATACCGGTACTTTCTCTTAGTTTTCTTAATTCTTCTCTTGCTTCCATAGCTCACCTCTTTATGCATTGCATAAACATATTATATAGTTTTTATTACCTACGGTCAATAATCTATTTTCCTATTGTTAAAGCCACCGACTTTTGCCCTATTACCGACGGTATTGCCTGTCCATAAATAATCGAATATAATTGTCCACGATATCTATAAG